>Ga0325401_1000110_pt1 | contig 47612 bp, 40 predicted proteins | sample PopdelMetagenome_FD_205666 | JGI IMG/M metagenome (GOLD analysis project Ga0325401, IMG submission 205666) | Populus deltoides microbial communities from Bellville, Georgia, United States - Xylem-PdKOR-R2 | ecosystem: Host-associated > Plants > Phyllosphere > Stem > Wood/Secondary xylem | place...
CCAGCGTACAGGCGTCGCGGTGGGATCGTTGGTGTTGTGGTAGATCCCGGAACGGGGCCGAGATGACGGCCATGGGTCGAATGTCGGTCGGACCCGGCCCGCGATGGGATCGTGCGTCCGGCGGTGAGCCGGGAACGACGGTTGGTTGAGCTTGCGGCAGGTCGGGTACGACGGCGGCCGGCCGATCATTCACCCGCGTCGCCGGATAGCCCGCGACCGGGGCGGGGCGGTTCCCCGCCCCGCGCACGGTTCAGGCGTCCGCGGTCTCGGCGGCCTTGCGGCGGCCGCGCGGCTTGGGGGGCGCAGCCTCGGCGGCAGGCGCCTCGTCCGCCGGGGCGGCGTCGGCGGAACGGCCGCCCTTGCGGCCCAGGCCGATCTTCTTGGCCATGGCGCGGCGGCTTTCCGAATAATTCTCGGCCACCATCGGGTAATCGGCCTTCAGACCGTAGCGCTCGCGATATTCGGCGGGCGTCAGACCGTGGGTCGCCAAGTGACGGCGCAGCGTCTTGTACGGGCGGCCGTCGATCATCGAGATGATGTGATCCTTGGACGCCAGCGACTTGCGCGCGGTGACGGCGGGCGTGAATTCGGCGGCCGCGTCGACGGGGCCGGCGGCCTCGGCGGCGTCACCCAGACCGGACACCGTTTCGTGCATCTTGCGCAGGAAGTTGGGCACTTCCTCCGCGCTGGTGCGGGTATTGGGATTGCCGAGCCAGGCGATGGTCAGCTCGGTCGCGAGCTCTAGCGCGCTGGTTTCGGTAACTTGGTCGGCCATGATGAACTCCTTCGAGGCTGGGTCGCCCTAGCGTAGGGTCGCCACGCGTCAACAGCGATATTATGCCGGCAACTGATCCCGAACGGAATGTCATGGATCAGGTCGAAAGCTTTTGCTGGACCTTTATCAACCGACTAGAGCGGCGCGGACGGCGTTCGCGGGAGGTGGCGTGACCGGTCGAAGCCTGTGCCTCTTGTCGCCGCTCCTGGTCGGAGGCTGCGGCGCGCCCGGCATCCTGGACCCGGCGGGCCCGGTCGCGTCGGCCGAGCGACTGATCCTGTTCAACTCGCTGGCGATCATGCTGGCGATCGTCGTGCCCGTGATCGCGCTGGCGGCGGGCTTCGCCTGGTGGTTCCGTGCCGGCAATCCGCGCGCCGCCTATCGCCCCGACTGGAGCTATTCGGGGCGACTGGAACTGCTGGTCTGGTCGATCCCGGCGCTGGTGGTGATCTTTCTGGGAGGCATCGCCTGGGTGGGCAGCCACCGCCTCGCGCCCGAGCGCCCGCTGGCCTCCAAGCGCCCGGCGGTCCGCGTCGAGGCGGTATCGCTCGATTGGAAATGGCTGTTCATCTATCCCGACTACGGCGTCGCCAGCGTCAACCGGCTGGTGATGCCGATCGGCCGCCCCGTCAGTTTCCGCATCACGTCGGCCACCGTGATGAACAGCCTGATGGTGCCGCAGCTGGGCGGGCAGATGTACGCCATGAGCGGGATGGTGGGCCGACTGCACTATCAGGCTGATCGGCCCGGCCGGTTCGAGGGGTTAAGCGCGCATTACAGCGGCGAGGGCTTCGCCGACATGCGCTTCGTCGCGGACGCGGTGCCGCCCGACCGGTTCGCGCGCTTCGTCGCGGCCGCGCGCGCGCGAGGCCCGGTGCTGGACGACCGCGGATACCGGCTGCTGGAGCGCAAGAGCCAGAACGTCGCGCCCTATACCTATCGCGCGGTCGCGCCGGGCCTGTTCGACCGGGCGGTGAAACTGGCGGGCACCGACCAGGCCGAGCAGGCGCGGGGAGGGCGCGAATGACCTTGTTCGGCAAGCTGGGCTGGGACTCGATCCCGTTCGACAATCCGCTGCCGCTGATCGCGTTCGGCGCGGCGGCGGGCGGGATCGCCGTGCTGCTGTTCTGGGTGTGGCGGCGCGGGCACCTGCCTTATCTGTGGAACGACTGGGTATGCTCGGTCGACCACAAGCGGGTCGGCGTCATGTACTGCCTGCTGGCGCTGGTGATGCTGCTGCGCGGCTTCTCCGACGCGATGCTGATGCGCTCGCAACAGACGATCGCGATGGGCAATGACGGCTGGCTGCCGCCGCACCACTACGACCAGGTGTTCACCGCGCACGGCGTCATCATGATCTTCTTCGTCGCCATGCCGTTCATGGTCGGGCTGATGAACTTCGCCGTGCCGTTGCAGCTGGGCGTGCGCGACGTGGCGTTCCCGACGCTGAACTCCGTCAGCTTTTGGCTGACCGCGGCGGGCGCGCTGCTCATCAACGTCAGCCTGGTGATCGGCGAGTTCGCCAAGACCGGCTGGGTCGTCTATCCGCCGCTGTCCGAGATCCGCTACAGCCCCGGCGTCGGCGTCGACTATTACCTGTGGGGGTTGCAGGTGGCGGGCGTCGGCACGCTGCTGTCGGGCGTCAACCTGGTCACGACGATCCTGAAGATGCGCGCGCCCGGCATGGGCTATACGCGGATGCCGATGTTCTGCTGGACGTCGCTGGCGACCAACCTGCTGATCGTGGCGGCGTTCCCGATCCTGACGGCCACGCTGGCGATGCTGACGCTGGACCGGTATCTGGGCTTCCACTTCTTCACCGGCGAGGCCGGGGGCAACCAGATGATGTTCGTCAACCTCATCTGGGCCTGGGGGCATCCGGAGGTCTACATCCTGGTGCTGCCCGCGTTCGGCATCTTCTCGGAAGTGGTGTCGACCTTCTCGTCCAAGCCCCTGTTCGGGTACCGATCGATGATCGCGGCCACCATGGCGATCTGCGTGCTGTCGTTCATGGTGTGGCTGCACCATTTCTTCACCATGGGGGCGGGCGCCGACGTCAACGGCGCGTTCGGGGTCGCCACCATGATCATCGCGGTGCCGACGGGGGTGAAGGTCTTCAACTGGCTGTTCACCATGTACGGGGGGCGCATCCGTTTCACCAGCCCGATGCTCTACGCGATCGGTTTCGTGATGACCTTCGTGATCGGCGGGATGACCGGCGTGCTGCTGGCGGTGCCGCCCGCCGACTTCGTGCTGCACAACTCGCTGTTCCTGGTCGCGCACTTCCACAACATCGTCATCCCCGCCGTGCTGTTCGGCGCGTTCGCGGGCTACACCTACTGGTTTCCCAAGGCGTTCGGGTTCCGGCTGGACGAGCGCTGGGGCAAGCGCGCCTTCTGGTTATGGATCAGCGGCTTCTACGTCGCCTTCATGCCGCTCTACGTGCTGGGGCTGATGGGCATGACGCGGCGCATGCAGCATTACGACGTGCCCGGCTGGCAGCCCTGGCTGATCGCGGCGGCGGTGGGCGTGGTGCTGATCGCAGGCGGGATCGGGTGCATGATCGTGCAGCTCTACGTATCGATCCGTGATCGGGAGCGCCTGCGGGATGAGAGCGGTGATCCGTGGGACGGGCGTACGCTGGAATGGTCCACCACAAGCCCGCCGCCCGTGTTCAACTATGCCGTGCTGCCCGACGTGAGCGACGAGGAAGCCTATTGGGGCATGAAGCATCGCGCGCGAGAGCAGCACCACCTGTCCGAACGGCCGGAGTACGAGGCGATCGAGATGCCGCGCAACTCGCCCACCGGCGTGGTGACGGCGTTCTTCGCGACGCTGATCGGCTTCTCGGCGGTGTGGCACATCTGGTGGCTGGTGATCCTGGGCGGCCTGGGTGCCTGGGCGACCTTCGTGGTGTTCGCGTGGCGCGACGAGGTGGAGTACGAGATACCGGCGGACGAGGTGGAGCATCGCGACCGCCTACGCCGCGAAGGCAAGGCGCACCTGCTGGACCTGCCGCCCGAGGCGACCGCGTGAGCGCCCCGGCTGCCGATCCTGCCGCCGACCCCAACGAACTGGGCCGCGAGGAACGGCCGATCTCCGAGCGGGGGCCGGCGTCGCGGCGGATCGTCGTCGGCTACGGCTTCTGGGTGTTCCTGCTGTCCGACTTCATCATGTTCTCCGCCTTCTTCGCCTCCTACGCGGTGCTGGTGGGCGAGACGGCGGGCGGGCCCAAGGGCGCCGAACTGTTCGACCTGCGCTACGTGGCGTGGGAGACGGCGCTGCTGCTGTTGTCCAGCTTCGCGTGCGGGCTGGCGGGGATCGCGCTGGTCGCGCGGGCGGAAGCCTGGTTCCAGGCGGCGATGCTGGCGACGGGGCTGCTGGGGTTCGGGTTCCTGGCGATGGAGGTGCTGGAGTTCCGGCACCTGATCGCCGACGGCGCGGGGCCGGGGCGGTCGGCGTTCCTGTCCGCTTTCTTCGCGCTGGTGGGGTGCCACGGGCTGCACGTGGGGGTCGGGCTGTTGTGGCTGGGCACGATGATGGCGCAGGTCAGGGCCAAGGGATTTCGCGAGGACATACAGCGCCGCGTATTGTGCTTCGCGTTGTTCTGGCACGCGCTGGACATCGTCTGGGTGGGGCTGTTCACGGTGGTCTACCTGTTCGGCGCGGGCGCCGCCGTGGTGGGGGGAGGGGCATGAGGCGTCTGGATCGCGACGAGAACGCGGCCGACCGCGACGAACTGGGCGACAGCCGGCACGGGCGCGACGACACCGCGCCGGGCGACGAGAACGCCGCAGAACAGGACGTGGCGGGTGGCATCCGCGGATACGTCGTCGGGTTGCTGGCGGCGGGACTGCTGACCGCGGCGTCGTTCGCGGCAGCTGGCACGGGGCTGATCTACGGGCCCGGCGTGCCCGTGGCGCTGATCGCGCTGGCGGTGGGGCAGATGGGGGTGCACCTGGTGTTCTTCCTGCACGTCACCACCGGGCCCGACAACGCCAACAACGTGCTGGCGCTGGCGTTCGGGGTGCTGATCGTGGCGCTGGTGCTGTTCGGGTCGTTGTGGATCATGGGGCATCTGAACGGCAACATGATGCCGCCCGAGATGATGCGGGGGATGTAGGGCTTGGATCGGGACGACGATAGGCGGGACGGGGACAAGCGGCTGGCGGCCGAGGCGGCGGTGGCGGAGGTGCGGGACGGCATGATCGTCGGGCTGGGCACGGGATCGACCGCAGCCCACGCGATCCGGGCGATCGGCGCGCTGGTCGACGGGGGCATGAAGCTGGAGGCGGTGGCGACCAGCGAGGCGTCGGCGGCGGCCGCGCGCGGGCTGGGGGTGCGGGTGCTGGATTTCGCCGAGGTGGGACGGTGCGACCTGGCGATCGACGGGGCGGACGAGATCGACGGCCGCTTGCGCGCGATCAAGGGCGCCGGCGGGGCGATGCTTCGCGAGAAGCTGGTGGCGGCGTCGGCGGATCGGATGATCGTGGTGGCGGACGGGTCGAAGCGCGTGGAGCGGCTGGGCGCGGCACCGGTGCCGGTCGAGGTGCTGCCGTTCGGGCGGGCGTACGTCATGCGGATGTTGACGAAGGTGACGCGCGTCGTGCCGCGTGGCACCTACCGCACCGACAATGGGGCGGAAATATTAGACTGTTATTTCAATGCTATAGACGATGCCGAGGGGCTGGCCGAGCGGTTGCAGGCGATCCCCGGCGTGTTGGGCCACGGATTGTTCCTGACCGAGGTGGACGCGGCCTACATCGCCGAGGCCGGGGTCGTGACGAGGGTGGAACGACCGACCCGGCCCGACTAAAGGAACGGCCGGGGCAACCCCTGTCGCGGCCCCGCGTTCCCACGAGCGACGTATGTTGTCGTAACCCAAGCGAGGTCCCCGAATGTCCGACGCCGCCGCCGCGTCCTTTACCCCCGGCCACCCCGGCGACCCCGCCCTGAAGGAGGACGGCAGCCCCGAGCGGCTGGCCATCGACACCATCCGCACGCTGGCGATGGACGCGGTGTCCGGCGCCAAGTCGGGGCATATCGGCACCGCCATGGCGCTGGCGCCGGTGGGGCACACGATCTGGACCAGATACCTCCGCTACGACCCGGCGCACGCCGACTGGCCCAACCGCGATCGGTTCGTGCTGTCGGTGGGCCACGCGTCCATGCTGCTCTACGCGCTGCTGCACCTGGCGGGCGTCGAGGAGATCGACGCCGACGGCAACAAGACGGGCCAGCCCGCGATCAGCCTGGACGACATCAAGGGCTTTCGCCAGCTGTCGTCCAAGACGCCCGGCCATCCCGAATACCGCCATACCACCGGCGTGGAGACGACCACCGGCCCGCTGGGCCAGGGTTGCGGCAATTCGGTGGGCATGGCGATTGCCGAGCGTTGGCTGGCCGCCCATTTCAACCGCGAAGGTTTCCCCGTGTTCGACCACGACGTGTACGTGGTGTGCGGCGACGGCGACATGATGGAAGGCGTGTCGGCCGAGGCGGCGAGCATGGCCGGCCACCTGAAGCTGTCCAACCTGTGCTGGATCTACGACAGCAACCATGTGTCGATCGAGGGCGGCACCGACCTGGCGTTCGACGAGGACGTGGGCGCGCGCTTCGCCGCCTATGGCTGGAACGTGATCCACGTGAACGATGCCAACGACACCGCCGCGATGGGGCAGGCGCTGGACGCGTTCAAGGCGACCGACGACCGCCCGACCTTCATCGTCGTCCATTCGGTGATCGGATACGGCAGCTCGATCGCGGGCACCGCCAAGGCGCACGGCGAGGCGATGACGCCCGACGATATTCGCGAAACCAAGGCGCGCTACGGCTGGCCGGAAGACTCGAAGTTCCTGGTGCCCGACGGCGTGCGCGAGCTGTTCACCAAGACGGTGGCCGAGCGCGGCCAGCGCCTACGCGACGAATGGGTCGAGATGGTCGGCCGGTATCGCGAGGCGCATCCCGAACTGGCACGTGAGCTGGACGCGATGCTGGCCGACGAGCTGCCGGACGGCTGGGACGCGGACCTGCCCGTGTTCCCGGCCGACGCCAAGGGCATGGCCAGCCGCGAGGCGGGCGGCAAGGCGCTGAACGCGGTCGCGAAAACGGTGCCGTGGCTGATCGGCGGGTCGGCCGATCTGGCGCCCAGCACCAAGACGCTGATCGACGGCGCGGGGTCGTTCCAGGCCGACAGCTATGGCGACCGCAACCTGCATTTCGGCATCCGCGAGCACGGCATGGGCTCGATCGTCAACGGCATGGCGCTGTCGCACCTGCGGTCCTACGGCGCGACGTTCCTGGTGTTCAGCGATTACATGCGCGCCCCCGTGCGGCTGTCGGCGATCATGGAGGTGGCGTCCACCTGGGTGTTCACGCACGACAGCATCGGGGTGGGCGAGGACGGGCCGACGCACCAGCCGATCGAGCAGCTGGCGTCGCTTCGCGCGATCCCCGGCCTGGACACGGTGCGGCCGGGCGACGCCAACGAGGTGACGGCGGCGTGGCGCGCGCTGATGAAGGCAGGAACCCACCCGACCGCGCTGGTGCTGTCGCGCCAGGCGATCGCGACCATCGACCGCGACAAATACGCGAGCGCCGACGGGCTGGAGCAGGGCGGATACGTGCTGGCGTCGGCGGACGACCCGCAGATCATCCTGATCGGTACGGGTTCCGAGGTGCCGCTGGTGGTCGAGGCGTATGAGCGGCTGACTGCGGACGGGGTGCGGGCGCGGGTGGTGTCTATGCCCAGCTGGTATCGATACGAGCGGCAGGACGAGGCCTATAAGGAAAGCGTGCTGCCGTCGGCGGTGTCGGCGCGGCTGGCCGTCGAGCAGGCGGGCGAGATCGGTTGGGACCGATACGTCGGCCTGAAGGGGCGGACGATCACCATGTCGACTTTCGGCGCGTCGGCGCCGGGCGCCAAGCTGGCCGACAAATACGGCTTCACCGTCGACAACGTCGTCAAGGTCGCCCGCGAGATACTGGAGAACGGACAATGAGCGCGTTGAACGAACTGGAAGCGCTGGGCCAGGCGGTCTGGCTGGACTTCGTCGACCGCAAGTTCCTGGAATCGGGCGGCCTGAAGAAGCTGATCGAAGAGGACGGGGTAACGGGCGTCACGTCCAACCCATCGATCTTCGAGAAGGCGATGGGCCACGGTGACGCGTATGACGAGACGCTGGCGGCGTACGACCGCGAGCATCCGGACGCGGCCACCATCGACCGGTACGAGCATCTGGCGATCCAGGACATCAAGCGCGCGGCCGAGGACCTGAAACCCGTGTACGACCGGCTGGAGGCCCGCGACGGTTACGTCAGCCTGGAGGTGTCGCCCTATATCTCCGACGATACCGACGCGACGATCGTGGAGGCGAAGAAGCTGTGGGCGGCGGTGGATCGCCCCAATCTGATGATAAAGATTCCCGGCACCGAGGCCGGGGCGCCCGCGATCTCGGCGACGATCGCGGCGGGGATCAACGTCAACGTCACGCTGCTGTTCGCGGTCGACGCCTATGTCCGCGTGGCCGAGGCGTATGCGGCGGGGCTGGAGGAGCGGGTGCGCCAGGGGCAACCGATCGATCGGATCGCCTCGGTCGCCAGCTTCTTCGTCAGCCGCATCGATACGGTCATCGACAAGCAGCTGGACGAGACGGGCGGCGAGTGGGCCACGCAGCTGCGCGGCCGCGTGGCGATCGCTAACGCCAAGATCGCGTATAAATGGTACGGGGATTTCCTGAAATCCGACCGCTGGCAGGCACTGGCGGCCAAGGGCGCGCAGCCGCAGCGGCTGTTGTGGGCATCCACGGGCGTCAAGGACAAGGCGTATCCGGACACGCTCTATTCGGACGCGCTGATCGGGCGGGACACGGTCAACACCATGCCGCCCGCCACGCTGGACGCGTTCCGCGAGCGCGGCACCGCCAAGGCGACGCTGGGCGAGGGGATGGACGAGGCGGAGCGCGTCCTGAAGGAAGCGGCCCGGGTCGGCGTCGACCTGAACGGCGTCACCGGGCAACTGGTGCAGGAAGGCGTGGCAAGCTTCGTCAAGAGCTTCGACGACCTGCTGGGCGCGATCGCGAAGAAGCAGCCGGCCTGAGGCGCGGTCGGGGCGGTTCGGGACGGGTTCCCGGACCCGCCTGGACCCGATCGACGTTCGCCATAGTGCCATAGTGCCATAGTGCCATAGTGCCATAGTGCCGTAGTGCCGTAGTGCCGTCCCGACGCGCTGCCGTCATTCCTGCCTGGGCGGTACCGTGTCCATAGTCATGCCGTACCTGTTCCGGTATCCATCGGCGAACCGAGGCCCCGATCCTAGAGAATGATTCAGCCGAGCTGAAGCGCCTACCCCGGCGGAGGCTGGGGCCCAGACACGCCGGCTTCCGATCGGTTCGCGTAACGCTCGCGATGGCATCGTGACTGGACTCCGGCCTCCGCCGGGGTAGCAGCGGCGATTCAACCCTGATGGATCACACCCTAGCTCCCGCGCGACGGTGGCCGCCGGAACAGGTCCGGGGTGGCGGGGCTTCCCAGCCTGCCGGACCTTCGCGAAGGCGGGGGGCGGAAACCGCAGCGTCGGAAGAGACCGGCATAGGGTAGCGCATCTGGATCCCCGCCCGCGCGGGGATGACGGGGGAGGGGAGTGCCATGCGAATGTCCGCTCGGTCCACGGCCCCGTGATCGCTTCGCCGCCGGCCGTGCATCGCCGCGGGACCCCGAACCCCGTCCGGGGGTTCTAGCGTCCGAAGCCCCCGAACAGTCAAGGGAATGCCAATGAAGCTCGCCATGATCGGTCTCGGCCGGATGGGCGCGAACATCGCGCGCCGCCTGAAGCGTCACGGCCACGAACTGGTCGTCTGGGACCGGTCCGAGGAAGCGGTCGCCAAGCTGGCGGGCGAGGGGATGACGGCGGCCGCGTCGCTGGAGGACGTAGGCACCAAGCTGGACAGCCCCGCGATCTGGTGGGTGATGCTGCCCGCGGGCGGGCCCACCGAGGACACGATCGCCGCCATCGCCGAACGCGCCGGCGAGGGCGACATCGTCATCGACGGCGGCAACAGCTTCTACAAGGACGATATCCGCCGCGCCAAGATGCTGGGCGAGAAGGGCGTGCGCTACGTCGACGTCGGTACGTCGGGCGGCGTGTGGGGGCTGGAGCGCGGTTACTGCATGATGATCGGCGGGAGCAAGGACGCGGTCGACCATCTGGACCCGGTGTTCGACGCACTGGCGCCAGGATACGGCGAGGTGCCGCGCACGCCCGACCGGTCCGCCGAACGCGGCGCCGATCCGCGCGCGGAGAAGGGCTATATCCATGCCGGCCCGCCGGGGGCCGGGCATTTCGTCAAGATGGTGCATAACGGCATCGAATACGGGCTGATGGCCGCATACGCCGAGGGGTTCGACGTGCTGAAGGGCAAGTCGTCCGACAAGTTGCCCGAGGACGAGCGGTTCGACCTGAACCTGACCGACATCGCCGAGGTATGGCGGCGGGGCAGCGTGATCTCTTCCTGGCTGCTGGACCTGACGGCCGAGGCGCTGGCGCGCGACGGGACGCTGGAGAAGTTCAGCGGCCACGTGGCCGACAGCGGCGAGGGGCGCTGGACGGTGGACGCGTCGATGGAGGAAGCGGTCCCGGCCTATGTGCTGACCGCGGCGTTGTTCGCGCGATACAGGAGCCGGGTGGAGCATACGTTCGGCGACAAGATGTTGTCGGCGATGCGCTTCGGCTTCGGCGGACACGTCGAGATCCCGCAATGACGGAGATACGGCTGGTCGTGTCGGACGTGGACGGCACGCTGGTGGACAAGGCCAAGCAGGTGACGCCCGGCACGGTCGCGGCGGTGAAGCGCCTTCGCGAGGCGGGAGTGGGCTTCACCATCGTCAGCGCCAGGCCGAGGTCGGGGATGCGCTGGATCGCCGACCTGCTGGAGATCGACGGGGCGATGGGGGCGTTCAACGGCGGCACCATCTTTCACCGCGACGGGCGGGTGGAGCGGCACGACACGGTACCGGCCGACGTGGCGCGCGGGGTGCTGGCGCTGGTGGGCGACGCGGCCGATACCTGGGTGTTCGCGGGCGATCACTGGTACGCGACGAACGGCGACGGCCCGCACACCGCCAGCGAACGCAAGGCGTCCAACCAGGAGCCGGTGGTGCGCGACGGCTTCGACGACCTGCTGGACGATTGCGACAAGCTGACCTTCGTGTCCGACGACGAGGACGCTTTGCGCGACCTGGCGACGCGCGCGCGGGCGGCGTTCGGGGATCGCGCCACGATCGTGCAGTCGCAAACCTATTACCTGGACGTGACGGCGACCACCGCCAACAAGGGCGACGGGGTGCGCGGGCTGGCGGACGCGCTGGGCGTGGACCTGGCCCGGGTTTGCGCGATCGGCGACCAGGCCAACGACCTGCCGATGCTGGAACTGGCGGGGCTGGCGGTGGCGATGGGCAACGCGCCCGACGCGGTCAAGCAGGCCGCCGACGCAGTGACGGACGCCAACGACGCCGACGGCGTGGCCAACGCGATCGATCGGCTGGTGCTGGGGAACTAAGGAATCGGACCCTGGCCCCCGGCGCGGACGCGGACGCGCTCGTCGACCAGCTGGATCGCGCGGGCGACGGCGGCGGCGGCGGTGAGCGTGCTGGTGTCGAGCGCGGCGGCGTCGGCGGCCTGGGTCAGGGGTGCGGCGTCGCGGGCGGTGTCGCGGGCGTCGCGGGCGCGGATGTCGTCCAGCACCTGCTCGTACGGCACGTCGGCGCCGCGGCCGGCGAGTTCGGCGTGGCGGCGGCGCGCGCGGACGGGGGCGGCGGCCTTGACGAACAGCTTGGCGTCGGCGTCGGGCGCGATCACCGTGCCGATGTCGCGCCCGTCGAGCACCGCGCCGCCGGGCTGGCGTGCGAAGCGGCGCTGGCGCTGGAACAGCGCGGCGCGCACCAATGGGTGAGCCGAGACGATGGAGGCGAGCTTCCCCGTCTCGTCGTCGCGTAGCGACAGGTCGTCCAGCAGCCGGTCGTCGAAGTCGCACGCCGCCACCGCGTCCGCCTCGACGGCCGGGTCTAGGTCGAGGCGGCGGACGTTATGGGCCACCGCGCGGTAGAGCAGCCCCGTGTCGAGGTGCGGCAGGCCGTAGTGCCGCGCCAGCCCGCGCGCGACCGTGCCCTTGCCGCTGGCGGCGGGACCGTCGACGGCGATTATCACGCGATCATCCGGGCGGGCGCGCCGAGGTCGGCCAGCGTGGCCAGGAAGTCCGGGTAGCTGGTGGCGATGGGGGACGCGTCGTCCACCTGCAACGGCCGGGTGCAGCCCAGCCCCATGATCGCGCCGGCCATGGCGATGCGGTGGTCGAGCAGCGACGCGACCTGCCCCCCGCCCGGCAACGGGTCGCCGCCGGTGCCGGCGATCACCAGCCCGTCCTCGCGTTCCTGGACCAAGGGCGCGCCGGCCGCACGGAGCGCGGCGGCCATGGCGGCGACGCGGTCGCTTTCCTTGACGCGCAACTCCTCCGCCCCCAGCGCGCGGGTGGTGCCCGACGCGAAGGCGGCGGCCACGAACAGCGCCGGATATTCGTCGATCATCGCCGGCGCGAGGTCGGGCGGCACGTCCACCCCCTTCAGCGCGGCGTGGCGGACGCGCAGCGAGCCGATCCGTTCGCCGCCCATGTCGCGCTCGCGCTCGACGGTCACGTCGGCGCCCATCAGCCACATCGCCTGGAGGAAGCCGGTGCGCGTGGGGTTGAGCAGCACGTCCTCGACGAGCAGGTCCGAGCCCGGCACGATCGTGGCGGCCAGCACCCAGAAGGCCGCGGACGAGGGGTCGCCGGGCACGGCGACGTCGAGCGGGTGCAGCTCCGCTTCGCCGCGCACCGTGATGACGCGGCCGTCCGGCCCCTCCTCGACGGTCAAGTCGGCGCCGAAGCCGCGCAGCATCCGCTCGCTATGGTCGCGCGTCGGCACCGGCTCGCGCACGCGGGTCAGGCCGGGCGTGTTCAGTCCGGCCAGCAGCACCGCCGACTTCACCTGCGCGGACGCGACGGGGAGCGCGTAGTCGATCGGCACCGCGGGCAGGCACCCGCGCACCGTCAACGGCAGGCGTCCGCCCGGATAGCCCGATATGTCGGCGCCCATGCGGGACAAGGGCTCGATCACCCGGTTCATCGGCCGGCGCGACAGCGAGGCGTCGCCGGTGAAGGTGGCGGTCACGCGATGCGACGCGACCAGACCCATCAACAGGCGCGTCGACGTGCCCGAATTGCCCATGTCGAGCGCCGCGTCGGGTTGCAGCAGCCCGCCGACGCCGACGCCGTCCACGCGCCACTCGCCCGGGTCCAGCCGTTCCACGCCCGCGCCCATCGCGCGCATCGCGGCGGCAGTGGCGAGCACGTCCTCGCCCTCCAACAGGCCGGACAGGCGGCTGGTCCCCACCGCCAGGCCGGCGAACATCACCGCGCGGTGGCTGATCGACTTGTCGCCGGGCACGCGCACGGTGCCGCGCAAGGGGCCGGCCGAACCGGTCGCGAAGGGGGTGGGGGCGGGGCCGTGCATCGAAGCGCGGCGCTTTGACAGGGGGGGGCGGCTATGGCAAGGCGCGCGCCATTCCGCCGGGCCCGTCCCGGCTTTTCCACTTTAAAGAGGCTTTCCGCGGCATGATAAAGCCGGAATGGGGCACGAAGCGCACGTGCCCGAAGTGCGCGACGCGCTTCTACGACCTGACCAAGGACGACCCCGTCACCTGCATCAACTGCGGGCACGCCTGGGAGCCCGAGCCGATCCTGAAGTCCAAGCAGCCGCTGCCCTTCGAGGTGGTGAAGGCCGAGCAGAAGAAGGACAATACCGACCTGGCGGGCGGCGACGAGGACCTGGAGCTGGCCGACGCGGACGAGGGCGCGCCCTGGGCCGACGACGAGGTGGACCTGGGCGGCGACGACGACCTGGGCGTCGAGACGGGCGGCGAGGACGAAGAGAACTGATCGGGGCGGGGGCGGCCGTTCGGCCGCTCCATTCATCCTATCCGGGCCGGCCTACGTTCCAGCATCGCACCGCGCGATCGACCGCCTCCACCCCTCCGCGCCAGAAGGGGCCCGCGTTGAAGGTCGAGAGGCGTTCGCCGGGTTTCCGGAATCGCAAGGCCAGCGCGCCGGTTCCGAAGGCGCGGTCGAAATGCGACCATGGCCATTCCCGGCACCGGAACACGCCTTCGTATCGCAATCCGTTCGCGACGAAGATCAGCCGGCGCGGTTTCAGGATGGGCAAGAACACCCAGAGTCATAGGATCGTGAAGCCGGCGCAGACGGCGGACGCTGCCGCCGTCACCGACAGGCCCCTGCGATCGGCGGCCGCGCCCCACGCCGCAACGGCGAACAGGGGCCCCCAGGGCGACAGAACGACGCAGGCCGGCGCGAATGGCCAGCGCCGGGTGACGATGACGTCGGGTTCGCGATCGGCCATGTCCGTCCACCCCTAGCCCGGCGAGCTCAACGGGCCGTCGCTCAGCGCCGCGGGACCGTCATCGTCACGACCAGGCCGCCGCCGGGGCGGTTGGCGAGCGACAGGTCGCCGCCGGCGTCGCGGGCGACCGCGCGGGCCAGTGCCAGCCCCAGGCCGATGCCGCCCGTGTCGCGGTTGCGCGACGGCTCAAGCCGGGCGAACGGCTCCAGCACCGCCAGCAGCCGATCGGGTGGTATGCCGGGGCCGCGGTCGGACACCAGCACGCGCACCTCCTGCGCGGTTTCCGCGACGGTGAGTTCGGCGGCGCCGGCGTATTTCACCGCGTTGTCGACCAGGTTGCGCACCGCGCGTCGCATCAGCGTCGGGCGCAGGCGGACGGCGAGGCGGGGGCGTTCGGGGCAGTCGACGCGCGCGCCCAGGTCGCGGAAATCCTCCGCCACCGCGTCGAGCAGCGCGGCCAGGTCGACCTCGGTCGCGGGCTCGCTGGGGCGGCCCAGCCGGGCCAGCGACAGGATGTCGTCCAGCGTCCGGTCCATGTCGGCGATCAGTTCGGCCGAGCGGCGGCGATCGGCCTCGTCCTCCAGCGATTCGATCCGCACGCGCAGCGCCGCCAGCGGCGTGCGCAGGTCGTGGCCGATCGCGCCCAGCATTCGGTCCTTTTCGTCCAGCATCGCCGTTACCCGGTCGCGCAGGCCGTTGAACGCGGCGATCAGCGCGGTGACGTCGGGGGGGCCGCGTTCGGGCACGGGGGCGGCCGCGCCCGCCGCGGGCGCGAAGCGTTCCGCCGCGCGGGTGAGGTCGCGCAAGGGGGCCGCGACGCGGCGCGCGATCCACAGCAGCGGCGCCAACACGGCGGCGTAGATGATGAGCGTCTGAAGCACCAGCCGCCAGACCAGCCCGGCCTCGCCGCCCCACCAGGGCGCGCGCGTCACCAGCCACGTGCCGTCGCCCAGCCGCGCGGCGATTACCACTTCGGTGTCGAGGTCGGGGGGCGGGGGGCCGCGCGTGCGACGCCAGGGCGGGTCGGCGGGGTCGATGGGGCGGAGCGCGGTGGTCACCGCCGCGGTCCGTACCCCCGCCTCGCGCAGCAGCGACCGGACGGCGGCGGCCACGTCGGGCTCGGCCGGCAGGTGGGCGGGGAAGGGCGGTCCCGAGACGCGACGCACGCGGCCGCGGGGCCCGTCCTCGCCCCCCCGGTCCGTACCACGGTCGGTAGCGGCGTCGGCCAGCCGCGCCGCGGCCGGACCGGCGGTCTGGGCGAGGCGCACCGAGCGGCGCTCGCGCAGCAGCAGCGTGAAATTGATCGCCTGCGCCACGAACAGCGCGATCGCGACCAGCAGCGCCAGCTGGCCGACGAGGCTGCGGGGCTGGCCGGCCCTCAGGATCGCGTCACCTCGGCCGCCAGCGTGTAGCCGCCGCCCCACACGGTCTTGACCAGTTCGGGGTTCTTTGGGTCCGCCTCGATCTTGCGGCGCAGGCGGCTGACCTGGTTGTCGATGGTGCGGTCGAACGCCTGCGCCTCGCGCCCCTGGGTCAGGTCGAGCAGCTGGTCGCGCGTCAGCACCTGGCGCGGGCGACAGGCGAGCGCCAGCAGCAGGTTGTACTCGCCCGTCGACAGCGGCACCGACACGCCGCCCGGGTCCACCAGCACCCGGTCGCCGGTGCGAAGCGACCAGCCGGCGAAACCGTAGGTTCCGGCCTCCGGCGCGCGGCCCCGCGCCTCGCCCGCGCGCAGCCGGCGCAGCACGGTGCGCGCGCGCGCCGCCAGTTCGCGTGGGGAGAAGGGCTTGACCACGTAGTCGTCGGCGCCGGCCTCAAGCCCCAGGATACGGTCCTGTTCCTCGGCGCGCGCGGTGAGCAGGATGACCGGCACGCCGCTGTCGCCGAGATCGCGGCACAGCGACAACCCGTCCTCGCCCGGCATCATCACGTCCAGCACGACGAGATCGATCGCGTAGGCGCCCAGGCGCGCGCGGGCGACCGCGGCGTCGGGGGCCTGGGTGACGCGGAACCCCTCGCGCGTCAGGAACGCCGCCAGCGGCTCGCGCAAGGACCGCTCGTCGTCGACGAGCAGCAGGTGCGGGGCATCGCCGGCCGCGGCCGCCACGCGATCAGTTTCCCGACGCTTCGGCGCCCCGGTCGCGCCCTTCGTCGCGTCCTCCGTCGCGCTCCGCGTCGCGGCGGCCGCCCCGGCCCCGGCGGAGCTCGTCGCCCTCCAGCAGGCCGTTCCGGTTGCCGTCCGCCCGGTCGAAGCGGGCGAACGCGCGGTCGCGGTAGGAGGCGGCGGTGATCGGTCCCGTGTCGTCCGCGTCGGCGCGGCGCATCGCCCCGGTCATCTCGTCGCCCGTCAGCCGGCCGTCCCCGTTCGCGTCCAGCCGGGCGAAGCGGGCGTCGGCCTCGCGGCCCACCTCTTCGCGCGAGACGGCGCCGTCGCCGTTGGCGTCCGCCCGGCGCCAGCCGCCGGCGCGGCGGCCGGTGCGGGCGCTGGGCGCGTTCTCCTGCGCGGCGGCGGCGATCTGATTGTCCGCTTCCTCCGAACTGCAGGCGGAGGTCAGCGACCCCGCGAGCAGGATGAGCGCCAGGCCGGCCGTCCGCATGAATATATCCCCCGATGGTGAGGGTGCGAGCGTAACGCGGGTGGCCGGCGGCGGGAAAGGGGCAGTGTGTCGCGATTTGTCGCGCGGTGGGCGGCGGCCGATCGCGAACAGGTCGATCAGGCGAACAGGGCCACGCCCTGCATCTGCTGCGCCGCGGGCACGCCGTCGGCGTTCCACACGTCCATCACCTGGCTGGACGAACCATTGGCGGCGAAGCCCGACGCCGAGCGGAGCAGCCACCAGCCGTCCGTGGTGGCCGGGGCCGCGCCCAGCAGGTTGACCAGCCACGTCATCGAGCTGACGGGCGCGGGACCGCCCAGCAGCCGCATGGCGGCGGGCGGCAGGCAGTCGGCCACCGCCATCAGCTCGACCGCGGGGTGAAGCCCGTCGCGATCGCGCAGCCGTACCCAGCGCAGCCACTCGGCCGGGCCGAGCGCGGCCGCGTCGCGCTGATCGACGAAATCGAAATTCTGCGTGAAGGCGACGCCGCGCACGCCCGTGAATACGCGGTCGTGCGCGGCGGGGCGGGGGAAGTCGGGCGGGCGGCCCGCGCGGTGGTCGACCCGGCTTTCCACGTCGCGCATGAACACGAAGGTGGCGCGCAGGCCCAGCCCCGCCTCGCCGATCACGTCGGCCTGGACGAAGGCGGCGTTGCGGCCGCGGCGCAGGCGTTCGGCGCGGACGGCGATTTCGCCCGACAGCGGTCCGATGAACGACACCTGCGCCGAGCGGAGCGGGGGCAGGTCCTCGTCCGCCGCCATCGCCGCGTGGAGCGCCAGCGCGGCCGAGAAGCCGCCGTACGCGGTGCGGCCCTGGAGCCAGCCATCGGGTATCGTCGTGCGCCAGCCGTTTTCGTCGCGGACCAGGCCGGCGATGACCTCGGGCAGGCCGATCACGCGGCACCGCCCGGCCGGCGCGCAGCGTCCGACGGCGCGGCACCACCCGGCCGGCGCGCAGCGTCCGACGGCGCGGCAGCGCCTGTCGCCAGGTCCCGCAGCTCGCGTTTCAGCACCTTGCCGATCGCCGAGCGTGGCAGTTCGGTCAGCGGATGGAGCGCGGACAGGCGCTGGGTGCGGCCGACCCGGTCGTTGAACCAGGCCAGGATCGCGTCCGCTTCTTCCGCGGCATCGGCGCGCGGGACGTAGAAGCCGACCGGCGTCTCGCCCCAGCGGTCGGAGGGCACGCCCACCACCGCGCCGTCCAGCACGGCGGGGTGCGATGCCAGGATCGGCTCCAGGTCGGACGGGAAAACGTTGAAGCCGCCGGAGATTATCAGGTCCTTGCGCCGGTCCATCAGGATCAGGAAACCGTCCGCGTCGAAGCGGCCGACGTCGCCGTGGCGGACGAAGCGGCGGCCATCGGCGTCGTGCCACGTCGCTTCCGCCGTCGCGTCGGCGCGGTTGCGATATCCGGTCATCATCGCGGGCGATCGGCCCACCACCTCGCCCACCTCGCCGGGGGCGACCTCGCGCCCCTCCTCGTCGATCAGGCGGATGTCGTGGCCGGGCAGCGGCGGCCCCACCGTGTGCAGCTTGTCGGGATGCGCGGTCGCATCCAGCGCGCAGGTGCCGCCGCCCTCCGTCATGCCGTAGAACTCGACCAGCCGGCCGGGCCAGCGCGCCAGCGCGTCGGCCTTGAGCGCGGGCGGGAAGGGGGCGCTGGTGCAGGTCTTGAGGACGAAGCTGGCCAGGTCGAACCGGTCGAACTCGGGGTCGGCCAGGATGCGCGCGTACTGTACGGGAACCAGCATCGCGTGGGTCGCACGATGGCGTTCGGCCAGTTCCAGGAAGCGGCGGGCGTCGAACTTGCGCATCAGCACGGCGGTGCCGCCGCGGGCGAGCGCGGGCAGGAAGCTGACCAGGGTGGTGTTCGAATAAAGCGGTGTCGAGCACAGCACCACGTCGGTGCCGATCCCGCCCGCGGCGCGCGCGACGTGCGCCCATCGCATCGCGTGCGGCTGGACGATGCCCTTCGGCGTGCCGGTGGTGCCGGACGAATATATGATGTTGAACGGGTCGTCGGGGCCGATCGCGACGGGGGCGGGCGCTGCGTCCGCGGGCCCCGTCCAGCCGTCCAGCGCGTCCAGCATCACGCGGATCGGGGACAGCGGCCGATCGCTCAACAGGCCTGCGCCGTCCGCGTCGAGGAACAGGTGCGAGGCACCTGCGTCCGTCACCATCGCCGCCGCCTGGTCGCCGGTGACCGACGGCGCGACGGGGGCGGGCACTTGGCCGGCGCGCAACGCCCCCAGGAACGCCAGCGCGTAGCCGATCGACGTGCCCGACAGGATCGACACCGCCTGCCCGGGGCGGCCGCCGTCGCGCTGCAACGCCGCCGCGATGCGGTCCATCGCCCGGTCGAGTTCGGCGTAGGTGACCGAGCGATCGTCCATCACCAGGGCGGCGCGGTGTCCCCGATCGCGCGCGTGGGCGGCGACGAGGTCGGACAGGGTGCCGAACGGTTCGGCCAGCATCTGTTCCGCCGTCATGGATCCTCCCGCCCGTCTCGATCCGCCCCTAGCGGCGGGCGGGGGCTTGCGCCATACGCGAGTTTCAAAAACGTGGAGAGGGCCATGGACGGGTCGGTGGCGATCGTGACCGGGGGCGGCACGGGCATAGGCGCGGCGACGGTGCGCGCGCTGGCGGCGCGCGGCGTCCGTTGCCTGGTCAACTATGCCAGCAGCCGCGACGCCGCCGAGGCGCTGGTGGAGGAGATCGGGGCGACCGGGACGGGCGGCCACGCGATGCGCGGCGACGTGGCCGACGATGCGGACTGCCGCGCGCTGGCGGCGGCGGCCGCGGAGCGGTGGGGGCGGCTGGATTTTCTGGTCAACAACGCCGGCCGCACCAAGTTCGCCGACCACGAGGACATGGACGCGCTGGACATGGACGACTGGCTGGACGTGTACCGGCTGAACACGGTGGGGGCGTTTCAGATGATCCGCGCCTGCGCGCCCGCGATGCGCGAGGGGCCGCATTCGGCCGCGGTCAACGTGGCGTCGGTGGCGGGCGTGTTCGGCCACGGGTCGTCGGTCGCCTATGCCGCGTCCAAGGGCGCGCTCATCACCATGACCAAGAGCCTGGCGCGCGTGCTGGCGCCCGCCATCCGGGTGAACGCGGTGGCGCCGGGATACGTCGGCACGGGCTGGTTCGAGAACAGGCTGGGCGCCGACGGCTTCGCGGCGCTGAACGCGCGCGTGGCGGCGGCGACGCCCATGGCGATGGCGGCGGGGCCGGACGACGTGGCCGGGCCGATCGCGTCGCTGCTGGACCCTGCCATGCGCGCGGTGACGGGCGAGGTGATGCTGGTCGACGCGGGCGCGCACCTGGACGTGGGGCTGAGCCGGCGGCCGGGACGCGGCTGACGTGCCGCTTGGCAGCGGCGGGGGGTAACGGATCGCTTGGCAGCGGGCGCGATCCGTGGCATCGCGCCCGGCATACCCGATATTCGGTAACGACCGGAGAGGATGCCATGGCGACTGCCGCCCCCGATCAGCTGCCCGATCAGTTGGATGCCTTTCGCGGCGAAGCCCGCGCCTGGATCGCCGACAATTTCCCGCCGGCGCTGAAGGGGCGCGACAACGCCGCCTCGGCGATCGACGGGCCGAGCGATCCGTCCGACGACGAACGCGCCTGGACCACGGCGATGGGGAACAAGGGCTGGGGCGTGCCGACCTGGCCGGCCCAGTATGGCGGCGGCGGGCTGTCGCGCCCGCAAGCGCGCGTGTTGCAGGAGGAGATGGGCCGCGCGGGCGCGTGGAACCCGATCGGCGGCATGGGCGTGATGATGTTCGGCCCCACCCTGCTGGAATACGGCACCGAGGAACAGAAGCGCGAACACGTCCCCGCCATTGCCAAGGGGGAAGTGCGCTGGTGCCAGGGCTATTCGGAGCCGGGCGCGGGGTCAGACCTGGCGGCGCTGCAATGTTTCGCGGAGGATCGCGGCGACCATTACCTGGTCAACGGCCAGAAGACCTGGACCAGCGGCGGGCAATGGGCGGACAAGTGCTTCGCGCTGGTGCGCACGGACAAGTCCAGGAAGCACGAGGGCATCAGCTTCCTGCTGATCGACATGGACGCGCCCGGTGTCGAGGTGCGGCCGATCAGGCTGATCTCCGGCTCGTCGCCCTTTTGCGAGACGTTCTTCACCGACGTGAAGGTGCCCAAGGCCAATCTGGTCGGCCATGAAGGCCAGGGCTGGACGATCGGCAAGCGGCTGCTTCAGCACGAGCGGTCCAGCCTGTCGGGCGGGGGCGGATCGGCGGGGCGGATGCTGGCGGGCAAGCCCGTGTCGCAGATCGCCAAGGAATATCGCGGCACCGATGGCGAAGGGCGGCTGGACGACGCGGACCTCAGGATGCGGATCGTGCGGCACGAGATGGACCAACGCGCCTTCGCCCTGACGCTGCGGCGCGCGGCGCTGGAGGCGAAGTCGAACCAGGGGCCGTCGGCGGCGACCAGCATCATGAAGAACGTCGGCGCGCGCGTGACGCAGGACCGCGCCGAACTGGCGATCGAGATCATGGGGATGCAGGGGCTGGGTTGGGAAGGCGACGGCTTTTCCGAGGACGAGCTTCGCCAAACCCGCACCTGGCTGTGGGGCAAGGCCGTGTCGATCTACGGCGGGTCGAGCGAGATTCAGAACAACGTCATCGCCAAGCGCATCCTGGGGATGCTGGACCACCAGTAAGCGACACGGGCAGCAAGAGACACTGGCAGTCAGAGATACCGGGGAGGAGGCGGGCATGGCCGTCCTGAACGACGAACAGGTGATGTTGCGCGACATGGCGCGCGAGTGGGCGGACAACGAGGCGCCGGTGACGGCGTTCCGGCGCGTGCGCGAGGGCGGTGGAGATGCAGGCTACGATCCTGCCACCTGGACCGAGATCGGCCAGATGGGCTGGGCCGGCGTGGTGGTGCCGGAAGCGCATGGCGGGTCGGGCATGGGATATCTGTCGATGGGGCTGGTGGCGGAGCAGCTGGGGCGCAACCTGGCCGCCTCGCCGTTGAACAGCGTGGCGCCCGCCGCCAGCGCGATCGCCATGGGCGAGGACGAGGCGGCCCGCGCCGAGTGGCTGCCGCGCATCGCGTCCGGCGAGGCGGTGGCGACGCTGGCGATCGACGAGGGGGCGTCGCACGACCCCGACCGGATCGAGACGGCGGTCGCGGACGGGCGGCTGACGGGCGTCAAGCGCTTCGTGGCGGAGGGCGACGCGGCCGACCTGTTCGTGGTCGCGGCCGCGGACGGATTGTACCTGGTGGCGGCGGGCGAGGGCGTGACGCGGTCGCCCCGGCACATGGCGGACGGGCGCGGCCACGCCGAGGTGCGGTTCGACGCCGCCCCCGCGACGCGGCTGGGCGGACCCGATCTGACGCGCGCCGCCGCCGACCGCGCGACCGCGCTGGCGGCGGCCGAGATGCTGGGGCTGGCGACGCAGGCGTTCGAGCGGACCAACGACTACCTCAAGACGCGCGTTCAGTTCGGCCAGGCGCTGTCGACGTTTCAGGCGCTCCAGCACCGCATGGCGCGCATGTTCACCGAACTGGAACTGATGCGATCGGTGGTCGAGGCGGCGCTGGAGGCGATCGACGCCGGCCGGTCCGACGTCGACCAGGCGGTCAGCCTGGCCAAGGCGGTGGGCGGCGAGACGACCAGGCTGGTCAGCCGCGAGATGGTGCAGCTGCACGGCGGCATCGGCATGACCGACGAACACGACGCCGGCCTGTACATGAAGCGGGCCGCCGTGCTGGAGGCGATGTGTGGCAATGCCGCCCATCACCGCGAACGGTTCGCGCGGGCGAACGGCTATTGAGGTGCTGCCGCTGACCGGCTGCGGCGCGGAAGCCACACCGGGCACGGCTTCAACATACCGCACTTGCGAAAAGGTGCGTTATCGCTTGACGGTGCCGTACCGTCCCAGTGTATCAAACGGCGTTCCAATGGCCCCGGGCAACGGCGGCCGCATTATCGGGAGGATGGCATGGTGAAGCGGCATTTCCTGGCGGCGTGCGCGCTGCCCGCCCTCGTGCTGGCGGGTGCCGCCGCCGCGCAGACGGTGCCCGCGGACGCGCAGCCCGGTTCCGGCCAGACCGCCCCCGTCCCCGGCGGCAGCGGCGCGGGGCCGCAGGAAGCCCAGGGCAGCGCTTCCGCGTCCGGCGCGCTGGACGGCGCGCCCGCCGACGAGGGGGCGTCCACCGGCGACATCGTCGTCACCGCCCAGGGCCGCGTCCAGGCGCTGGCCGACGTGCCGGTCGCGATCAGCGCCGTCACGTCCGAGAATCTGGCGCTGTCGGGCGCCAACGACATCCGCCAGCTGAACCAGCTCGCCCCCTCGCTGCTCGTCTCCTCCACGGGCAACGAGGCCAACGGTTCCCCCCGCATCCGCGGCATCGGCACCGTGGGCGACAATCCGGGCCTGGAAAGCTCGGTGGTGGTGTTCGTCGACGGCGTGTACCGCAGCCGCGCGGGCATCGGCCTGAACGAGCTGGGCGAGATCGAGCGGGTCGAAGTGTTGCGCGGGCCGCAGGGCACGCTGGGCGGCCGCAACTCGTCCGCCGGCCTGATCTCGGTCGTCAGCAAGGCGCCGAGCTTCAACTTCGGCGCGACGGGCGAGGCGACCTACGGCAATTACGATTTCGTGCGGCTGGCGGCCGGCGTCACCGGCCCGATCGTCAAGGACGTGCTGGCCGCGCGGCTGGACGGCGTCTACGTCAAGCGCGACGGCTTCTATCGCGACACCACCAACGGCACGCGCGTCAACGACCGCGACCGGTACTTCCTGCGCGGCCAGCTGCTGTTCGAGCCGGTGCAGGACGTCAGCTTCCGCCTGATCGGCGACTATACCAAGCGCGACGAGGCGTGCTGCGCCGCCACCTATGTCGACCGCACGGTGGCGCCGTCGATCGGCAACCTCAACAACCCGGCCACCCCGCTGACCACCGGGCTCGCCAGCGGCAACAACGTCGTCAACGTGCTGCGCGACCTGGGCCAGAACATCGGCGCTTTCAACCAGGGCTATAGCCGCGCCATCTCGGTCAGCCAGGGCCGCAGCTTCGCCGGCAAGACGCAGGACTGGGGCGTGTCGGGTCAGCTGGACTGGACGTTCGGCGACACCACGCTGACCTCCATCACCGCGTACCGGGATTATTACAACGAGCAGGGGTCCGACACCGACTACGGCACGGTGGACATCCTCTACACCGCGCCCAACGGCGACAATCGCCGCGCGTTCCGGACGTTCACCCAGGAAGTGCGGCTGAACGGCAAGCTGTTCGGCGACACGGTGGACTGGCTGGTCGGCGGCTTCTACCTGAACGAGAAGTTCCGCGGGCGCTCGAACCTGCGCTTCGGGCGGGATTACGGCCGCTTCGCGACGTGCCGGATCATCTCGGGCGGCGGTCTGGCGGGGCTGTATTCGCCCGCCAGCCCCAATTGCGTGGCACCCGGCATCGGGGCGGCGACGCTGGGCAGCCTGGGCGCGGACATCCTGGCCGGCTTCCAGACGCTGGACGGCATTCGGGATCGCGGCTCGACGGTCGATCGTTATCGTCAGAGCAATGAGAGCTGGGCGCTGTTCACGCACAACATCATCCACATCGCCCCCACGCTCGACCTGACTCTGGGCCTTCGCTATACCAACGAGACCAAGCGGTTCGGCGCGACGTTCGGGAACGACAATGTCGGCTGCGTCAGCCTGCAGAACTCGCTGACGGGCGCGGCCAACATCACCGCGGCGCAGATCGCCGCCAACCCGGCGCTCGCCACGCGGCGCGCGCTGGCGCAAGCGCTGATCGGGCTGGGCTGCCAGGGCAACTCCACCGCCGAGCTGAACGGCGTCAGCATCGCCGACCGCCGCAAGGAGGACCAGTTCACCGGCACCGCCGTGCTGTCGTGGAAGCCGATCGACGACCTGCTGGTCTATGGCTCCTATTCGCGCGGCTACAAGGCGGGCGGCTTCAACTTCGACCGGTCGGCGCTGAAGGCCCCGCTCCAGCCCAATGCGGCCGGCCAGATCACCACCAGCTTCGCCGCGCTGGGCGGGGCGCAGGCGCTGGTCGGCAACCTCCAGTTCGCAGCCGAGAAGGTCAACGCCTACGAGGTCGGCGCCAAGTACGCGACCGGCCCGCTGACCCTGACGGTGGCGGCGTTCCGCCAGGACTTCCGCGACTTCCAGCTCAATACCTTCGACGGCACGGTGTTCATCGTCCAGAACATCAACGGCTGCGAGAGTTCGCTGAACGGTGGCGACCGCGACCAGGCGCGTTTCCCCGGCACGGCGAATTTCAACGCCGCCGCCGCGTCCACCGGCGTATGCCCGTCGGGCGACGTGGGTTACGGCGTGCGGTCGCAGGGCGTCGAGCTGGAGGCCAGTCTGGTGCCTGCGCGGGACGTGCGCGTGTCGGCGGGCCTGACCTATGCCGACACCCAGTATCGCAGCAACTTGGTCGGCAACAGCGCTGGCGCGCCGCTCAATCCGGCGCTGCGCGTGCTGCCCGGCAACCAATTGTCGAACGCGCCCAAGGTGGTCGTCACCCAGTCGGCCGCCTGGACGCCTTCGCTCGGCGACAGCGGCCTGTCGCTGCTGTTCTACGGCGACGCGCGCCTGACCGGCGACTACAACACCGGGTCCGACCTGTTCCCGCAGAAGAGCCAGGACGGCTTCGCGCTGGTCAACGCGCGCGTCGGCCTGCGCGGCCCGAACGAGAACTGGTCCGTCGAGTTCTGGGGCCAGAACGTGTTCAACAAGCAGTACGCCCAGGTCGCGTTCAACTCGCCCTTCCAGGAGGGGGCCGCGACCGCCGCCTTCGCCGACCCGCAATATCCCGGCGGCCGCCAGCTGTTCTCGCAATTCCTGGCGGAGCCGCGGACCTACGGCGTGACGCTGCGCGGCAAGTTCTGACGACCCGCCGCCCCTCTCCATGGGGAGGGGCGGCCGATACGGGAGGGCGCCGATGCGACCCGTGACCGACGCCCCCCAACCTGTCGATCGGCCGGAGGTGGCGGCCATACTGGCGCCGCGGCGCCGCGGGCTGACGCTGGCGCTGCTGACCGCGGCCTATTTCTTCAGCTACATGGACCGGCAGATCCTGGCGATCCTCCAGGAGCTGATAAAGGCCGACCTGGGGCTGTCGGACACGCAGCTGGGCCTGCTGGCGGGCTTCGCCTTCGCGATCTTCTACGCGACGCTCGGCCTGCCGGTGGCGCGGCTGGCGGACCGGGGCAACCGGGTCAACATCATCGCGGTGGCGCTGGCGTTGTGGAGCGCGATGACCGCGGTGTGCGGGCTGGCGGGGAACTTCGGCCAGCTGCTGCTCGCGCGCATCGGCGTGGGCGTGGGCGAGGCCGGGTCCAGCCCGCCCAGCCATTCGATCATCGCCGACCTGTATCCCCCCGCCAAGCGCGCGGGCGCGATGGGCATCTACTCGCTGGGCGTGGTGCTGGGCACCGCGTTCGGCACCATCATCGGCGGCAGCGTCGCCGCCGCCTATGGCTGGCGGGCGGCGATGTTCACCGTCGGCCTGCCGGGCATCGCGCTGGCGGTCATGGTGAAGCTGCTGGTGCCCGAACCCAGGCGCGGCCTGTCGGACGCGCAGGTGGTGGCCGAGGGGCAGGAAGCGGGCACGATGCCGTCGCTGGCCGACGGCTTCGCCGCATTGTGGCGCGACCGGGCGGCGGTTAATCTGGTACTGGGCGTCACCGTGACGTCCCTGATCGGCTACGGTCACGCGGCGTTCGGGCCGAGCTATCTGCAACGATCGCTGGGGCTGTCGATCACCGAGGTCGCGCTCTACGTGGCACCCGTGGGGGCGGTGATGGGGACGCTGTCGGCGGTGGGCGGCGGCTGGCTCGCGAACCTGGCGGCCGCGCGGTTCGGCGTGTACGCGCAGAGCTGGCTGGTGCTGGCGATGAAGGCGGTGGGACTGCCGCTGAGCTTCGGCTTCTTTCTGGCCGACAGCGCCTGGGTGGGCGTACCGCTCTACTGGCTGTCGGTGCTGCTGACCGCCAGTTACCTGGGACCGACCTATGCCATGGTGCAGGGACTGGCGCCGTTGCGGATGCGGGCCTTGTGGGCAGCGATCCTGCTGCTGGTGCTGAACCTGATCGGGTTGGGGCTGGGTCCGACGATGATCGGGGTGTTGAGCGACGCGTTCCGGCCGGCCTACGGGGCGGAGTCGCTGCGTTACGCGATGTTGAGCTACGCGGGGCTCACGCCGCTGGCGCTGTGGTATTACTGGCGGGCAGGCGCGCTTCTGAAGCGCCGGGCCGCGCGCGACTAGCGAAGCTGGCTCGCGAGACGGCGCCCCGCCCGGCCGACGGGGCGACGGAACGCCGCCCCGTTCGACGCCGCGGTTTCGCCGCGGCGCCCCAGCCCGTCGATCAGAAGTGGAACACCGCACCCGCCATCGGGCGGAAGCTGTCGGCGCTGCCGAAGGTCGAAACCTCCAGGCGGAAGCGGACGCCCGAATTGCCGGTGATGCCGCCCAGGCCGATGTCCTTGGGGCCGACCTCCGCGCCGATGCCGTAGGTGATGGCGTCGTAATCGGGGCTGTTCTTGCCGTAGCGGGCGAAGTTCACCCACTGATAGCCGACCTTGCCGTAGAACAGGCCGCTCTCGCCCGCGCGGACGCCGAAGCGTCCGGCCGCGCCGTACTGCCAGTCGATGTCGCCGGTGAAGCCCTTGGTGACGTTGCCCTCGACGCCCACGAACACCGGGCCGAGCGGCACGTTGACGCCGACGATGCCCTGCACCAGCCCGCCGTCCAGCTTGTTGCCGCCCACCGGCGTCGCGGGGATGCCGTGGCCGGGCGCGCGATCGAACCGCTCATAGCCGCCGAGCACCGCGACGTAGGGCTCGATGCCGAAGGCGCGGGTGCCGTCGGGCGCACGCGCCGTATCCGCGGGCAGTTCGTCCGACTGGGGGGCGGGGGCCGGCGCGGGCGCGCCATAGGGATCGGCGGGCGCGGCCGGCACGTCCTGGGCGAAGGCGGGGGTGGCAACGGCGGACAGGAGAGCCGCGGCCAGGAACGAAGTACGCATGAGCAAAGCCTTGTCTGATCTACATAGTCCGTCGTCGCGACCGGCGCGGCGGCGGGACCGGGGAGACGAAGCGCGTGGCCGATGGTTTCGCGATACCGGTGGACGGAATGCGGTTGCCGGGCCGCTGTCACCGGAATGTCACGGTTACTTTCACGCCGATGAACGGCAAACCACGTTATCGCCCGGACGGGTCCGGATTGGCCTGAACCCTTGTTCCGCCGCCCGGTCGTCGAACAACCCGAACAGGACGGTGGAGGCGTACAAGGCGACCGCCCGGTCGCGAGGCATGGCGGCGGCCCATTTGCGCATGTCGAACGCCGCGTTCTGGAGCGCCATCAGCGCCTGGCTGGCGACCAGCGCGTCGACCGCGCGGATCGACCCCTCCGCCACGCCGTCCATGATCGTGCCGGCGTAGCGGCGCGCGATGCGGTTGGACTGGTCCACCATCGCCTGGCGCACCTGCACGGGCAGCCCCGACAGCGCGGTGGTGCGCAGCAGCGGCCCGTGTTCGGAGAATTGAACGTCGAGGAGTGCGGCCACCACGTCCTGCAACCGTTGCCAATGGTCGCCGCCGGCGGCGTCGCCCGCCGCCTGGGCGCGGCCGATCAGGTCGAAGCTGCGGCGATAGCACGCGACCACCAGCTCGTCCTTGGCGTCGAGGTGGTGGTAGAAGCTGCCCTTGGTGACGTTGAGTTCGGACGCGATCCGCTGGACGGAGGTGCCGCGATAGCCCAGTTCGTTGATGAGGCGGGTGGCGGCCAGCAGGAACGCCTCGCGCCCGCCGCCCGCTTCCCCGCCGCCCTCGCCGCGTGACAGAGACAGGGTGCGGGGTTCCCAGCCGGCGGGCGGCCGGGCCAGGCCATGGCGGAACAGGTCCATCAGCCGGTCCTCGATCCGCCCCCATTGGTCGGGCGAATAGCGCGAAATCCAGACGGGGACCCAGAAAGTATTCTCAAGCAGCACGTGCGCGCGCGCACCGTGCAGATCCTTGAGCGCGCGGGTGGCGGGCGGGTCCCATAGGTCGCGCGCCTGGCGGAACACGCGTTGCCAGCCCGTCATCAACCTTTGGCGAAGCTCGCCCTCCGTCGCGCGCAGGTCGGACAGGACGGCGAACGCCTTTTCCTCGCCCGCCTGGATGCGGGCGATGCGCGCGAAATTCAGCGCCAAGTAGCGGGCGACCCGCGCCTCGGGCGTCGGTTCCGCCCCCGCCTCGTCCAGCATCGTGCCCAGCCGTTCCAGCGTATGCTCGAACGCGGCCGCCGCCAGGTCTTCCTTGCGCTTGAAGTAATAGGTGACCGACGTCGTGTTCAGCCCCACGCGCCGCGCCACGTCGGCGAAGGTCATGCCCTTCGCGCTTTGTTCGTTGATCGCGTCGGCGGCGGCGGCCAGGATCGCCTCGCGCTTGGCGCGGAACCGTCTGGTCCCGTCGCCCCTGATCCCGTCGCCCGTACCGGTGGCCTGTTCCCCCATGAATTCGACCTTACCACCCGCACGGGCGGGCGATAGTGGTTTCTCGCCCCGCTTTACCGAAGATCGGGTACGGTCTAGGGCGGGGGGCGAAACGAAGGAAAGGATGCCCGGATGGACTTCACGCTGAACGAGCGCGAGACCTATTTCCGAGACCGGGTACGCGATTTCGTCGCGCGCGAGATCGCGCCGCGCCAGGCGGAGTACCACGCCCAGGAGCATGAGGGCGAGCGGTGGAAAGTGCTGCCCGTCATCGAGGAGGTGAAGGCCCGCGCCAAGGCGGCGGGCCTGTGGAACTTCTTCATGCCGCCCCATTCCGGCCAGACCCACGTCGACGACAGCTTCGAATTCGAGGGCACGCAGCTCACCAACCTCGAATACGCGCTGTGCGCCGAGGAGATGGGGCGGATCGGCTGGGCCAGCGAGTGCTTCAACTGCTCGGCCCCCGACACCGGCAACATGGAGGTGTTCCACCGCTACGGCACCCGCGAGCAGAAGGAGCGCTGGCTGCGCCCGCTGATGGAAGGCGAGATCCGTTCCGCTTTCCTGATGACCGAGCCCGCCGTCGCCAGTTCGGACGCCACCAACATCGAGACGCGGATCGAGCGCGACGGCGACGAATACGTCATCAACGGCCGCAAATGGTGGTCGAGCGGAGTGGGCGACCCGCGCTGCAAGGTGGCGATCGTGATGGGCAAGACCTCTACCGAGGGCTCGCGCCACAGCCAGCAGAGCCAGGTGCTGGTGCCGATGGACGCGCCGGGCGTGACGATCGAGCGCATGTTGTCCGTCTACGGCTACGACCACGCGCCGCACGGGCACGGGCAGGTGTTGCTCAAGGACGTGCGCGTGCCGGTCGACAACGTGCTGCTGGGCGAGGGGCGCGGGTTCGAGATCGCGCAGGGGCGGCTGGGGCCGGGGCGCATCCACCATTGCATGCGCACCATCGGCGTGGCGGAAACGGGGATCGAGGCGATGGCGCGGCGCCTGCTGAGCCGCGTGGCGTTCGGCAAGACCATCGCCAGCCATTCGGTGTGGGAACAGCGGATCGCGCGCGCGCGCATCGACATCGAGATGACGCGCCTGTTGTGCCTGAAGGCCGCCGACATGATGGACAAGGCGGGCAACAAGTCGGCGCAGCTGGAGATCGCGATGATAAAGGTGCAGGCGCCGACCATGGCGCTGCAAATCCTGGACGACGCGATCCAGGCGCACGGCGGCGGCGGCGTGTCGGAGGACTTCCCGCTGGCGCACCAATGGGCCGCCATGCGTACGCTGCGCTTCGCGGACGGGCCGGACGAGGTGCACAACCGTTCCATCGCGCGCGCCGAGTTCGGCAAGCACGCCGACTACAAGGCCGCCAATCAGGGGCGCGAGATCGCTGGCGGCGACGTGGCCGCCACGCGCTGAACCGACGGGGAGGGGAGAAGGCGCATGAAGGCCGCGGTGCTGTTCGAGGCCAAGACGCCTCTCGAGATACGGGACGTGGGCATCGACAAGCCCGCCGCGCACGAGGTGCTGATCCGCACCCACGCCTGCGGCGTGTGCCGGTCCGACCTGCACTTCGTCGACGGCGCCTACCCACACCCGCTGCCCGGCATCCCAGGCCATGAGGCGGCGGGCGTGGTCGAGATGGTGGGGTCCGAGGTATCGACCGTCAAGGTCGGCGACCACGTCGTCACCTGCCTGTCGGCGTTCTGCGGCCAGTGCGAGTTCTGCGTCACCGGGCGCATGTCGCTGTGCATCGACCCGGGCGTGAAGCGGCGGCGCGGCGCACCCCCGCGGCTGACGCTGGACGGTGCGCCGCTCGCGCAGATGCTGAACCTGTCGGCCTATGCCGAACAGATGCTGGTCCACGAACATGCCTGCGTTTCGATCGACCGCGACATGCCGCTGGACCGCGCGGCGATATTGGGGTGCGCGGTGACGACGGGGGCGGGCGCGATCTTCAACGCCGCGCGCGTGGTGCCGGGCGAGACGGTGTGCGTGGTCGGGTGCGGCGGCGTGGGGCTGGCCGCCGTCAACGCGGCGCGGATCGCGGGGGCGGGCAAGGTGATCGCGGTCGATCCCGTCGCCGACAAACGCGGCTTGGCGCAGAAGCTGGGGGCAACGCACGTCGTCGACGCGTCGAGCGACACGGCGGTGGACGAGGTGGTGGAGATGACGCGCGGCGGCGTCCACCACGCGATCGAGGCGGTGGGCCGGCCCCAGTCCGCGATGACCGCGGTCAGGGTGCTGCGCCGCGGCGGCACCGCGACGATCCTGGGCATGATGCCGCTGAACGAGCGCGTCGGCCTGTCGGCGCTCGACCTGTTGGCCGACAAGAAGGTGCAAGGCGCGCTGATGGGGCGCAACCACTTCCCCGTCGACATCCCGCGGCTGGTCGACTTCTACCAGCGCGGGCTGCTCGACCTGGACACGATCATCGCCGAGCGAATGCCGCTGGAACGGATCAACGACGCCTTCGACGAGCTTCGCCGCGGCGACGCCACCCGCACGGTGATCCATTTTGGCTGAGGGTCCCGCCGCCGCCGCTCTGGAGGCGGTGGACGACCTGGATACGGGCCGGCTGACCGAGTGGATGGCCGCGAACGTCGTCGGGTTCGAGGGGCCCATCCGCTACGGCAAGTTCCCCGGCGGCCAGTCCAATCCCACCTATCGCGTCGACGCGGCCAGCGGCGCCTATGTGCTGCGCCGCAAGCCGTTCGGGCCTATCCTGCCGTCCGCGCACGCGGTGGAGCGGGAATATCGGCTGATCGCCGGGCTGCATCCGACGGGCTTTCCCGTCGCGCGGCCCCACGGCCTGTGCGAGGACGAGGGCGTAATCGGCAGCGCCTTCTACGTCATGGAGATGGTGGAGGGGCGGACCTTCTGGAACGGCGCGCTGCCCGACCTGTCGGCGGACGAACGCACGGCGGTGTACCATGAGATCGTCGACCGGCTCGCCCGGCTGCACGCCGTCGATTATCGGGCGGCGGGCCTGGGCGACTATGGCCGGCCGGGCAGCTATTTCGAGCGCCAGGTCGCGCGCTGGACCAAGCAGTACCGGCTGGCGCAGACCGACGACCTGCCCGAGGCAGAGCGGCTGATCGAATGGCTACCGCGCACCTTGCCGCCGCAGACGCGCACCGCGATCGTCCACGGCGATTATCGCATCGACAACATGATCTTCGATCACGCGCAGCCACGGGTGCGCGCCGTGCTGGACTGGGAACTGGCGACGCTGGGCGACCCGATGGCCGACCTGTCCTATCTGCTGGCCAACTGGGTGCAGCCCGCCAACGGGGCCGCGACGTTGGGCGGGATCGCCGGGCGCGACGGTATCCCGACCATGGAGGCGATGGCCGACCGCTACTGCGCCGCCACGGGGCGGAGCGAGGGGGTGCCCGACCTCGACTGGTATTTCGCCTTCGGTCAGTTCCGCCTGATGAGCATCGTCCAGGGGATCAAGAAGCGCTGGCTGGACGGCAACGCCTCCAACGCCAAGGCGGCGGCGCACGCGGCGCGCGTGCCCGAACTGGCGCGCAGCGCGTGGGGTTTTGCGGAAAGGGCGGGGGCATGACGGGCGGATTGTTCGACTTGAGCGGCAAGGTGGCGATCGTCACCGGGTCGTCGCGCGGCATCGGCCGGGCGTCGGCGATCGAACTGGCGCGCCACGGGGCCAAGGTGGTGATATCCAGCCGCAAGCAGGATGCGTGCGACGCGGTGGTGGCCGAGATCGACGCGGAATTCGGCGCGGGCACGGCGTTCGCGCACGCGGCCTCCATATCCGACAAGGCGGCGCTGGAAGGGCTGGTCGCGGCCGCCCGCGAACGGTTCGGGCGCATCGACGTGCTGGTCTGCAATGCCGCGTCCAACCCCTATTACGGGCCGCTGGCGGGGATCGCGGACGACCAGTTCCGCAAGATCCTCGACAACAACGTGCTGTCGAACCACTGGCTGATCCAGCTGGTCGCGCCCGAGATGGTGGAGCGGGGAGAAGGCTCGATCGTCATCGTGTCGTCGATCGGGGGCCTGCGCGGGTCGCCGGTGATCGGCGCCTACAACGTATCCAAGGCCGCCGACTTCCAGCTCGCGCGCAACTACGCGGTCGAATACGGGCCCAGCGGCGTTCGCGTGAACTGCGTGGCGCCCGGCCTGATCCGCACCGATTTCGCCCGCGCGCTGTGGGAGGACCCGGAGCGGCTGAAGGCGACGAACACCACCACGCCGCTGCGCCGCATCGGCGAGCCGCACGAGATCGCGGGCGCGGTCGTGTTCCTGGCCTCGCCCGCCAGCGCGTTCATGACCGGCCAGGCGATGGTGGTCGACGGGGGCGTGACGATATGAGCGGCGTGAAGCGCTTCGAGGGCCGGTCGGTGATCGTCACGGGCGCGGGTTCGGGCATCGGCCGCGCCGCCGCGATCCGCTTCGCCGCGGAGGGCGCGCGCGTGCTGGTCTGCGACGTGACCGCCGGGGCGGAGGCGACGGCGACGGCGATCGGCGAGGCGGCGGTGCCCATGCGGATGGACGCCGGGTCGGAAGCGGACGTGGCGCGCGCCGTCGACACCGCCTGTCGGCGGTTCGGCCGTCTGGACGTGATGTTCGCCAACGCCGGCATCTCGGGCGGCATGGCCAACATCCTGGACACCAGCCCCGAGCTGTTCGCCGAGGTGCTGCGCGTCAACCTGATCGGCCCGTTCCTGGCGGTGAAGCATGCGGGGCCGCGTATCGCGGAGCAGGCTAGGGAGACGGGGCACGGCGCGATCGTGCTGACCGCATCGGTGGCGGGCATCCGCTCAGGCGCGGGCTCGCCCGCCTATTCGGCGTCCAAGGCGGGCGTCATCAACCTGGCCGCCGTGTCGGCGCAGCAATTGTCGGGCACGGGCGTGCGCGTCAACGCGCTGTGCCCCGGCCTGACCGAGACGGGCATGACCAAGCCGACCTTCGACTACGCGCGCGAGGCGAACAAGATGGACCGGGTCGGCCGCCTCAATCCGCTGCGCCGCGGCGCGCAGGCCGAGGAGCTGGCGGCGGTGGCGTTGTTCCTGGCGTCGGACGACGCCAGCTATGTCAACGGCCAGGCGATCGCCGTCGACGGCGGCCTGTCGTCCAGCCACCCTGTCACGCGCCAGGAATATGGCAGAACTGCCGTCTAGCGTACCGGAACCGCGATCCGGCAGCATCGGTTGATCCACGGCTTTCCGGAGGATCGATCATGTCGCTGAAACCCCCCGTCCGCTACTCGACCGACCTCGAAGAGGTACAGCCGGACGAGGCCGAGGTCGTCGAGAAGCTGAACCGCGACTTCGACAAGATCATGCGGACCACCGCGGAGGATTACGGCCACGCCGTCCGCTCCGTCCACGCCAAGGGCCACGCGATCCTGAAGGGCGAGGTGACGATCCCCGCCGACCTCGCCCCCGAACTGGCGCAGGGGCTGTTCGCGACGCCCGGCAGCTATCCCGTGCTGCTACGCGTCTCCACCAACGCGGGCGACATCCTGACCGACAAGATTTCATTGCCGCGCGGGTTGGCGATGAAGGTGCTGGGGGTCGAGGGCGAACGGCTGCCCGACGCGGAGGGCGACACGCAGGACTTCATCTTCAACAACGGCACCGTGTTCGTCGCCAAGACCGCCAAGCAGTTCGAGGGCAACGTCAAGATGCTGGCCGCGACCACCGACGTGGCCGAGGGCGGCAAGTCGGTGTTCTCCAAGGTTCTACGCGGCGTCAACACCGCGTTGGAAGCGGTGGGGATCGAGAGCCCGACAGTGGTGACGATGGGTGGCGAGCCCAATTCGCATCCGCTGGGCCAGACGTACAACGGCCTGACGCCCTATCGCTGGGGCGATTACGTGGCCAAGTACCGGGTGGTGCCGGCGGCCGCGCTGATGCGTCAGCTGGAGAACGCGACGATCGACGCGTCCGAGGACGACGATGCCATCCGCCACACGATGCAGGCCGACATGCGCGGCATCGACGCCGAATGGGATTTCCAGGTCCAGCTGCTCCGTGACACGGAGAAGCAGCCCGTCGAGGACCCCGGCGTCGAATGGCCCGAGGAGGTCAGCCCCTGGATCACGGTCGCCACCGTCCGCGCCGCCGCGCAGGACAGCTGGGACGACGCCATGGTGCGGAAGGTCAACGAGGAAACGCGCTTCAGCATCTGGACCGGGCTGGAAGCGCACCGGCCGATGGGCAACATCAACCGCGCGCGGCGCGAGACGTATCGCAAGTCGGCCGAATTCCGCGCCGGTTTCAACCGCTGTCCCATCCACGAGCCGGCGGCCGCCGAGGTGACGGCCTGAGGGCGGATCAACCCTCGCGCGGCTCGCGGCGGCGGATCAGCCCCTCCTGCGCGACGCTGGCGACCAGCCGGCCGTCGCGCGCGAAGATGCGGCCGCGGTTGAAGCCGCGCGCGTGGCCTGCCCAGGGGCTGTCGGTCGCGTAGAGCAGCCATTCGTCCGCGCGGAACGGCTCGTGCAACCATAGCGCGTGATCCAGGCTGGCGCTTTGCATTCCTGGCGACAGCCAGTTGACGCCGTGCGGCAGCATCGCCGTGCCGAGCAGCGCCATGTCCGACGCGTAGGCCAGCACCGCCCGGTGCAGCGCCGGGTCGTCGCCGATCGGGGCCACGCAACGGAACCAGGCGTAGTTCGCGGGCTCGCGCGGTTCGGGGTGGAACCAGCTGCGCGGATGGACGGGACGCATGTCGATCGGGCTGGCGCGCTCGGCGAACAGGCGGCGGAACTTGTCGGGCACCTGCGGCGCGATCTCGCGGCGAAGCTCGGCGTCGCTGCGTAGGGTTTCGGGCGCGGGCACGTCGGGCATCGCGTCCTGGTGCGTCATCCCGTCCTCGGGCAACTGGAATGAGGCGGCCATGTTCAGGATCGGCTGGCCGCCCTGGAGCGCGATCACGCGGCGCGTGGCGAAGCTGCGCCCTTCGAAGTCGCGCACCACGCGATAGACGATCGGCCGCGTCTCGTCGCCCGCGCGCATGAAATAGGCGTGGAGCGAATGGGCGACCTTTTCGCCCTCGACCGAACGCTGGGCCGCCTGGAGCGCTTGTGCGATCACTTGGCCCCCGAACACGCGCCCCTGCCCGCCGGGCAGCCGCGCGCCGCGATAAAGGTCGGTGTCGATCTCCTCCACGTCGAGCAGGTCGACCAGCATCGCCGCCAGTTCCCGCGGCGTGCGCAGGTGGCGGGGCTTACCGTCGGGCTCCCCCTGCCCCCCCTGGTCGTCCGCCATCAGTATCCGGCCAGCCGCGCCAGCCGATCCGCGTGGTAGTTGGCGTCGCCGAACCACTCGGCCAGCACGCGGTGGCGCTTAATGAAGAAGCCGATGTCGTACTCGTCGGTCATGCCGATGCCGCCGTGCATCTGCACGCCCTCCTGCACGCTCAAGGCCGCCGCGGCGGTCGCCTGCGCCTTTGCGACGGAGACGGCCTCGTCCGCCTTGTCCGACCCGGCGTCGAGCAGCTGCTGCGCCTTGAGCACGGCGGCGCGCGCCACTTCCATCTCGGCGTAGAGGTGCGCGGCGCGGTGTTGCAGCGCCTGATAGGTGCCGATGACGGTGCCGAACTGCTTGCGCTGCTTGAGGTAGCTCAGCGTCATGTCCATCGCGCCGCCGCCGACGCCCAGCAATTCGGCGGACGTACCCGCGCGGCCGGCGCCCAGCAGCCGGTCCAGCACGGCGCGGCCGGCATCGACCTCGCCGATCACCGCGTCCGCGTCGACCTCCACGCCGTCCAGCGTCAGGCGGGCGGCGATGCCGCTGTCGGCCAGCCGTTCGGCGTCCGCGGTCAGCCCGGCCGCGTCGCGCGGCACCGCGAACAGGGTCACGCCGTCCGCGTCGTCGGGCGCGCCCGCGGTGCGCGCCGACACGATCAGCAGGTCGGCGACGTGGCCGTGCGCGACGAAGCGCTTGGCGCCCGACAGGCGGAAACCGTTGCCCGACCGCTCCGCCCTCAGCGCCACGGCGTCGCGATGCTTGGCTCCCTCGTCGATCGCCAGGCCCGCCACCGTTTCACCGGCGACGATGCCGGGGAACCACCGCTCGCCCGCGCCCGTGCCTTTGAGCGCGGCGACGGCGGCGACGGCGGTCGCCAGGAAGGGGGAGGGGGACAGGTTGCGGCCGATCTCCTCCAGCACCACGCCCGCCTCGACGTGACCCAGGCCCAGCCCGCCCTGATCCTCGGGCACCAGTATGCCGGTGAAGCCCATTTCGGCGAACTGACGCCACAGGTCGCGGCTGAAGCCGGTGGGGTCGTCCGCGTCGCGCAAGGCACGCAGATGCTTCACGGGGGCGGCGTCGGCCACGAAGTCGCGCGCGGTGTCGCGCAGCATGGTCTGGTCGTCGTCCAGGAACAGGGGCATCGGTGATCCTTTAGCGTCGGCAGTGGGGCGGGCGTCAGGCGCCGGGCAGTTCCAGGATGCGCTTGGCGACGATGTTGAGCTGGACCTCGCTGGTGCCGCCCTCGATCGAGTTCGCCTTGGTGCGCAGCCACGCGCGCGGCGCCGCGCCGCCGTTCGACCGCTCGCTCTCCCATTCCAGCGCGTCGGAGCCGCCGGCCGCCATCGCCAGTTCGTGGCGCTGCTTGTTCAACTCGGTGCCGTAATATTTCATCATGCTGGGCTGGGCGGGATGCGCGCGGCCGGCCTTCAGCTCATCGATGAACCGCTCGCTCATCGCGCCGAACGCGCGGGCGCGGACCTCGAACTCGGCGATGCGGGCGCGGAGCAGCGGGTCGGCCAGCCGGCCGTCGTGATCGAGCCCGACCGTGGCGATCGCCCCTTCGATCAGCGGGTTCCGCCCGCCGCCGCCCAGGCCCATGCCTGAGATCATCTCGCGCTCGTGACCCAGCAGGTATTTGGCGACGTCCCAGCCCTTGTTCTCGTCGTGGATGCGGTTCGCCTTGGGCACGCGAACGTCGTCGAAGAACGTTTCGCAGAACGGGGAATAGCCCGAGATCAGCAGGATCGGCTTAGTGGACACGCCGGGGCTGTCCATGTCGAACAATACGAAGCTGATGCCGCCCTGCTTGCTGTCCTTGCTGGTCCGGACCAGGCAGAAGATCCAGTCGGCCTTGTCGGCGTAGCTGGTCCACACCTTCTGGCCGTTGACGACGTAATCGTCGCCGTCCGACACGGCGCTGGTCGCCAGCGCCGCCAGGTCGGAACCGGCGTTGGGTTCCGAATAGCCCTGGCACCAGCGGATCTGCCCACGCGCGATCTTGGGCAGGTGATCGAGCTTCTGTTCCTCGGTGCCGTATTTCAGGAGAGCGGGGCCCAGCATCGAGATGCCGAAGGAATTGAGCGGGTTGCGCGCGCGGATCGCGGCCATCTCCTCGCGCAGCACCTTGGTCTGGGCCGGCGTCAGCCCACCACCGCCATACTCGGTCGGCCAGTCGGGGACGGTCCAGCCGCGCTCCCCCATACGGTCCAGCCACTGCTTCTGCGCCGGGCTGGACGGCTCGAAGCGGCGGCCGCCCCAGCATACGTCGGCGTCGGAGCGGACGGGTTCGCGCATCTCGGGCGGGCAGTTCTCGGCCAGCCAGGCGCGCGTCTCGGTGCGAAAGGTCTCGATCTCGGTCATGGACGGGTCCTCGTCAGGGCGTGCGCGTCGCGGGCGACGGCGATGGCGGTGCGGTCGGCAAACAGGTCGGCGATCACCTGGACGCCGATGGGCAGGCCGTCGCCGTCCGTTCCCACCGGCACGCTCGTGGCGGGCAGCATGGGCAGGGTGGCTAGGCCGGGCCAATTGAACTGGTGCAAGAAGTCCTCGTCCCGCCCGTCGATCGATATGCGGCGCGGGCCCAGGGGCGCGTCGTCGTGGCGAAAGGCGGTGACGCCCAGCGCGGGCGCGATCACCGCGTCGTACCGCTCGAACAGGCGGCGCCAGTCGCGTATGCATCGCGCCTGTTCGTCGTGCAATTCGAGCCAGCGCGCCAGCGTCGGCGGCTGGGCGCCCGGCGGGAGCGGCTGGCGGCGCCCCATCTCGATCGTCAGCAGGTCGCGATACGTGTCCGACTGGCGGTGCAGGTCGGGCAGCAGGTCGCTGTCGTGATCCACTTCGGCCCCGCTGGCGGCGAAGGCGTCGGCCAGGTCGCCCAACGCCTCGGTGATCGCGGCCTGCACACCCGCCAGCGGGTGCGACGCCAGCACCAGCAGCCGCCAGCGGCCGGGCGTGCGCTGGCACGGGGGGCTGAGCGGATGGTCGGCGACCACCTCCAGCGCGGCGTCCAGGTCGTCCGCGTCGCGCGCCATGGGCCCGACCACCGACAGAACGGGCCGCGCGCCGTCCGTGCCGGGGAAGTAATGGCCGTCGTACGGCACCAGCCCCCAGGTCGGCTTATGCCCCCACACGCCGTTGAAGGCGGCGGGCACGCGGATCGACCCGCCGATGTCCGATCCGAATTCCAGCGGCACCATGTCCGCCGCCAGCGCCACCGCGGAGCCCCCCGACGATCCCCCCGCGCTGCGCGACGCGTCGTGCGCGTTGACGGTGCGGCCGTACACCGGGTTCACCGATTGCAGGTCGGCCAGCCCGACGGGCACGTTGGTCTTGCCCAACAGGATCGCGCCCGCCGCCTTTAGCCGGCGGACCACTACCGCGTCCGCGGCGGCGCGGTGGTCGCGGAACGCCTCGAAGCCGAAAGTGGTGGGCAGCCCCGCGACGTCATAGCTTTCCTTGATCGTCATCGGCACACCCAGCAGGGCTGCGTCGAAGCCCTGGGCGATGCGGTCGTCCAGCGCGCGCGCGGCGGCCCGCGCGCGATCGAAATCGCGCACCACCACCGCGTTCAGCGCGCCGTCCGCCGCCTCGATCCGCGCGATCGCGGCGTCGGTTTCGGCGAGCGCGCTGCTCTCGCCCGAGCGGACGGCGTCCGCGGTCTGAAGGGCGGTGCGGGGGCCCAAGTTAGAGCTTGCCGCCGGAGGCCGCCGCCGCCTTGAGCGAGCGGGCAGGCGTGTGGCCGTGCTTCTCCAGCCCCGCGACCACGGTGCCAAGCCCCTCCGTCCCCGCCCAGAACATCGGCCCGCCGCGATAGACGGGCCAGCCATAGCCGTAGATCCACACCACATCGACGTCCGACGCGCGCTGGGCGTGGCCTTCCTCCAGGATCAGCGCGCCCTCGTTGACCAGCGGATAGAGCGTGCGCTCGACGATCTCCTGATCGGTCACGTCGCGCTTCTGCTTGCCGGCCTTGGCGCGGAAATCCTCGATGATCTCGGCGACGCGGGGGGAGGGGGTGGGCCGGCGCTGGTCGTCGTAATCGTAGAAGCCGGCCTGTTTCTTCTGGCCCCAGCGCCCCTCGGCCGCCAGCGCGTCGCGGATGTTCTCGATGCGGGTCGGGTCGCGGTGCCAGCCGATGTCGACCCCGGCCAGGTCGGCCATCTGGAACGGGCCCATCGGCATCCCGAAGCCGGTGTGGACGCGGTCGATCTGGTCGGGGGTGGCGCCTTCCATCAACAGCTCGTTGGCGGCGATCTGGCGCTGGGCCAGCATCCGGTTGCCGATGAAGCCGTGGGTGACGCCCGCCACCACCGCGACCTTGCGGATCTTCTTGGCCAGTTCCATCACGGTCGCCAGCACGTCGGGCGCGGTTTTCGCGCCGCGCACCACCTCCAGCAGTTTCATCACGTTGGCGGGCGAGAAGAAGTGCATCCCCACCACGTCGCCCGGCCGGCCCGTGACGGCGGCGATCTCGTCGATGTCGAGATAGGAGGTGTTGGACGCCAGGATAGCGCCCGGCTTGGCGATGCGGTCCAGCTTGCCGAACAGCTCCTTCTTGACGTCCATGTTCTCGTACACGGCCTCGATGATGAGGTCGCAGTCGCCGAGCGCGTCGAGCGACAGGCTGGGCGTCAGCGCGCTCATCGCGGCCTCCACCTGTTCGGGCTTGAAGCGGCCCTTGGCGGCCGACGCCTCGTAGTTCTTGCGGATCACGCCCGTGCCGCGGTCCAGTGCGTCCTGCGCCATCTCGACGATGGTGACGGGGATGCCCGCCGACAGGAAGTTCATGGCGATGCCGCCGCCCATCGTGCCCGCACCGATCACGCCAACGCGCGCAATCGGGCGCGGCTTGGTGCCGTCCGGCAGGTTCTCGATCTTGGCGGCCTGGCGCTCGGCGAAGAAGATATGGCGCTGGGCGGCGGACTGGCTGCCCATCATCAGCTTCATGAACGCCTGCCGCTCATAGTCGAGGCCCTCGCGGAACGGCAGCTCGGTCGCCTTCTCGACGCAGGCGATGTTCGCCTCGGGCGCGTCGAAGCCGCGGAACTTGCGCGCGTTGGCCTTGCGAAAGGCGGCCACCGCCTCCGGGTCGGGTCGCACCTCGCGCTCGGACGCGCGGGGCAGCGGGCGCTCGCCCGCGACCTCGCGCGCGAAGGCGATCGCGTCCGCCTCCAGGCTGTCGGGCCCGACGACGCGGTCGATCAGCCCCGCCTCCGCCGCCTTGCCGGCCGGGATCGGATCGCCCACCGCGCACATCTGGAGCGCCAGCCCGACCCCCGCGATCCGCGGCAGCCGCTGCGTGCCCCCGGCGCCGGGCAACAGGCCCAGCTTTACCTCGGGCGTGCCGATCACCGCGGACGGTACCGCCACGCGATAGTGGCAGCCCAGCGCCACCTCGCACCCGCCGCCGAGCGCGGTGCCGTGGATCGCGGCCACCACCGGCTTGTCCGACGCCTCGATCGTGTCGACCACGGTGCGGAGATCCGGCCCGCGCGGCGGTTTCCCGAACTCGGTGATGTCGGCGCCCGCGAAGAAGGTGCGCCCGTCGCAGCGGATCACGATCGCCTTCACCGACGCGTCCGCCACCCCCTGCTTGATGCCGCTTTCCAGCCCCTCGCGCACGGCCGCGCCGAGCGCGTTGACGGGCGGGCTGTCCGAGATCAGCACCAGCACGTCGTCGTGGCGCTCGGTACGGACGGGATTGGTCATCATTCTCTCCGGAAAGGAACTAGTTGAGGGCCGCGTAGAGCATCGCCTTCAGCTCGCGGCGGATGGGATAGGTGCTGCTGGGCTGCAGCTGCGTCAGGAACACCATGTGCAGCCGTTCGACCGGATCGACGAAGAACGCGGTCGAGAACAGGCCGCCCCAGTAATATTCGCCCACCGACCCCGCCAGCATCGAGCGCGCCGGGTCCAGGTTGACCGCGAAGCCGAGCCCGAAGCCGGTGCCCGCGTTCGCCGCCTCGCTGAACAGCGATTTCGACCAGCCGGCCAGGTCGCCGTTGCCGGGCAGGTGGTTGGCGGTCATCAGGTCCAGCGTCTTGCGTCCGATCACACGCTCGCCGTCCAGCGTGCCACGCCCAAGGCACATCGAGCAGAAACGGTGATAGTCGAGCGCGGTCGACACCAACCCGCCGCCGCCCGACAACAGCTTGGGCGCGGCCGCCCAGCGGCTCTCCGCCCCCCGGTCGTACATCACCCGCCCCGTACCCGGCACGAAGCTGTAGCAGTCGGTCAACCGGTCGACCTGGTCGGCGGGCACGTGAAACCCCGTGTCGTCCATCCCCAGCGGTGCCAGGATGCGGTCGCGAAACACCTCGTCCAGCGAGCGGTCGGCCACGCGTTCCACCACCGCGCCCAGCACGTCGGTGGCGACCGAGTAGTTCCAGGCGGTGCCGGGCGAGAATTCCAGCGGCAGCTTCGCCAGCGCGGCCACGAAGCCCTGCAGGTCGTGGACCCCGTTCCAATTCTCCAGCCGCCCCTCGCGATAGGCGGCGTCGACGTTGGACCGGTATTGAAAGCCGTAGGTCAACCCGGCTGTGTGGCGCAGCAGGTCCACCATCCGCATCGGCTGGGCGGTGGGCCGCGTCAGGAAGGGCGCGCCGCCCCCGCCGCCGTCGAACACGCCGACGCCGCGGAACTCCGGGATCACGCGGTGGACGGGGTCGTCCAGCGCCACCCGGCCGTCCTCCACCAGCTGCATGAAGGCCAGGGACGTGATCGGCTTGGTCATCGACGCGATGCGAAAGATCGAGCGGTCGTCCAGCGGCGAACCGTTCTCGCGAGCGAGGCCCAGCGAGGAGAAATGCGCGATCCGCCCGTCGCGGGCGACCAGCAGCTGCGCGTGCGGCAACAGGCCGGGCGAGACGTAGCGCTGGTCCAGGAACGCGTCGATCCGGCGCAGGCGTTGCGCGTCGAACCCGACCGACCCTGCCTCCACCAGTTGCATTCCGCTCCGTACCCCTGTTTCTAACGTCGATCGCCCCCTACGCCTTGAGGCGAGCGGAAATCAACTCTAACCAACGCGTGTCCGGCCCGGTCGGGGGAAACCCGACCTTCGACAACGGAGAGAGACGCGTCGTGTCCAACCAGCCTGCGTTTGAGCAAACCGCGTCCGGCGAATCGATCCTGCCCGGCCTCGCGATCGATCCGACTTGGCCCCGCCTGTCGTTGGCCGACGCCCGCGCCGCGCTGACCGCGCCCGGCCAGCGGTTCGAGATGGCCGATGCGGTGATCCGCGGCGTGCCGACGCGGGTGTGGAAGAACGCGCCGCCCTCGCTGCCCTGGCTGGCGACGGCGGCGCGCGCGTACGGCGACCGGGTGATGACCGTCCACGAGGACGAGCGCGTCACCTATGAGGCCAATCATCGTGCCACTGCCGCGCTGGCGGCGCACCTGGCGGCGCTGGGCGTCGGGCGCGGCGACCGGGTGGCGATCGCGATGCGCAACTTGCCCGAATGGCCCGTCGCCTTCTTCGCGATCACCGCGCTGGGCGCGATCGCGGTGCCGCTCAACGCGTGGTGGACGGCGGACGAGCTGCGCTTCGGACTGGCGGACGCGGGCGCGCGCGTGCTGATCGCCGACGGGGAGCGGCACGTTCGGCTGGCGCCTTACGTCGACCTGCCCGATCTGGAACACGTGCTGGTCGCGCGCGCGGGCGAACCGCTGGTCGCGCCCGCCGCCCGGTTGGAGGACGCGATCGGCACGCCCCACGACTGGGCGACGCTGCCCGACCGCGCGCTGCCCGCCGTCGACGTCGCCCCCGACGACGACGCCACCATCTTCTACACCAGCGGCACCACCGGCCGGCCCAAGGGGGCGCTGGGCACCCACCGCAACCTGATGAGCAACATCATGTCGGGCGGTTACTCGGCGGCGCGCGCACTGCTGCGGCGCGGCGACCCGGTGCCGGCCGCGCCCGAGCCGCGCGTGATCCTGACGGTGATCCCGTTGTTCCACGTCACCGCCTGTTCGGCCGGGCTGATGAGCGCGATCGCCAGCGGCTCGACCAGCATCTACATGCGCCGCTGGGACGCGGTGCGTGCCATGGAGATCATCGAGCGCGAGCGGGTGAACGTGACCGGCGGCGTGCCCACCATCGCCTGGCAGCTGCTGGAGCATCCCGACCGCGCGAAATACGACCTCCGCTCGCTCGAATCGATCGCGTACGGCGGCGCGCCGTCCGCGCCGGAACTGGTGCGCCGCATCCACGCCGAGTTCGGGGCGCTGCCCGGCAACGGCTGGGGCATGACCGAGACGATGGCCACCGTCACCAGCCACGCCGCCGAGGATTACCTGAATCGCCCCACCAGCGCCGGCCCGCCGGTGGCGACCGCCGACCTCCGCATCACCGCCGAGGACGGCGAGACCGAACTGCCGCCGGGCGAGGTGGGCGAGCTATGGGCGCGAGGGCCGATGATCGTGCGCGGATACTGGAACCGCCCCGACGCCACCGCCGAAACGTTTCGGGACGGCTGGGTCCGCACCGGCGACCTGGCGCGGGTGGACGAGGAAGGGTTCCTGTACGTCGTCGACCGGGCCAAGGACATGGTGATCCGCGGCGGCGAGAACATCTACTCGACCGAGGTGGAGAACGCGCTCTACGCGCATCCCGCCGTCACCGACTGCGCGCTGGTCGGCATCCCCCACCGCACGCTGGGCGAGGAGCCGGCGGCGGTGGTCCACCTGGCGCCGGGCGAGACGGCGACCGAGGCGGAGTTGCAGGACTGGGTGCGCGCCCGGCTGGCGGCGTTCAAGGTGCCCGTCGCGATCCGCTTCTCGGGCGACCTGCTGCCCCGCAACGCCAACGGCAAGATTCTGAAAAAGGATCTGCCCGCACTGTTCGCGGATCGGACGGGCGGGTAGGGCTCACCGCGCGAACAGCGACCAGTCCATGCGGTGGCACAGCATCTCCAGCGCGCGCACCGCCTGTAGCGAGTTGCCGTGCTGGTCCAGGTTGGGCGACCAGGCGGCGACCGCGCCCAGCCCCGGCACCACCGCCAGGATGCCGCCGCCCACCCCGCTCTTGGCGGGCAGCCCCACGCGCATCGCGAAGTCGCCCGACCCGTCGTAATGGCCGCACGTCGTCATCAGCGACAGCACGCGCCGCCGGTCGCGCGCGACGCGGTGCGCGGCTCTGTTCTCGTCGGTCGGGTCCCCGTCCGCCGGCCGCCGCGCGTCCGACAGGTACAGCCCGGCCCGCGCCAGCCCGCGACAGTCCAGCCGGACCGCGCATTGCCGGACATAGGATTTCAGCACCGCGTCCACCGGGCGGCGCAGGTTGCCGTGGTGCCGCTCGAAGCTCAGGATCGCGCGATTGAGGTCGCCGCCCTCGACCTCGGACGCCAGCACCTCCTCGTCCAGCGTCGCGTCCTCGCCCGACCGCTCGCGCACGAAGCGCACCGTCGCGTCCTCGCCCCGCGCGTCGAGCACCGCGTCCGACACCACCAGCGCGCCCGCGTTGATGAAGGGGTTGCGGGGGATGCCGTCCGTGCGTTCCAGCTCGACGATCGAGTTGAACGGGTCGCCCGACGGCTCGCGCCCCACCCGTTGGAACAGGTCGTCGCCCAGCGCGTCCAGCGCCAGCGACAGCGCGAACACCTTGGATATGCTCTGGATCGGGAAGGCGACGTCCGACGCGCCCGCCGCCAGCACGTCGTCGTCCGCCCCCCCGTCCTTCAGCGCCACCGCCATGCCCAGCGGGCCGGGTTCGGCGTCGGGGTCCTTGGCGTCGCCCGACCGCTCGATCTCGGCGGCGTTGTCCGCGATCTCGTCGACGATGGCGAACAGCGTTTCCTGAAGCTCTGGCATGGCCGGTGAACGAACGCCGGGGGCGAAAGGTCGCGCGGGCGGCGTTGCGAACCATTGCCGGGATTACGCCGGACGGAAAACGCGGCTAGGCTGGCTCCATGGCCGACAGCGATCCCGGACTGCCCGCCCGACGCGACGACGATCCGGTGCCGCCGGACTCGGTGCTGGGCGTGCCCGCCGGCCTGGGGTCGGACGACGCGGTGCGCATCGCCATGCGGCGCGACCGGCTGCTGGCGGCGCTGACGCTGACGGCGGGGGCGGGGCTGGTGCTGGCGGCGCCCTTCGCGCTGAAGAGCGGGGCGGAGTTCTTTCTGCCGCTCACCGTGTCGCTGGTGATCGCGGTGGCGCTGGTGCCGGTGCTGGAATGGCTGGAACGGCGCGGGCTGCCCTCGGGGCTGGCGGCGCTGGTGTGCGTTTTCCTGTTCCTGATCGCGGTCAACGTGGCGGTCGCCGCCATCGTCATTCCCGCCACCGACTTCTTTCGCCTGCTGCCGACGCGGATCGGGCGCATCCAGTCCAATCTAGCGCCCGTGCTGGACGTGTATTCCAGCCTGGAGAAATACGCCAACCGCACCTTTCGCCAGATCGCCGCCGCCCCCGCGCGCCAGGCGCAGGCGGCGGCCGTCACCGGCGGATCGCCGCTGCAATACGTCACCAGCGTGGCCCCGGCGGCGATCGTGCAGTTCTTCTTCGGCGTGCTGGTGGTGTTCTTCTTCCTGTCGGGCTGGACGCGGATGCGGCGGCGCACGATCACCAACCGGGCCAGCTTCAACGGCGCGATGGCGACCGCGCGCGTGATCCAGGACGTGGTGGACGACGTGTCCGCGTACCTGGGCACCATCACCTTCATCAACGTGGTGCTGGGGCTGGTGGTGGCGGGCCTGCTCTACGCGGCGGGGATGCCGTATCCGCTGATGTGGGGCGGTATCGCGGCGCTGCTCAACTACGTGCCTTATTTCGGGCCGGTGGTGGCGGCGCTGCTGCTGGGCGTGGGCGGGCTGATGACGTTCAACAGCGTGTGGATGGCGGCACTGCCGCCGGCGCTCCTCTACGGATGCCACCTGATCGAGGCGAACCTGATAACCCCGCTGGTGGTCGGGCACCGGCTGACGATCAGCCCGATCATGATCCTGATCTCCTTGAGCTTCTGGGGGTGGGTGTGGGGCACGGCTGGCGCGCTGCTGGCGGTGCCGCTGCTCATCATCATCCAGACGGTGCTGAAGGCGGCGGGCAAGCCGGACATCGCCGGGTTCCTGTTCG
>Ga0325401_1000111_pt1 | contig 47583 bp, 46 predicted proteins | sample PopdelMetagenome_FD_205666 | JGI IMG/M metagenome (GOLD analysis project Ga0325401, IMG submission 205666) | Populus deltoides microbial communities from Bellville, Georgia, United States - Xylem-PdKOR-R2 | ecosystem: Host-associated > Plants > Phyllosphere > Stem > Wood/Secondary xylem | place...
GTGGACGGCGTTCTGGTACGCGGTCTCCGCCACCCCCAGCCCCTGCAATCCCACCCCCAGCCGCGCCGCGTTCATCATGATGAACATCGCCGCCAGCCCCTTCATCTCCTCGCCGACCAGCCAGCCGGTCGCCCCGTCATAGTTCATCACGCAGGTCGAGTTGCCGTGAATTCCCATCTTGTGCTCGATCGACCCGCACGACACCGCGTTGCGCGCGCCCGGCGATCCGTCGTCGTTCACCATCACCTTGGGCACCACGAACAGGCTGATCCCCTTGGACGAATCGGGCGCGCCCGGGGTCTTGGCGAGGACCAGGTGGATGATGTTGTCGGTCAGGTCGTGCTCGCCCGCCGAGATGAAGATCTTGGTGCCGGTGATCGCATAGCTGCCGTCCGCGTTCGGCTCCCCGCGCGTCCGGATCAGCCCCAGGTCGGTGCCGCATTGCGGCTCGGTCAGGTTCATGGTGCCGCCCCATTCGCCCGACACCATGCGCGGCAGGTACTTGGCCTTCTGCTCGTCCGACCCCTTGGCGACCAACGCCGCGATCGCGCCATGCGCCAGGCCGGGATACATCGCGAACGCCATGTTGGCGGAGATCATGTACTCCTGGAACGCGGTCGAGACGACGTGCGGCATCCCCTGCCCGCCATAGGCTTCGGGCGCGGACAGCGTGCCCCACCCCGCCTCGACGAACTGCGCATAGGCTTGCCTGAAGCCCGGCGCGGTGGTGACGCTGCCGTCCTCGTGCCGGGTGCAGCCATGTTCGTCGCCGACCTGGTTGAGCGGGAACAGCACCTCCGCGACGAAGCGCCCGCCTTCCTCCAGCACCGCGTCCACGGTATCCGGGGTGGCGTTGGCGAACCCCTCGACGTTGGCGTGGCGGTCGAGCCCGACGACATGCTCGAGCACGAAACGGGTATCGCGGACGGGGGGCGTGTATTGCGGCATGGCGGTTCAGTCCTTGTTGTCGCGGGCGGCCTCGATCACGGCCACGAAGTCGGTCAGTTCGGCGATGGCGGCATCGATGTCGCGCTTCTGCGTCTCAAGCAGCGCGACGCGCGCACGACAGCGGTCCAGCGTGAAGTCGCGTTGCGACCGGCGCCCGTCGCCCAGATCGTACAGGTCGATCATCTCGCGGATCTCGGCCAGGCTGAACCCCACCCGCTTGCCGCGCAGGATCCAGGCGAGCCGCGCCCGGTCGCGATGCGAATAGATGCGGGTTGTGCCCCGCCGCTCGGGCGCGATCAGCCCCTCGTCCTCGTAGAAGCGCAGCGCGCGGGCCGTGACCCCGAACTCGGCGCACAGGTCCGAGATCGAGAAGTCCGACCGCTCCGGCCGCGGCACGATCAGCGCGTGGATAAAGGCATCCGGCATCGACCGGGCTTCTACCTTCCCCTTACGTCAACGTCAACCCGCGCACAGCAGCCGCCCGCCCGGCGCGCGCAGGGTCGCCGCCTCGGACGCCGACGCGCTCAGCCGCTCCACCGTCACCGCGGCCAGCGTCGCGCGCCCGGTGCACGCGGCGGCGCAGGCGATCGGCAGCTCGGCCGGAAACGCGATCCGATCGCCGTCGAATCCGGCGTCGAACCGGCAGTCGCCCATCCGCACCGCCAGCCGCGCGCCACGATGCTCGACCGTCCCCGACGCGACGCAGCCCTGCCCCTCGCCATAGTCGCTGACCACCCCGATGCGGGCGCCGCGATCCGCCGGCACCACGCAGACCCGGTCGCTGTCGCGCGCCCACGATCCGACCATCGACGCGCGCGAGGCATTCGCGACCAGCCCCGCCGCCACCGCCGCCCGCTCCAGCCCTGCCCCCGGCGAGGCGGGCTCGGGCGGCGCGCGCTCGCACCCGGCCAGCAGCAGGGCGAGCGCGGCCAGCCCCCTCACGCGACCGGCACCAGCCGATCGCCCTCGACCACGCGATAGAAACAGCTCGCCGCCCCGGTATGGCAGGCCGGCCCTGCGGGGTCGCAGAGCAGCCACACCGCATCCTGGTCGCAGTCGATCCGCATCTCGCGCACCCGCAGGACGTTGCCCGACGTCTCCCCCTTCTTCCACAGCCGCCCCCGGCTCCGCGACCAGAAGGTCGCTTCCCCGCTCGCCTGCGTCGCCGCCAGCGCGTCGGCATTCATGTGCGCCACCATCAGCACCGCGCCGCTACCGGCATCGGACACCACCGCCGTCACCAGCCCCGCGGCATCGTATCTGGGATCGAGCAGCAGCGTCGTCTCGCGGGGATCGGCCATGGTCCGGCTCTAGTGCGAACCGCATCGATGCGACAGGTCCGGCGCGGCTGTCCCAGCCAGAAAAGGCTAGCGGTAACTTACGGCATGTTGGTGGATTGCTTCACATCAGCATTTTCGGTTAACCACGATCAATAATATCGGCTTCATCATTCCGTCTCAAGCAGCGGTCCCATCGCCTTTGCGGCGGGATCGCACGATCTGAACATGGCGATCCAATGCTGTCACATGTCCATGGCCTCTGAATCCAAGGCTACGCGCCTCCACTATCTCGATTCGGCGCGCATGATATTGATGCTTCTCGGCATCCCCTACCATGCGGCCCTGCTGTTCCAGCAGCATGTGCAATGGTATTCGACCGTCGGCGTCTCGTCGGAAACGCTGATGGCCGTCGCCGCCTTTATCCACATCTTCAGGATGCCGGCCTTCTTCCTGGTCGCAGGCTATCTGGCGGCCATCGTACTGGACAGATATTCGCCATGGCGATGGCTCCAGCGACGATGGATGATGCTGTTGCCCCCCTTGTTGTTCGGAACACTGCTTCTGCATCCCGTGCAGCAGTTGGCGGGACTGATGCAGCGGCAGGAAGTCGGCGCGCTGGCGATCAGTCGACCCCTTCAGTCTTTCCAGGAACTCACCGCCGGCAGCGGCATCGGGCATATGTGGTTCCTGTTGTCTTTGCTGGCGCTGTGCACGACGACGGCGTTGCTGTGGGGGCGGCTGCCCAGGCTCCGGCTTCCGTCGCTCGGCGGGTTGGGCATCATCCTGTCGGTGGCGGCGGGCACGGCGCTTTTCTCGGGCGTCGTGCTGGCCTTGCAACAGCGGGCGCCGGCGATGACCTTTCCCCTGCACACGACCTTCGGCCACGCCGTCGAGAATACGCTGATCGCGCTGCCCTCCTTCGCCCTGGGCCTGGCGATGGCGCGCGACGAGGGGCTGGCCAGCGCGCTGACCGACATCCGATTGTCCCTGATCGGCGCGATCGTCGCGGCCGGTCTGATCTTTGCGGTGTTCACGCCCTTTCTCAGCGGCCATATCGGCTACCGGATGCTGTCGGCCGGATTCGCCCTGCCGATGACGATGGCGCTTCTGTCGATCTGCCGCCGGTGCCTCGACCGGCGCTCGCCCTATACGGCGTGGTTCAGCAAGGCCTCCTTCACGATATACCTCCTTCACCATCCCGTCATCGTCGTGCTGGGGGTGGTGACGGCCAGTCTGACGTTGCCGTGGCTCGTCCACTACGTCATGATCGTCCTGGTCACGATCCTCGCGACGTGCGGCATCTACATGGTCGGTCGCAACATCCCCTATCTCGGCGTGGCACTGGGCGCGGCCCCCGCACGGCGCGGCTGACGGCGCTACCGCAGCAGCAGGAGTGCGCGATCGGGCAAGGACCATCGTTCGGCGCCCCCTGTCGCCGATCGAGCAGGACGGCGCTCGCCCGATCGAGGCGCGGCAACCGGCGCGCCCCGCGACACTTACTGACCTTCGGCTGCCTGCACCGCCAAAGGTCCACCACCGTTCGTCGATCCGTTTGCCTACCGGGCCCGTCTCGCCCGCACAGTCCGGACGGCGCCACGGGCCACGGACCGCCTCCGTCGCCCGCACGGCAAATCCATACGCCGACGCCGGAACCTACCTGATCGTCGAAACCCCTGCGCGCGCGATAAGGCGGTGCGTTGCACCCAGGAGGGCTGTCGGGCGGCGATGACCCACAACAGCCGCGTCGCTGCCCGTCGGTCCTACCCCCTCGCGCCCTGACGATCCGATGGCGACACGCTCGCGAAACATCGCGGCACGTCCTTACCCGAAGTCCCGCAGGCCTACGTCCGATCGCGAATCGCCGTCACCAGCGCCGCCTTGTTCATCCCCGATCGCCCCGCGATCCCGATCCGCTTCGCTTCCTCGCGCAGCGCGGCAACGGTACGATCCGCCAGGTGGACGCTGTTGGGCTTCAGCGTCCCCGCGGCATGGGCGTTGGCGATCCGCGCCGCCTTGCCGGGCGCGTTGCCCTGGCGCAGCAGCTCCTCGTACAGCGCGTCGTCCTTGATCTGCGGCCCATGGTCCTTCGCCATCGTCGCTCTCCCCTGCCGGTGCTCTGAACCGGCCCTGCAACGGCCGGGGCGACGGATCGCTCCGCAGCGGGGGCGACAAACCGGCCGGGGCGCCCTATATGCGCGGCTCGCAAGCACCACCGGCGGGGCGCCATGCTGACCACCCATCCATTCGACGTTGCTCCCGAAGACGGGGACACCCTGCGCGAGGAGTGCGGCGTGTTCGGCGTTTCCGGCACTACCAGCGCCGCGGCGCTGGTCGCGCTGGGGCTCCACGCGCTCCAGCATCGCGGGCAGGAGGCGGCGGGGATCACCAGCTTCGACGGCCACCACTTCCACACCCATCGCGCGATGGGGCATGTCGCGGGCAATTTCGATCGCGACGACGTGATCCGCGCGCTGCCCGGGTCGGTCGCGGCGGGGCATGTCCGCTATTCCACCACCGGCGAGACCGCGCTGCGCAACGTCCAGCCGCTCTATGCCGAACTCGCCACCGGCGGCTTCGCGGTCGCGCACAACGGCAACCTGTCCAACGCGATGAAGCTGCGGCGCGAGCTCGTCCGCCGCGGCGCGATCTTCCAGTCGACCAGCGATACCGAGGTCATCATCCACCTCGTCGCGACCTCCAGCTACCGCACGCTGATGGACCGCTTCATTGACGCGCTTCGCCAGGTCGAGGGCGCCTATTCGCTGGTGGTGATGACGCCCGAGGGGATGATCGCCTGCCGCGACCCGCTCGGCATCCGTCCGCTGGTGATGGGGCGGCTCGACGACGCGGTGATCTTCGCCTCGGAAACGGTCGCGCTCGACGTCTGCGGGGCCACCTTCGAACGTGCGGTCGAACCCGGCGAGATGGTCGTCGTCCAGGGCGGCGAGGTCCGCTCGATCAAGCCGTTCGGCCCGGTCAACCCGCGCCCGTGCATCTTCGAATGGGTGTATTTCTCGCGCCCCGATTCGATCGCGGGCGACCAGTCGGTCTATTCGGTCCGCAAGGGGATCGGCGCCCAGCTCGCGATCGAGTCGCCGTGCGACGCCGATCTCGTCATCCCCGTCCCCGACTCCGGGGTTCCCGCCGCGATCGGCTTCGCCCAGCAATCGGGCATCCCGTTCGAACTCGGGATCATCCGCTCGCACTATGTCGGGCGCACCTTCATCCAGCCGGGCGACAAGGTGCGCCACCTCGGCGTCAAGCTCAAGCACAACGCCAACCGCGCATTGATCAAGGGCCAGCGCGTCGTGCTGATCGACGACTCGATCGTGCGCGGCACCACCTCGCTCAAGATCGTCCAGATGATGCGCGAGGCGGGCGCGGCGGAGGTGCACATGCGGATCGCCTCGCCCCCCACCCGCCATTCCTGCTTCTACGGCGTCGACACGCCCGAACGCGCGAAGCTGCTCGCCGCCAAGTTCGATCTGGGCGGGATGACCGACTTCATCCACGCCGACAGCCTCGCCTTTGTCTCGATCGACGGCCTCTACAAGGCGCTCGGCCACGCCAAGCGCGCCGACATCCGCCCCGGCTATTGCGACGCCTGCTTCACCGGCGACTATCCGACCACCCTCACCGACCAGGACGACGCCGAACAGGTCGATCAATATGCGATGCTAGCCGAACGCGTGATCTGATCCGGTCCCTGTGGCCCGGTCGCGCTAATCGTAGCGGGCCACACCGCCATCCAGCCACGACCGATCAGGCCGGCGTCCAACCGGCCGACCAGCACCCGACATCCGCAGGACAGGCGACCTGATCCGCCTCGACCTCCGTTCGTGCTGAGCTTGTCGAAGCACCGCCCTCCTCTCTCCGCGACCGACCGAGGCAACGCCGATCCGATCGACCGCCGCGCGATACTCGCCCAACGGGTGATCCACCCCGACCCCCTTCCCGTTCGTGCCGAGCTTGTCGAAGCACCACCCTTCTCTCGCCATGAACAGTCAGGACGATGCTGAATCGCCCAACCAGCACCCGATGCTCGTCCGACAGTTGAGCCAATCCCACTCCCCTCCCCGTTCGTGCCGAGCTTGTCGAAGCACCGCCCTCCTCTCGCTACGACTAACCAAGAGGACGCCGATCCGATCGACCACCGCGCGATACTCGCCTGACGGGTGATCCAGCCCGACCCCCTTTCCGTTCGTGCCGAGCTTGTCGAAGCACCGCCCTACTCTCGCTACGACCGATCATGGCGACGCCGATCCGATCGACCACCGCGCGATACTCGCCTGACGGGTGATCCAGCCCGACCCCCTTTCCGTTCGTGCTGAGCTTGTCGAAGCACCGCCCTTCTCTCGCTACGACCGATCATGGCGACGCCGATCCGATCGACCAGCACGCGGTACTCGCTTGATGGGGATTCGACCCGATCCTCTCCCCGTCCGTGCTGAGATTGTCGAAGCACCGCCCTCCTCTCGCCACCACCGACCAAGACAACGCCGATCCGATCGACCACCGCGCGATACTCGACCGACAGGTGACCCAATCCGACCACCCTCCCCATTCAGGCCGAGCTTGGCCAAGCACGACCCTTCTCTTTCCACGCCCAGTCGATAGAAGGGCGGCCCTTCGACAAGCCAAGGGCGAACGGACGTTGACCAACCCCCTCACCGACACCCTCGCCCTCGTCACCGGCGCCAGCCGCGGCATCGGCGCCGCGACCGCGATTGCGCTGGCGGCGGAGGGTGCGCACGTCATCCTCACCGCCCGCACCGCCCGCGATCTCGAATCGGTCGAACAGTTGATCTTCGACGCCGGCGGGTCCGCGACCATCGCGCCGCTCGACCTGACGGAGGCGGACGCGATCGGCCGGCTGGCGGTGGCGGTGGAAGAGCGCTGGGGCCGGCTCGATACGCTGGTGCTCAATGCCGCGACGCTGGGCAGCCTCGCCGCCGTGCCCGCGATCGACCCCAAGGAACTGGCGCGAACCCTCACGCTGAACGTCAGCGCACCCGCCGCGCTGATCGCCGCCTTTGACGGCCTGATGCGCCGGGCCAAGGCCGCGCGGGTGATCGGCATCACTTCCTCGGTCGGCCGCACCCCACGTGCCTATTGGGGCGCCTATGGCGCTTCCAAGGCCGCGTTCGAGACGCTGCTCGGCGCCTATGGTGACGAGATGGCCCAGATCAGCCGCGTCCGCGTCGCGATCCTCGACCCGGGCGCCACCCGCACCGCGATGCGCGCCCGCGCCTACCCCGGCGAGGATCCCGCAACGCTCAAAGAACCCGCCACCGTCGCCGCGCGTATCACGCAACTCGCCGCCACCGGCTTCGACCCGGGCCACTACGAGCGGATCGGCTGAGCCACGCGACGCCGAGCCCGACGACCGATCGCCCTGCCATGCCCGTCCAACCTTCGTGAGGCACGGAACGGCGCCAATTACCAAGCGACCAACTGAGCGGACGCGACTTTACCCGCCCCGATCAAGCAGCAATCCACGATCAAACCGCGCCACCGACATTCCGAAACTCGTCGCATCCCGGACTTGACCCTGACTTCAGGACACCTTTTCTGTTTGGGTCGGGTTCTTAATAACTTGTCACACGGATACTCGGGGATGCTCGAGCCAAGATCGCATTAATGCGCCACCTGCAATTCACAAGTGCGCGAGAGACCTACCACGTAGTTTGACAAGCATCTCGAATAACTCGCAAGTATGTGCTCTGACCTTAAGAGGGCGCGAGCAATCAATGACGAGCTATAGCTATTTGCCGAGCAGTATCCTACCAGATAGAAGGTGATTCTTACTGGTATGACAAGTGCCTTTGACAATGAACGTCATAGCACGCGATCTTAGGTACAGGGGACTTTTGATCGCATCTTACAGGCTATAATACTGATAGAGATGTTCTACTCTAGATCTGTATTCTGCAATGCTGCTGACGGTATGTTATAGCAACAAAAAAGGTTCAGATTGGCTCAGCTAACGCCAAAGCACAGTGCATAAAGATCACCCTAAGTGATAAGGTAGCTCACCTACAGGCAACCACGCGACGTGCACTTCAGCCCCATGCACGCGGGTACGCTTACCACGTCATTCGCATCTTGATGCCGACCATCATCGTTCCCGCAAACGCCACCTTCTCAAGTCGGATGGACCACTCCACCCGCCCGCGAGCTTAGCGCGCTGCCGCCAGTTCAGCCGGCGCACGTGCCAGCGCGACCTGAGCCAGCATATGGCTCGAACGTACCTCGCCCGATGGCAGATCCATGGCTATGGCAGGACGATCCAGTACTGCCGCATACAGTTCGCGAGCGCGATCGGCGCGGCCGGTTCGCGCGTAGACTGCCGCAAGATTGAGCAACAGTTCGGGTCGGCCGGGATGGATCTTCAGCTCGGTCAGCAACACGCGCTCGGCGCCGGCCCAATCCTTTGCCGCAATTGCCGCATAGCCGCTGCGCTCGTTCGCTGCCGCGGGTATCGTCGATCCGATCAGGCCCGCAGCGATCGCCAGAGCATTTATCGTCCTGCCCACTGCCTCACTCCGTTCGTTTCACTTTTGTGACACCAGGATGACAGGTTGGTGACACCGGGGCAAGTGGCCGGATGCAATAAAAAGGACGGCTTCCCCGAAGGAAAGCCGCCCACGATGCGACGGTGAAGCCGCGATCAGAAGTCGTTGCGATACTGCTCGTTGCCGATGAAGCCCAGCTTGGTCACCGCTGACCGTCGAACCACGGCCAGGATGCGATCGACTTCCTCGTACCGCGCCTGCGCATCCGGCTGGAAGTGGAGCTCGGGTTCGGGCTCCATCCCTGCCGTCCGGTCAAGATACTGGCGCAAGGTCGCCTGATCGACTGGCGATCCGTTCCACGCCACCACGCCCTGCGGGTCGATGGTGATCTTGTTCTTCTGCGGGTCGATCGGCGGCGGGGTCGTATTATTCGAGTTGACGGGCAGATCCACCTTCACCGCGTGCGTCTGGATCGGGATGGTGATGATGAACATGATGAGGAGCACGAGCATGACGTCGATCAACGGCGTCGTGTTCATCTCCATCATGGGCTCGCCATCGTCGTTACCGGCGCTCATTGCCATGGCGTTTTACTCCTGAAGATCTGTGACGCGATCACACCCGCGGATTGGCGCCGGGGGGCGGCTCGGAGATGAAGCCGACCCGGGCGAAACCCGCACGCTGCATCGTGTAGATGGTGCCGCCGATGCACCGGTACGGCGTGCTGACGTCGCCACGGATGTGCACTTCGGGCAGATCGTCGGGCGTTATGTTGTTGCCCAGCCGCTCGATCTCGGCCTTCAGCTTGGCGACGCCGCGGTCGAGCAGTTCCTGCGAGCTGACCTCCGACAGGTTCCAATACACCTTGCAGGTGTTGCCCTCGGACGAAACGGAGAGATTGACGTTCTCCGGCTTCGTGATCGTGGGGTCGAAGCGCACGTCGGGCAACTTCAGCGGCACCGTCTGGAGCACCACCGGCACCGCGATCAGGAAGATGATCAGCAGAACCAGCATCACGTCCACCAGCGGAGTGGTGTTGATGTCCGACAGCGGCTTTTCGGGGCCGTCGCCCCCGACACTCATCGCCATGTGCGAATGATCCTATCCATACCTGTGTCCGCCGACCATGCCGGCGGGAACGGGAGCGCCCCGACTTGGGCGCTCCCGTGGGTCACGCCGTTCAGGCGTTGGTCTTCGGAATACCGCCCTGAGCGCCGGCCGTCGTGGTGGCCGAGCCCGGATTGGTACGCGCGACCGGAGCGGCGGTGACCTTGGCGGTGCCCGCGCCCGCCAGGGCCGGCTTCACGGCGCCGTTGGAGGCCAAATAGCCGAGCACGTCGTTCGAGAAGGCCGACAGGTCTTCCGCGATCGACTTGTTGCGGCGCTGGAGCCAGTTGTACGCAAGCACCGCCGGCACCGCCACGACCAGACCGAGCGCGGTCATGATCAGCGCCTCGCCGACCGGGCCGGCGACCGCGTCGATCGACGCCTGGCCCGACGAACCGATCTTGATCAGCGCGCGGTAGATGCCGATCACGGTGCCGAAAAGCCCGATGAACGGCGCGGTCGCACCGGTGGTGGCGAGGAACGCGAGCCCGCCGCCCAGCTTGGAATTGATCGTTGCTTCCGACCGCGCCAGCGAGCCGTGCAGCCAGTCATGCGCCTCGACCGGATCGGTCAGCCGCGTGTGCTGGTCCTGCGCAGCAAGGCCATCGTCGACCAGCTGCTTGTACGCCGAGTTCTTCTCGAGCTTGGCCGAACCCTCGCGCAGGTTGGCGGACTGCCAGAACTGCTGACGGACGCGCTTGGCCTGGTTCATGATCTTCTGCTGCTCGAACAGCTTGGAGAACAGGATGTAGAAGCTGACGATCGACATCAGCACCAGGATCGTGAACACGGACTGCGAGATGAGCCCGCCCTCGCGAAGCGCGGCACCCAGCCCGTACGGGTTGGCTTCGCCGCCGGCCGCGGGCGCCGCCGCGGCAAAAATGGTGGTGATCATGGTCGGTTGATCCTCTTTTGCACTATCTAGATGTTGCTGTTGAACGGCCGCCCGACAGCGCCCTTGCGCCGGTCCGGGCGGCCAAGCCCGTCAATTGCCTTCCAGACGCCACACGACGTTGCGCACGGTGAACGTCGAGTCGATCGGCTGCCCGCTGGGATCCTTGGCCGGATTGAAGCGGCCATTGCGGGTCGCCAGACGACAGGTGGTGTCGTCCAGGTCCGAATTGCCCGACGACGAGGTCACCGCACAGGCGGTCACCCGGCCGTTGGCGCCGACATTTACCCGAACGCTGACCCGGCCTTCCGCGCTGGCGCGACGGGCGGCGGCAGGATAGCTGTCCTGCGGAAACCAGTCGCCCTGGTTGCCGCGGGCGGACACGGGGGTTGCGACCCGTGGCGGCGCCGGCGGCGCAGGCGGACTGGGCGGGGCGGGGGGTGCGGGTGGGCTGACCGGCTGCGACGGCGGGATCGTCGCGGTGACCGCAAGCGCCGGAGGCGGCGACGGCACGTTGATGACCGGCGGCGGCACAACAACCGTTGTCGGCGGCGGCGGCAGGTTGGGCTGGTCCGGCGGCGGCGGCGGCGGCTCGTCCGGCGGTGGCGGCGGCGGCGGCGGCTCGACGTCAAAGGTATTAAGGTCGCCGGTCACCTTCTTCACGTACTGGTACGCGAGCCCGGTGACGAATGCGTAGCCCAAGGCGGCGTGGATCAACGCGACGATGATGATCGCGACGACCCGGCCCCCGGACATTTTTTGGTCAGCATAGGCCATTCAGCAACGAAACTCCCTCATCCTGCCCGTCGCCCTGCCGTAGCGGCAGACGACAGGGTGCCCGAATGTGTCCGGGTCCATCCCGTGGCAGCGACGCCACACTATCGCCACGGTTTCGCTCGCGCAAACGCTTTCACCGTCCGAAGCGACGCAACAAACGTGCAAAGCGCTCGCGACGAACTTATTTCTGTTTCGTCGCGGTACGATCGGCTAGCAAAGGGCTATGGTTCCGCCCCGTTTTGTGCTGCTCGGCCTGGCGCTCTCGCTTGCAACGGCCGTCCCGTTCCTCGCCTCCGCTCAACAGCCGCCCGCCGTTATTGCAGCGACGATGCCCTATGCCGATGCTGCCGATCTGGTGCTGGCGGCTCCGACTATTGTCGACGCCACCATTCGCTCGACGACTCGCCTCAAGGGCGCGGATGCCGCCGGGGTCGAGGCGGGGACCCAGCGGCTTTATGTCGAGGCGGACGTTACCGCGCTGCTGCGCGGTCCGGGCGAGCTGCCACCTCGGGTGGGCTATCTGCTCGACGTCACGCCCGACGCGCGTGGGCGACTGCCCAAGCTGAAAAAGGCGCGGGTGCTGCTGTTCGCGCGGCCCGTGGCCGGCACGCCGGGGCAGCTGCAGCTGGTCGCGCGCGATGCGCAGGCAAGCTGGACCCCGGCACTCGACGGACGGGTCCGCCAGATCGCCCGCGATCTGGTCGCCGCCGACGCCCCGCCCGCGATCACCGGGGTAGGCAACGCTTTCCATGTCGCGGGCGCGCTACCCGGCGAGGGCGAGACGCAGGTGTTCCTCCAGACCGCGGACGGCCGGCCGGTGTCGCTGTCGGTGCTGCGCCGCCCCGGCGAGCAGCCACGCTGGGCGGTGGCGCTGAGCGAGATCGTCGACGAGGCCGCGGGCCCGCCGGCGCGCGACACCCTGCTCTGGTATCGCCTCGCCTGCGGGCTGCCACGGGTGCTGCCCCCGCCCAGCGTCGCGGCACTGGAACCCGCCGAGGCTGAATCAGCACGGGTCGACTATCAGCTGGTGCTTGCCGCGCTCGGCCCTTGTACGCGATCGCGCGGGGCGATCAGCGCCGGTGCCGCACCAGCGTGATGCCGATCGACTCGCCGGCCTCCGCGATCGCGAGCTTGACGATCTTCACCGCGACCCGGCGCACGCGGGGGTCCTGAAGGAACAGCGTCTCGCAGATGTGATCGGCGACCCCCTCGATCAGCGTGAAATGGACGCCGGGCGGCAACGCCCCGGTCGCGGCATATTTCAGGTCGAGATAGTTCTTGGACGCCGCCAGCGGGGTGTCGGGGGCGAAACGGGCCGGGCAGTCGAGCTCGACGGTTAGCGAAACGCGCAGCGGCTGGGGCAGGTGCGTCTCCTCCGAATAGACGCCGGTCAACACCGGCACCTCGAGGTCGTGCACTTCGAGCTGGAGACTGTCGTTCATCCGCCCGCCTTTAGGGGCCGTCCGCGCGCCGGGAAAGCAGCAACCCGATCACGACGCTTGCGCCGCCGCCCGGTCCCGCTACAGCGCGCCGCCCGTGACCGAACTCGTCCCCCTGTCCGCCATGGCGCCCGTCGCCGTCGAATCGCTGCTCGATCGCGCCTTTGGCCCCGACCGGCACGCGCGTACCGCCTATGCGGTGCGGGGAGCCGCCACCGCGCTTCCGCAACTGAGCTTCGCGGCGGTCGACGGGGGCACGCTGGTCGGCTCGATCCAGTGCTGGCCGGTGTCGCTGACGCTCGACGGCGGCGGCGCGGTGCCGCTGGCGATGGTCGGCCCCGTCGCGGTGGAGCCTGCGCGCCAGCAGGGCGGGCTGGGCCGGCAGCTGATGGCGGCGGCGCTTGCGGCTGCAGCTTTGGCGGGGGATGATCGCGCCCTGACCCTGATCGGTGACCCCGAATATTACGGGCGCTTTTTCGGCTTCTCCGCCGAACGGACGGCGCAATGGCGTCTGCCCGGCCCCGTCGAGCGCCGCCGACTGCTCGCGCGCGGTGCCGACGTGCCCGACGCTGCCGGGCTGCTCGGTCCGCGGGTCCATGCGCCGACCTGAGGCTTTACGCGGTCGCCGGCGATGCCTACCTCCCCCGTCATGCCGATGGAGGAGCTGCCCGACCTTTCGACCCTGAGCCTTGCCGAGATCGCGCGGCTGGTCGAAGAGCGCCGCCTCCCGCCGGTTGAACGCTGGAACCCGGCGCGGTGCGGCCATTCGGACATGCGGATCGCGCGCGACGGCACCTGGTTCCACGAGGGCAGCCCGATCGGGCGTCCGGCGATGGTGCGGCTGTTCTCCACCGTGCTTCGCCGCGAGCCGGACGGGCGCCACGTCCTGGTCACCCCGGTCGAGAAGCTGGATATCGACGTGGAGGACGCCCCCTTCGTCGCGGTGGAGATGAAGGCGGAAGGGACGGGCCGCGACGCGCACCTCGCCTTTCGGCTCAATACGGGCGATCTGGTCGCCGCCGGACCGGGGCACGCGTTGCGCTTCGCCGAGGATGCCGACGGCCCCCGCCCCTATCTCCATGTCCGCGGCGGGTTGGAAGCGCTGGTGGCGCGACCGGTCTATTACGAGCTGGCCGAACACGCGCTCGTCGGCGACGACGACCCGGCGGGAGTCTGGAGCGACGGCGCCTTCTTCCCGCTGGTTGCGCCGTGAAGCTGGATCGTCGGCTCGCCGCCGCGCTCGCCCGCGGGCGTGATGCCGCGCCCGTGCTGCTGACCGGGGATCATCGTGACCTCGACGATCGGCCAGAGGATGCGCTGGCGCCCGCCGCGGTGCTGGTGGCGGTCACCGATCGCGCCGAGCCGGGGGTCATCCTGACCCGCCGGACGGAGACGCTGCGCCGCCACGCCGGTCAGGTCGCGTTTCCCGGTGGGCGGCTCGACCCTGGCGAGACGGCGACGGAGGCGGCGCTGCGCGAGGCGGAGGAGGAGATCGCGCTGCCTCGCGCCGCGGTGCGCGTGATCGGCCCGGTCGATCGCTACCGCACCGGCACCGGCTTCACCGTCACCCCCGTACTGGCGGTGGTCGCGCCCGACCTTCCGTACCGCCCCGCCCCGGCCGAGGTCGCGGACGTGTTCGAGGTACCGCTCGCCTTTCTGCTCGATCCTGCCAATCATGGCGAGGGGAGCGGCCTGTGGCACGGGGCCGAGCGTCGCTTCTTCGAACTGAGCTGGCAAGGCCGCCGCATCTGGGGCGCGACCGCGGCGATGATCGTCAACCTGTCACGCCAGCTGCGATGGGCGTAGTCCTGCCCGCCGCGCCCTGGCGGACCCGCGCCGATCTGCGCGAGCTGGCCGAGGTGCTCGGCGCGGGCACCGGCGAGACGCGGCTGGTCGGCGGCGCGGTACGCGATACGCTGCTGGGCGAACCGGCCGCCGATATCGATCTCGCCACCCTGCTGCTGCCGGACGAGGTCATCGCCCGGCTGAAGGCGGCAGGGTTGCGCGCGGTCCCGACCGGGCTCGCGCACGGCACCGTTACCGCGGTGCTGGCGAGCGGCCCGGTCGAGGTGACGACCCTTCGCCACGATCTCCGGACCGATGGTCGCCACGCGGTGGTCGGGTTCACCGGCGAGTGGCAGGAGGACGCGGCCCGGCGCGACTTCACCATCAACGCGCTATATGCCGATCCGCTGACCGGCGAGGTGTTCGACTGGTTCGGCGGGCTGGACGACCTTGCCGCCCGGCGGGTCCGCTTCATCGGCGATCCCCTGTCCCGGATCGCGGAGGATCATCTGCGCATCCTTCGCTTCTTCCGCTTCCACGCGCGATTCGGCGACGCGATCGACCCGCAGGGGCTTGCCGCCTGCGTTTCGCGCGCCAACGACCTGATGGCCCTGTCGCGCGAGCGGATCGCGGCGGAGCTTCTCAAGCTGCTCGTCGCGGCCAGTGCGGTGCCGGTGATGGCGCTGATGGTCGAACACGGCATCTGGCGCCCGGTGCTGCCCGAGATCGATCCGGCCGGCACCGCTCGCCTGGCGACGCTCGCGGACCGGGAAAGCGAGGCGGGGATCGCGCCCGACCCGATCCGCCGGCTCGCTGCGCTCGTCCCCGCCGATGCCGCCGAAACCGTCGGCGCGCGGCTCAAGCTCTCCAACGCCGATCGCAAGCGCCTGTCCGCCGCGACGCTCGGGCCCGGCGGCGAAGGCGCGCCCGGCCTCGCCTATCGCGTCGGTGTGGAAGGCGCGATCGACCGGCTGCTGCTCGCCGGCCAGGATCCGCGCACCATCGCCGGCTGGCTCCCTCCGCGCCTGCCGATCGCGGGCGGCGCACTGGTCGCGCGTGGCCTGGGCAAGGGTCCGGCGGTCGCCGCGGCGCTCAAGGCGGTGGAAGCGCGTTGGATCGCGGAGGGCTTCCCCGACGCCGCGCGCACCGCGATCATCGCCGACGAAGTGGTGGCTCAGGCGCTGGCCTGAGTGACCATGCGATAGGCCGCATCGGCGTCGAGCGGCCGCGCGTAATGGAATCCCTGGCCATAGGTGCACCCCAGCGCCGCCAGCGTCTGCGCGCATTCCACCGTCTCGATGCCCTCGGCGACCGTCCGCATCGACAGCGCCTGCGCCAGACCCAGGATCGCGCGCACGATCGCCACCTTGTCGCGATCGGCCAGCATCTCGGTCACGAAGCTCCGGTCGATCTTGAGCAGGTCGATCGGCAGCGTCTGAAGGAGCGCGAGGTTCGAATAGCCGGTGCCGAAATCGTCCATCGCGATGCTGCACCCCAGCTCCTTGAGCGCGTGCAGCGTCGCTGCCGTCCCTTCCGGGTCGGCGACCAGCGCCGATTCGGTCAGTTCCAGCTTCAGCCGATCGCCCGTCAGGCCGGACGAACTCAGCGCGCGTTCGACCAGCAGCCGCACCGAGTCGCGCTGGAGCTGGATCGGCGACAGGTTGACCGCCAGCTGCAATCCGCAATGCCCGCCCGCCTGACGATCCCAGCGTGCCAGCGTCCGCGTCGCCTCCTCGATCGCCCAGCGGCCCAGCGGCACGATCAGCCCCGACTCCTCGGCCGCGGGAATGAACTCGCACGGGGATATCTCGAAACCATCGTCGCGTACCCATCGGGTCAGCGTCTCGAACGCGACGATCCGTCCCGACGCCAGGTCGCAGATCGGCTGGAACGCGAGGTGCAGCCGCCGATCCTCGATCGCATGGCGCAGCTCGGTTTCCAGTCCGAACCGCGCCCGCGCGATCGAAAAGGCGGTGGTTTCGTACGCTTCGGTCCGACCGGTTTCCTTGGCGCGCTTCACGGCGAACTGGGCGTGGCGGATCAGTTCCTCGGCCTCCCCCGCCGCACCCTCGATCGCGCGGTCGGCGCCAAAGGCGATGCCGATCGAACAGTTCACGCTGATCTCGTAATCGGTCAGGCGGAACGGCGCCGTCAGCACCCGGCCGATCCGCTCGGCCGCATGGTGCGCCTCGTCGCGATCCTGATCGATCTCGAGCAGGATGCCGAATTCGTCCCCGCCGATCCGGGCCAGCCGGTCGCGCGCGCGCAGCGCCCCCTTGATCCGGCGCGCGACGGTGATGAGCAGCTCGTCCCCGGCCAGCCCGCCCAGGCACGCGTTGACCCGCCCGAACCGCGCCAGGTCGATGACCAGCACGGCCACGCCCTCCAGCGACGGCGCTTCCTCCATCAGGTCGCCGAATCCTTCGCGATTCGGCAATCCGGTCAGGCTGTCGGTGGTCATCTCGCGCCGCAACGACCGCTCGGTATGGACCTGGGCGGTATGGTCGACGAAGCAGGCGGCGCAGCGCTCCCCGTTCACGATCGCGGTGCGGGCCAGCGTCACGCGATAGAAGCGGCAGTCGATGGTGTCGCCAAGCGACCAGTCGAAATCCTCGCGCAACTGTTGCGAGGCCAGGAAGCCATCGAGTCGCTCGCCCAGCATCGCCAGCATCGGCGACCGGTCGGCGACGTTGCCCAGCCCGGTCATGCGATAGGCGCGGTTGACCGCCTCGAAGTCCCACCCCCCCCCCTTCCGAATCAGATGCGCGGCGGGCACCGGCACCAGCTCCACCCCACGCTGCAGGATGTCCGGCGTAAACGTGATCGGGGACAGGTCGGATACGGCGGTTGCCATGGGCCCGCTCTAGGCAGTCCGAGTTAAGCTTCCCTGAAAGGGGGTTAGGCCCTTCTTTACGATCCGGACCGCCCTACCCGCCGAAACGGTTGTCCCGCGGGAAGCCGGTGGGCGGCATCCGCCCCGCCGCGCCCCGCGCCGCGCGCCACGGGTTCAGGTCCGCTTCGGTCCGGGTGCGGCCGCTGTCGCCCCCCATCGGCCAGCTCAGCCCCGCCGCCAGCGTCAGCGTGGTCGCATCGGCCAACCCGCTCTCGTGATACCGTTGCAGCTGCACCCCCTGCCCCCGCCCCAGCTCGGGCAGTTCGGTCAGGGGAAACACCACCAGCTTGCGGTTGTCGCCGACCGCCGCGACATAGTCGTGCGCGGGCGCGATCGCGCGCACCACCTTCAGCTTGGCGCCCGGTCGCGGCGTCATCACCGTCTTGCCCTTACGCGTCTCGGCGATCGTGTCCGCGATCGGGACCACGAAGCCGCGCCCGTCCGACGCCGCCACCAGCAGCCTGGCGGCGCGGCTCGCCGGGATCAGCGCGACGATCCCGACCGATCCGTCCAGCTCGATCCCGGCGCGGATCGGCTCGCCGAACCCACGCCCGCCCGGCAGCTTGTCGGCGGCCAAGGTGAAGAAGCGTCCGTTCTCGGCCGCGAGCAGCAGCTTGTCGGTGGTCTGCGCGTGAAAGGCGAGGAACGGCCCGTCCCCTTCCTTGAACTTGGCGGTATCGGCGGAGGCCAGGTCGAGATGCCCCTTCAACGCCCGCACCCAGCCACGCTGCGACAGCACCACCGTGATCGGCTCGCGCTCGATCATCGCTTCCAGCGGGATGTCGCGCGCGGGGGCCGCCTCCTCGATCGTCGTCCGCCGCGCGCCCAGCGGCGTCGCGGGGCCATAGCGGTCGCGGACCCGCGCCAGGTCGCGCTTCAACCGGGTCCGCTGCTTCGCCTCCGACGCGAGCAGCGCGGCCAGCCCCGCCTGTTCCTTGTCGAGCTTGTCGCGCTCGCCGCGGATCTCGAACTCCTCCAACCGGCGCAGGCTGCGCAGCCGCATGTTGAGGATCGCCTCCGCCTGCCGGTCGGTCAGTCCGAACTCGGCGATCATCACCGCCTTGGGCTCGTCCTCGGTGCGGATGATCGCGATCACCCGGTCGAGGTTCAGATACGCGACCAGATATCCGTCGAGCAGCTCGATCCGGTCGGCGATCTTCGCCAGCCGGTGCTCGGACCGGCGGCGCAGCACCACGAACTGATGGTCCACCCAAGCCCTCAGCGCATCGCGCAGGGACATCACCCGCGGCGTCCGCTCATGGTCGAGGACGTTGAGGTTGAGCGGGATGCGCGTTTCCAGGTCGGTCAGCCGGAACAGCCCGTCCATCAGCACGCCCGCGTCCACCGTGCGCGATCGCGGCTCGATCACGATCCGCACCAGCGTATCTGATTCATCGCGCACGTCCGCCAGGATCGGCAGCTTGCGGTCGTTGATGAGCCCCGCGATCTGCTCGATCAGCTTGCCCTTCTGGACCCCGTACGGGATCTCGGTGACCACCGCGGTCCAGCCGCCGCCCTTCTCCTTCTCCAGCCCCCAGCGCGCGCGCACCCGAAAGCTGCCCCGCCCGGTCGCATAGGCTTCGCGCAGCGCCGCGGGCGGGTCGGCGACCAGCCCGCCGGTCGGGAAGTCCGGCCCCTGCACGAACGTCATCGGGTCGGCGGTGGGATCGTCGACCAGCGCGATCGCCGCGTCGAGCAGCTCGGCGGCGTTGTGCGGCGGGATGCTCGTCGCCATCCCCACCGCGATCCCGGCGGCGCCGTTCGCCAGCAGGTTGGGGAACAGGCCCGGGAACAGCTCGGGCTCCTGTTCCTCGCCATTGTAGGTCGGGCGATACGCGACCGCGTCCTCGTCCAGCCCGTCCATCAGGTCGATCGCGACGGGGGTCAGCCGCGCTTCGGTGTAGCGATACGCCGCGGCATTATCGCCATCGATGTTACCGAAATTGCCCTGACCGTCGACCAACGGGTAACGGAGCGCGAAGTCCTGCGCGAGGCGGACCATCGCGTCGTACACCGACTGGTCGCCATGCGGATGGTATTTGCCGATCACGTCGCCGACGACCCGCGCGCACTTCTTGTACCCCGATGCCGGATCGAGCCGCAGCAGCCGCATCGCCCACAGCAGCCGGCGGTGCACGGGCTTGAGCCCGTCGCGCACGTCGGGCAGCGAACGCGCGGTGATCGTCGACAGCGCATAGACGAGGTATCGCTCGCTCAGCGCGCTGTCGAACGGCGCGTCCAGCACGCCGATGGGGGTCCGGGGATCGGTCAGCTCTGCCATTGCCGACCGAGATAGGCCACCGTTCCCCTTTTGTCACGAAACCGCATCGTCGCTCCGCCAAGGACGGCCTTGAGGGCCGGAAATCGGACGAACGGGCTCGACGCGACCCTGTCACGTCGCAAAGCAGCCAAGGCGGCGATGCGGGCTGACGGCTCGGCCGATCTGCGCTAATCGGCGGCGATGCGCGCCCTGTTCCTCGCCCTTGCCGCCCCGCTGGCCCTTGCGGCGGCGCCGACGACCACGGCCGGGCGCGGGTTGCTGACCTGGCCCGACCTGCTCGCCCGCCCGCGCCCGCAGGCCGATGCCACCATCGCCTACGGACCCGCCCCCGAACAGCGCATCGACCTGTGGCGTCCCGCCGGACCCGGCCCGTTCCCGGTGGTGGTGATGGTGCATGGCGGCTGCTGGCAGACCGCGATCGCCGATCGCACGCTGATGAACTGGATCGCGGCGGATCTGCGCGCGGCGGGGGTCGCGGTGTGGAACATCGACTATCGCGGCGTCGACCGGCCCGGCGGAGGGTATCCCGGCACCTTTGCCGACGTCGCCACCGCCGCCGACCGCCTCGCGATCGACGCCCGTCGCTACCGCCTCGACACCCGGCGGGTGGTTGCGGTGGGTCACTCCGCGGGAGGCCATCTCGCGCTCTGGCTCGCCGGTCGCCCGCGCCTGCCGTCCGCCAGCCCGCTGCGCACCCTCCGCGCCCTGCCGATCGCCCGGGTGGTCAGCCTGGGCGGCTTGCCCGATCTGGAGGCGACCGCCACCGCCGCCGACAATGGCTGCGGCACCAAGGTGGTGGACCGGCTGGTCGACCGCACCCGCCCCGATCCCTTCGCCGACACCTCCGTGCCCCGCCTGCTCCCCATCCAGGTGCCCCAGCATCTCGTCAACGGGCGCGAGGACCGGATCATTCCGGCCCGCCTCGCCACCGGCTACCTTGCCCGCGCCCGCGCCGCCGGCGACCGGGCGGATCTCGTCACCGTGCCCGACACCGGCCATGTCGAACTGATCGCCCCCGAGAGCGCGGCCTGGGCGAAAGCCCGGGCGCTGATCCTCGCCGCGGTCCGGCCCGCGCGGCGATGACCCACTCGCTCGACCGCACCGACCCGCTGGCTCCCCTGCGCGACCGCTTCGCCCTGCCCGACGGCGTGATCTACCTCGACGGCAACTCGCTGGGTCCCCTGCCCCGCGCCACCCCCGCCGCGGTCGCCGATGCGGTCGAGCGGCAATGGGGCGAGCGGCTGATCCGCGGCTGGAACGAAGGCTGGATCGACGCGCCGGTCCGCCTCGGCGGCAAGCTCGCCCCGCTGCTCGGCGCCGGTGCGCACGAGGTGATCGTCGGCGACTCGACCTCGGCCAACCTGTTCAAGGCGCTGGTCGCGGCGTTGCGGGTCTCGCCCGAACGCCGCACCATCGTCAGCGAAGCCGGCAATTTCCCGACCGATCTCCACATCGCGGAGGGCGCGGTCGCCTGCGTCCCCGGCGCGCGCCTTCACGTCGTCCCCTGCGACGAGGTGGCGGCCGCACTCGGCCCCGACACCGCGGTGCTGCTCCTCACCCATGTCCACTACAAGACCGCCCGGCGCTGGAACATGGCCGCGCTCACCGCCGCCGCGCACGAGGCGGGTGCGCTGATGCTGTGGGACCTCAGCCATTCGGTCGGGGCGGTGCCGCTCGATCTCGATGGCGCGGGCGTCGATCTGGCGGTCGGCTGCGGCTACAAATACCTCAACGGCGGCCCCGGCGCCCCTGCCTTCCTTTACGTCGCGCAACGCTGGCAGGATCGGCTCGCGAGCCCGCTGTCGGGCTGGATGGGCCACGCCGAACCCTTCGCCTTCGCCGATGCCTACCACCCCGCGCCCGGCATGAAGCGCTGGCTCGCGGGCACCCCGCCGGTGCTCGGCATGGCCGCGCTGGAAGTGGCGCTGGACCTGTGGGCGCAGACCGACATCGCCGCCGCCTGGGTCAAGGCGCAGGCGCTGTGGACGATCCTCGCCGACGCCGGCACCGCGGCGGGGCTGGAATGCGTCACCCCCGCCGACCCTGCCGAACGCGGCAGCCACATCAGCTTCCGCCATCCCCAGGCGCATGCGATCGTCCAGGCGCTGATCGCGCGCGGGGTGATCGGCGATTTCCGCGCGCCCGACATCGCCCGCTTCGGCCTCACGCCCCTCTACCTCTCCCATGCCGAGGTCGAACGCGCCGGCGCGATCCTGCACGAGGTGATCGCGACCGAGGCATGGCGCGCACCCGAATACCAGAACCGTCAGGCCGTCACCTGACCCGCGATCGGCGCCGTGCGGGCGTCGGCCCGGGCTGACGGGCATTTGCACCCCCATGCCCGCTGCCCTATAGCGCCGCCTTTCCGCCCCGGCCGGCACGCTATCGCCGCCGGGGCCGCTCATGTCAGGGGAACCGCGCCATGGCTCGCCGCCGCCAGATCTACGAGGGCAAGGCCAAGATCCTCTACGAGGGTCCCGAACCCGGCACCCTGATCCAGTATTTCAAGGATGACGCCACCGCCTTCAACGCCCAGAAGAAGGGCACCATCAACGGCAAGGGCGTGCTCAACAACCGCATCTCCGAGCACATCTTCACGCTGCTCGACCACATCGGGGTGCCCACCCACTTCATCCGCCGCCTCAACATGCGCGAACAGCTGATCCGCCAGGTCGAGATCGTGCCCATCGAGGTCATGGTCCGCAACGTCGCGGCGGGCACCCTGTCCAAGCGGCTGGGGATCGAGGAGGGGACCAAGCTGCCCCGCACGATCATCGAATACGCGCTCAAGGACGACGCGCTCGGCGACCCGATGATCTCCGACGAGCACATCGCCGCGTTCGGCTGGGCCAGCCAGGAGGAGATGCACGACATCGCCGACCTCGCGATCCGGGTGAACGACTTCCTTTCCGGCCTGTTCGCGGGCGTCGGCATCCGGCTGGTCGACTTCAAGCTGGAGTTCGGCCGCATCTGGGACAACGACTATGGCCGCATCATCCTGGCCGACGAGATCAGTCCCGACTGCTGCCGGTTGTGGGACATGGCCTCGGGCGAGAAGCTCGACAAGGACCGCTTCCGCCGCGACCTGGGCGGCGAGGTGGAGGCGTATCAGGAGGTCGCGCGCCGGCTCGGCCTGCTGCCCGAAGGGGGCGACACCGCGGTGCTCGACCTCGACAGTCATCGCAAGCGCCGGGGTAAATAGCCGGTAGTGACCGGCTATTTACCACTGGCTTGAGACTAAATTAACCCTCCCCCGCCTACCTCCCGGCCTGCCACCAGGAGGTTCGTTCGATGCGCATGTCTGCCCTTCTCGCCTCGGCCTGCCTGCTCGTCGGTTGCGGCGGCGCCGGCGGCGGCGTCTCGTCGCTGGGCAGCACCGCGACGGGGGGCACGGGCACGCCCACCCCCGGCGCGACTCCCACGCCGACACCCACCTCCGTACCGATCGGCACGGCGACCCCGACGCCGACCGCCGCCCCGACGGTCCTGTTCGATGTCGCCGCGACCACCAGCTACACCGCGATCGGATCGCTCCAGTCGCTGTCGATCGACGCCACCGGCGGGCAGAGCTATTCCGGTAATGCGAGCACCGCCGCGACGCCGAGCGGCAGCATCTCGTACAATCCCCGCGACGGCATCTTCACGCTCGAACTCGCCGACAGCGCCGCCAACGTGAACCGCAACGTCCGCTTTCAGGATCCCGGCCACCGCACCGACCATGACGGTAGCTACATTCCCCGGGCCGAGATCATCGCGCTGCCCGGCTTCAACTATCTGGAGGCGGCGGACGGCCAGGGCCTGTCCACCTTCTTCTACCAGCGGCCGGGGACCCGCACGAGCTATGTGACGCTGGGCGGTTTCGTTCACATCACCGAAAACGATTCGGAACTGTACGAGCGCGGCGTCTTCGCGTTCGGCACCCCCACCGCGAGCGGCGCCGTCCCGCGCACCGGCACCGGCCGCTATGCCGGCGATTTCCTGGCCACCATGGTCGGGACCGACTTCGACACGCTGCGCAATCCCACCAGCCGGTTCCAGTGGATCAACGGCACCAGCACCGTGGACGTGGACTTCTCGCGCTCCAGCGTCGCCCTGGCGGTCACCGGTGCGGTCAGCCCGGCCTTTGCCGGCGGCGAGCCGGTGCCGACCGCGGGGCTGGTGATCCCCGCCGGGTCGATCTTCACCGCCAGCGGCACGGCGACGCTGGCCGGCGGCGCCTTTGCCGGCCGCATGACCGCGGCCCAGTTCGCGGCGGGCACCCGCACGATCCCGGTCGACTTCGCCGCGGTCTCGGCGGGCAGCAGCACCGCGGGCGCCAGCTCGATCGACGGCACCTTCTTCGGCCCGAACGGCGTCGAGGTCGGCGGCAATTTCCGCGTGATCGGCGGCATCCCGGACCAGCGGGTCGACATCCACGGCGCGTTCACGGGCAAGAAATAGCCCGCCCGAAGGCAGCGCCATGGCCAGCCAGATCCTCCGGCTCGCGGGCACGGGCCTGTTCGCGGCGCTGACGATGCCCGGCCCCGCCGCGGCAGAGGTGCCGGCGGAATGCACGGGCGGCATCTGCCGCGTCCGCCTCACCCCCGCCGAGCTGCTCGCCGCCGCCGAGCGCCTGGTCGCCGCCGGGCGCCTGACCGAGGCGCAGCCGCTGATCGACGCGCTCCGCCAGGCGCCGGGGTTCGGGGTCCAGACCCGCTTCCTTGCCGGCTATGTCGCCGCGAAGCAGGGCCGCTGGTCCGTTGCGGCGAACGAATACATGGCGATCCTTGCCGACGATCCCGCCCAGACCCGCGTCCGGCTGGAACTCGCCAGGGCGTTCATGGCGATGGGCCAGACCGGCCGCGCCGACCGCCAGTTCGCGATCGCCGAGCGTTCGCCCGACCTGTCGCCCGAAATCGCGCGCACGATCCGCTCGGTCCGCAACACCATTCGCGCCAACCGCCGCTGGCAGCTCGACGTCACCGCCGGAATCGCCCCCGACACCAACATCAACAATGCCACCGCCGCCGATCAGGTCACCGTGATGCTCGGCGACACCCCCGTGCCGCTCCAGCTCGATCAGGCGGCACGGCGCCGTTCGGGCCTCGGCGCCACCGCGCGCGTCTCGGGCAGCCTGCGCCTCCCCGTCGCGCCAAAGGTCGCGGCGATCGCCGACCTCGACGCCAACGGCACGGTGTACCGCGACGATGCCTACGACACCCATGTCGTCCAGATCGCCGCGGGGGCGGAGTATCAGGCATCGCAGGCCACCCGCGTCTCGCTCCAGGCGGTCGGTGCGCAGCGCTGGTTCGGCGGGCCGGTGGTCAGCCGCCAGGTCGGTGCGCGGGCCGGCGCGCAAACCGTCCTCGATCCCAAGCGCCGGATCGGCCTCCAGCTCGACGCCCGCCACACCGACGCCCTGTTCAACGGCGCGTACAGCGGCTGGCAGTATGGCGCCTACGCCACCTACGAGCAGGCGATCACCCCGGCGCTGGTCGTTTCCGCCGGACCTTATCTGCGCCGCGACACGCTGAAGACCGCCGGGCTGTCCACCGTCGAGGTCGGCGGCACGCTGGGGGTCGGCGGCGAGCTGCCGATGGGGATCAACCTCGGCCTGTCCGCCGGCGGCGCCCGCACGGTGTTCGACGCGCCGCTCGCCTTCTTCTCCGACGCGGCCCGTCGCGACTGGCAGGTGTTCGGCCGCGCGACCCTGGGCAACCGCAAGCTGCGGGTGCTCGGGCTGTCGCCGCAGGTCAGCTGGCAGGTGACCCGCGTCGCCTCCTCCTACGCCTTCTACACCACCACCCGCAGCCGCTTCGAACTGACCCTCGCACGCTATTTCTAGACCGCTTGCCCCTCGCCCCGCCCACGTCCATAGGGCGCGGCGACCCCGGCAGGACGCACCCATGAAACTCCGCATCTTCGTCACCCTGAAGCCCGGCGTCCTCGATCCGCAGGGCCGCGCGATCCACCATGCGCTGAACGGCCTCGGCTTCGACGGCGTCGCCGACGTGCGCCAGGGCAAGCTGATCGAGCTGGAGGTCGCCGACGACACCACCGACGAGACGGTGGACGCGATGTGCCGCCGTCTGCTCGCCAACACGGTGATCGAGAACTACCGGGTCGAACGCGCATGAAGACCGCGGTGATCGTCTTTCCCGGCTCCAACTGCGACCGCGACATCGCGACCACGCTGGGCGAGGTGACCGGCACCGCGCCGACGATGGTCTGGCACGGCGACACCTCGCTGCCCGACGGCATCGGCCTCGTCGCGGTGCCCGGCGGCTTCTCCTATGGCGATTACCTCCGCTCGGGCGCGATCGCCGCCCGCTCGCCGGTGATGCGCGCGGTGGTGGAGGCGGCGAACCGCGGCCTGCCGGTGCTGGGCGTCTGCAACGGCTTCCAGGTTCTGACCGAGGCGGGGCTACTGCCCGGCGCGCTGATGCGCAACGAGGGGCTCAACTTCGTCTGCCGCGACGTCGCGCTGGCGGTCGGCAACGCCGACACCGCCTTTACCCGCGGCTACACCGCCGGCGAGCGCATCACCGTTCCGGTCGCGCACCATGACGGCAACTACGTCGCCGACCCCGACACGCTCGATCGGCTGGAGGGGGAGGGCCGGGTCGCATTCCGCTATGCCGAGCCGGTCAACGGCTCCGCACGCAACATCGCCGGCCTGCTCAACGCTTCAGGCAACGTCCTGGGCATGATGCCCCATCCCGAACGCGCGATCGAACCCGCCCATGGCCGGACCGACGGTCGCCGCCTGTTCGAGGGGCTGGTCGCGGCGGTCGGGGCCTAGCGCCCCGTCCGGTCGGACGACGCTTACCCCACCCGCGTCACCGCCACCGACTGCGACACGAACTCCGCCGTCCCGAATATCGTCAGGAAACTGACGTCGGTGGCATCGCGCCCGACCCCGATCCGCACCAGCGCATCGGTCTCGGCCAACCCGGTCGCGTCGACCAGATGCCAGCCGCCGTCCAGCCACACCTCCGCCACCGCATGGAAGTCGGGCGGGTCGACCCCCAGCCCGTACGCCCCCACCATCCGCGCCGGGATGTCGGCCGCGCGCACCATCGCGATCAGCAGGTGCGCATAGTCGCGGCACACCCCCTCGCGCCGGGTGAAGCTGTGCCCCGCCATCGTCGACGCATCGCTCGCACCCGGCACATAGTCCATCTCCGCGCGCACCCAGTCGGCGATCGCCTGCACCTTGTCGCCCCCGCCCAGATGGCCGAAGCGGCGGCGAACATAATGCTCGAACCGGTCGCTGTCGCAATAACGGCTCGGCCACAGATAGGCCGTCACCCCCGCCGGCAATCGCGGCAGCGGATCGGCCTGGCGCCCCCGCAACTCCACCGGGGCCCGCTCCACATCCACACTGGCCCGATACGCCGCCCCGACCAGCCCCTGCCCCCGCGCCCACGTCCGCTGCCCGATGCCATCCTCGCCCGCCACCGGCGCCAGCTCACCCGTGCCCCACACGGTCAGCCGATCCTCCACCAGCCGCTGGTCGGGCAGTTGCGCCACCTCCACCGCGAACAGCAGGTCGGCAGGCGCGAGCAGCCGATATTCGAGCCGGACGTCGATCTGGAGCCGCATGACACGACCGTGCACCGGCCACGCACGCCCGTCTACGCCCCGCGCCACCGCCGCGCGAACACCCGCCCGGCCAGGGACGGCAAACCCGGCGCCAGCAGCAGCCAGTCGCGCAGGGGCGGGCCTTCGACCGCACCGATCGTCCGCTTGTAGCCGCTGTCGCCCGCACCCCAGTCCACCAGCCGCACCCCGCGATCGCGCTGGGCGACCAGATTGCGGTACTGGAGCAGCTTGCCCGGCGAGTGCCTGGCAAAGGCGGGGTCGTAGCTGTTGGCGATCGCGAACACCGTCTCGCCCAGCTCCATGTCGAACGAGAATGCCGCCGGCCGGCCGTCCACGCGCAGCAACGCCCCGGTAAAGCGGGCCGCGACCGCCGCGTCCGTCGCCGCCACGCGCCAGAAGGCGGCATGGCGGGTGTCGGCGAACTTGGCGTCGCGCTCCTGCCCGTGCCAGCTCAGCCGCTCCACCTCGGCCAGCATGTCGAACGCCCCCGGCCAGTCGCCCGCCCCCAGCCGCTGCCATTCGAGCGCACCATGCGCGGCAAGGTGCTTCTCGTGAAACCGGTTCTTCCGCAGCGTCGATCCCCGCGGCCACGGTCCGTCCACGGGATCGAGGTCGAGTATCCAGCTCGCCGCCACGACACGCTCGATCGCGGTCCACCCCGCCCCCCGTGCCGCGGCCACCAGCCCATCCACCGCGGGGTCACCGTCCGGCACCGGCCCGATCCGCACCGCCCGCACGTGGCGCCGCAACGCTGCTACCGCCGCCAGGAACACCCCCGCACCCGCGGCCGCGCTCGCCACTGGCGCGCGTAACGGCCAATAGCTGCCCGGCACCCCCGCCAGCCGCAACGGCGCCGGCCCGATCGCGACCAGCGGCATCGCGAACGCGGGTCCGTCGTCACCCTCCACCACCAATGTCCGGGGATCGCCGCCATAGGCCGCCACCGCCGCCGCATACCAGCCGCGCGTCAGGAAGCGGCGCACCGGCACCGCCCCGTCGGCCACGCGGTCGATCGCGGGGGGCAGGCCGGCGACGATCCGGCCGACATAACCGGTATCGGACGGGTGCGGGTGGCGCGTCATGCCGCTATCCTACCGGCCCGTCCTTAACAGCAATCGCCCTTTTCCCTTGCTTCCGTCGCCCAGGGCCAACCGGTAAAGGTGCACGATGTCCTACTTCCCGGCCGTCACCACGATCGCCCAGACGATCCAGCTGTCGCTCAGCCCGGTGTTCATGCTCGCCGGGATCGGCGGGCTGTTGAACGTGCTTGCCGGCCGGCTGTCGCGCGTCGTCGACCGCGCCCGCGCGCTGGAGGCGCTGCACCCCCGCTCGACCGGGCCAGAGCACGACCGCCACGTCTGGGAACTGCGGCTGCTCGACCGGCGCATGGCGATCATCAACGTGTCGCTGTCGCTCGCCACCGGCAGCGCGATCATGACCTGCCTCGTCGTCGCGGTGATGTTCGTCGCCAACCTCGCCAACCTGCACCTGGGCACGGTGGTCGCAATCAGCTTCATCCTCGCCATGGCATTGCTGATCTTCAGCCTGATCGCCTTCATGGTCGAGGTGCGCGTGTCGCTCCGCTCGATCCACATCCGCCCCGAACTGCTGGAGCGGCACCCGTGATCGAACGTCGCCTGCTCCAGCTCGCGATCGCGATCGGCTGTTGTTCGCCGCTGCTGATCGGCGGCATCGGCGTCCTGCGCGGTCCCGCCGCGTTCGGCCACCCGGCCGTGGTCCCGACCGATCTCGACAGCCATTTCCGCTACCTGTCGGGCATCTTCTTCGCCACCGCCTTTGGTTTTGCGAGCTGCATTCCCGGGATCGAGCGACACGGTCCGCGCTTCCGCCTGCTCGGCCTGCTGATCGTCGGCGGTGGCCTGTCCCGCGCGATGTCGCTCGCCACCGTCGGCGCGCCGTCGATCGGGCACCGGATCGGGCTGGGCGTGGAACTCGGGGTCGTGCCGCTGCTGATGCTCTGGCAGTGGCGGGTCGCCCGGCGCTAGCGCGCCCCCTCCAGCCCCGGCCCCGCGGCCGCCGTTTCCCGATAGGTCGGCGCCACCCGCGCCCGCGCCCGGCTCTCATAGGCATATCCCGCCCCCAGCACCGTCGCTTCGGCGAACTTCGCGCCGATGAACGACAGCCCCGCCGGCAGTCCGCGCACCAGCCCCATCGGCACGGTCAGGTTCGGATAGCCCGCGATCGCCGGCAGCTCGGACGACGATGGCCCGCCATATTGGTCGCCATAGACCGGATCGGACAGCCACGCCGGGCCATAGGTCGGCTCGACCAGCACCTGCACCCGCGCCTTGGCGAGCAACGCGTCGATTCCCTCCGTCCCCGCCAGCCGCAGCGACTTGGCGCGGGCCGCGCGGTATGCCGGATCGTCCAGCCCCCGCGTCTTCACCGCATCCTCGAAGGTTTCCTGTCCGAAGAACGGCATCTCGGCGGCGGCATGGGCGGCGTTGAACGCGATCACCTGTTCCAGCGTGCGTGCGGTCACCGCGGGCGGGGTCGTCGCCAGATACGCGTCCAGGTCCGCCTTCAGTTCCGTCTTGAGCACCACCAGCTCGGCCGCGCCGATGCCGTCGAGCTTGGGCAGTTCGACCTCGACCAGCTCCGCCCCGGCCGCGGCGAGCACGTCGAGCGCCGCCTGGTACTTCACCGCCAGGTCGGGCGCCATCTCCGGCCGGATCACCCCCACGCGCATCCCCGACAGCGCGCTGGTGGACAGCCCCGCGGCATAGTCCCGCCGGCGCGCATCCGCCCCGGCGGTGGTGGCGTCGGCAGGGTCGCTCCCCACCATCGCGGAGAACAGCATCGCGACGTCGCGGACGCTGCGCGCCATCGGCCCGGCGGTGTCCTGCGAATGGCTGATCGGCACGATGTGGGTGCGGCTGACCAGCCCGATCGAGGGCTTGAGCCCGACCAGCCCGTTGACCGACGACGGGCACACCACCGATCCGTCCGTCTCGCTGCCGACCGCCCCGCCGGCAAAGCTCGCCGCCACCGCCGCGCCCGATCCCGACGACGATCCGCAGGCGGTACGATCCAGCGCATAGGGGTTTCGCACCAGCCCGCCGATCGCGCTCCACCCGCTCATCGACCGGGTCGAGCGGATGTTCGCCCATTCGGACAGGTTGGTCTTGCCCAGAATCACCGCGCCCGCCGCGCGCAGCCGCGCCACCACCGGCGCGTCGCGGCGGGTCAGGTTGTCCTTGAGCGCTAGGCTCCCCGCGGTGGTCGGCATCGCGTCCGCGGTCTCGACATTGTCCTTGATGAGGATCGGCACCCCGTGCAGCGGCCCGCGCACCCGCCCCGCCTTGCGCTCGGCATCCAGCGCGCGGGCCTGGGCCAGCGCATCGGGATTGATCGCGATCACCGAACGGAGCGTCGGCCCCTTTCGGTCCATCCGCGCGATCCGGTCGAGATAGGCGCGGGTAATCGCGGCGCTGCTTTCCCGCCCCGCGGTCATCGCCGCCTGCAGGTCGGCGATCGACCGTTCCTCCACCTGCGTCTTCGCCAGCACGGGGGCGGGCATGGCGGCGGCAAGCAGCGCGGCGAGCAGGACAGGACGCATCGGATCTCCTTTGGCGCGATCGCCCCAGCCTAGCCGGTCGTTCGTCATGCGCAATCATCACGGACCTTCCGCGCCGCAACATGCGTTAACTTGGTTCAGCGATATCGGAGATGGCGTGCCCCGCACCTTGAGGATCATCGGCAAGGTCGCCGCCGCACTGGTCATCGCCGGGTGCCTCGCCGCGGTGGCCATCCCACGCTTCCTCGATCGCATCTACTATCGCGGCGACGCTTCGAGCCATTTCGACGGAGGCCGGTTCTTCAACCCCGACGGGGACGACGACACGATCCGCCCGCCCGGGTCGGGGGGCCGTGCCGGCTTCTTCTGGAACCAGCTCACCCGTCGCGACGGCCGTCCGCCCTGGCCCGATGCCGTTCGCGTCCACCCCTCCCGCCCCGCCGCGCGGGTCGACGGACAGCGGATGGTCGCCACCTGGATCGGCCATGCCACCGTGCTGGTCCAGACCGCCGGGCTCAACATCCTAACCGATCCGGTCTGGAGCGACAACGCCGGCCCGTTCGGCCTCGGGCCGCGGCGGGTGGCCGAACCCGGCATCCGCTTCGACGACCTGCCGCCGATCGATCTCGTGGTCCTCAGCCACAACCATTACGACCATTTCGATCTCGCGACGTTGAAGCGGCTATGGGCGCGCGACCACCCCGCCATCGTCACCAGCCTGGGCAACGACGCGCTGCTCCGCCCGGCCGGGATCGCCGCAACCGCGCTCGACTGGCGACAGCGGACGCAGGTGCGCCGCGGCGGATCGTCCGCGCGCGTCGCGGTGGTCCGCAACCATCACTGGGGCAGCCGCTGGTTCGCCGATCGCAACCGCGCGCTCTGGTCCGCCTTCGTGATCGACACGCCGTCCGGCAGCATCTTCTTCGCGGGCGACACCGGCATGGGCGACGGCCGCTGGCCCGCGGAGGCGGCGCGCGCCGCCGCCGGCCCGATCCGCCTCGCGCTGCTGCCGATCGGCGCGTTCCGCTTCGTCCCCGGCCAGATGAGTTCGGGCAGCCATATCGGCCCGGTGCAGGCGGTGGAGGTCTTTCGCCGCCTCGGCGCATCGGCTGCGATCCCGATCCACTGGGGCACCTTTCGCCTGAGCTACGAGGGGTACGACACCCCGCCCCGCCTGCTCGGCCACGCGATGCGCTGTTCGGGACAGGACCCGCGCCGTTTCGCACCCGCCGCGATCGGCCGCCCGGTCGAGGTGCCGCCCGCCACCCCGGTGCCGGCGGCCGTCCCGCGCGGCCCCGCCTGCCTCGCCACGCCTGCGGTGCGCGCGCTGCGCTGACCACCCGTGACGTCGCCGCCCGCGCGCCCTACATGGCGCGGCGATGTTCGACCTTTCCGCCTATCTCGCCCGCCTCGACATGCCCGCCCGCCCGACGCTCGATGCCGAGGGCTTGGCCCGCCTTCAGCGCGCGCATCGTCAGCACATCCCGTTCGAGAATCTCGACGTCGCGCTCGGTCGCCCGATCGCGATCGACCCCGCCTCGGCCTTCACCAAGCTGGTCGTCGCCAAACGCGGCGGCTTCTGCTTCGAACACAACCGGCTGTTCGGCGACGCGCTGACCGCGGTCGGCTTCGGGCATCGCCCGCTGCTCGCCCGCGTCTGGCTCGGCGCCACCGAGCCGCCGCCGCTCACCCACACGCTCAGCCTGGTGACGATCGACGGGCAGGACTGGATCGCCGATCCCGGCTTCGGCGGCAGCTATGCCCCGCCCATGCCGCTGGTCGACGGCGCCACCGCGAACGCGCCGGACGGCGCCCGCTTCCGCCTCGACCGCGATCCCGTCCATGGCTGGGCGCTGTGGCGCGACGGCCCCGTCGCCGCCACCGACGGCCGCGCCACCGGGCCGGGGTGGCAGCGGCAGTACAGCTTCACCGAAGCGGTCGTGTACGACGCCGACCTCGCGCTCGGCAGCCACTGGGCCGCGACCGCGCCGGGTACCCGCCTGGCGACGTTGCGCATCGCCAGCATCGTCCTGCCCCACGGCTTCGCCTCGCTCACCGACCGCAGCTATCGCCGCCGCGCCGCCGATACCGAAGCGCAAGGGACGATCGAGGACCCCCGCGTCTACCGGATGCGGCTGGCGCTGATGTTCGGCATCGCCCTGTCGGCGGAGGAGGTGGCGGCGCTGGGCCTGTTCTAGCGCCGCGTCACCCCACGAACGCCCGCTCGATCACGAAGCTGCCGGGGTTCGCGTTCGATCCCTCGACGAACCCCAGCCCTTCCAGGTCCCTGGCGAAATCGCGGATCATCTCGGTCGATCCGCACAGCATCACCCGATCGGTTTCCGGGTCGAGCTTCGCCGCACCGTCGATCCCCGCGAACAGCGACCCGTCCGCGATCATCGCGGGCAGCCGCTGCGCGTTGCGGAACGCCTCGCGCGTGACGGTGGGCACGTAGTGGAACTGCGCCCCGGCCTCGTCCGCCACCAGCGGGTCCTCGGCCAGCCGGCCCTCCATCTCGCCCTGATAGGCCAGGTCGCACACCCGCCGCACCGAATGCGCGACCACCACCTGCTCGTACGCCGAATACACGTCCGGATCGCGCATCAGGCTCAGGAACGGCGCCAGCCCCGTGCCCGTCGACAGCATGAACAACCGCTTGCCCCCCAGCAACGCGTCGAGCACCAGCGTGCCGGTCGGCTTCTTGCCCATGTACAGCTCGTCGCCCGGCTCGATCCGCTGCAATTTCGAGGTCAGCGGCCCGTCCTCGACCTTGATCGACAGGAACTCCAGCTCCTCGGCATAATGCGGGCTGGCGATCGAATAGGCGCGCATCAGCGGCTTCTTGTCCCCCGGCAGCCCGATCATCACGAACTCGCCCGACCGGAAGCGGAAGCTCGCCGGCCGCTCCACCGCGAACGAGAACAGGTGCTCGTTCCAATGCCGCACCCAGGTGACCTTGGCCGACAGGAAGGCGGGGTTTTCGGGGATCAGCGCAGGCGCGCGAGCATCGGTCATCGGGGTTCCGGTCAATCTTGCGAACGCCGCGCAATATGGGCGGGGTAGCACAGGGTCAACATAGCGTCTCTTGCCACGCTACATCGTTGCCTGTTCCGGCCCCGTTCCCCATATTCGGGACCATGGCCATCCAGATCCGCACCAGCCTCGCCGAGCCGGAAACGGGCGACACCTTTGTCCCCCATCGCCCCGCCCGCCCGCCCAAGGCGGAAGGGGGCCGCCGCTTCGAACTGGTCAGCGAATACACCCCCTCGGGCGACCAGCCGACCGCAATCCGCGAGCTCGTCGCCTCCGCGCGCGCGGGCGACAAGGACCAGGTGCTGCTCGGCGTCACCGGCTCGGGCAAGACCTTCACCATGGCCAAGGTCATCGAGGAGCTGCAACGACCCGCGCTGGTGCTCGCCCCCAACAAGATCCTCGCCGCCCAGCTCTACGGCGAGTTCAAGTCGTTCTTCCCCAACAACGCGGTCGAATATTTCGTCAGCTATTACGACTATTACCAGCCCGAGGCGTACGTCCCCCGCTCGGACACCTATATTGAGAAAGAGTCCTCGGTGAACGAGGGCATCGACCGGATGCGCCATTCCGCCACCCGCTCGCTGCTCGAACGCGACGACGTCATCATCGTCGCCTCGGTCAGTTGCATCTACGGCATCGGCTCGGTCGAGACCTATTCGGCGATGGTGTTCGACCTGAAAAAGGGTCAGAGCGTCGATCAGCGAGAGATCGTCCGCAAGCTCGTCGCGCTCCAGTACAAGCGCAACGACGCCGCGTTCGCGCGCGGCAACTTCCGGGTCAAGGGCGACAACCTCGAACTCTTTCCCTCGCACTATGAGGATTCGGCCTGGCGGATCAGCTTCTTCGGCGACGATATAGAGGAGATCGTCGAGTTCGATCCGCTTACCGGCAAGAAGATCGCCTCGCTGAACAGCGTCCGCATCTACGCCAACTCGCACTACGTCACCCCCGGGCCGACCATGAAGCAGGCGACCGAGGCGATCCGCCACGAGCTGACCGAACGGCTTAAGGAGATGGAGGCGGAGGGCAAGCTGCTCGAACACCAGCGACTCGAACAGCGCACCAATTTCGACCTCGAGATGATCGCCGCGACGGGCTCGTGCAACGGCATCGAGAACTACAGCCGCTTTCTCACCGGCCGCCTGCCGGGCGAGCCGCCGCCGACGCTGTTCGAATACCTGCCCGAGAACGCGATGCTGTTCATCGACGAATCGCATCAGACGGTGCCGCAGGTCGGCGCGATGGCGCGCGGCGATCACCGTCGCAAGATCACGCTGGCCGAATATGGCTTCCGCCTGCCCAGCTGCATCGACAACCGCCCGCTGCGTTTCAACGAATGGGACGCGATGCGCCCGCAGACCGTGTCCGTCTCCGCCACCCCTGCGGCGTGGGAGATGGAACAGGCCGGCGGCGTCTTCGCCGAACAGGTGATCCGCCCCACCGGCCTGATCGACCCGCCGGTCGAGATCAAGCCGGTCGAGGAACAGGTCCAGGACCTGATCCAGGAGTGCAGGGCGACCGCGGCCAGGGGCTATCGCACCCTCGTCACCACCCTGACCAAGCGCATGTCGGAGGATTTGACCGAATACATGCACGAAGCGGGGCTCAAGGTCCGCTACATGCATTCGGACGTCGAGACACTGGAGCGCATCGAGCTGATCCGCGACCTGCGGCTCGGGGTCTACGACGTGCTGATCGGCATCAACCTGCTGCGCGAAGGGCTCGACATCCCCGAATGCGGGCTGGTCGCGATCCTCGACGCCGACAAGGAAGGGTTCCTCCGTTCGGAAACCTCGCTGATCCAGACCATCGGCCGCGCCGCGCGCAACGTCGACGGGCGCGTGATCCTCTACGCCGACCGCATCACCGGCTCGATGGAGCGGGCGATGAACGAAACCGCGCGCCGGCGGGAGAAGCAGGCCGAATACAATCTCGAACACGGCATCACGCCGACCACGATCCGTCGCAACATCGGCGACATCATCGCCCATGTCTCGCAGGGCGATCAGGTCACCGTGCCGATCGACGAGGACCGGCCGCACATGGTCGGCCACAACCTGCGCGCCTATATCGAGGACCTCGAAAAGCAGATGCGCAAGGCTGCTGCCGATCTCGAGTTCGAGACGGCGGGGCGGCTGCGCGACGAGATCCGCCAGCTCGAGAACGAGGAACTGGGGCTGCCCGTCCACGAACAAAAGGCGCCGATCATGGGCCGCTCGAACGAGGGCAAGCCCGGTACCCGCAAGACCCGCTTCGGCAAGCAGCAACAGGTCCGCGCCGGCCGCCGGCGCATGTAGCTGCCGTCATGCCGGCCCGGTGTAGGCGTCCAAGGCCGCGAGCCGCATCCATCGCGCCGACCGTGCGAACAGGGTAAGCCTCCCGGCAAAGCGCCGTCGCCCCAACGGGACGACGGCGCGCATGACCACGTCAGCCCGGCATCATGCCGGGATCGCTCCGGGTCAGTCCTTCAGACCGGCCGGTACGGTGCCGCCGTTCTTGGCCAGCTCGCGCATCACCGCCTTGTGCAGCCAGATGTTCATCTCCGCCGACCCGTCCGTCGCACCGGTATAGCCCAGCTCGGTCGCCAGCTCCTTGCGGTTGGCCAGACTCGAATCGAGGTCGAGCAGCTTCATCAGGTCGACGATTGACGTCCGCCAGTTGAGGTTCGGATTGCCCTTGTTCTGCGCCATGCCGGCCAGCACCTGCTCGACGTCGACCGCCTGCGCCGGGGCCGAGGTCGCCGGCGCGCCGGTGGTCTGCGGGTGGGCGGCGGGCGCCATGCCCGGGGCGGGCTGCGGGGCTGCCGGGGTCTCGGGATGCTTGCCGCCGACATAGCCCTTGCCGAGCGGGCCGCCATGCGCGCCGAAGATAGCGTCCTTGATCTTGCCGAAGATACTCATACCTGTCTCCTTGAGGAACGGGCTGCAAACGCTTGCCCGAACGGGAAGATGCACCCGCCGGCGCGATCGCCGCGCCGCAGGCTCGGTCAGCCCGAGGACACGTCCTCCGCCACCACGCCGTAATAGCTCGCGACCCGATCGGCATAGGCCTGGTCGAACACCGGCGCGTTGCTGGCCCAGCTCGGCCCGCCTTCCAGCAGCCGCCGGTCGATCGTCACGACGTACAGGTCGCGCACCGGATCGAACTGGAGCAAGCCGAAGGGCAGCGGGTAGAAGCTCTTGCCCATTCCCAGAAAGCCGCCGAGCGACAGCACCGCGTGGGTCACCTTGCCCGTCGTCTTGTGGACCATGAACGAGAACACCGATCCCACCGTGTCACCGTCGCGGCTGTCCACCTTCATCGTGTGCGACAGGTTGGACTGAACCAGCAGCAGGGTCGGCGTGTCGGGATGGGCCATGGGAGTATCTCCTTGTCCCGGTCGAACCCGCGCGCGGCACGGCCGGTTCCGCCGATGGGTTGAGCGCGGGGCGCGGCTCGCCTAGCGCCGCCCCATGTCCGTGATCTTCCGCTTCGCCGTCCCGCTCTGCCTCGCCGCGGCCGCCTGCGTCCCTCCCGCCCCGCCGGCAGGACCCGTGCCCGTCGCCCCTCCGGTCGCACCGCCCGCGCCCCGGCCCCAGCCCACCCGTGCCGCGGACTGGCGCGACTGGCCGCAGACGCCGGGAACCTGGCGCTATCGCAGCGACGGCCCGACCCGCAGCGTCGCGAGCTTCGGCCCGGATCGCGCAACGGAGATCGTCCGGCTGATCTGCGATCGGCCCCGCCGCCAGATCGCGTTGCAGGTCGCCGGGGCAGCCGGGGGAACCGCCCTCACCGTCCGCACCTCCAGCGCGACGCGCACCCTGCCGCTTGCGGCCGGCCCGATCCCCGCCGCCACGCTCGCTGCCGCCGATCCGCTGCTCGACGCGATGGCGTTCAGCCGCGGACGCTTCACCGTCGAGCCCGCCGGGCCTGCCCCGCTGGTGCTTCCCGCCTGGGCCGAGGTCGGCCGCGTGGTGGAGGACTGCCGCGGCTAGAACCTCGATTGCATCCGCGGCGGATGACGGCCCTTGCAAGCCGCCCCGATACCGCACACATTGCGAGGCGCGGGCAGAGATGCCCGCATTGCTATTAACAAGCGAAAGGAGGTGATCCGATGTCTCATGGTTCAGCAAGGGGGTCGGTTCAGTTCGTTCGGGGGATGCGCGTCTGACAAGGGTCGTCGCACCGGTAACGGCGCGACAGTCTTGAAAGACGCTAGATGGTCTCCCGGGCTGGAGCTCTCCGGCCGCTGACCATGTCGAGGGGTTGTCGGGCATCTTGCGGGATGTTCGGCAACCTCTTCTCATATGGGCGGCATACGCGCCCCGACCCGCCCTTTGCCCCCAACCCGACCGTTCCGCTGCCGCACCCCCGCCGCCCCGTCACCGCCCCCGCATTGCCACATTCCCGCCCCCGTTGCTTAATGCTGGCGACAGGAAGTGTGTCGTTCCGGTTACAGTCGCGACGCCCCTCGCGCTAATCGTGCGGCGGAGGCAACCAACCCATCCCCATCCGGTTATGAGGACCCTCGGAACCGGGCGAACCGAACAACGGTCGCCTCCGACGTCATAATCAGGAAGAGAACACATGCGTAAGCTTCTGCTTTCGGCCGCGATCCCGGCCACCCTTCTCGCTGCCCCCGCCATGGCGCAGGATGCGAGCTATCCCGCTCCGACCGACCAGGCCGCGACCGATGCCGCCCCCGCCGCCGAGGCCCCCGACGGCAGCCGCGCGTTCGGCATCGAGCCCTATTTCGGCGTGATGGGCGGCTGGGAGCAGTTCGACAGCGAGCCCAACAAGGCCGGCATCCCCACCGCGATCCCCGGCCGCAACTTCCGCAACAACGAGCTGAACGGCAGCCTCGTCCAGGGCGTGGTCGGCTTCAACGTCCCGCTCGGCCCGGTGTTCGTCGGCGCGGAGGGCGAGGTGTCCAAGGGCGTCTCGGGCGACATCGACTGGCAATATGGCGTCGGCGGCCGCTTCGGCCTGCGGGCGGGCGAGAGCGGCCTGTTCTACGGCAAGGTCGGCTATCGCTGGGTGAACTTCGACCGGTTCGGCAACGACAGCCCGGACTATGACGCGATCACCTACGGCGTCGGGTTCGAGGTCGGCCCCAAGTCGATCGGCCTGCCGGGCGTCACCGGCGAAAGCGGCATCCGCCTGCGCGGCGAGGTCTCGACCTTCGGCAGCGCCCACAGCTTCCGTCCGATGCTGGGCCTCGTGACCCACTTCTGATCGCCCTGGAGCGGCCCTGGCCGCTCCACCCCGATCGCCAACGGCCCCGCTCGCCCCCAGCGAGCGGGGCCGTTCCGCATGGGGCGATCCCGGGCACCACCACCGACCGCCATGCTCGCCGGTCCGGATCAGATCACCCCGTTATCCAGACACCCATCACCCCACCCTCCGTTCGGCCTGAGCGCAGTCGAAGGCCACCCCCAGGCACCGGCACGCCAAGAGCCCCACCGAGCGACGCCCCCCGCTACCCCGTCACCCGCCACACCACATTGGCCAGGTCGTCCGCGATCAGCAGCGCGCCGCTGCGGTCCACCGCCAGCCCCACCGGCCGCCCCCGCGCGCGGTTGTCGCCGTCCAGGAACCCGGTCACCACGTCCCGCGCCTGGCCGCTCGGCCGGCCGCCGCGGAACGGCACCCAGACGACCTTGTAGCCGTTGAAATGGCCCCGATCCCAGCTGCCATGCTCGCCGACGAACGCGCCACCGCGATAGGCGGGGGGCAGGCTCGCACCGGCATAGAACACCATGTCCAACGGCGCGACATGCGAGCTCAGGCTGTAATCGGGCGCGATCGCCTTGGCGACCATGTCCGGCCGCTCGGGCTTTGCGCGCGGATCGACATGCCGCCCCCAATAACTCCACGGCCAGCCGTAGAAGGCGCCCGGCTTCACCGAGGTCAGGTAATCGGGCACCAGATCGGGACCCAGCTCGTCGCGCTCGTTGACCACCGTCCACAGCTGTCCCGTTTGCGGGTTGAACTCCAGCCCGTTTGGGTTGCGCAGGCCGGTGGCATAGGGCCGGTGCGCCCCCGTCGCGCGATCGACTTCCCAGATCATCGCCCGGTCCTTTTCCGCCTCCAGCCCGCGTTCGGTGATGTTGCTGTTGGAACCGATCCCGACATACAGCTTGCTGCCGTCGGGGCTCGCCACCAGGTCCTTGGTCCAGTGGTGGTTGATCGGCCCGCCCGGCAGCTCGGTCAGCAGCGTGCCCGGCGCGGTGATCCGCGTCTGCCCCGCCCGATAGGGATAGCGCACGATCCCGCTGGTGTTGGCGACATACAGGTCGCTCCCGACCAGTGCGATCCCGAACGGCGAGCCCAGTCCTTGCAGGAACACGCTGCGCACTTCCGGCCGGCCGTCGCCGTCCGCATCGCGCAACAGCGTGATCTGGTTGGCGCCCTTGACCTTGCTGTGTCCGAAACCCTGGATGAAGTCGACCAGGATGTCCTTGGGCCGCGCGACCGGCTCCTGCGGCCCCTTGGGCTCCACTGCCAACACGTCGCCATTGGGCAGCACGAACAGCGACCGGACGTTCTTCATCCCGGTCGCGAACGCGGTCACCCGCATCCCCGGCGGCACCGCCGGTCTGGCATCACCCCATGGCGCCGGCCGCGCGATGTGCATCGGCGGCAACAGATACTGGTTCTGCGCGGGCAGCGACGGGTTGGGGCCGACCTGGCTGCGCGCATCGCCGCCCGCCCCGCTGCATGCCGACAGCGCGAGCGCGGACAGCCCCGCCAGGATGATCGATCGCCGCATCAACGTGGCTCCCCTCGCGTCATCAACGTCAATCCGGTCCAGCTCGTCACCAGCGCCAGCACCGACACGATCGCCGACAGCACCAGCCCGGTCGGCACCACCGACGTCCACGCGTCGCGACTGTGGACGAACGCGTTGATCAGCGCGCACACCAGCATCGCCACCGTCGCGACGCCATGCCACCAGGGCAGCCGCGCGCGCCGCCGCCCGCGATGTCGCAACGCGTCGACGATCCCCGCCACCGCCGCCAGCGCCGCCGTCAGCAGCCCGCCGGTGATCAGCCAGATCGAGAAATTGGCCCACTGCATCTCGGCGGTCCGCGCATAGATGATGTCGGTTGCCAGCGCCCCGGTGAAGAAGGCCAGCGGATAGGCGGACAGGATCCCGTGGAGCGGACGGACGACCGGCGTGAAGCCCGGGGAAGCGGTGGCCATGGCATGCCTTTCTGACGAAACGTTGCTGAGACGCCCGGCATCGCCCCCGCGTTCCGGCGCTTGATCCGTATCAGCCGTCAACCTCGGCCGGTGTCTGGGCGCAGGCCGGGCGTGCAGGATCGTGATCGCCCCACGACGGTGGTAAAATGCGCGTTGACCCTTCCGCTCGACGGTTCCGTAACCATCGCCGGTTAGCCCGACGGGCCATGGAGCCGCCGTTTCCTGATCCCAAGGGCCTTGCGGCCCTGCCCGCCCTGCTCGGGCTGGTCGAGACGGAGGACGCCCCCGCCTATCGCGCACGCCTGGCGCAGGTCGCGGCGACCTGGCCCCTGGCGATCGCGCTCCAGGCGATCGTCGCGGCGGCGCTCGGCTGGGCACTGACCGGCGCTGACATCCGTCCGGCGGGCGCGGTCGCGGCGGCGACGGCGATGCTGGCGATCGGCGGCGGTGTCCAGCTGCTGCTCGCCCGCTCGATCGGCGGCCGGTCGGCGCCCCATCATCAGGTGCGGATGCTCGCCGCCGGCGCCGCGGCGGTCGCGGGGCTGCTGTTCTGGCTGCTGTGGACCAGCGCGGTGCTGCCCGACGGCGCCACCCGCCTCGCCTGCTTCGTTGCGGTCGCGGGCGCGATGAGCCTTACCGCAGTGGTCCTTCACGCGATCCGCGCCGCTACCCTCGGGTTCGCCGCCGGCATCACGCTCGCCCTGCCGCTGCTCGCCGGGCCGGGGCTCGCCGCGGTTGCGGTGCTGCTCTGCTTCGCCTGCCTCGTCGCCACCCTGCTGCGTCTCGGCCGTCTCGACCTCGCAGTGGCGGCCGAACGCGAACGCGAGGTGCGCGAAGGCCGCCTCGCCGCCAAGATGGTCGCCGAATTCGAAGGCCATGGCACCGGCTGGTTCTGGGAGTCCGACCGCTTGGGCCGCCTCACCTACCTGTCGGCCAAGGTCGCCGCGGATCTCGGCGGCGGCGCGGTCGGCCGGACGCTGGTCGACGTGTTCCGGATGGACTCGGCCGCGCCCGGCACCGAACGCACGCTCGCCTTCCACATCTCGTCGCGGACCTCGTTCGCCGACTATTCGGTGTGCGCCGCCGACGATCCCGCCGGCCAGCGCTGGTGGTCGATCTCGGGCCGCCCGGTGGTGGACGAACTCGGCCGGTTCCAGGGGTTCATCGGCTCGGGCTCGGACCTTACCGAAAAGCGCCGGTCGGAGGCGGAGATCACCCGGCTCGCGCTGTTCGACGGGCTGACCGGGCTCGCCAACCGTCAACGCATGCGGCTGTCGCTCGACAAGACGCTGCACCAGATCGCCGGCGCCTACCGTCCCGCCAGCCTGTTCCTGATGGACCTCGACCGGTTCAAGGCGGTCAACGACACGCTTGGCCACCAGGCGGGCGATGCCCTCCTGAAACAGGTGGCACAGCGGCTGACCCGCGGCGTCGGCGACGCCGGGCTCGTCGGGCGGATCGGCGGCGACGAGTTCCAGGTGCTGCTCCCCGGTCTCGACAACCGCGACACGCTGTCCACCCTCGCGCGCGACCTCATCAAGTCGCTGTCGCAGCCTTATGTGGTCGGCGGCGCGTCGGTCACCATCGGCTGCTCGATCGGCATCGCCATCGCGCCCCAGCATGGCGACGACGCCGAAACGCTGATCCGCAACGCCGACCTCGCGCTCTACGCCGCCAAGGCGGACGGGCGCGGCGTCCACCGCTTCTTCTCGGACGAGATGCTCGCGGGGGCACAGGCCGCCAAGCAGCTCGAGGACGACCTGCGCACCGCCCTCCATGCGGGCGAGTTCCACCTGCGCTACCAGCCCGTCGTGTCGTGCCGCGACGCGCGGATCACCGGCTACGAGGCGCTGGTCCGCTGGGACCACCCGACCCGCGGCAGCATTAGCCCCGCGGATTTCATCCCGGCCGCGGAGGACTGCGGGCTGATCGGGGCGCTGGGCGAATGGGTCCTGCGCACCGCCTGTGCGGAGGCCGCGGGCTGGCCCGCCGATGCCCGCGTCGCGGTCAACGTCTCGCCGATCCAGTTCGCCAATCCCCAGCTGCCCACGACGGTCGCCAGCGCGCTGGCCCGCTCGGGTCTCCAGCCCGGCCGGCTGGAGCTCGAGATCACCGAAGGCGTGTTCCTCGACGACACCGCCGCCACCGATGCCATGTTCCGGTCGCTCAAGGGGCTGGGCGTCCGCCTCGCGCTGGACGATTTCGGCACCGGCTATTCCTCGCTCGGCTATCTCCGCACCGCGCCGTTCGACAAGATCAAGATCGACCAGAGCTTCGTGAAGGGCGCCGCCCAGCCCGGCAGCCGCAACGCCGCGATCATCAAGGCGATCGTCACCCTCGCCGACACGCTGGGGATGGAGACCACCGCGGAGGGCGTCGAGGTGCAGGACGAGATCGACCTCGTCGCGGGCATCGGCTGCACCCACATCCAGGGCTATGTCTACGGCCGCCCGATGCGCGCGGAGGAGGCACGCGCCCAGCTCGCCGCGGTGGGGGGTCAGGCGACCGCCTCGGGCTTTCGCGTCAGCCGCTCCCCGCGCACCCGCATGCTCCGCTCCGCCCGCATCCAGATCGGCGATGCCCAAGGATCGGTCCGGATCCGCGACATCTCCGCCACCGGTGCGATGATCGACGGCATCGCGCTCGACGGCGACATCGCCGACCTCGACGTGCTGATCGAGGTGGTCGAGGACCAGATGTTCGCCGCCAAGGTCCGCTGGGCCGATGGCGACCGCGCGGGGCTCCAGTTCGCCGAGCGCTTCAATCTCGAGTCGCTCAACGCCGCCCCGGCCCCGCGCGGCTGGCGGCGCGCGCTGTAGCCTCCGGGTTCCACCGCCGCGCCCGCCCGCGACCCCGACCCGACCACCCCCGACCACTCCCGATACCCCCGCCGCACCGCCTATTTATTTTTCATTCCGCGATTCCCGCTTGCCTTTCACGCACCCGGCGGAACTCCACGCGTCGCGGCATCGGGGTTGACGAACGTCCGTCGCTGGCCGACCAACGATCCCGCCACGGCCGCGGGAACGGGTTGCGCCCCACCGCCGTTTCCCACAATCAGTAGTGGTTGGTGCCGACAAGGCCCCTACCTATGGTGGATTGGTTGGCCACGGCCGAACGACTCCGCCGCGAATCGCCCGCATGTCCGGCGCGTCGCTGATCCCTTTTCGTTCCCGCCCGGGCGGGATAGGATCGGACAGCGGCGGGCAGGCACCGGGCCGAACAACAGGACGGATGGCAGCGATGGACTTCTTGGACAACGACACAGGCGGGCAGACCGATCTGATCGAGGCGATCGCCGCCTCCGCGCCATCCTCGCGCCCCGCGGCCGCGCCGGCGGCGACGCCCGCCGCGGCTCCCGCCCCGGACCAGGGGTCGAGCCGCATCGCCCCCCGCCGGTTCGAACTCACCCTCGACCCCGCCCGCGACTCGCTCCTCACCGATTTCGGCAAGGACACGCTCAACGACCGCTACCTGCTGCCGGGCGAGACGTATCAGGACCTGTTCGCCCGCGTCGCGTCCGCCTATGCCGACGATCAGGCGCACGCCCAGCGCATCTACGACTATATCAGCCGCCTGTGGTTCATGCCCGCCACCCCCGTCCTGTCCAACGGCGGCACCGGCCGCGGGCTGCCGATCTCCTGCTATCTGAACTCGGTGCCCGACAGCCTCAACGGCATCGTCGACACCTGGAACGAGAATGTCTGGCTCGCCTCGCGCGGCGGCGGCATCGGCACCTACTGGGGTAACGTCCGCGGCATCGGCGAACCGGTCGGCCTCAACGGCAAGACCAGCGGCATCATCCCCTTCGTCCGGGTGATGGACTCGCTCACCCTCGCGATCAGCCAGGGCAGCCTGCGCCGCGGTTCCGCCGCCTGCTACCTCGACATCTCGCATCCCGAGATCGAGGAGTTCCTGGAAATCCGCAAGCCCAGCGGCGACTTCAACCGCAAGGCGTTGAACCTCCACCACGGCGTGCTCATCCCCGACGCCTTCATGGAAGCGGTCCGCGACGGCGCCGAATGGGAGCTCAAGAGCCCCAAGGACCAGTCGGTCCGCGGCAAGGTCGACGCCCGCTCGCTGTTCCAGAAGCTGGTCGAGACCCGCCTTGCCACCGGCGAGCCCTACATCGTCTTCGCCGACCATGTGAACTCGACCATGCCCAAGCATCACCGCGACCTCGGGCTCAAGGTGTCGACCTCCAACCTGTGTTCGGAGATCACGCTGCCCACGGGCAAGGACCATCTCGGCAACGATCGCACCGCGGTCTGCTGCCTGTCCTCGCTCAACCTCGAGACGTGGGACCAGTGGAAGGACGACAAGCACTTCGTCGAGGACGTGATGCGCTTCCTCGACAATGTCCTCCAGGACTATATCGACCGCCACGAGCCCGGCATGGAGCGCGCCGCGTACAGCGCCGGGCGCGAACGCTCGGTCGGCCTGGGCGTCATGGGCTACCACTCCTTCCTCCAAGCGCGCGGCATCCCGTTCGAGGGCGCGATGGCGAAGTCGTGGAATCTTAGGATGTTCAAGCAGATCCGTGCCCAGGTGGACGAGGCGTCGATGCAGCTCGCGGTCGAGCGCGGCCCCTGCCCCGACGCCGCCGACATGGGCGTGATGGAGCGGTTCAGCTGCAAGATGGCGATCGCCCCCACCGCGTCGATCAGCATCATCTGCGGCGGCACCTCGGCCTGCATCGAGCCGATCCCGGCGAACATCTACACCCACAAGACGCTGTCGGGCAGCTTTGCGGTCAAGAACCCGTATCTGGAGCGCGTCCTCGCCGCCAAGTCCAAGAACTCCGAAGCGGTGTGGAGCTCGATCCTCGAACATGGCGGGTCAGTCCAGCACCTCGACTATCTGAGCCAGGAGGAGAAGGACACCTTCAAGACCAGCTTCGAGATCGACCAGCGCTGGCTCCTCGAACTCGCGGGCGACCGCACCCCCTATATCGACCAGGCGCAGTCGCTGAACCTGTTCATCCCGGCCGACGTCGAGAAGTGGGACCTCCTCATGCTCCACTTTCGCGCGTGGGAGCTGGGCATCAAGTCGCTCTATTACCTCCGCTCCAAGTCCGTCCAACGCGCGGGCTTCGCAGGGCAGGAGGGCAGCGCCGGGGTGGAGGCCGACAACACGATCGACACCCCCAAGTTCAACCTCGGCGAAACCACCGACTATGACGAGTGTCTGGCCTGTCAGTGAGGGGCGGGCAGCTTCGGATTGCGTAAGCGATCCGAAGACGTGCCACGGCGGCCAGCGGGGCCGGCGCAGCCGGTCACGTCTGACGGCGTGGCCTGGGAGTAGGTGATGACCGACCACAACCATGTCCGGACAGCGAAAACCCCGGCCCGCACTCCCCGCAACGGGGGACGGACCGGGGTCTGCCGCGATCGTCACCGCCTCAGCGGTGGACGGTCACTCCGTCTCGGCGAGCTGCAGCGCTTCGGCGCCGTTGGCCGACAGGCGGACCTTGCCGTCCTCGATATCGGCGACCAGCCCGATCGACAGGTAATGGTGCTTGGCGCCCTGCCCGTCCTCGGTCTGCGGCGAGTCGTTCTTGGTCAGCTTGATGCGGTCGCCCTGGACATGGTCGACGGTGCCGACATGGGTGCCGTCGGCGCCGATCACCTCGGCATGCTCCTGGATCTGCGAAACGTCGACCATGGGTGTTCTCCTGCTGTAAGGCTGGCCGGGAAACGAGCCTGCGGGAGAATGGATGCATGACCTATGGCGTCGTCATCATGTACCTCGTCGCCGCCGTGCTGGCAGGGGTCGGGATCGTGCTCCTCGTCCGCCTCGCCTCGGCCACCATCACCGAACGCAAGACCTACGCCTATCGCATGATCGGCATCATGCTCACCTCCGCCGGTGCGGTGCTCGCCATGTCGGCGACCGCGATGTGGAACTGGAGCGCGATGCCCTGATCGCCCTGACCTTCCCCCGATCCCCCCTATCTCCGGAGTAACCCCATGTCCCTTCTCCACGCCCGCACCCAGTACAAGCCCTTCGAATACCCCTGGGCGTTCGAGTTCTGGAAGCGTCAGCAGCAGCTCCACTGGCTTCCCGAGGAAGTTCCGCTGGGCGAGGACTGCCGCGACTGGGCGCAGAAGCTGTCGGATCACGAGCGCAACCTGCTCACCCAGATCTTCCGCTTCTTCACCCAGGCCGATGTCGAGGTGCAGGACTGCTACCACGAGAAGTACGGCCGCGTGTTCAAGCCGACCGAGATCAAGATGATGCTGACCGCGTTCAGCAACATGGAAACGGTCCACATCGCCGCCTACAGCCACCTGCTCGACACCATCGGCATGCCCGAGAGCGAATAC
>Ga0325401_1000113_pt1 | contig 47435 bp, 38 predicted proteins | sample PopdelMetagenome_FD_205666 | JGI IMG/M metagenome (GOLD analysis project Ga0325401, IMG submission 205666) | Populus deltoides microbial communities from Bellville, Georgia, United States - Xylem-PdKOR-R2 | ecosystem: Host-associated > Plants > Phyllosphere > Stem > Wood/Secondary xylem | place...
CGAACCGGACAGCTTCGAACCGGAACAGGCCGTCGGCTACCTGACCAAACGCGTCCACCAGCTCGGCCATGCCGCGCTCGAGCCGCTGTTTTCGGCGCATGGGCTGACCCACAGTCAATGGTCCGCGCTGGTCACCATCTATTACGGCAAGGGCAGCACCTCTGCGGCGCTGGCGCGCGAGATGGCCTATGACGCGGGCGCGACCACGCGGCTGGTCGATGCTATCGAGGCGCGCGGCTGGATCACCCGGCGGCGCAGCGACGACGACCGGCGGGTCATCCATCTCGCGCTGACTCCGGAAGGCGAGGCGCTCGCCCGCCTGATGCGCGACCGGGTGGTGGAATGCTGGAACGAATGGCTGTCCGACTGGGACCGGGCGGAGGCGGACACGCTGCTGCGCCTCCTCCGCAAGCTGCGCGACCGGCTCGACGGCGCTGCGTGCGGAGCCGCCGCATGACGCGGATCGCGCTCCTCACCGCCACCCTTCTGGCCGGTTGCGCGGCACCCTCCTCACCCCCGACGATCGCGCCGGTGCCGCCCGCACGGCTCGGCCTGTCGGCGATCGCCGCGCCGCCGATCGACAGCCGCTGGTGGACGAGCTTCGGCGACCCGCAACTCGACCGGATCGTCGCCGACGCGGCCGGCGGCAACCCCTCGCTCGACGCCGCGCTCGCCCGCCTGGCGCAGGCGGACGCGGTGCTCTCCAGCCGCCGCGCCGATCTCGGCCCCGATGCGACGATCGACGCCTCGGCCCAGGTCGCGCGGCTGTCGGGCCGCTACACCATCCCGCCACCCTATGCGGGCTCGGTCCGCTTCGTCGGCCAGGGGCTCGGCAACCTCAACTGGAACCTCGACCTGTTCGGACGTCAGCGCGCCGCGATAACCGGCGCACGCGCGTCGGTGGCCGCGGCCGGGCTCGACCTCGCCGCCGCCCGGCTCGCCATCGCGGGGTCGGTGGTCGAAACCTATCTCGACCTCGTCCGCGCCGAGACCCAGGCCGCCATCGCGCGCCGGACCATCGACGCGCGGCAAGGCTCGCTCCGGCTGGTGCAGGTCCGCGTCCGCAACAACCTGGCAAGCAAGCTCGACGCCACCGCCGCCGAGACGCTGCTCGCCCAGGCGCAGGCCGCGCTGCTCGCCGCGCAAGGGTCGCGCGCGCTTGCGGCCGATGCGCTGGCCGCGCTCGCCGGGCGCGGGCCGGACTATGCCGCCGCGATCGGCGCGTCGCGGATGAACCTCGACGCCGGCCTGCCCTTGCCCGCCCAGGTGCCCGCCGACCTGCTCGGCCGCCGGCCCGATTTGCTCGCAGGGTTGGCGCGGATCCAGGCGGCCGCCGCCGGCCGCCAGGTCGCCCGCCGCGCCTTCTACCCCAACGTCAACCTCGCCGCGAACATCGGGTTGCAGGCGATCGGCCTTGGCAATCTCGTCGGTCTCGATGCCGGTACGGTCGGCGCGGGGCCGGCGCTCAGCCTGCCGATCTTCGACAACGGCCGCAGGCGGGCCGACCTGGCCGGTGCCACCGCCGCGCTCGACCTCGCCACCGCCGACTATAACGACCGGGTGGTCGGCGCCGTCCGCGACGCTGCCGACGCGATCGCGCTCACCGTCAACCTCGCCGAGCGCCGCCGCGCCCAGGCCGAGGTGGTCGGCGGCTACGCCCGCACCGGCCGCCTGAATACTATCCGCGTCAACAGCGGGCTGGAAAGCCGGCTCGACCTCGTCGACAACGACATCCGCCTGCTCGACGCCGAGCTCGTTCAGGCCAACCTCGTCACCGACGCCGCCCGCGCCCGCGTCCAGCTCGTGCTGGCGCTCGGCGGCGGCTTCGACCCTGCCCAAGGCGCCCGTCCCACGGAAGCTCAAAGATGACCGATCCCCGCACCCCTGCCACGCCTGAGGCGGAGGCACCGCAGGCGCCCGTCCGCACGATCGACCCGGCTGCCGCCGGCCGGCCCCGCACGCGCAAGCGGCTGCTGACCTTGCTTGGGCTGGTCGTGCTGATCGGCGTCGCGATCTGGGCGGTGTTCCACTTCCTCTTCGCCAAGCCCGAGGAGGAGACCGACGACGCCTATGTCGCGGGCGACGTGGTCGCGATCACCGCGCGCGATCCCGGCACCGTGCTCGCGATCCACGCCGACAACACCCAGACGGTGCGCGCCGGCCAGCCGCTGATCGACCTCGATCCCGCTACCGCCGATGTCGGCCTGTCCTCGGCGGAGGCGGAGCTCGCCCGCGCCGTCCGCTCGACCCGCGCCGACTTCTCCCGCGTGACCCAGTCGGACGCGCAGGTGGTTCAGGCGCGCGCCGAACTCGCGCGAGCCACCGACGACTATCGCCGCCGACGCGGCGCCGCCGTCGAGGGCGCGGTCTCGGGCGAGGAGCTGTCCCACGCCGCCGACCAGGTCAAGGTCGCGCGCGCCAACCTCCAGCTCGCGATCGCGCAGGGGCGCCAGACGCAGGCGACGGTCCAGGGCACCGACGTCGGCAGCAACCCCGCCGTGCTCGCCGCGATTGCCGCCTATCGCCGCGCCGCGATCACCCGCGGCCACATGCACGTCGCCGCCCCGATCACCGGCGTCGTCGCCCAGCGCACCGTGCAGCTGGGGCAGCAGGTCGCGGCCGGCACCCCCTTGATGGCGGTGGTCCCGCTCGACCGGGTGTGGGTCGACGCGAACTTCCGCGAGACCCAGCTCAAGGGCCTGCGCATCGGCCAGCCCGCCACGGTGGTCGCCGACACCTATGGCGACGATGTCGTCTACCACGGCCGGGTGATCGGCGTCGGCGCCGGCTCGGGCAATGCGTTCGCGCTCCTGCCCGCACAGAACGCCAGCGGCAACTGGATCAAGATCGTCCAGCGCGTCCCCGTCCGCATCGCGCTCGACGCGCGCGAGCTCGCCGCCAACCCCCTGCGCGTCGGCCTGTCGGTCAAGGCGACCGTCGACACCGCCGACGCACGCGGTGCCCGCCTCGGCAGCCCGGCGGCCGCGGCTTATCGCGGCCAGTCCACCGACGCGCGTGATCCCGCCGTGGAGGCGCAGATCCGCCGGATCGTCGCGGCGAACCGCTGATGGCGCTGGGTCCGGCAGACGGTTCCGGCCCGCCGCCGCTGGCCGGTGGGCAGCTCGCGCTGCTCGCGGTGGCGCTGGCGACCGGCACTTTCATGCAGGTGCTCGACAGCACCATCGCAAACGTCTCGCTCCCGACGATTGCCGGCAACCTTGGCGTATCGAGCGACAATTCGACCTGGGTCATCACCGCCTTCGCCGTCGCCAACGGGATCGGCGTGCCGCTGACCGGCTGGCTGATGGGCCGGTTCGGGGTTGTGCGGACCTTCTGCACGTCCGTGTTCCTGTTCACGGTCGCTTCCTTCCTGTGCGGCATTGCGTGGGACCTGCCCTCGCTCATCATCTTCCGCGTGATGCAGGGCGCGGTGTCGGGGCCGATGATGCCCGGCAGCCAAGCGCTGTTGATCTCGATCTTCGCGCCGGGGAAGCGCGCCACCGCGCTCGGCATCTGGTCAATGACGACGCTGGTCGCGCCGATCATGGGGCCGCTGCTCGGCGGCTACATCTCCGACAACTACCACTGGAGCTGGATCTTCCTCATTAACGTCCCCTTCGGCCTGCTGTGCGCCGCCGTGTGCTGGCAGGGGCTGAAGAGCCGAGAGACCCCCACCCGCAAACTGCCGATCGACAAGGTCGGCCTGATGCTGCTGGTGGTCTGGGTCGGCGCGCTCCAGATCATGCTCGACCTCGGCAAGAACGACGACTGGTTCGCGACGCCCCGCATCACCGTGCTCGCAGTGGTCGCCGGCGTCGCCTTCCTGGCCTGGCTGATCTGGGAACTGACCGACGCCAACCCGACCGTCGACCTGTCATTGTTCAAGTCGCGCAACTTCGCCATCGGATCGGTCGCCTTTTGCCTCGGTTACGCTGCATTCTTCGCCAATATCCTGCTGTTCTCGTTGTGGCTCCAGACCCAGATCGGCTACACCGCGACCTGGGCGGGCCTGGTCGCGGCCCCCAGCGGGGTCGTGGCCGTCATTCTCACCCCCTTTGTCGCGCGCCTGTCGGGCAAGATCGACGCGCGCTGGCTCGCCACCGTCGCCTTCGCCGCGTTCGCCGCGTCCTATTGGCTCCGCTCGGACCTCACCGCGACCGCCAGCGCATGGGACTTCGTGGTGCCGCTGCTGTTCCAGGGCGTCGGCATGAGCACCTTCTTCCTGTCGATGCTCACCATCGCGCTCGATCGCATCCCGCCCCAGCGGCTGCCCTCCGCGACCGGGCTGTCGAACTTCACCCGCATCGTCGCAGGCAGCTTTGCCGCATCGATCATCACCACCGCGTGGGATCGGCGAGAGGCGCTGCACCAGACCCGCCTCGCCGACGCGGTCGGCAGCGGCGTCCCCTACCGCATGGCGGTGGAGGCTCTGCGCCGCACCGGCATGACCGAGCTCCAGGCCGCCGCCGCGATCACCCGCCAGCTGGTCGGCCAGGCGTATCTGCTCGCCTCGACCGACCTGTTCCGCGTCTCCGCCTGGCTCTGCCTCGCCACCATCGTCGTGGTCTGGTTCACCCGCCGCGCCTCACCCCCAAGTGGCCCGGTCGCAGCGGACTGAGTAACCCTCACCCGGTTCAGACCCTCACCGCGTCCCGCAGGTCACCGGCCCCGGCGCACTGGCGATGCGGATGCCCGAGATGTCGATCCCCAGTGGCCCGGTGCTGGCGATCACCGCCGGCCGGGTGACGCCCCCCATCCCCACCCCGCCATCGGCAAAGCAGGACAGCGGCACCACCAGCTGCGCCCAGTCGCCGCCCGCAGCCTTCAGCACGCCGGTGATCGGCACCCTCGCCGTCTTGCCGCCCGCCATCCCCAGCGTCACCTGCCCGGCCGGCACACCCGTGACGCGATAGTCGACCAGCAGGCTGAGCTGCCCGTTCGCCTCGCGCGACACGTCGATGGCCTGCGTCTGCTGCAACGCCACGCTGCCCGCACCGGCGAACGCAAGCCGCAGGCTGTCCTCCTGCGCCAGCCGGTCGATCCGCGTCACCGTCACCGCGCCGTCGTTCACCACCCGCGCACCCGGCGCCAGCCGCCCGCGCACGAACAGCGCGTTCTGATCGCCCCCCGCCGCCGCCGGCCGCGTCTCGTCCAGCCTGGGCACGCTGCCCCCCTTGGCATAGGTCAGGCCATAGCCGAACGGGAACAGCGGATCGTATCCCGCATCACGCCGGTTGAGCGTGTACTGATCCAGCCGCTTGGGCCACGAGAACGACAGCGTTCCCTTGAAGTCGTTGCGCGCCCGCCCGTCGCGCTCGCCGACCAGCACGTCGGCGACGCCGCCGCCCTCCGATCCCGGCAGCCACGCCGCGATGAACGCATCGGCCGCGTTCAACTCCGGATTGACCCACATCGGCCGCCCCGACAAGAACACCGCCACCGTCGGCACCCCCGCCGCCTTCAGCTTGCGGAGGAGCTCCAGGTCCGACTTGTCGTCCGGACTGTATTCCAGCGTCGGCCGGTCGCCGCTGAACTCGGCATAGGGCGTCTCCCCGAACACGACCACCGCGACGTCGGGCTTGGCGGTGTACCTGCCGTCGACCGCCAGCGTGGCCTTGCCGCCGCCAGTGCGCACCGCTTCGTCGATCCCGCGCCAGATCGACTGGCCGTTGGGGAAGTTGGCGTTGGTCACCCCCGTCCCCTGCCAGGTCAGCGTCCACCCGCCCGACTGCATCCCGATATCGTCCGCGCCGCGGCCGGCGACCAGCACGTTCGCCGACGCCTTCAGCGGCAGCAACCCGCCCTGGTTCTTGAGCAGCACCAGCGACTGGCGCACCGCCTGGCGCGCGATCGCCCGGTGCTCCGCCGATCCGAGCAGATCGAACTTGCCCGCCAGCGGCCGCGACGACGGCCGCCCCGCATCGAACGTTCCCGCCAGCACCTTGACCCGCAGGATGCGCCGCACCGCATCGTCCAGCCGCGCCGCCGGGATCGTTCCGTCCTTCGCCTCGCGCAGCGTGTTGGCGTAGAGCTGCTTCCAGCCGGGTCCCGAATACATGAACATGTCGAGCCCCGCGTTGATCGCCGCCGGGCAGTCCTCGTTGGTGCAGCCGGGAACCTGCCCGTGCGCGTTCCAGTCGCCCACCGCGAACCCGTCGAACCCCCAGCGCTCCTTGAGCACCCCGGTCAGGATGCTCTTGTTGCCGGTCATCTTGGTGCCGTTCCAGCTCGAAAAGCTCGGCATCACCGTCAGCGCGCCGGCGGGCAGCGCGGTGGTGTAGCCCGCGGCGTGGACCTCGCGCAGCGTCGCCTCGCTGACCCGCGCATCGCCCTGGTCGCGCCCGCCGGTGCCGCCATCGGCCAGGAAGTGCTTGACCGACGAGATGACGTGCCCCGGCTTCATGAAGTCGTCGCCGACCCGGCCCTGCACCCCCTCCACCATCGCGCCGGCATAGCTGGCGACCACCGCCGGCTCCTCCGAATAGCTTTCGTACGTCCGACCCCAGCGGTCGTCCTGCACCACCGCGACGGTCGGCGCGAAGCTCCAGTCGATGCCGGTCGCCGCGGTTTCGGCCGCGGTGGCGGCGCCGATGCGGCGGAGCAGCGCGGGATCGCGCATCGCGCCCAGCCCGATATTCTGCGGAAACAGCGTCGCGCCGACGATGTTGTTCGCCCCGTGCACCGCATCGGTGCCCCAGATCACCGGGATCACGGGCCGACTGTCCGACCGCTTGACCGATGCGTCATAGAAGCGGTCGAACAGCTTCAGCCATTCCGCGGCCGGTGCGAACTCGTCGTTGTTCGGCGCGGAATTGCCCCCGTTCAGGATCGACCCGAGCTTGTACGTCTCGAGGTCCGCCGGGGTGATCGAGGCGATGTCGACCTGGAGCAGCTGGCCGACCTTGTCCTCGATCGTCATGCGCTTCAGCACCGCATCGACCCGCGCCTCGACCCTGGGGTCGCGCTGGCGCTGCATGGCCAGGACGGGCCAGGTCTCGGGATGCGCGACGGCGGATGCGGTCGCACCTTTCGGCGGGGTCTGTCCCGCGGCCTGCGCCATCAGCGGTGCCGCGCCCGCCAGCATCGTCGCGATGCACCACCTTGCCGCCCGCATAACCTTCTCCCGTGACACCCTTGTCTCTCGTTGTCGTCCTTTCAGCCCAGGTGCAGCCTTCGCGTCAACAGGCGGCGATCGACAAAGAGACCCAGGATGCCCAGCACGATCAGCACGGCGTCGATGCCGAGCACCGCCGGCACGCGGGGGGCGAGCACCAGTCCATGCCCCAGTCCCGTCACCACCAGCGCCGCCGCCAGCACCATCCGCAACCCCCGCTCGCCTGTCCAGCGCGGCCAGATCGCGGCGGCGGCGACGCCTGCTGCCATCATCGTCCAGAAGGCGAGCACCAGCGGCGCCACCGGCCCGGCGATCGCGCGCAGCCACGCCGTCGCGACCAGCGCCAGCGGCACGCCCCACACCACCGCCGTCCAGCACGCGGTCAGCCGCCGGCCGCCCAGCCCGCGCCGGCGACGCTTGGCCAGCCACATCGTCGTGCCCGTTGCGGTCACCCCGCACAGCGCCAGCCCGCCGAGCATGTACGCGATCTCGACGCCGAGCCCGCCGTAATTGCCGAAATGGAGGTTGTAGGTGGAGGCGGCGAACTGCTGCCCCAGCGCGCCGTCCGACAGCCCGGCCGCGCCCCGCCACGCGCCGCGCCCGTCAAAGGCGTAGCTTTCGCCATAGATCAGCCGGCGGGGATGCTCGGCCAAGATCTGGACGTGCTGCCCGCGCGTGCCGGGATCGTGGACGATGACATAGGTCGGCCGCGCGGCGGGAACGCGCACGGCGAGCGTCCGCAGCGCCCGCCCGATCTCGGGCAGCGGCGCCGGCGCGGCGTCGGCCGCAGGCTCGCGGCCGAAGATCGGCGCATACGCCTTCTCCATGTCCCCGCCGGTATATGCGCGGGCGAGCACGCTGAACCCCACGCTCCCCAGCCCGATGAACGCTCCGGTCAGCGCCAGCGCGAGCACGAACGGCAAGGTCCACACCCCCAGCCTGTTGTGCCAGTCCACCCGCGCCACCTGCGCGCCATGTCGCGCCCTCAATCGGAACGCATCGCGGAGGATCCGCGGATGCGCGAGCACCCCCGTGACCACCAACGCCGCGAGCGCGACCCCCAGCCCCCCCACCACGATCAGCCCCCAGGTCGCGGGCAGGTGCAGATATTCGTGCAGGCCGATAACGAACTCGATCCAGGCATGCGCCTCCGGCCCCGCGACCCTGCCCGCCGCGTCGACATAGGACGCGCCGTGATCGCTGGTCACCACAGCCCGCGGCAGGTCGGCGTTCGGCATCCGGAGGTACAGGTGCGTTGTGCGTGGCTTGCCCGCATCCCGCGCCACCGCCCCGAGTATCGCGGCCTGCGCGGCGTCCGGCGACAGGTTCGCGACCTCGGCCGCGCCCGGCTGCTCCCAGCGCTGCCAGCGATCATGGATGACGACCACCGTCCCGGTCAGCGCCAGAAGATAGATCAGCGCGCTCGCCAGCAGCCCGATCGCCGCATGCCCGGCCAGCGCCCGCTGCACCAGTGTCCGGGGTGGACCGCCTGCGGTCACGCCGCCGCCCACATCGCCGCGCCGACCAGCGCCGCCGCGGCGGGCGCCGCGATCATCCGTCCGGGGCCGCTACGCGTCATCTGCCAGCACATGATCGCGCACCATAGCACGGGCTGCCCCGCCAGGGTGAGCGCGGTCGCATCCGCCTCGCCCGCGCCCAGCGCCCTCGCCCACGCCTGCCCGGCAAAGGCGAGCCACAGCGCCGCCGCGAACGCCACGGGCACCGTCAGCACGAACACCGCGATCCGCCGGCCCAGATCGGGCCACCGCCCCACGCCGATGGTGGGGGCCGCTTCCCTCACCGGCCGCTGCACCCTGGCCGGCGAGCGCCACCCCGCCCACAGCACGAGCACCAGCGCCGCCGCCATTCCCACGACGCTCGCCACCGCGACGCCCCACGCGCCGTCCAGCCGACCCCCGCCGACCAGCGCCGCCGCGACCAGCGCCCACCCGGTCGCCGCCGCGCCCCTCGACCCGCCCCAGCCCAGCCGAACCAGCGCGATCCCGACGACCATGCCCAAGAGCAGCAGCGCCACGCCTGGTCCTCAATACCGGACGCTGATCGTGCCCAGCACCGAACGCGGCGCGCCGTAATAGCTCTGGTCGAAGGTCAGCGACGACAGGTACTTGGTCCCCGTCACGTTGCGCACGTTGACGCTGAGCGACAGCTGGTCGGTCAAGTCGTAGCGGCCGAGCAGGTCGACCAGCGCGTACTGCTTCTGCTCCAGCCGGATCAGGTCGCCCGCCGGGGTCAGCCCGCCCGGCTCGAAGTAGAACCGGCTCTGGTACTGGATAGAGGTGCCCACCTTCACCGCGGGCAACGACGGCGGCGAGTAGGTCAGGTTCAGCCGCCCCAGGTTGCGCGGCACGAAGGTGCGCGCCGGCTCGTCGTCCTGGTCGCGGATCCGCATCACGGTGAACCCGCCGGTCGCCTGCAACCCCGGCACGACCTGCCCGCCGAACTCCAGCTCGATCCCCTGCGACTTGGCGTCGGTCGGGGTGTAGACCGTCCTCCCCAGCGTCGCATCGAACTGGCCGAACGCGGTGTTGTTCTGCCGCGCCTGGAACACCGCCGCGCTGGCGTACAGCCGCCCGCCCAGCCACTCGCCCTTCAGCCCCGCTTCCCAATTGTCGCCCACCACCGGCGGCAGGATCTCGTTGGCGGCGTTCAGCTCGACCTGCGGGCGGAAGATCCTGGCATAGCTCGCATAGGCGCTGATCGCCCCCGACAGATCGAACGTCGCGCCCACGAACGGCGAAAAGCGCGAGCGGCGGAAGTTCTGGTCGACGCCGTACGACGTCCCCTCGCTGGTCGCATGGGTATAGTTGCCCCCAAGCATCAGCTTGAACGGATCGGCGAGGTTCAGCCGGACCAGCCCGTACGCGGTCTCGCGAACCGTGTGGGTGTCGAGGCTCGCGTCCCCGAACGCGGGGAAGTTCGGCCGCGGGAACGTTCCGTCGAACAGCGTCGAAAGCGGGATCGACACGCCGATCTGCCCCACGTCGTAGCTCGAATATTGGAGGTACTTCTCCGCCCCGCGCTGAAGGCCGAACAGCACGTCGTGCTCGCGCCCGCCGACCGCCAGCTTGCCGTTAATGTACCCGTCGATCGTCAGGTTGCGCGTCTGTCCGCGGAACGCACCGGGATAGCTCTGGATGCCGATCCCGGTCGCGCGGTCGGGGTTGCCGAAGATGTAGAGCAGCTCGTCGTCCTCGCTGATCGCGCGGCGCAGCACCGACAGCTTGGCGGTCCAGCCGCCGCCGAAGTCGTGGGTCAGGTCGCCGAAGATCTGCCGGTCGATGACGTTCCAGCCCGCCCAGTCGGGGGCGTAGCTGCTGCTGCGGTCGAACGCGATCCGCTCGCCGTCGGTGTAGTAGAGCGGGATCGCGCCCCATTGCGCGCCGCGGCTCTGGTGGTCCTGATGGCCATAGCCGGCGCTGATGACCGTGTTCGGCCCCAGGTCCGCCTCGACGATCCCGTATCCGGTCCAGCGGGTCAGGTTGTAGCGGTCGAGATAGCTACCGGTGTCGTTGTACACGCCCACGGCGCGCGCGCGGATCGAACCGTCGCTGGTGATCGGCACGCTCAGATCCGCGTCCAGGCGCAGATTGTCGAACGAGCCGTACTGCGCCGCTGCCGACGCCTTCAGCTCGCGATAGGGCCGCTTGCGCACGAAGTTGATGAGCGCCGACGGATTGCCGGTCGGCGAGAGCAGCCCGGGGGCGCCCCGCACCACCTCGATCCGGTCATAGATCGCGGTGTCGAGCGAGCCCGTCTGGATGCCAAACGAGAATGGCTGGCCGATCCCGTCGATCTGGAACGTCTGGATGTCGAACCCGCGTGCCGAGTAATAGACGCGGTCGGTCTCGGCGGCGAGCACGCTGACCCCCGGCACCGTGGTCAGCAGCTGGTTGACGTCGTTCAACCGGAAGTCGTCGATCTGCGCGCGGGTGACGACGCTGACCGACTGCGGGGTCTCGCGCTGGCTCAGCGCCAGCCGGGTCGCGGTGCGCTGGTCCTTGACCGCATAGTCGTCGGTGCCTTCGGTCCGCTGGCCGGTGACGACGATTTCCTCGCGCTGTTGCGGCTCGACGACGGGATCGGGCGCGGTCGCGACAGCGCGATCGGACGCGGCTGCGGCCGCGGGAACGGATGCCGGCGTGGCGGCAGCCAGCAGCGCGAGCAAGGGCGACATGATGCTTCTCCTGAACCTTGCGCGAGCCCATAGCCCCACCCTTCACTAATGCAAGTCATTATCGTTTGCGCGGCTGCGCTAGTCCTTGGCTGGCGATGCAGAGTAACCCGCAGCTCGCTTGACGGGTAGGAAGCTATTGCCGCCTCGGCCCACGCACCCTATCCCTTGGCGGGAGAACAATCGGTTGGGGGGATGTGGGTTGGCCAGTGGCAGGGGGCGAACCCCGGCGCATGTGTCGCTGTCCAAGAATCTGGGCGTGGCGATCGTCACCGGGGTTCACCCGCCCGGAACGCTGCTCCTCAGCGAGATTGACCTTGCCGAGCAGCGCGGGGTTTCGCGCAGCGTCGTGCGCGAAGCGCTGCGGATGCTGTCGGCGAAGGGTTTACTCGAAAGCCGTCCTAAGGCGGGTACCCGCGTCCGCGATCGCCAGCACTGGAACCTGCTCGACCCCGATCTCCTCGCCTGGATGTTCGAAGGGGCGCCCGCACTCGACTTCGTCCGCAGCCTGTTCCAGCTGCGCCTGATCGTCGAGCCCGCCGCGGCCGAGATGGCGGCGATCGGGCGCAGCGGCCACCAGCTCTCTCGCCTCGGTCACGCGCTCGAACGCATGGGTGCTGCCGGGCTCAACACCCCGGAAGGACAGGCAGCCGACCAGCAGTTCCACACAATCATCCTCGAAGCGACCGGCAACGAACTGCTGATGAGCCTTGCCGGCACGATCTCGTCGGCAGTGCGCTGGACGACGCTGTTCAAATATCGCGCCAGCCGCACCCCCCGCGACCCCATGCCTCCTCACCGCGCCCTGTTCGAAGCCATTGCCGAGGCCGACGCCCCCGCCGCGAGACAGGCCACCGCCGAACTGATCCAGCAGGCCCAGCTCGACACCGAAGCCGCCCTGGCCGGGTGACGAGTTCCCGTCCTTACGGATGAGGCACGCCGCCCGGTTTCAAACCTCGTCATCGCCGCGAAGGCGGGATCCATCTCCAACGCTGGCCCATGGTCTCACGGTGGGAGACGAGTCCCCGGCGCCGCGGGAACAATGAGCGGGCTCCCACCTGACCCGGTGCCGCGTTCATGTCCCTAAGTGCCCGTTCGTGCCCCCGCGAAGACTGGGCCCAGTCTGGGCTACCGCCTTTGCGGGAGCACATCGGCAAGCACCGCGCTCCTTCGACCGCACCGCACCAACACTCCCGTGGGCCTGGAGCGCCGGTCACCCCGGCAGCACCCCGTTCCCCACCGGCTCGCCGAAATCCGGCACGCCGTCCGCCCGGTACCGGAACGGCTGCACCCGCGTATGCCGGTTGGGATCGAACAACGGGTCGCCCTTGATCTCGCGATAGTCTCGCGCGTGGTAGACCAGCATGTCGCGCCCGCGCTCGTCGACGGTGAAGCTGTTGTGCCCCGGCCCCCAAACGTTGTTGCGCGGCGACGATCGGAACACCGGCTCGGGCGACTTGCTCCACGCCGCCGGGTCCATCAGGTCGCCATCGGCCCGCGCGGTCAGCATCCCCATGCAATAGCGCGCGTCGGTGGCGCTCGCGGAGTAGGTCATGAACACCCGCCCATTGCGGATCAGCGGCGCGGGGCCTTCCGCCACCTTGAACCCCTGCACCTCCCAGGGCAGCGTCGGCACCGTCAGCCGCGCCGGCTTCGCCGCCAGCGTCAGCGGCGTCGCGAGCGGCGCGAGGTACAGGTTGCTGTTGGTCTCGATCCCCGGCTCGCGCTGCGCCCAGGCGAGATAGCGGACGCCACGATGCACGAAGCTGGTCGAATCGAGGCAGAACGTGTCCCACGGCGTCTGCAACTGTCCCAGCACGCTCCACCGGCCCGTCATCGGGTCGCGGCCGTCGCATACGACCGCATAGGTGCGGATGCGGAACACGTCCGCGCCCCCGCCGCTCGGCCCGGCCGCGAAATACATGATCCACTTGCCGTCTATCAGGTGCAGTTCGGGGGCCCAGATGAACCCAGACATCGGCCCGGTCGCCTCGTGCCGCCACAGCACCGCCTCCGTCGCCGTCGACAAGCCCGCCAGCGTCCGCGACCGGCGCAGCACCAGCCGGTCGTACTCGGGCACCGACCCGGTCATGTAGTACCACCCGTCGGTGTGCCGGAACACCTGCGCATCGGCACGCTGACGGACCAGCGGGTTGCGGAGCGTCGCGGCCTTGCGGCGTTGCGCCAGCGCCGGGCTCGCGGCGATTGCGGCCCCGCCGGCCAGGAACAGACGGCGTGAGGGATGGGTCATGGTCATTGCGCTCCTTGCGGCTCGACGCTCGGCCAGCCATCGGTACCCCAGCGCAGCGTCGCGATCCGCAGTACCGGCGCGCCCCGCTTCTCGCGGTCATAGGCATGATAGACGATGGTGTCGGTCCCGTCCGCGTCGCGGAAATGCCCGGCATGGCCCGGCCCTCGGAACCGCTGCTTTTCCTGCAGGTCCGCGCGCAGCAGGATCGTACCGCCGCCCGCCAGCATCGAGCTGCCGTCCTTGCCCAGGTACGGGCCGGTGACGGTCTTCGACCGCGCGATCACCGTGTAATAAGTGCTGTTCACACCCTTGCAGCAATAGTCGTAGCTCGCGAGCAGCCAGTACCAGCCGCCATGCGCGAACAGGAACGGGGCCTCGACGATCGAGGGCGCTCCCGCCGGCACCGGCCGCCGCGCCAGCGCGCGCGGCCTGGCGTCGGGGCGGAGCAGCTTGCCGGTCGCGGGGTTCAGCTCGAACAGCTTCAACCCGGTCCAGAAGCTGCCCAGCGCCAGCCATTGCCGCCCGTCCGCATCGGCGAGGAACGCGGGGTCGATCGCGTTGAAGTCGTCCGCCGGGGTGGACATCACCACCTGCCCCTCGTCCCGCCAGCCATAGCCGGGCGCGGCGGGATCGAGCGTCGCGCTGGTCGCGAGCCCGATCGCCGACCGGTTCGATCCGAAGGTCGAGACCGAATAGTACAGCCGGTACCGCCCGTTCACGAAGCTGATGTCGGGCGCCCACATGTTGGTCGCGCCCGAGATCGCCGTCCCCGCCCAGTCGGGCAGCCGGTCGAACGGTGCCGCGCCCTTGGTCCAGTTCGTCAGGTCGCGCGATGTGCGGTGCGCGATCAGCCCCTGCGCGCCCTCTCCCAGCCCCGTCGAGAAGACGTGCCAGGTGTCGCCCTCGCGAATCAGGACAGGGTCGTGCACCGGCAAGATATCGCCACGCGGCACCTCCGCCCCGGCCGGGACGGGCGGCAGGGCGGGTGTCGGGGCCGCCGCCTGTGCGATCGCCTGTGCGCAGGGCGTTGCGAGCAGCAGCACCGCCACCGCCGCCGCCAATGGCGCAGCCCACGCACTTTTGCGGCTCTTTTTGGGTCCTATACCGCCCCTTTGCTGCATAGCCGAGGCTCCGGGGTCGACCTTTTCCGGTCGAACAGCCACCTGATCTGGTCGGACATATCCAACCGGTCGCCGATGGATCATTGGTAGCGCTAGCATCCCCCGATGGCCCCTTGTCGCCTCAGCGCCGCCGACGTGGCGGTTGCGCCACAGTCTCCGCCGCCGGCACCACGCCCTTCGGCGCTGCGCTCAATCGGCGGATCAGGTCGGTCTCCGCCTGCCGGTACGGCGTACCGTCATTGCGAAAGACCTCGTGGAACCAGATGGTCGGCTCCGCCGTCACATAGGGCTTCTGCCAGCTGTCCCAGGGCAGCCGGGTCTGCGTCCGGCCGTCGACGAACCCCCAGTTGATCATGCCGATATTGTACCGCTTGCCGATCGGCAGCGAGCCGTCGAACGTCGATCCGTTGCCGCGCGCCATGTACTCGGTGCAGATGATCGGGCGGTTGTACGGCAGCAACTGGCGCACCCGCCGCTCGAAGGTCTCCGGCCAGCTGTAATCGTGGAAGGTGATGACGTCCGACCGATTGAGCTGCAGCTTCTCCATCGGCGTCAGCTTGCCGCCGGTCGGGGTCCAATCATCGTGCCACCACACGCCGGAAGTGACCGGCTGGGTCGGGTCGGCGTCCAGTGCCCAGTCGAACACCTGGGTCAGCAGAGCGCGGACCAGCGGCTCCTTGCCCTCCTGCCCCTTGTACTGGTCCGCGCCGTTGTCCGGCTCGTTCCACAGGTCCCAGCCCAGGATGCGATCGTCCTTGGCGAAGGCGCCCACTACGCCCTGAACATACGCCTTGTACGCAGGGTACCGGCTGCGGTCGCGCAGGCCCGGCAGGCCGGGGCCCTGCACCCAGCCCGAATTGTGGACGCCGGGGATCGGCGGGTGCTGCGGGCCGAGCTTGGGATCGGGGTCCCAGCAGCTGTCGAACAGCACGAACAGCGGCCTGATCCCATGCCGCTGCGCGATGGCGAGGAACTCGCCGATGCGCCGCTTGAACCCCTCCGGGTCCTCAGTCCACAGCTGGTCGTGCAGGAACACGCGCATCGTGTTCATACCGATGCCCTGCGCCAGGCCCAGCTCATAGTCGATCCGCTTGGGGTCCCAGGTCTCCGCCTGCCACATTTCCAGCTGGTTGATCGCGGTTGCCGGCGCGAAGTTGCTTCCGACCAGCCAGGGCTGGCGATCGTACCACGCCTTGGCCTGCGCTTCCGTCCAGCGCGGGCGCGCCTCTGCCGGTATGGCGGACACGGTGGCGGCCAGCAGCGCCGCATACCCGAACCTTCGCGCATGCGCTTGGTGGCGGTGGATCATGACCTCTCCCGTTATCTGCTTGCGACGATCCTACCGTATCCGAATTGCATCACAACCCGGCGAACCAACGCCTGCGGAATAAATCTGACAAATCCATATTGCCTGCCGGACCGCAACAAATTAGCAAAGTCTCGCCGCGCGGAAAACCGACGGCCCGCAAGGAGGGGATGGCTATCATGAAGGTCAACGCACTGCTTGGTGCATCGGTGATGACGCTGGCGTTCGTCGCGGTATCGCCCGCGCGCGCTCAGACGGCCACGTCGACCGCCGGTCAGGCGCAGGATGCGCCCAAGCCCGAGACCGCGTCCGACCAGAGCGCCAGCCCGACCGCCCCCGAAGATGCGGTTCAGCAAACCCCGACCGAGGACGGCAGCGACATCGTCGTCACGGGCCTGCGCCGCGCCCTTGAGTCGGCACAGGCGATCAAGCGCACCTCCGACGGCATCGTCGATGCGGTCGTCGCGCAGGATATCGGCAAGCTTCCCGACACCTTCGCCTCCTCCGCGCTGCAACGCGTCGCGGGCGTCGCAGTCACCCGCGGCGGCGGCGAATCTGCGGGCGTAACGGTGCGCGGTCTGCCCGACCTCACGACCACCTATAACGGCCGGCAAATCTTCACCGCCGAAGGCCGCTACGTCCAGATCCAGGATTTTCCCGCCGGCACCGTCGCCGCGCTGGAAGTGTACAAGTCGGGCCTGGCCAACCAGATCGAGGGCGGCATCGCCGGCGCGATCAACGTGCGCGGCCGCAAGCCGTTCGACTTCAACGGCTTCGAGCTGTCCGGCTCGGCCAACGCGGTGCTGTCGCAGCAGTCCGAGAAGATCGTGCCCAACGGCAACCTTCTCATCAGCGACCGCTGGGAAACCGGCATCGGCGAGATGGGGCTGCTGGTCAACGCCTCGTACGTCGGCATCAACTTCCTCGATTCGACCCGCGAACAGTCGCTGGTGATCGCCACCACCGACAACACCAATGCGCCGGGCCGGGCCGGGCTGCGCTATCCGGACGCGCAGGGCAATTTCCTGGGCTATGGCTCGCGCTACCGTCCCTCGGCCAATGCCGCGTTCCAGTGGAAGCCGACACCCGAGTTCGAGATCTACGCCGATGGCCTGTACCAGGGGTTCCGGTCCAAGGACTACAATCGCTGGATGTTCATCCCGATCTTCGGCGGGCTGACGCTGTCGAACATCACCACCATCCCCGACACCAACAAGATCGCCAGCGCGACCGTCACCAATGCGGTGCGCCCCGACGGCTATACCGGCTCGTTCAACGGCAAAACCGACACCTACCAGGCCGGCGGCGGCGCGATCTGGAAGCGGGGCGGGCTCCAGCTCTCGGCGGACGTCGCCTATACGGACAGCAAGTACACCGCCAACCTCGTCAACGTGGACTATGCCGCCGCGAGTTCGCCGGTGCGCAACGTCGTGTTCGAGGCCGGCAAGGACGGCGGCCCGACCCAGACCTTCGTCAACTTCGACATCACCAACCCCGCCAACTTCATCAGCCGCGGCCTGTACCAGGAATTGCTGGTGGTGAGCGGCAAGGACTGGCAGTCGCGCGCCGACCTGCAATACGACTTCGACGGCGGGTTCCTGAAGCGGATCCAGTTCGGCGTCCGCTACGCCGATCGCGATGCGGCCCGCGACTTCGGCAACCTGTACCTCAACAACGAAGGCGCGAACATCCCGCTGAGCCGCCTGCCCGGTGCCGACATCCGCACCAGCCTGCCCGGCTTCACCTACAACAACACGCAGCCCAACGTCGCCTATGCGGCGCTCACCCGCGACAGCATCCGCGACAACCTGCCCGCGCTGCGCAGCTTCTATGGCGTGCCCGCCGGTATCCCGCCGTTCAACCCCAGCGACGCGTTCCGCGCCAACGAGAAGTCGTACACCGCTTACGGCCAGCTGAAGTACGGGTTCGACCTCGGCTCGATCACCGTGGACGGTCTAGCCGGCATCCGCGCGATCAAGACCAAGCTCAACATCGACGGCTTCTCGCGGGTCGAGGCGACCGGCGGCGCAGTCACGTTCCCGGCGATCAACGCCAAGAGCGAGAACACCGACTACCTGCCCAACGCGAGTGCGCGGATCGCCTTCAACGACCAGCTCCAGCTGCGCCTTGCCTATACCCAGACACGCACCCGGCCGAACTTCTTCGATCTGCGACCCAATACCACGCTTGGCCAGCCGGTGATCCTCGCACCGGGCGACACCTGCCTGACCAACCCTACGACTGCGGACTGCGTCGAGCGCCTCCGCCGCGGCGGTTCGGCGGGTAACCCGGACCTCAACTCGCTGACGTCGGACAATTACGACGCCAGCCTGGAATATTATTTCTCGCGCACCGGCTCGTTCACCGCCGCCATTTTCCGCCACGATGCGGAAGGATTCCTGGCCACCGTCGACGACCGTTCGGTAGCGGGACTGCGCATCGCGCGGCCGGTGAACCTCGGCCAGACCCGGCTGGACGGCGCGGAAGTGCAGTTCACCAGCTTCCTCGACATCGACGGGTTGCCCGCCTGGGCGAAGGGCTTCGGCATCCAGGCCAACGGCACCTTCATCGACGCGAAGGGCGACCTCCAGCCCAACTTCGCGGCAACACTCAACAACGAGCAGCAGCGCTTCCCCGGCGTGTCGAAGTGGGCGTACAACGTCGTCGGGCTGTACGAGCGCGCGGAATTCTCGGCTCGGCTCGCCTACAACTATCGCTCCAAGTTCGTGAACTACTACAGCCTCGAAGCCTTCGACCCGATCGCGCACCCGATCGTCGAACGCGGCCGCGGCCAGCTCGACTTCTCGACCTCGGTCACGCCGGTGCCGAACATCACGATCGCGTTCGACATCGTCAACCTGCTCGGCAATCCATTGCAGCGCTATCGTCCGTACAACACCGGCGACATCTACACGCGCCAGATCCTGTATCTCGAGCGCAGCTACTCGCTCGGCGTGCGGTTCCGCTTCTGATCGGGGGGTGACGATGCGCAGATTCTTCCAAGCCGCTCTCGCGCTGGCCGCCGGCACGCTGGCGCTCACCGCGAACGCGCAGACGGGTGGGTCGGCGGATCGCATCATCAACGATCCGCGGGTCCCCTCGCTGACGCCGTACGGGCTCAACATGCCGCCCAAGGTCCGCGACGACAAGGACGTCCAGTTCGGCAAGGCGATGCGCATCCCGCTGACCGGCCATGCCGATTTCTGGCGTATTGGCGTGATCTCGCCGACCCTGAAGCCGGTCAGGAAAGGCGACCAGATCGTCATCGCCTTCTGGGCGCGCGCGACCGGGACCAGGGACGGCGCGCCGGGCCGGATCGGCTGCGTCCAGCTGGAGGCGACCCCGGTGGTCCGCGCGATCTTTGAACAGCCCTTCGACATCGGGCCCGAGTGGAAGATGTACCAGCTGAAGGGCACGGCCGACGCGGACTATCCGCCCGGCAAGCTCAACGCCGCGCTGCATATCGACGCGGCGAAGCAGGTGCTCGACATCGGCCCGGTGTTCATCCTCGATTACGGGCAGGCCGCACGATGAAGCTCCGGCTCCTGGCTGCGCTGGCGGTGACGCTGGCGGGCACCGCGGTCGCGCGCAATCCCGAGTTCCAGGGTGCCGACCCGCATGCGATGTTCATCGACGGCGAGCTGTGGGTGTTCCCCACCGGCGGCCCCGGCGGCAGCTGGGCGGCGGACCGCTTCGGTGCGTTCTCGTCGCGCGACCTCAAGTCGTGGAAGGCGCGCGGGGTCCTGATCCGCCGCGACGACATCCCGTGGATCAAGAACGATGGCGCGCCCGAACACTTCCTCTGGGCACCCGGCGTCGCGACCGCGAACGGCAAATGGTACCTTTATTATTCGGTCGGCCCGCAGAACCCGACCCCCAGCCGGATCGGGGTCGCCGTCGCCGACCGTCCCCAGGGGCCATACCGCGACAGCGGCCAGCCGCTCGTCACCGGCGAGCTGGTCGACGGCACCCGAGGGTTCGAGGCGATCGACCCGATGGTGTTCGTCGATCCACGCTCAGGCACGCCATATCTCTACGCGGGCGGCAGCGCCGGCTCGAAGCTCCGGGTGTGGCAGCTCAACCCCGACATGGTCAGCATCGCGCGCGAGGTGGCGGTCGACCAGCCGCCGCAGTTCACCGAAGGGGCCTTCCTCCACGAACGCAACGGCACCTATTACCTGTCCTACAGTCACGGCCGCTTCAACGGCCCCGACTATTCGGTGCACTACGCGACCAGCCCCTCGCCGGTCGGCCCATGGACCTATCGCGGCGCCATCCTGACCAGCGACGCCCGCCACCAGGGACCGGGGCACCACAGCTTCGTCCGCACTCCCGACGGCGAGTGGCTGGTGGTCTATCACCGTTGGGAACAGCGCCCGGGCCCCGCGCCGTTTAAGGGCGAGCGTCAGGTCGCGATCGACCGGGTCCGGTATTCGGCGGACGGCACGATCCGCCCCATCGTCATGACCGACGGCAAGGCCGCGCCGACGCTGCCGGTGCCCGGCAGGCGGCATTGATGCTGGATCGGCGGACGCTGCTGTCGACGGGGCTGATCGGCGTCGGCGCGGCGCTCGCCGGGCCTGCGCTGGGTGCCGATCCGTCGCTCAACGACCAGCTCTCGGGCTGGCTCGATGGCCTGCATGACCCGGTCGTTATCCGCGAAGGCGGCACGTGGCACGTCTTCGGCTCGGGCGGCTGGACGGGCAAGCCCGGCCTCAGCTGGCGTACCTCGACCGATCTCCACGTCTGGCGCGACAACGGTTCGCCGATCGCAGCGGTGCCCGCCTGGGCGAAGCGGGCGATCCCCGGCGCGGAGGCGATCTGGGCCCCCGACATCCACTTCGTCGACGGCGTGTTCCGGCTCTATTACTCGGTCTCGACCGGCGGGTCGATGCGCTCGGTCACCGGATTTGCGACCAGTCCGACGCTCGACCGTGCCGATCCCCGCTATCGCTGGACCGACCACGGGCTGGTGATCGAATCCTTCGCGGGCGGCAGTTACAACGTCATCGATGCCAACTTCGTGGCCGACTTGGCGGGCAATCACTGGCTCGCCTTTGGCAGCTACTGGAGCGGGCTCAAGCTGATCGCGCTCGACCGGCGGACCGGCAAGCCCAAACCCGGTGCCACGATCCACGACATCGCCTACCGCCCCGCCCCGACCGGCGGCGACAACCCGGTGGAGGGCGCGTTCATCTTCCCGCGCGACGGCTGGTACTATCTGTTCGCCAGCTATGACTATTGCTGCAAGAAGGAACAAAGCAACTATTACGTCGCGGTCGGCCGGTCGCGCGCGATCACCGGACCCTATGTCGGGCGCGATGGGCGCGCGATGATGGACGGCTATGGCACCGTCGTCGTCGCCGAGCGGCCTTGGGGATCGACCAACTGGCGCGGCCCCGGCCATTGCGGGCTGTTCCACGACACCGATCGCGACCTGATCGTCTACCACGCCTATGATGTCGCGCACGCTTCCCGCCCCACCCTGCGCCTCGCCACGCTGAACTGGGATGCCCAGGGCTGGCCGACCGCGCTGACGTGATCGGCTGAGGGGCGGCCTGAAGCGGACATTCCGGTGCCGTGCTGCGCGGCGACATCGCCGACGCGTGACCCGATCAACCGCAGCAGCGCTTGTGCTTCTTCCCCGACCCGCAAGGGCACGGGTCGTTGCGGCCGATCTTCGCAGCGCCAATCGCACCCGACGCCTCGCCCCCCGTGTCGCGAGCGGACGCGGCGTACAGGCACTGGACGGCTTCGGTCAGCTCGGCCACCGCACGATCCTGAAGCGCATTGATCGCCATGCTGTCGAGGTCGCTCTCGTTCCGCGCGACATCGATCAGCGTCGCCAGCCGCAACCACGGCAAGGACCTTGCCGGATCGTTCACCAGCGTCGCCCAGACTTCGGGACGCAGCGCGATCGCCTCGGCAAAGCCGTCGATCCAGTACTCCCAAAGAACTTCCCCGTCCCGCTCGTCGACATCAAGGATCGGCTGAAGCCTGCCACGGGCAAGGTCGCGTGCGATTTCGTCGCGCCGCGCCGCCACCGCGCCGGCAAACCATTGCACATCCAGCGGATCCTCGAACGGCGGAACGCCGTCGGACTCTACGCCCCAGATCACGGTCATCCACTCGTCCGACGGGATCGCTTCCGGACCAACCAGCAGCCCGGTCAGGAAGCCGTCGAGCTCCGTCAGCAGCATCGGCTCCTCGACGGGCAGGTCGGCGAGCGCACCATTGAGACGCCGAAAACGCGAAGGAAGCCGCTTCACAGGCCGAGGTCGCGGCAAGGCATCACGGTCGCATCCCTGTCGCGCAGCAGCGTCGCATCGCTTGGGATGAGCATATGTCCAGCCTCGGCTGCCGACCGCCTGATCCACGTCTTGAGCATGGGCGTCCGCTAGCAGGGATCGATCGGGATTGGCAGCGCCCGATCGTATGGGACCGAAGCCTAACGCAACCACCCTCCCCCCATCGCCTGGTACAGCGCCACCGCCGCGACCAGTCGATCCGTACGGGCCTGTACGAGCGCAAGATCGGCCGCCAGCAGCCCGCGCTGCGCATCGAGTTGCTCGATGTACCCGGAATAGCCGGCGCGATAGCGCTCGGTGGCGTTGACCAGCGCGCCGGCCAGCGCGTTTCGTTGTTGGCCGAGGATACCCGCCTGCTCGCCCGATCGCCGCAGGCCGGCCAGGCTGTCCTCGACCTCCCGGAACGCGGTCAGCGCGGCGCGGCGATACGCAAAGGCGGCCTGGTCGCGCCGCGCTGTCGCCGCGTCCGCCTGTGCACGAAGGCGGCCGGCGTCGAAGATGGGCGCGAGCACGCTGCCGCCCAGCGTGAACAGCCCCACCGGCTCGGCGAGCGCGGTCGACAGCACGACCCCCGCCGATCCCGTCAACGCGATGTTCGGCAGAAAGGCGGCGCGCGCGCTGTCGAGGCTCCGGTCGGCTGCGACCAGCAGTTGCTCGGCCTGGAACAGGTCAGGTCGGCGGCGCAGCAGGTCGGCAGGCAGCCCGTCGGGCACCGCCGGAACGAGCAGCCGGTCGAGCGGAACTCCGCGCGGAATCGCACCGGGGGTATCGCCCAGCAACAGCGACAGCGCATTCTCCTGCCGCCGGATCGCGAGCTCCGCCTGCGGGATCAGCCCCTCGGTCGCGCGGTAATCCGCCTCCGCCTGGCGCAGCTCCAGGCGCGAGGAATAGCCGACCTCGAACCGCCGCCTCGCGATCCTGAGCGCCTCCGCGCGCGCCGCAAGCGTGCCTTCCGCGATAGAGAGCCGCTGGTCGAGCCCGCGAAGCGTGACATAGCCGCTCACGACCGCGCTCACGATCGCCAGCCGCACCGTATCGCGCGCGCCTTCGCTCGCCAGCGCCTGTGCGGCGGCGGCGCGGCTCGCCTGGCGCAGGCGACCGAACAGGTCGAGGTCGTAGCTGGCCTGGACGCCGGGCTGCGCGCCGATCGCGTCGCTCGGCGTGCCCAGCGGGCTCAGCGTCTGGCCGGCGGTGGTGCCGCCGCTGCCGCCGATCTGCGGGGACAGCTGCGCGCGGGACAGGCGGGCGACGGCGCGCGCCTCCTCGACGCGAGCGACCGCGATGGCGAGGTCGTCGTTGTTCGCCAGGGCGCGGGTGACGAGCCCGGCCAGTGCCGGGTCGCCGAAGCGCTGCCACCAGTCGGCTGCGATCGGTGCAGTCACCCCGACCGGGGATCGCCAGCCCGCCGGCGGCGTCACGCTGGCGGCTGGCGGCACGTCGGGACGCGGCCCCAAGCACCCGGCCACGCCAAGCGCCAGCAAGGCCGCGCGCAGCCTCATTGGCCGCTCGACGTGTCTACCCGCGCCTCGACCGACATGCCCGGCCGCAACCGTTCGGCGAGGCGCTGGCCGGGGTCGATGCGGATGCGCACCGCGATCCGCTGCGGCACCTTGGTGAAGTTGCCCGTCGCATTGTCCGCCTTGAGCACCGCGAACTCCGATCCGGCCGCGGGCGCGATCCGCTCCACCCGCCCGGTCATTCGCTCGCCCCCCAGTGCATCCACCGTGAACGAGGCCGGCTGGCCGACCATGATCCGGGCGGTCTGCGCTTCCTTGAAGTTGGCGATCACCCATGTCTCGCGCGGCACCAGGAACATCAGCTGCGATCCGGCGGTGACATACTGGCCGACACGCACCCCGACCTCGCTCAGCCGCCCGGCTTCCGGCGCGCGGATCACCGTGTTCGACAGGTCGATCGCCGCCAGCCGCCGGGCCGCCTCGGCACCGGAGACGCCGGCCCGCTGCCCGCCGCGCCCGACGGTCACGACGCGGACGTCCTGCTCGGCGATCGCGCGAGCGGCGCGGGCCTGCTCCACCCCCGCCTCCGCCTGGCGCAGCGCCGCCAGCGTCTGGTCGCGCTCGCGAAGCGACACTGAGCCGTCGCGGACGAGGTCGTTCACCCGCGCCATGTCGGCCCGCGCGCGCATCTGCTGTGCCTCGGCATTGGCCAGCGTGGCCTGCTGCGCGGCGAGGCTGGCCGCCCGGCTGCGCGCGGCCTGTTCGCTGTTGGCGAGCGTCGCCTCGCTCGCGGCGACCTGCGCGCCCGCCTGCTCGACGCGCTGGCGATAGATGCGGTCGTCGACCGCCACCAGCGGCTGTCCCGCCGCGACGTCCTCGAAATCGCGCACCGCGACCTGCGTGACATAGCCGCTGACCTGCGGGCTTATAACGGTGGTCCGACCGCGCACATAGGCGTTGTCGGTCGATACCGCCGCGGTATCGAACGGCGGCAATCGCCACGCCAGCAGCACCGCCACGATGCCGATCGCCGCGATCAGGACCAGGATGGCCGTTGCGCGCCCGGACAGCCTCGGCGGACGCCAGCCGGAGCCGGCCGGCCCTTCGGCCGCGCGTTCTTCGGTCACCGGCGCGCGAGGATCGGTCATGCGGGACCCCGCGCCCGCCACGCCCGGCGGACGAGCAGGAACAGCAGGTACAGAGCCGTCGCCCCCGCCAGCCCCGCGATCAGCCGGAACACGTCGTCATAGGCGAGCACGTTCGCCTCCCGCGTCGTCGCCTGTGACAACAGCGCACCGCCTTCCGCCGTTCGCAGCGCGGGATCGCCGATCACCCGCGCCACCGCGCCGCTGCCCGCCTGAAGGCGCTGGGTGACCAGCGGGTCGGTCGGGTCGATCGCCTGGACCAGCGCGGCGCTGTGCGCCTTCTCCCGGATCGTCTGGAAGGTACCGAGCATCGCCGTCCCGCCCAGTGTGCCCAGCGAGTTCACGATGCCGAACAGCGCCATGAAGGTGATGATGTGCCCCGATCCCGCCTGCAACGCCCGTGTCATGCCAAACAGCAATGCCGGACCCAGGAAGAAGGTTGCGCAAAAGGCGATGATCGCCTGCGTCCAGTACAGCTGCTCCGCGCGCGTCAGGCTGGTCGACTGCGCATCCACCAGCGCCGCAACCGCGACCAGCCCGATCGACAGCATCACCGGATGCGTCAGCTTGTCCGGGTTCAGCGTCAGCGCGCTCGCCGCCACCCCCGCGATCGAGGCGGCGAACAGCAGGAGGTAGAAGCCGCCGAGCTCGTCGTTGTTCTGCCCCAGCGTCGTGAGGAGGCCGATCGCGGCGTAGCTTTGCTCCGACAGCACGATCCGCGCCATCGTCGTCACGACCGCGAAGCGGAGGATGTCAGCGCTACCCAGCCAGCGGGTGTTGATGAGCGGCCGCGTCCGCCCATGCTCCAGCGCAAAGCCGCCCAGCAGCATCGGGATCGCCGCGAGCAGGCACCAGCCGATCCACCGCGCCTCCGTCCACCACACGACCCGCCCCAGACCGAGCACCGCCGCGATCAGCCCCAGCGCGCCCGCGAACAGGACGAAGGAGACGAAATCGAGCGGCTCGAACGCGCGTTGCCGCTGGGTGGGCGGCAGCGGCAGCGCGGCGACCGCGGCCAGCGACAGGAGCGAGAGGCCGAGCTCGAACAGGTACAGCGTCCGCCACTGCGACATGGCGAGCAGCTCGGGCGAGAACAGCCGCGCCAGCGGCGTCGCGCATTGCGGGATACCGATGCCGAGTACGATGCCCTTCAGCCGCCACTTCGCCGGCAGGGACTGCATCGCATAGTACAGGCACAGGCTCGACAGCGCCGCCCCTGCCATGCCGCTCGCCGCCCGCACCGCGATCGCCGACCAGAAGTCGCGCGCGAACAGGTGCCCCAGCGTCAGCAGCGCATACGCCCCGACGAACAGCAGCGCGAAGGGCCGCAGGCCGAACTGCTGGCGGAACTTGATGAGCAGCAGGTTGATCGACACGTTGGTCATTACATAGACGACCGGCAGCCATGCGATCTCCACCGGATCGAGCCCGAGCGCCCCCTGCAGCACCGCCGTATTCGCCGACACCAGCGCGTTGCCCAGCCCCCCGGTCAATCCGACCAGCACCGCGATCGCGGCATAGGCGGCGCGCCGGTGTCCGGGATGCGCCGGCGATCCGGGCGACCCGGGCAGCGCCGGCACCTCGTGCGGGGCAAAGCGCCACTCCTGCTCGGCGATGAACCCGCGCAGCCGGTCGAACGCCGCCATTATTGTTGCGGTAACGTGCAGGCGCACCCGCCTGCGAAACGACCCTGCACGTTTGCTGATTCACGTATCCCAGCCACCGTCCACCCCGAGCGCAGTTGGACAGCCGGGTCAAGCGCGGCCGAGGCCATCGACAGCACGGGATCGACGTTTCGACTCCGCTCGCCACGAACGGGACGGAACAACCCTCAGCTGCGGGTTGACGGCGAACGATCCGCAAGGCTGGCGCGGGGTGCCTCGGTGCGGCAGACCGGTCGTAATCGCCGACGAGTTAGCTTGCCCCGAAACGGATTAGATCGTTCATTCGGGCCTTCCACGGAAGGGACCTCACGAACATGGCTTTGGTGCACGCGATCGGTCGGATGGGTGTTGCTGGGCGGTATGCCATCGGGAACGGGGGCATTCCGGGCGATGGCCAGGACGGCGAGGACGTCGTCGCCCAGAACAGTCTGACCGACGTGGCCCTGGTCCGCGCGGTGGCGACCGGCGGTCGCGGCGGCTCCGGCGGATATGGCGCGCCGGGCGGGTTCGGCGGTCTGGGCGGCGAAGGCGGCGTCGCCAGTGCCAGCGCATCCGCCAGCTCCGATCGGCTGCGGGTGCAGGCGGCCGAAGCGCTCGCGACGGGTGGTGCCGGGGGCAACGGCGGTGGTCGCGGGGCGGACGGGGCCGATGGCGGCGACGCGATCGGCGTCACCGCTCGCGCCTTCACGGGTTCCACCTCGCTCCTGGCGTCGAGCACCGCGACGGCGATGGCGACCGGCGGGGCCGGCGGTCGGGCCAACGGAATCGGGCATACCGGCGGTGACGGTGGCGAGGCGTCCAACGCGACCGCCTGCGCCCGCGTCGCCGGCGGTGGCGGCGCGCTGGCGATCGCGGTGCATCAGGGCGGGGCCGGCGGGGCCGGAGTCGCCGGCGCGAACGGCGGCCGCGGCGCTTCAGCCACGATCACCGACGCCGCCGTCGCGATTACCGATGGTGGTATCGCCACCCGAGACCAGCGCGCGATCGGCGGCGACGGCGGCAGCAGCGATACTGGCCGCGCAGGCATCGGCGGCGATGCGCGTTCCGCCCTGACCTTCGACGACACCTCCTCCGCAACCCGGAGCAGCGAAGCCAACGCCTTCATCACCGCGCAGGGCGGGGATGGCGGGGCGCAGTTGCTCAACGGCGTGGGCGGCGACGGCGGATCGGCGCAGACGTCGATGAGCGTTACCGCCGGCGCGACCTACAGCGTCGCCACCGCGCTCGGCGGCACCGGCGGCGATGGCGCGACCGGCGGCGGTCGCGGAGGATCGGCCGGGGCCGATGCACGCGCGGTCGTCCGGAAAGGCTCGTCCGACCTCCTCGCCGCGAAGCTCGTCGCCGCCGACGCCTCTGCCGGTGCCGGCGGTGCCAGCACCGGCGACGGCAACGGTGGCGTGGGCGGAGAGGCGCTGCTCACCACCGCGGCGATCGACTCCGACAGCCAGTATCTCGCGACGGCGGCCGCGGTCAGCCGCGCGGGCGATGGCGGAGCGGGGTCGGGCGAGGGCTTCCGCGGCGCGGACGGACGCGATGCCGGACAAGTGTTCGCCTCCGCGCGCGGCCATGGCGGCTTCAACGTCGGGGCCACGGCACAGGCATCGGCCGGGAATGGCGGCGACGGCCTGAACCGCGCCGATGCCGGCAATGGCGGCACCGCCCAGATCGAGGGTTCGGTGCTGGCCACCAACGACCGCGGCGGCGTGAACCTGAACACCACGGCGAACGGCGGCGCGGGCGGTGATGCCTATGGCGGCGGCAAGGGCGGGATCGGCGGCAATGCCACCGCGCGGCTGACCTACGACCTGCGCACCGCCTCGATCACGGCCACGCAACTCTATGCCACCACCTCCGCCACGGCCGGCGACGGCGGCGACGCGGCCACGATCGATGCGCTCGCCGGCCAAGGCGGCGTCGCACGGGCCGAAGGTCAGTTGACCAGCCACAATATCGCGGGCGTGAGGACGGTCGCACGTGGAGGCGCGGGCGGAACGGCCGTCAACGGAGCGGTCGCGGCCGATGGCGGCGCGGCGGTGGCGAACGCCATCACCTCTGCCCCCACCATGAGCCTGGCCACCGCCATCCTCTTCGGCGGCGTCGGCGGCGGCAGCTTCGATGCCGGCGCGGCGGGCGATGGCGGCGTGGCCGGCGGCCGGGCGGTCGCGATCGGCGGCGACCTGTCGGAAGCGGCGGTCGATGCGCTGGCCGGCGACGGCGGGCTGGCTTTCGGTGCGGGCGGCCGCGGCGGCGATGGCGGGGCGATCGGCGCGATCTCCGCGCAGGCGGCCGGGACCGGACGGGTCAGTGCCGATGTCGGCGCACAAGGCGGATCGGGCGGCGACGGCTTTGACGGAGCCGATGGCGGACGCGGCGCGGCCGTGCACCTGGTGGACGTGGTGTCGGCGATCAGCGCGTTCGGCGATGTCGTGCTGACGCAGCGGGCTTATGCCGGTTCCGGGGGCGATAGCGCGGGCGGCCTCGCCGCCACGGGGGCGGACGCCTCGTCGCGCCTGACCTATGCCGACAGTCCCGGGCGAAGCGCCGACGCGACCGTGTTCATGCGCGCCGAGGCGGTCGGCGGCAACGGGGGATTACAGCTCGGCGAGGGTGTCGCGGCGACCGGTGCCGACGGTGGTGACGCGACCGCGCTGCTGACCGTCACGGGCGGCGTCCTCAGCGTCTTGGCCAGCGCGACGGCCGGACAGGGTGCGTCGCACAGCGGTGTCGCGGATGCCACGGCCCAGGTCGCTGGCGAGGGTGGGACCGCAACCGTGAGCGCCCGTGCGGGGCTGACGGGCGGCGGTGTCGTCGTGACGGGCGGCGCTGCCCTGTCCGTGGCCGGGGAAGCCACGCTGGTGGCCCGCGCGCAGGCCGGCGACGGTCCGGGGCTGGCGCTTGATCGCCCGGCGGACGCCTTTGCGATCATCCATGCCGCGATCGGCGATGCGGACCTGTCCGCACTCCTCGCCGGCAACGACGCGGTCCGCGCCGCCTTCGGCCTGGACGTGGAGATCGCATCTACCGCGCTGCTGGGCGGGACCCATACCAGTGGCGGGGGCGTACAGACCATCACCAACACCATGGGCGTGGAAATCGCCCTGGCCGGCCTCGACGGCATCGGCGACAGCGTCATCGGGCTGGTGAACGGCGAAGTGCTGGGCGAAGGATTCGACACTCTGCTGCTCGACATCTCGGTGGACGGAACCAGCCTGTACAGCCGAACCTTCGCCGACGAGGATGAGGCCGACGCCTTCTTCGACGATGCGGCGATCAACCTGGGCGACCTCAGCGGATACCGCAACGGCTTCGGCAACGTCACGGTGGACGTGACGCTGACGACCATCTCGTCGGTGATCGGCGGCGGCTTCGCGGCGGAGCTGCTGTTTGGCGATGTCGGTGATCTGGGGATCGATCTACCGTCGCTCGAAAATCGCTACGCCCCGGCAGCAATCGCTTTGGACGCCATTCTGGCCTGACAAAGCGGCGGGGGTGCGGGTCGATCTTCCCGCACCCCCGCTTTGCCGATGGCGCTCGATCACATCAGAGCAGCATCAGGAACGGTGGTCGGGACAAGGTTGACGCGGTCCGACGCCGCCTTGGGAAGGCAGGGTCGGGCAGCAGGATCGGGTTGGATGCCCCGCGGCCGGGTTACTGCCACGAACAGCACGACCATCGCTGATTAGAGGCGAGACATGGATCGCGCGCACGGGCGCGCAGTGGCACGGCAGACGTACGAGCAGGCATGGGAACAGCAAGGTCCGCCGCCGACTCCGGCGGTCGGCAACGCGACTGTTCAAAGCTGCGGTGGAATCGCTGGCCGGTGCCGCCAGGCGGCAATCCGCAACGTCAAAGGTGGAAGCTGAATGTTGCGTGCGGGTCAGCGATGACCGCCACCGACGCGCTGACACATGGAGGTTCAACTGTGGTGGCGGAGCGGGAGGGATTCGAACCCTCGATACGGTTTTGCCGTATACTCACTTTCCAGGCGAGCGCCTTCGACCACTCGGCCACCGCTCCGCATTTGCCGGATGTCGCGGCCCTAGCGGGTGACGGGGCGGGCCGCAAGCCGTTGCGCGTGCGGCGTGGGTCGGGCAGGCTGGCGTCATGCCGATCCTTGCCCTCGCCCTCATGCTCCAGGCTGCGCCTGCCGCCGCACCCCCCTCGCCCGCCGATCCGATCGCGGCCGACTGGCGAGCGATCCCCGATGACGAGCTGATGCTGGTGACGCTCGCCGATGGTCGGCGGATCGTGATCCGACTGGCGGCGCGAATGGCCCCGGCGCATGTCGCCAATGTCCGGGCGCTGGCGCGGGCGCGCTGGTGGGACGGCGAGAGCGTGTATCGCGTCCAGGAGAACTGGGTCGCGCAATGGGGCGACCCGACCGAACACAAGCCGTTGCCCGCCGGCATCACCGATCACCCGGCGGCGGAGTTCGAGCTTTCGGCTTTCACCCCGGCGGTGCGGATGATGCGGGCGGACAGCTACTCGACCGCGTCGGGGATCACCGCCGATGGCTGGCCGGTGGCGAGCGACGGCAAGGCCGGATGGCTGACCCATTGCTACGGCATGGTCGGCGTTGCGCGCGATTCGCTGCCCTCCACCGGATCGGGGGCGGAGCTGTTCACCCCGATCGGCCAGTCGGCGCGTCGACTCGATCGAAACTACACGGTGGTCGGCCGGATCATCGAGGGGATGCAGTACCTGTCTGCCCTGCCCCGCAGCGAGGCGGCCATGGGGGTCTATGCGACCGCCGCCGAGCGCACGGGGATCGCAAGCGTCCGGCTGGCCAGCGACCTGCCCGCGGCCGAGCGGCCCCGCTATCAGTATCGCGCGGCCGACAATCCGAGGTTCGCGGCAATGCTGCACCTGCGCGAGAACCCGAAGCCGCCGACCGTCTCGCTGGGCGGGGCAGCAGTGTGCGACGTGCCGCTGGCTGTGCGGCGCGCGCCCTGACGGGGTGGCCTAACTCCTATAGATGTCGGCATCGCGTTGCATGCCAGGGCTTGGAGCTGCAACACCTTCAAAGGTGGGCATGCCCCCACCCTGCCCGATCACCCCGGTGTGAGACAGCCCCGCCAGTCGCCCGGCGTCAGCGCCCTACCCAGTCGGCAACTTCACCCGCAACCTGATTGGCCGCCTGGTTGAGCGCCGTCGCGGCCGATGGCGCGTCGATCGCGGCAACCGGCGCGCGCGCCTCGAACCGACGCTTCTCGACCCCGGTCCCACCGGCGCGCAACAGCGTCGCGTCATAGGTCACCACCGCCTCGCGCGTGGTCGCATCAAGCCCGAAGCCGCGCAGCTCGCCGCCGAGCTGTGCCCCCGGATCGGCGGTAGACTGCGCCGGGCTCAGCACGACGCGGCCGACCCGCGCGGTCAGCGTGTCGGACAACAGCCGCGCGAACAGCCGGGCGGGCGGCTCTGCCCACACCGCATCCTTGACATAGGCGACGGTGGTGGGCGTCGCCTGCACCGGCACCCGCGGCTGGGCCAGCGTCTGGGGCACCACCGGCACTGCGATCGTGACGGTGCTGCCGGCGGCGGTCTGTGGCTGGCCGACCGGCACCGGCGTCTGCGGGGACAGCGTCAGCAGCGAGGGCGGCGGCTTCGCCCCGAAGCTGATGCACCCGGCCAGGGCGAGCGCCGCGGCGAACGGCAGGCCAAGACGATAGTGGCTCATGTCACTTGCCCTTGTAGTCGGGGAGTTTCTGCTGGCCGATCAGCGCCCCTGCCCCGCCCTGGTCGACGCGTTCGGCGACGGAGGCGAGCGAGGAGGACAGGATGCGCAGGTCGCGCACCAGCTGGCCGACCTCCGGCACGGTTTGCTTGCTGAACGCCTGAAGCCCCGGCCGTGCATCCTGGATCGCGCCGTTCAGCGCATCGGCGGACCCTTGCGCCGACGCGATCGCCTTGTTCAGGTTCTGCATCGCGGGCTTGACGTCCTCGGCGAGCACGCCGTTGGTGGTGGTCGCGAGCTGGCCGATAGATTGGGCCGCGTCGCCCGCCTGCTGGATCGCGATCCGGGTCTGTGCCAGCGTCGCCGCGATCTCCGGCCCGCGATCGGCGAGCGCATCGGTCAGGCGGTTGGTGTTTTCGAGGATGCCGGCGATCGACGCCTGGTTGCGGTCGGTGAGCAGCCCGGTCAGTCGCTCGGTCAGCGTCGACAGGCGTTCGAGCAGCTGCGGCGCCGAGTTGAGGATCGCGCCGATCCCGCCGGTCTTGGTCGGGATGACGGGAACGCCATAGGGGCAGAGCTGGTCGGGATTTTCCTCGGGACAACCGATCGCGGGCGCGCCTTTGCGTGCGCCGTCGAGCGACACGGTGGACGTGCCGGTGAAGCTGCCCACCACCGTCGCCAGCGTACCCTGCAGCACAGGGGTGTCGTCGTTGACGCTGATCCGGACGCGGACATACTGCGGGTCCTGCGGCCAGAGAGTGATCTCCTTGACCTGCCCGGATGGCACGCCCGAATACGTCACCTGGCTGCCGCGCGCGAGGCCATCGACCGCCTGCTTGAAGAAGATGTCGTATTCCTTGGCCGTGGTGCCGCCCAGCCGCGCGATCCACACCGTGAACAGCGCCAGCATCGCGAGCAGGATCAGCACCACCGTGCCGACGAGGACGTGGTTCGAACGGGTTTCCATCAGCGTGCCCCTGTCGGGTATTGAGCGCCCTGAGCCTGGGCCGAGTGTCGGTCCTCGACATGAGAGGCGGGCGTGTCGGGCGCGGCGTCGCGCGCCTGGTTCTCTGCCAAGCCTCCGCGCGAGGGCTGGCCGTCGGCGTTGGCGTCGACCTCGGTCGGGTGGTTATCGGGGCGCGTATCCGCATCCCCCCGAGCTCCTGCATCCTGGCCCCCGGCCTTCCCGTCCTGGGCTTCCTGGGTCGCCACCGCGGCACGGCCGCGCGGGCCGTTGAAATATTCCTGGATCCACGGGTGGTCGAGCTTGAGCAGGTTGGGGATCGTGTCGACCGCGATCACCTTCTTTTCGGCAAGCACCGCCACCCGGTCGCAGATCGCATACAGCGAATCGAGGTCGTGGGTGATGAGGAACACGGTCAGTCCCAGCGTCTTCTGCAGCGAGCGGGTCAGCTCGTCGAACGCCCCCGCGCCGATCGGGTCGAGCCCCGCGGTCGGCTCGTCGAGGAACAGCAGCTCGGGATCAAGCGCCAGCGCACGGGCGAGCCCGGCGCGCTTCTTCATCCCGCCCGACAGCTCCGCGGGAAACTTCGCGCCCGCGTCCGCCGGCAGCCCGCTCATCACCACCTTGTACGACGCGATCTCGTCCATCAGTGCCTGGGGCAGGTCGCGATAGAATTCGCGCAGCGGCACCTCGACATTCTCGGCGACGGTCAGCGTCGAGAACAGGGCCCCGCCCTGGAACAGCACACCCCAGCGCTTCCTGATCTCGACCGCCTCGGTCTCCTCGCGCCCGATCGTGGGTTCGCCGAACACGGTGATGTCGCCCGCCAACGGCGTCTGGAGCCCGATGATCGAGCGCATCAGCACCGACTTGCCGGTACCCGACCCGCCGACCACGCCCAGGATCTCGCCGCGCCGGACGTCGAGGTCGAGGCCGTCATGGACGATCTGGTCGCCGAAGCCGTTCCTGAGGCGGCGAACCTGGATGATGTGCTCGGATTTGGGGGCCCGCGCCATCACGCCCATCCCAGCCAGGTGAAGAACACCGCAAAGAACGCGTCGAGCACGATGACCAGGAAGATCGCCTGCACCACCGCGGCAGTGGTGCGCAGGCCGACCTGTTCGGCGTTCGCCTCCACCTGCATCCCCTGGAAACACCCGGCGATCGCGATGATCGCGCCGAACACGGGTGCCTTGATGAGGCCGACATACAGGTCGGTGATCGGCACCACCTCGCGGATGCGCGCGATGAAGGTGACGGGTGGGATACCCAGCGTCAGCCAAGTCAGCAACCCGCCGCCGATCAGCGCGATCAGCGACGAATAGAAGCCGAGCAGCGGCATCAGCAGGATCGCCGCCAGCGTTCGCGGCAGCACCAGCGCCTCCATCGGCGACACCCCGATCGTGCGCAGCGCGTCGATCTCCTCCGTCAGCTTCTGGGTGCCGAGCTGCGCCGCGAACGCAGACCCGGAACGCCCCGCGACCATGATCGCGGTCATCAGCACGCCCATTTCGCGCAGCGTCAGCCGGCCGACGAGGTTGATCGTGAACACCTCCGCGCCGAACTGGCGCAGCTGCACCGCGCCCTGTTGCGCGATGACGAGCCCGATCAGGAAGCTCATCAACCCGACGATCGGCAACGCCGCGACGCCGACCACCTCGAACTGCTGGATAACCGCGTTGAAGCGGAAGCGGCGCGGGTGGCGGATGACGGCGACGAGCGCCAGCGCGGTCGCGCCCAGGAACGCGAGCAGTCCCAGCGTGGTCCGCCCCGCCTGTATCGTGCCCGCGCCGATCTCCCCCACCACCCGCGCGAACGACCCGCCGGTCTCGGGGCGCACCGCGACCGGCTGATCGGCCTTGACCACCTGGTCGTAGAGGTACTGCTCGTCCTCGTTCAACCCCTCGACCGCGGCATCGTGGCGGACGGCGAAGCGACGGACGACCAGCGCGCCGATCGTGTCCATCCGCTCGATGTCGGACAGGTCGAGCCGGGGCGCGTCCTTTACCCCGTTCAGTCGATCGGGCAGGTCGCCAAGCCGCGCCAACGACAGGTCGCCGGTGAAGCGAAGCGTGCCGTCCTGGCCCTGGACGAAATCGGCGTTGGCGCTCATGCCCGCCGTTCCTGCGCGAAATGTGCCGGCCGGGCAAGCCGGATGGTGCCTTTCGCGCGCCCAACCTACGGTTTCCGGACGGCTCCGGTTAACAAATCGCTCAAAGCGCTATGTCGATCAGGTGGATCACCAGCCCGACCAGCCCACCGACCAGCGTGCCGTTGACCCGGATATACTGAAGATCGCGCCCGACCGCGTTCTCCAGCCGGCGGGTGATGGTCTGCGTATCCCAGCCGCGCACCGTCTCCGACACCAGCCGGACGATGCCGTCGCCATAGCCATGCGCGGTGCCGACCGCCGCGCGCCGGACGAAGCGGTTGATCGCCCCCGCCAGCCGTGCATCGTCGCGCAAAGTCGCGCCGATCTGATGGAGGAGCTGGCCGAGCTGCCCCGCCATCGCCGCTTCCGGATCGCGCGCGACCCGGAGCAGCGCCGCACGCGCGCCCTCCCACATTCCGTCCAGCCAGCGCTGCATCGCGGGATTGTCGATCAGCTCGGCCTTCATCGCCTCCACCCGGTCGCGGGTCTCGGGATCGTGGCGCAGGTCCCAGGCGAGCCGATCGAGCGCTTCCTCCGCGCGCAGCCGCACCGGGTGCTCGCGGTTCTCGGCCATGTCGGCGAGCAGCTTGTCGAGCCCGGTGATGAGCTTGTTCGCCACCGTCTCGTCCAGCCCGGTCCAGCGCAGGATCGAGCCCGCGCGCTCGTGCACCATCTGGCGGATCAGGTGCTCGTTGGCGGACAGAGCCCCCGCCGCCCACCGGATCGCCTTGTCGAGCAGCGGCTGGTGGCGTCCCTCGCGCATCGTCGCGGCGAGCAGCTGGCCGAGCACGGGGGCGGCGTCCGCCTCGCGCAGCCGGGCGGCGACCGCGCTCTTGATCGTGCCCCCCATACGCTGCGGGTCAAGTCCCTCCAGCACTTGCGCGACGAGCTTGGACGCGCCCTGGCGAAAGCGGCCGCCCGCGCCCTCGGGCGGGTCGGTCAGCCAGCGGGCGATCGCGCCGGCGACGTCCAGCCGCTTCATCCGCCGCGATACCACCCGCGGGATCAGGAAGTTGGTACGCAGGAAGCGGGCGAGCTCGTCGCCGATCCGGTCCTTGTTGCGCGGCACGATCGCGGTGTGCGGGATCGGCAGGCCCAGCGGGTGCCGGAACAGCGCGGTCACCGCGAACCAGTCCGCCAGGCCACCGACCATCGCCGCCTCGGCAAAGGCGCGGACGAACCCCCAGCCGGGGTGGAGCGGCACCAGCGCGCGCGACAGGAGGAACAGCCCGGCCATCGCGACCAGCAGCACGGTCGCGACGATGCGCATCCGCCTGAGCGCGGGCGGCGTGGCTTCGATCACGCGGGGGTCGTCGGGGCTGCGGTCATCCCCGAAACAATCCCCGAAGCGACGGATGGTTCAAGCCGGCCGGTCGTCATGCCGGGCCGGCCGTCTCACTCCGCGGGATGGCTGCCGTACCCGATCGCCCCGGCAGGCCCGTGCTGCTCGATCACCGGGGTGGCGTCGTCACCGGCGCGGTAGGACAACAGCCGCCGGCCGAGCCGCGGCCCCACCCAGCGCTCGGCCCCGACCGCGAGGCTGAAGGTCGCGGGCACGATCAGCAGCGTCAGCACGGTCGACAGGATCAGCCCGCCGATCACCGTCACCGACATCGGCATCCTGGACGACGCATCGCCCGACAGCGACAGCGCGGTCGGCACCATCCCCGCCACCATCGCCACCGTGGTCATCACGATCGGCTGCGCGCGCTTGTGCCCCGCATCGATCACCGCGGTGATGAGGTCGACGCCCTTGCCCATCTCCTCCAGCGCGAAGTCGATCAGGAGGATCGAGTTCTTGGCGACGATGCCGAGCAGCATCAGCAGCCCGATATAGACCGGCATCGACAGCGGCTGGCCGACCAGCCACAGCGCGATCAGCCCGCCCAGCGGCGCCAGCAGCAGCGAGCCCATGTTGACGAACGGGGGCAGCAGCCGCTTGTAGAGCAGCACCAGCACCGCGAACACCAGCAGCGTGCCCGCGATCACCGCGATGAAGAAGTTCTGGATCATCTCCCCCATCCACTTCTGCTGGCCGAGAACGAGGCGATTCACCCCGATCGGCAGCTTGGCCATCGTCGGCAGCGCGTCGATCTGCTTCTGCGCTACCCCTGAGACGATGCCGGGCGCGAGGTCGGCCCCGATCGAGATCTGGCGCTGCTGGTTGACCCGCTCGATCTTGGTCGGGCCGGAGCCGAGGCCGATGTCGGCGACGAGGCTCAGCGGCACCGAGCCGCCAGTCTGGGTCTGCACCGGCAGGTTCTGGATCGTCGACAGGCTGGCGCGCGCGCTCTGGTCGAGCGCGACGCGGATCGGCACCTGCCGGTCCGACAGCGAGAAGCGCGCCGAGTTCTGGTCGATGTCGCCCAGCGTCGCGATGCGGATCGCCGACGACAGCGCACTCGTCGTCACGCCGACATTGGCGGCGAGGTCGAGCCGCGGGCGGATCACGATTTCGGGCCGTTGCAGATTACCCATGATACGCGGCGCGACCAGTGTGGGCAGGCCCGCCATCTCCGCGACGATCTTCTCCGCGGTGGACTGGAGCAGCGCAGGATCGTCGCCGCCCAGCGTCACCGACATGTCGCGCCCGCCCCAGCCGTTCTGCGACTGGAAGCTGACCCGCGCATCGGGGATCGCCGCGAACTGGGGCGCGAGGCCGCGCTCGAACTCGGTGGAACTCAGCTTGCGCTTCTCGTTGAGCGTCGCAGTGACGCGACCGTTGCCGACGCCGGTGCGCGCATAGACCGATTCGACGTCGGGCTGCGCCTCGACCAGTTTGGCGACGCGAGCCACCACGTCGCGCGTCTGCGCCAGGGTGGTGCCGGGGACCATCTCGATCGAAGCGGTGGCGGTGTCGTTGTCGCGCTGGGGCTGGAACGCCTTGGGCAAGACGATGAACATGCCCACGGTCGCCGCAAAGGCGACGCCGCCGGCCACCACCATCGCCCAGCGATGCCGCAGCGTCCACTTGAGCGTCGCCATGTACCAGTCCATCAGCTTGCCCTCGCCATGCGTGGCGGGCCCTGCCGATTTGAGGAAATACGCCGCGATCAGCGGGGTAATGAGCCGCGCGACGGCAAGGCTCATCAGCACAGAGGCGACCACGGTCAGCCCGAAGTTCTTGAAGTACTGGCCCGCGATCCCCGGCATCAGCCCGACCGGCAGAAACACCGCGACGATCGCCATCGTGGTGGCGAGCACCGCCAGGCCGATCTCGTCCGCGGCGTCGATCGACGCCTGATAGGCGGACTTGCCCATCCGCATGTGGCGGACGATGTTCTCGATCTCCACGATCGCGTCATCCACCAGCACGCCCGCCACCAGGCTGAGCGCGAGCAGGGTCATGCCGTTCAGCGTGAAGCCGAGCAGGTCCATGAACCAGAAGGCTGGGATCGCCGATAGCGGGATCGCGAGCGCGGAGATGAAGGTCGCCCGCCAGTCGCGCAGGAACAGGAACACGACCAACACCGCCAGCACCGCGCCCTCGATCATCGCGTGGATCGCGGATTCGTACTGGATCTCGGTGTACTTGACCGTGTCGAACCGCTTGACGAAGCGGACCTGCGGGTTGCGCTCTTCCAGCGCCTTGAGCTTGGCTTCCGCGCCGTGGAACACGGTGACGTCCGACGCGCCCTTGGCCCGCTGGAAGTCGAACGAGATCACCTGCCGCCCGTTGACCGCTGCGGCCGAACGCTGCTCGGCATAAAGGTCGCGGACCTGGGCGATGTCGGCGAGCCGCACCGTGCGCCCGCCGCCGACCGCGATCTGCGTCTGCCCCAGCTGATAGGCGTTCTTGGCATTGCCGAGCACGCGCACCGACTGTTCGGACCCCGCGATCTCGGCGCGGCCGCCCGCGGCGTTGAGGTTGACCTGGCGCAGCTGCTGGTTGACCTGGCTTGCGGTCAGCCCCTGCGACTGGAGCTTGAGCGGGTCGAGGATCACGCGGATCTCGCGGCTGACTCCACCGTTGCGGCCGACCGCAGCGAGCCCCTGGACCTGCAACAGCTCCTTGGTCACCGTGTTGTCGATGTACCAGCTCAGCTGTTCCACCGTCATGTCGGTCGCCACCGCCGAATAGCTGGCGAGGTCGCGGTCGGTGGTGTTGGCGCGATAGACTTGCGGCTCCAGGATCCCGTCGGGCAGGTCGCCGCGGATCTGGCTGATCGCGTCGCGCACGTCGTTCACCGCACGGTCGATCGGCGTGCCGATGTCGAGTTGGATCACGGTGGTCGAGCTGCCCTCGTTCACCGTGGAGCTGATCTCCTCGATTCCCTGCAGCGTGCGGACTGCGGCCTCGACGCGCTGGGTGACCTGGTTCTCGAGCTCGGTCGGGGCCGCGCCCGGCTGGCTGATAACGACGATCGCGACGGGGAAGTCGATGTCGGGATCGTTGTTGACGTCCATCCGCATGAAGCTGACGATCCCCGCCAGCGTCAGTGCGATGAACAGCACCAGCGGCGGCACCGGGTTGCGGATCGCCCAGGCGGAGATGTTGCGAAAGCTCATGACGTTATGCCGCCTTCTTCGTGACCGGCTTCACCTTCTGCCCCGGCGCCAGGAAGCCGCCCGCGGACAGCACCACCCGCTCGGTCCCGTCCAGCCCGCCGGCGATCACCACGCCCGCGTCCGAGACCTGCCCGACCTTGACGTCGCGCCGCACCACCTTGTTCGCGCCGTCGAGCACATAGACAAAACTGCCCTTGTCGTCGCTCTGGAGCACCGAGTCGGGCAAACGGGGCGCGACCGCCGACCCGCCGACGATGGTCGCGCCCGCGAAGCCGCCGGGGCGCAGCGCCGGGTCGTAGCGCAGCGCAATCCGCGCGACGCCCTGGCGGCTCTGCTGGTCGATGATCGGCGACACCTGCCACACCTGTCCGGCGAAATGCTGGTCCGACCCGACCGGCGTCACCGACGCGCGCGCACCGGGGCGCAGGCCCTGGAGGTCGGTCTCGGCGAGCGCCGCGCGCATCTCCAGCTGCCCGCCCTCCGCGATGCGGAACAGGATGCCCGATCCGGCGCTGACGATCTGCCCCGGCTCGACGGCGCGGGTCAGCACAAGGCCCGCGGCCGGCGCGCGGACGTCGAGCCGGCCGGTGCGCGCGCGCTGTTCGGCGAGCGCGGCCTGCGCCACCTTGACCCGCGCGGCGGCGGCGTCGCGGGTCGCGCCGCGGCGTTGCAGGTCCGCCTTGGAGATGAACCCGCGATCGACCAGCTGCTGCGCGCGGTCGAGCTCCGCCTGGGCGAGCTGCTGGTCGGACTGGGCGACCTGGATCTGCGCGGACAACGAGGCGGCGGTCTGGGTCTGCACCGCGCGATCGACGGTGGCGAGCACCTGGCCCGCGCGCACCCACGCGCCCGGCTCCACCAGCACGCGGGTAACCATGCCGCCCTCCCCCGCGACGCCGACCGGCATCTCGCGGCGGGCGGCGAGCGTGCCGGTAGCGGAAATGGTGCGGTCCACCGTCTGACGACCGGGCACCACCACCGATACCGTAGGCAGCTGTTCGGTGCGCGGACCGCCGGGCTGGGCCGCATCCTTCTTGGGACGCAGGACGAACCAGCCGGCGGCGAGGATCGCCACAACCGCCAGTAGGCCGAGCACCAGCGGTCGCCGCCGGCGCCGCGCCGGACCTTCGAGCTGCAACTGGTAATCGCTCATCCCGTACCCCATCCCGTCATCATCGGCGGCTCCGACCCCCTTGTGGCCGTGCGGCTGCTTCGCTGTATTATCGTGTTACGGCACCGCGCTCAATCCCCCTGCCGCGTATGCCCCCCACGTCATGCGCCAGGAAGCGCCGTTACGCAAGGATCGTGCGGGAATACCCCCGCCCAACCGGGGGCACAGACGCTTGATGAACGTTACGGCACCGGATCGTTCAGCCTGCGTTTCAACGGTGCCCGGCATGGGCGGCTGCGTTCACGACCGAAGGATCACGATCATGCGCCTCGTTCCCCCGGCCCTGCTGCTCGGCTGTTTCGCCGCGCCCGCCGTCGCCCAGCAGTCGCCCGCTGCCTATGTCGAGCCGATGGTGCCGGCTGCGGGCACGGTGCTCGAGGTATCGGCGGAGGGGCGCACGACGCGCGTCCCCGACCTCGCGACGATCCGCGCCGGCGTCACCACGCAAGGCGCGACCGCGGCGGCGGCGCTGGCCGACAACGCGCAGCGGATGGAGCGGGTGCTCGCCCGCCTGCGCCGCGCCGGGATCGCGACACGCGACCTCCAGACCGCCAGCGTCCAGCTCAGCCCGCAATACCGCTATGCCGAGAACCAGCCGCCGGCGGTCACCGGCTATCAGGCGGCGAACAGCGTCGCGGTCCGCTTTCGCGAAGTCGCACGGGCAGGCGCGATCCTCGACGCGCTGGTGTCGGAAGGCGCGAACCAGATCGACGGGCCCAATCTGTCGGTGTCCGAACCCGACGCCGCGCTGGACGAGGCGCGCGCCGACGCGATGTCCCGCGCCCGCGCCAAGGCGATGCTCTACGCAAAGGCGGCGGGGCTCAAGGTCGCGCGGATCGTGTCGATCGCCGAATCCGGCCAAGACGCGGGCGGCCCCGATCGCCCCCCGGTCGTCTTCGCCAGAGCCGCGATGGCCGACGCCCGGACCCAGATCGCCCCGGGCGAGCGCGACATCACCGTCACGCTCAACGTCCGCTTCCTGCTGAACTGACAGGCAGCGCTGCAAGGGCTGGCTTCCCCCCTCGTCACCCCGGACTTGTTCAGGGATCCAAGGTGCCGTGCAGTCGCCAGGGTGGTTGCGCGCGGGCCGGTGGATGCCGGAGCAAGTCCGGCATGACCCAGAGGCCTGGTCCCACCAAGTCGGAGGGGTTCGAAGCCAAGATCGTACCAATGAAAAAGGCCGCGGAGATCGCTCCCCGCGGCCCTTTCCTGCGACGAAAGCGGGGCGGGGTTACCGCACCCGGCCGCGCCGGATCAGGTTGACGATGGCAAGCAGGATGATCGCGCCCACCAGCGAGGACAGCACGGTATAGAGCGTGATCGCCTGGTTCACCGACCCGCCGAACAGCAGCCCGCCGATGAAGGCGCCGACGATGCCGACGACGATGTTGAGAAGGATGCCCTGCTGCGCGTCCGTGCGCATGACCATGCTGGCCAGCCAGCCGATGATGCCGCCCACGATCAGCCAGATGATGATACCCATGATGTCCCTCCGTTACACGCCCACTCGGGCCGCTGCAGAAAGACGTGCGATAACCTCGATTGTTCCGGACCCGTGTCGCTTTGCGCCGCCGCCGCGACGTCAGTATTTCTGCTGGCGCTCGTACAGGGTGCGATAGTGCTGGATCCGGGTGACGCGCAGTCCCGGCATCCCCGAACGGTCGATTGCGCGCTGCCACCCGGCGAATTCCTCGACGGTCAGGCCGTAGCGGTTGCACACCTCGTCGACCGAGAGCAGCCCGCCATTGACCGCGGCGACCACCTCCGCCTTGCGCCGGACCACCCAACGGGTGGTCTCGGGCGGGGGCAGGCTGTCCACCGTCAGCGGCTCGCCGAGCGGGCCGATGACCTTGGCGGGACGGATCTTCTGGTTCTCGATCATTCTGGGACCTCGAGTGAAATGCCGGGGGCTTGGACGGCCCCTCTTGTGGGTCGGGGATACCGAAACGGGTTGAAGATGCCCTGAAACGGGGCGGTAAACGGCGCGTTCACTCCCGCCTCCATCGCTCGATCGCGGCGGCGACCTCGCCGTTGAAGCTGCCGTCGGCGGGCTCAAGCCATCCTTGCGGGGCGACCGCGGCCGGCGCCGCCAGTCCGGACTGCGCCGCCGCCGTCGGACTGCACCCCTGCCGCGCCGCCAGCCCCACCAGCAACACCGCCAGCTCCGCCGGCCAGACGTGCAGCTCGTGATCTGGGGTGAAGGGGGGAAAGCTCAGGTCCAACGACGCACTCCATGGCGGGTGCGCACCCTTTAGCCCGGAGGGGCTGAAGGCCCGGTAAAGCCCTGGGCAAGCGATCGTGAACCTTCCCTAACGTGTGTGACCGGCCTATCTGCACGGGCGATGGACCGGCACGACATCTTGGGCGACTTCCAGCTGGGCGACATGACCGGCCGCCGGATCGTGGTGGCGATGTCGGGCGGCGTGGACTCATCGGTGGTCGCCGCACTCGCCGCACGGACCGGCGCGGAGACGATCGGGGTCACGCTTCAGCTCTACGACCATGGCGAGGCGACGCAGCGCCCCGGTGCGTGCTGCGCGGGGCGCGACATCCGCGATGCTCGTGGCGTTTGCGACCGGCTCGGCATCGCGCACTATGTCTTCGACCACGAAAGCCGGTTTCGCGAGCAGGTGGTCGACCGCTTCGCCGACGAATATCTTGCCGGGCGGACCCCTATACCCTGCGTCCAGTGCAATACCGGGCCCAAGTTCACCGACCTGTTCCGCCTTGCCCGCGACCTGGGCGCGGACGCGCTCGCAACCGGGCATTACGTCCGCCGGGTCGAGGGCGCGTCCGGCCCCGAGCTCCACCGCGGCGCCGACCCCGCGCGCGACCAGAGCTACTTCCTGTTCGCCATGACCCGCGACCAGCTCCATTTCCTGCGCTTCCCGCTCGGCCACCTGCCCAAGGGCGCGGTGCGCGCGCTCGCGGCCGATCTCGGCCTCGGCGTCGCGGCCAAGCCCGACAGCCAGGACATCTGCTTCGTCCCCGACGGCGACTATGCCGGGCTGGTCAAGAAGCTGCGTCCGGAGGCCGCGACCGGCGGGGACATCGTCGACCTGTCGGGCGCGAAGCTCGGCGAGCATCGCGGCCTCGTCCACTACACGGTGGGGCAGCGCCGCGGGCTGGAGATCGGCGGACAGGCCGAGCCGCTCTACGTCGTGCGCCTCGACCCCGCCGCACGCCGGGTGATTGTGGGCCCGCGCGCCGCGCTCGCGGTGGCGGCGGCGCGGCTGGACGGGATGAACGTGCTGGGTTCGCTGGAAGGCCCGCTCACCGCCAAGGTTCGATCGATGGCGAAGCCGGTGCCGGCGCGGATACTCGGCGACCGGCTGGTGTTCGACGCGCCCGAATACGGCGTCGCACCGGGACAGGCGGCGGTGCTCTACGCCGGCGACCGGGTGCTCGGCGGCGGCTGGATCGAGGCTACCGAGCCGGCCCGCGCCGCCGCCTGACGCCAAGAAAGAGCCCGGCGCGCAAGGCACCGGGCCCGAGGATCGCCTGGGGAGCTTACTCGAAGGCGGTGGCGTGGCGGCGCGACGGCGGCCGCGATTGGGTCAGAACGCGTTGCCGCCGGCCGGGTCGCTGCCGCCCACGGTGCTGTTGACGGCGGTGTCGTTGGCGGACGCGGCGTCGTTCCCCCCGCCCGGGCCGTCACCCAACCGGGTGGCGTTGTCGAACGCCACTTCGGACGCGGTCTCGTTGATCGCGACGTCGTTCAGTGCGGTCTCGTCGGCCGCGGCGGCATTGTTGGTGCTGTTGCCGCCGCACGCGGCCAGCGTGGCGGCGATGGCGACGGTGGTCAGGCCGGCGATGATCTTCTTCATGTGCATTCCCTGTCGAACCGGCGACGACCTGTCGCCTCACCGAACAATCTCCATCAGGAGAGTAGGAGAAGGCAACGCAAGCGCTTCTTGACGGCGGTCAAGCGGGGCTATGTCCGTCACGGCAGTAGGAACGTTCCCTCGATCACCGACACGCACCGCCCGCCCAGCACGACGCGATCGCCCTCCAGCCGGCAGGTCAGCCGCCCCCCGCGCGCGCTCGCCTGCCACGCGGTGAACATGGTCCGGCCCAGCATCCCGGCCCAGTACGGCACCATCACCGCATGCGCGGAGCCGGTCACCGGGTCCTCGTCGATGTCGAAGGCGGGCACGAACACCCGGCTGACGATGTCGGTCGTCGATCCCCGCGCCGAAACGATCGCGACCAGCGGGCCCAGCTTCGCCAGCGCCGCGTAATCGGGCCGGCACCCCAGCACCGCCGCCTCGTCCGCGACGGTGACGAGGACGTATTCCTTCTCGTGCCACAGCGTCTCGACCGCCTCGACCCCCAGCGCAGCCACCACCTCGGGCAACGGCCGGGGATGCGGCGCCCAGGCGGGCAATGCCATCAGGTAGCCGCCCTCATCCCGCGCGACCTCCAGCACCCCCGCCTGCCGGGTCGCAAACTGCACCCGCTCGCGCGTCGTGTCGCTCGACAGCACCACATGCCCGCTCGCCAGCGTCGCATGCCCGCACAGCGCCACCTCCGCCGCCGGGGTGAACCAGCGGAGATCGAAGTCCGCCGCCCCGGTCTCACCGGGGACGAGGAAGGCGGTCTCCGACAGGTTGTTCTCCCGCGCGATCGCCAGCAGCGTTTCATCGGGCAGCCAGCGCGACAGCGGCATCACCGCCGCCGGATTGCCCGCGAAGGGAGCGTCGGCGAACGCGTCGACCTGCGTGAACGGAATCCGCATGGCGTCAGGCCCCGACCCGCTTGCCGAACCAGTGGGGGGTGACATCCTCCTCCGCCAGCTCGTCATCGGTATCGACATGGCCCTCGGGATCGAGGTGGATCAGCACTTCCACCTTGGGAAATGCCCGGCGCAGCGAGCGCTCGGTATCCTCGACGATGTCGTGCGCGGCGGCGACGGTGAGCCCGGCGTCGACCTCCATGTGGAACTGCGCGAAGTCGTGGCTGCCCGACCGGCGCGTGCGGAAATCGTGGATGCCGCGCAGGCCCGGCTGGCGCGCCGCGACGTCGAGGAATGCGGCGCGCTGGTCCTCAGGCCATTCCTTGTCCATCAGCTGGTCGATCGCATTGGACGAGGCGCGGAACGCCCCCCAGGCGAGCCACAGCGCGATCGCGATCCCGAACAGCGGGTCCGCGCCCTTCCACCCCAAATACTGGTCGAGCACCAGCGCGACGATCACCGACCCGTTGAGCAGCACGTCCGACTGGTAGTGGACATTGTCCGCCAGGATCGCGACCGACCCTGTCCGCCGGATCACCCGCCGCTGATAGGCGAGCAGCACCATCGTTGCCGCGATCGCAACGATCGACACTCCGATCCCGAACTCGGCATCGGCCGTGTGCGCCGGATTGCCGATCGCCCGGATCGCGCTCCACGCTATGCCCGCCGCCGACGCGGTGATGAGCGCCACCTGGAACAGCGCCGCCAGCGCCTCCGCCTTGCCATGGCCGAAGCGGTGGTCGTGGTCCGCGGGCGTCTGCGCCAGCCGCACGCCGTACAGGGTCACGAGGCTGGCGAGCAGGTCGAGCGCGGTGTCGGCGAGCGACCCCAGCATCGCCACCGACCCCGTATGCCACGCCGCGAACCCCTTGAGGCACAGCAGGAACAGCGCCATCCCGACGCTGGCGAGCGCGGCCCGGATCGCAAGCGGCAGCAGCTTGCGGCGTTCGTCGATGGTCATGGGTACAGCAACCCTTCGCTCCAACCCTCCGGACCGGCGGTGAACAGCCGCCGCTCGTGCAGCCGGGCGGCGCGATCCTGCCAGAACTCGACCGCGTGCGGGATCACGCGATACCCGCCCCAGAACGGCGGACGCGGCACCCCGCCGTTCTCGAACTTCGCGCGCACCGCTTCCACCCGCGCCTCGAACGTCTCGCGCGCATCCAGCGGGCGCGACTGGTCCGACGCCCAGGCCCCCAGCTGCGAGTCGCGGCTGCGCGAGGCGAAATACGCATCCGACTCCGCCTCGGTCGCGCGCCGCACGCTTCCCTCGATCCGCACCTGCCGGCGCAGCGACTTCCAGTGGAACAGCAACGCGGCATGGGCATTGGCGTGGAGGTCGCCCGCTTTCCGCCCCTCGCGGTTGGTGTAGAACACGAACCCGTCCGGCCCATGGCCCTTGAGCAGCACCATCCGGACCGACGGACGCCCGGCGACGTCCGCGGTGGCGAGCGCCATCGCGTTGGGGTCGTTGGGTTCGGACGCCTCGGCCTCCGCGAACCACGTATCGAACAGGGCGAACGGATCGTCTGCCATGCGCCGCCCTTAGCCCAAGTCGCGGGCGAACGGAACGAGTCCGTCGCCCGCGATTTGAATCGTCTTCGCAACGGAGGGTTTCATGGCCGCACGCGCCTATTGGCAGGGGCAGATCAGGCTGGCGCTGGTGTCGATC
>Ga0325401_1000114_pt1 | contig 47278 bp, 20 predicted proteins | sample PopdelMetagenome_FD_205666 | JGI IMG/M metagenome (GOLD analysis project Ga0325401, IMG submission 205666) | Populus deltoides microbial communities from Bellville, Georgia, United States - Xylem-PdKOR-R2 | ecosystem: Host-associated > Plants > Phyllosphere > Stem > Wood/Secondary xylem | place...
AGTTGGGATATTAAAAAGTAGAAGTCTTTTACCCGGCAGCGTTTCTATCAGGAGAATCAGAGTCAACTGAAGCAGCGAAAGAAGAAGAATCTGATTCTGAAGCCATAGCTTTCCATCTCAAATTCAATCTATGATTAGAAGTATCTGCAAATCTACTCCTCCTCCAATTTTGAGAACTGCAAGAACTGAGCCCATACAACGGTTTTACCGGGCAAGAAACCGTTAAAACCCGACTCAAACAAGCCATCCTCGTAAACCCCAAAAAAAACACAAGAACAACTCTTGTTTCAGTTTCAGTTCGTTTGTGGGTTGTTGTTCTTCATGTTGGTTAACGCTGCTGTTGTTACTGGAGTTAGGTCACCGAGCTAGGAGGAGACAAGAGAGATCACTGAAAATGGATGCTGCCATAATATTGGAATTGTTTGGAAATTGGGTTTTCTGCCACGTGGATGGAGAACGTTGGCGGGTGTTTATTGTTTCCCTTTTTTATGTAAGAAAATGGAGATTTTGAGTGGAGGCAATTTAGTGGATAATGGATTATATAAAAATATGTGCTTCAAGTCAAAGTCAAGGAAAATAAAAACAATCCAATTTGCATTGTTCGTCTATTTTCCTTAAATAAATATTTATCTCATCCACAATAATTCTAATTATTACATGACATTTGTTGTGTTCATAGATCGTGTCAATTCACATAGCTTAATGATAAATTTTATGATTAAAAAGATTTTATATATATATATATTTAATTTTTCAAACTCAAATCTTCGATTTAGTATTATTCAATATAATATAGAGATATATATTTAAAATTATCCGAGAAAAATACTTAATCTTAAATCGAATATAAATATATAGAGTTCCATGATACGCGACAATTCTAACGTGGATTTTCTTAAAAACTTTCTAAGTACTTTATTTATGTCAGGGCAGGAATTTCACAGCACTACGATGCTAACACGTGGTATGTTAGGACTTTTTAGGCATATGATATGACATATTTATAACGTTTGTTTTCTGTTGCAAATACAAGATATGGATGCAATAAAAACAGAATAGATAATATAAAAATAAAATTGTTATGGATAATAACATATAATATATAATAATTATTTTTATATCTTGTTTGATTATTATGGACAAGATAATTAATTATTTTTATTTATATATTGATTAGGATCATCTCGAGTTGACTCTTCCAATCCCTGATCTATATCTTGTTCTTGATCGATTTTCTAGTTGGATTTTAAAACTATGATAATAATTATTTTTATTTTTAAGTTGATCTAAATCAACCCAAGTTAACCCTCCCGAACCATGAGTTGCCTTGGTCGACCCTCGAATTGGGTTTTAAAACTATGGTAATAATCATTTTTATCTTTACATTGACTTGGGTCAACAATCAACCCAACTCGTTACCCAAGCTTTGCTCTGGGTTGATCTTCGAGTTGAGTTTTAAAACTATAATAATAATCATTTTTATTTTTATGTTGATTTGAATCAACCCGGGTTAACCCTTTTACTCGTTACTTGGAGTTTGCCTCGGGTTGAATCTCGAGTCGAGATTAAAAATCATAATAATAACTATTTTTATTCGAACATTGACTTAGGTTGACCCTCCCAACCCGCAATATTAGCCTTGTCCCGAGTTGACATCCAAGTTACGATTTAAAATTATAATAAAAATCATTTTTATCCTTATGTTAACTAAGAAAAACATAAGTAGATTTTGCTCTAGGTTGACCCCTAAAATTGAATTTTAAAATTATAATTATTTTTATTTTTATATTAACTCGGATCAACCCAGGTTTACTTTTCTAATCCATAACCCGAGCCTTGTTCTAAATTTGACCATTAATTTTTTAAAAAATTATAATAATTATTATATTTATCTTTACTCGTCTCGATAAACACTCTGAAATTTTTTATAAAGATATTTTAAAAGTAAAAATAATAAACTTTCATTTATATTACAATTTTCTTTACACATATATTTTGCTTCTATTGATAAGGGGTTTAATGCTATAATTTTTGACAACAAAGATCCATAAAGACATAGGATGCACCCTTCATCTCTATCTCCTCACTTTCATATTCGCTTCCATTTATTTCAGAAATAATTTTCAGTCCTTCATATCTGCCTTTATTAAAGGTCCATGTAATTTCTTCATATCCAATTTTCACCAAGTAAAGTACACAAGCAATGAAAATTAAATTATTTTATATTTATAAAAAATTATACAAGATAATCCTTGGAAATATGCAACGTAAAATATTTTAGATATATTAAAAAAAATATAAATATAATAAATTATCAATATACATAAATTTGGATATAAAAATCTATCCAATTAAATCGGGTATTTTTATTCATCTTCGTGCCTGCCTCCATTAGGGCAAATGGAGAGGGAGACCTGTACAGTGGACATCACTGCTTTTCGATACTTCGCCTCATTATAATGTCAAGCCCGGCCCACGATACTCTGTTATATTTTCATGGCCTTAACGAAAACTAAAGCCCACACAGGTTTTGACACAGCCGCAAAAAACCCTAATTCTAATCACTCCTATAAAACCCTAGCCACCATCCCAAATTCCCAATTCTCATCTCTTCACCATTTCTGAAACTTTTCTCCCTCTAAAACCCTAGGTTTTTTTTCTTCTTGAAATTTATATTTGCATCTTCTGAGCAAGGTTTTATAAATTATATAAAAAAGAGAAAGATCGCGGTGATGACTCACGAAATTCAAGCTCAACAGACCGGAATGCAGGGTTTTTCTTTATAGAGAAAGACTTTGCGTGTCGATATTCCCGCTGAACTGAGTGATCTTTCTCTTTATGTTACTGTTTTTTTGTCTTATTGAGATTGCAATGAGGATTTACAGCTCCCTCTTCTGATTTAAAGTTGAGGAAATTAGCTGGCAGAATCGAACCAATTTAATTTCAAGCCATCACTGAGTAATCTCTGTTTTTTTCAGTTTTCAAGTTTATTTTGCTTTTTTTTTTAAAAAAAGAAATGGTTTTTTTTTTTGTGTGGGAATTTTGGACGGTACAGTGAGGAATTACAGCTCCCTCTTCTGACCCTTTCCCTTTAATTATCTTGAGTTTCTGTTTGATTTAATTTTTATTTGGTGTGTGATTGGATGCTGTTAATGATGATTATGATGAAGCAAATAATACTATAATCCAACACTTGATCTGAGACATTTACTGTTGATTGATGTCTAAAATATCTGCTTCTGAATCTGCTAGTGATTTTTTTAATTACTTATTTTTGTTCTTATTTTATGGTTTCTGAACTGGGTTTTGACTTTGGATTATAACCCTTGTTTGTAGCTGTAATTTAGTGATTTGTCTGTTTAATATTGGTGATTTTCTTTGATGCCTTTCCATAGAAAGTAAAATCATTGCCTTTGTTTTGACTGAATCTGGGTCGGTTAAAATGAACTCAATCTCTCTCGCTTAGCATTTCTTCTTATTTAGGTGCCCAGTATTTGATCGAGTCTTTTTGCTGAATTCTGACTTAGCTTTGTCATACCTATCAATGCAACATGAATTCCTGATAGAAATGCAACATATGTAAATCATTGCTGCATAGTGCTTATTTTTATGATTTTTACTGAATCATCAATTGATGAAAATTGGAAAAATCTTAGGACACCTTCCTACATAGCTTTCCTAGCTATGGATGAGAATAAAATTTCCTTTCTGATGATGATTTTTCTATCCTATTTTATTTACATTGTTTTGTTATTTGTGTGTTCTGTTTTTAAGAAGTCCGCGTATACTGAATGGTTCTGTTGATTTCCTTAACCCAGTATGTGCACATTTCATGGAATTCTCCTCTTGGGGGTATGCAAATCAAATGGTTTTTTTGTGATATATTCCATGCTTCAGATTTATTCTTTTAAGCATCTGGAAAAAATGTTTTGCTACTCATGTTGTGACTTGTTTTTTGTAATATAGATCGCAATGATGACATTTAAAATTCAAGCTCAACAGACCGGATTACAATCTTTCTTCCTGAAAGCATGTATGGCGATAACCGCTGAACTGAGCGATCTTTGTTTTGAAGTATTTAGGATCTTCTGTTTAAATAAACTCACAATAGACTTGCCAACAAGAGGGCCTGTAAACTTGGATTGGAACGCATCCTGTCAGCGTGTTTGCATGTTTCAGCCATACATATCAAGTTGAGGAAACAATTTGTCTTTATATGTTAAACGATAATTCAAGATGCTGGACAATCATCTGGGAAAGAAATTGAGTTGTAAAATTCTGTAAAATCAGAAGTCTTTTGTTTGTTGCCTAATTTGAAGTAAAGAAAACAATAAAAAATTTCAGTATTTTTAAAACACAAAAATAAACATTGTCAAAACAAAAAAAAAACATTTCAAGAGGGAAAAAAGTTGGAAATATCTCAAAATATTTTGTAAAAAATATACCAAGATAATATTTTTTATTTTTTTAAAATTTAGTTTTTATATAATTACATCAAAATAATACAACAACATTTTAATATTTTAATATGAACTAAGAAAAAAAATAATAATTTAAAGTGAAGGATATAATAAAAAAATTTTAAATTTTTTTCAAAGCATATTTTAAAAAAAATAAAAATATCATCATCTAATTTTTTTAGAATATAAAAAAGGGATATTGGGTTCCCTGTCAAACTCAGGTTGGACCTAATCTCTTTTTCTATAAATTATCTAATATAATATAAAAATATAAAGTATATTAAGAAGAAGTGACGGTGGATGTATCGAATGTGCACCGAGAAGGAGCAAAGCAGTCCCAATGCCCGCATATCTGCTGTTGGGTTGTGACGGTGAATTAGATGAATAGATTGTATCTGTTTTTTCAATCGAAATTGAAGAGCTGAATCCAATCCCCTAGCTAGGTTTGAAAAACAGACGCTCTTTGAAAGGTAACTGCAGTCGTCAGGGGTGTAGCCTTCGTAATGCCTCCATGAGAAATCCTCTTTTTTTTTTTTAATTTTACTGAGCTAAGTAATATGACATATTAGAAATATAATTATACTGAATGTTTTTATTTTGAAAAAAAAATCAAGAGGAAAATAAATAAAAATCTTAATCAGAAGTAAAGAAATTTTTTATTTATTTTTAGAAGGCAAAAACAAAATGTTTAAATAAGAAAATTCAGTCAAGCTTCAAATGAAAAAAAATTTCTCTTTTATTTATTTTTTATTTACCGCATGAAAAAAAATTAAAATCTTGAATTTTATTGAAAGCAGGACCCAACTTTAATAGGCACAACAAGATCCAATGTTATTGGCTGGTTGGCCATGGCCTTTCAATGCTCGGCTCGGTATGTAGCATTTGATTTGCCTTGAATTTTGTGGATTGCTAGGTCATGGCATGGCAGGACTCGGTTTCATATGTATTTTTCTGTGATATTTGGGGTGGCATGTCTCATCCCAGTTAGGCTCGGTTCGGTAGGTAATTTGCTTTTAATATTTGGGCTGGTTGGTCATAGCTTGTCAGGTCTCAATGGGATCAGTTTGCTAGGTATTTGCTTTTCATTTCTGGTCTGGTTGGTGTCGGCCCGTCAGAGGCTGGTTCGATAATTGTTTTCTTCGATTTCTGTTTCGCTAGGTATTTGCTTCTCTTTTCTTTTTTATACGCCATTAGGTCCAGGGATTGGTTCTGTATGTTGCCTTGGGTTTTTAAGTTTGTTAGGTCCACCTCATCGGGGCTTGGTCCAATAGTCATCGCCTCTAATTTCCGGGCTGGTATGTCCTGGCTAGTCGGGCCTCGGTTATGTTGGTTTTTAGGCTAGTTGCTCGTGGCCCATTAGGGTTAATTGCAACACGTATTTTCTGGTTGGTGGTGGCTCGTCTAAGTCAGTTCCGTTGTGGTGGCAAGTCTCGACCCTTAATGGCTCAGTTTAGTAGGTATTTGCCTTGAATTTCAGCGGGCCCGGTGCTCCTAGCCTGTCGAGGCTCGGTACGCAGGTATTTTCCTTTGATTTATGGGTTAATTATTCCTAGCTCTTTTAAGGCTCAGCTAGTAGGTATTTTCCTTTAATTTATGGGGTGGCAGCACTATGAGGCAGCTTTGTGTTTTCTCTATTCAATTTCCTTTGCAGACTCTAATGGACGTGATAATGTCACTTGTCAAAGGGCCTGTGAATTCATATGATAAATTGTTCCCCCGTACTGGACAGAGTTTGCAGCCCGTACGTAGATTTGTGGTGCATTGCAAACGCCGTGGAATATTTGTTACTTTTATGAAATCATCATATATATAAATAATAAACCCCAAACAAGCACTAGAGATCAGTATCCAATACAAATAAAGATTAAATAAATAACTCAAATAAAATTATAAAAATATAATGAAATAAGTATGGATGAGCTCAGTCAAGTCGGGCTATTCTCTGTTGTCTCCATCCATAAACTCATTTAATCTGCTGTCTGTATACTTCTGGTGTCTCTATCATAAGATACATACATGTATTTTGAGCACTAAGGAGATATAATGATTTTGAAAGGTTCCCTGGGCATGCCTAAACCTGTTTGACACTGAACTAGCCGAAATCTACTCTGTAGTGATAATTTAGTGGGTCACTACTTCCAGGTTATTTTTTGTCACCATTTCAGGAGACTTTTTCGATGATGCTTAGCCGTTAAAAAGGTTCAATGTATGGTAATTTAACTCAAAGGAAAAACGTAAACAAACATGCTAAAATATCTGATAAGGAGTGGACTCCATCCACCAGTTAATTTTCATATCAGATCTTGCTGCTACTCCAATCCTGTCTGCCACTTTGTCCAAGACAAGCTTAATTATGATGCTCAACGGATAATATTTGATCCTCCTATGAATTTATATGATCAATAGCCTATAATCCCATTTGTAGCTACATCAAAATGGTGGACTTTCCTTAATAAAAGAAAGAAAGGAAGATGGACCATGCCATCTGCTGGGCAAAAAAGTGTTAACAGGAGTGCAATAAGAAAGACAGTGACCGATGGCAACTCCCACTATGTATGGAGAACGTTCATAGATGCACTTTGCAAATGTCTTCCAAGTTCCCTTTGATGCATGGTATGTTGTTAGTCTCAAATGGCAGCTCCTTCTGTCCTAACCTGTGATTTTCTTGTAACTTGATCATTCATGATCAGTATTCGATCTCCCATGAAACACTCGAACGAAAGAGATGAATAAGCCCTTATAAATGCCATTGCATGCTAAAGATTGATCATACGGAGACAGTAGTATAAATATTTTGCTCTCCACATTTTGTAATCCTCCCATGGAGAAAACGAAGATGAGATCAGGGTTTTGGATCTTAGCAAGTTACGAAAGTAGAAAATTGATTTAGACAACAAGATGGCTTTTAAGCAAAATCTATATATCGAGTTTTTGTTCCTTCCCCCATTGATTAAGCAAATATAATGCATTTACACAGCATGTCGGTAAGGCAAGGGGTCAAATTCTGCATGATGAGAGATGAACACTGAAAGAAAAAGAATTACTGGCAAATTATTGCACATGAATTGGACTAACATACGTACTCAAGGGACCAGTTGAAGTTGCGAGATCTGGTCCACACTGAGAGGTGATCAACTTCACTCTCCTACACGAGCTTAGGCAAATTGGCCTGCAGAATGTATGCATTTGAAACTCAGAAAATGACCCCACACGGTTTGGCTGATTAAAATATCAAGGCAATATTTGCTGTTCATCTAGTGGGTAGGGTCTAGTTTTCAGACAATCTGTGCATGTCGAGCATGGAAGTCGTAGCTAGGTAACTTTTAAGTGTGTCCTAGACTACAGACAGGTCCCAAGCTGGGCCTGTTTATCGACTTGCCTCTACTCCACTTCAAGTAGAAACCATTCATCGTAGATAAGAGGCTAAGCCAATGACTAGATATCAACTTCGATATCGACATAGTCTTTATGCACTTTCTGCCTATCTCTTTATTTTAAGATTCAATGTGTTCTCAAATTAACTTCTTTTTTTTTTAACAGAAATTAAGTTTTCTTTTCTATATATTATGAGCCATATAGAAAATAACACGGTAAGAAAGCAAACAAAAGAAAAATATATAAAACTGTTGTGGAAATAATTATCACCACAAGAGTTCTAATTAGTACTTTACTTTTCAGTATTTTTCTCCAAAATACTGTCTTTTTAAAACATTTAAAGCTCATTAAATATGTAAGAAGTCTTTCTTCTAAGCCTAATTTAAAAGTCTTTAAGACCTCACAGGTTATATCAGTGGACCCTTTATAGAATTAGACTTGCATGTTGAATAATTTATTAAAATTTGAGACCGATCTCACGATTTGATAATAAATTATAGACTTTTCTTCTGAGGTTGTCGCCATCTAAGCTTGAACAAGCTTCTTTTTTTTTTTCATCTTAACTATGTTTTATAAATCTGTTAAGCTATTTACATGATCCAGTTAATTATAGTAGATCTACAATTAAACTGCCTACATATATCGTGTTAAATCTTAGTTTATAAATTAATTATTCATATTTAGATTAATATATACCGATGCAGAATAATTTTTATACAGTCTCTTTGCATCATCAAGATGAATTCTATGGTATTTTCAAAATTACATGTCCCGGAACATAGAGAGAGGAGGGGAAAAACAAAGTTTAAAATGAAACATTTCGTGGTTCTGCAAGGATAACATGTCAGATAGCTAAGATATTTCTCATTTCTCAATATTCTGTGCATTGAAAAATCTGTTGGATGGGTAAAACAGCGACATGGCCACAAACTCAACTAAAAAGAAAAGATCATGCGAAGGATGTACACGTTTCAAGATCAGGTCATCTTCATGAAAAGAGATTCGATCAAATCCTATACATGAACGTGCAAATCAAAGTTATTATTTGGCCACTAGAGAGCACAAAGCTAGCAAAATGACTTTTTATGCAACTGCCCAACTATAAGCCATTATCATGGGGCAGGCAGGAAAAGAGAGAGCTAGCTCAGGGATTGCTACTTGGGGTGTGCATGCCTTCCAGTGCCAAGTGTACCAGGTGGTATGGCCAGTTAAAGCTACAAACTACTAAAAGTTCATGGAGCGCAGCTTGCCACTTCAATAAATGTTTGCTTCCTCAAATTAATTTACATGCATGGCTTCTTGATTATCCCAGACGACAATCAAGCTTTAACGGGGAATTGAAGAACATAATGATTAAATCTCTCCCATTTCACCATCTAGCAAAAAAAGAAAAAGAAAAAGAAAATGATTTCATTTATTCTAATTAGCACAACACAGGTCGCACGATTCGCATCTATGTCTCCCATTTCACCATCTATGTCTATGTCTATGTCTATGTCTATGTCTATATATTTTAATTAGTTGGAAGAGTTAAGGATAAGAACACGTTATAGTCTCAAGAAGCTGAAATATTTTAGTTGGAAGGCGGTGGTGCAATATCGTGAAGTAGTGCTTAATCGTGAGTGAAATTCTCTCACGCAATGACATGTGCACCATTTTCAAAAGGTAAAAACGTTCACGGGTGACCCCTTGTCAGCATCAATACCCACTATAAATACCACTATAATATCCTTACTATACCTAAGTCACAACCCTACTTTGATCTTTTCACATTGCCTCATCATACATACCTTGAAGCATAGCCACAAAGCCATAAGAAAAATAATGCAGCCCAATTTATCTCGTTTCACTCTGTTTCTTCTTTTCTTGATCGCCGGAGGCTCTTTTGCCCGTAATATTGGTGGTACGTCCAACAGGGTGGTTGTAGGGGACATGAAATTTGCCTCTCCTGAGATGTCTACAGTGCCTGTTGGACAGACTGGTCCCCCTTCAGGAGCTAGTGGTTCGGGCCACGGGCCTAACTGGGACTATAATTGGGGATGGGGTTCGACTCCAAATGGTGGATGGGGTTATGGGTCTGGTTCAGGTCGGTCCCCGACTGGCTTCGGTAAGGGTTTTGGGTATGGGTCAGGCTCTGGAAGCGGGTCAGGCTCAGGATATGGTTACGGGACTGGGAGTGGTGGTGCTCAAGGTGGTGGATATGGTGCTGGAAGTGGATCTGGTAATTCTGCTGGTGGTGGCAGCGGTGGAGGCAGCGGTGGACCGAGTACGTAGCTATGGAACACAATCACCATCTGATCCTCGACAGAGAACCAACCATGGGTGAGGGAGTTGGCGTCCATGCATGTGTGCAAATGTTATCTTAGACGACAAAGTGTCATGTTTCACTCTACTTATATATAGTGTTTGCATGGTGTGGGAGCTATATATATCGATATAGTATGTAGTTTGAGTGAGTCTGCAACTTATTTTTATCATTAGTGGCTTATATATATATATATATATAGATATGCTATATAGCTAAGTTTACCCTTCCAAATATATATATTTAGACATGAAAAACCAGTTGAGTGAGCTCTTGTGGTAATTTTATATTCTCGCATCCTCCATTTTTTCCTTCAATTTGGCCTCCAAGAACAGGAAGTAATATATCAATGATAATATATAGTTTATGAACTCTCTTTTTTATTTTATTATTCTTCACAAGAACCTGCATGCCCTTAATTCGACCAAAATATTTTTAAGCCTAATTGAGATGATTTTCATGAAAAGAATATTCAGTTTCAAAATTCAAGAAATAAGCTATTATTTTCTTAAGCAACAAATATGGTTTTGGACTCGTTCTTGAGCTCACAACCTGGATTAATTCTTAAGCTCCCCATATGGATTTGTTCTTGAGCTTGCAATCCGGGTTTTGAAACATTAGCTAGGTAGAAATATATAGTGGGAGTGAGAATTATTTTGAATATTTAACTAATTTATTTGTTTTTTTTTTACAATTACTAGTATATGATTTCTTCTGTTTTTTTTCTCTTCTGATTTTGTAATCTTTTCATTTTTTTTTTGAGAATTTAAAAAAAAAATACTATATTCCAAGTTTAACATCATGAGAGAAGGAATTGGATACAAGTACCACATTAAAAAGAACTATATGATGAGGGACCATATTACCAGAAATTGAAAAGAGCAAGGACCACCAAGCTCATTACACCCATCTTTGCATGAGAAAAGATCATAGTAGCTTTATCACCCTTCAATTTTCCAAGCAGGAGATGGCTCATTCAGATTTCTTTTTTTGCTCATCCCCTTCTCTACCTCAGCTGCACCGGGTTACATGTGCAGTGTCTGAGAATGTGTTCTGAGGATGTGGTGTAAATTATTTTCTAAAATATTTTTTATTTAAAAATATATTAAAATATTTTTTTTTATTTTAATAAAATTTATTTTTAATATTACACATTAAAACTATCTAAAAATATAAAAGCAGGTGGGATTCACTGTGATTTAATGACTTTCTACCTGCTCCCCCATGTGAACCCAATCATACCCCTTCCCACCTGTTTCCGGCCAAGATCATATCGACCTCTCTTGTTTTTTCCAACTTCTCTCTTCATGTACCCTTAATTTCCTCTTGATTTCAAGCACCGAACTTGCATTACATGACATATTATGCTATCATATCGAGAAAACTCTCGAACCACACTCTAAGATTTTTAGTATTAGCAATCAATAACTAATTAATTTAATTTAATTTTGACAAGAAGTGATGGGGCCAGCTAACAGCTCATAAAAATTAAGAAGAAGAAGAAGAAGAAGAGAAGACACCACAAGTCAAATGTTCTTGACCATTTGTGCTAACCTTTAAGATTTCGAAATTAGAGACCACCGAGAGAAAAAGATTTCAGATAGAATGCCAACACCGCACCATTCCAGGATACAAGGACATATCTTTGTTATTAGATTTGTCAGCACCTAACCTGTCCCAGTAATTAAAGTCGTCCAAATAAATGAGTACAGGTGTAGCTTTTTATTCGATGAATCTAACCTCATATTTTTATTTTTATATTTTAAAAATATTTTTTTTAGATAATTTGTGGGGTGAAATTTAATTTTTTAAATTTTAAATTTATTTTTAAAAATTACTAGTTTGAGTATTATAAATTTTAAAATTATTAAAAAAATTTATTACTGTTAAGAATTTTAAAAAATTAATCAAAATATATAAACTGATATATATATTCATGATTAAAAAAAAAAAATTGTAGATCGTTCCAGCATGATATCGGTCCATCCCACTTCATTTCCATTGCCTGCAATTCACATTTACTAAAATTTCAATCCAATCAGCAACAATCATAGAAAATCTTAATCTAAATTACAATAAAAATAATTCTGGAGCTTTACTAAGACGAATTTAAACTAGATCAAGTCATTTTCTTAAACTTTTTAATAATGAAACATTTTAAAAATTTCAGCACGATATCACAATCAAATTATCAGGTTTTTATTAGTCTGAGCATTGAACTTTTCCAGAACTCCTTCAAACATAGAAAATCTTAACAATTAAGGAGATGCCACAATGTAAACAATTATGCTAAGAAATTCTCCTCCATTGATTTTTCATGACCAATCTTTAGAGTATGAGCATCCATCGATCCAATCACAACCACTTAACAAGGATTCAACATTACAAGTTCCAGTTGCTAAATAACAAAATAGTGGTGCCCTCTCATGGTCAAGCATATTCAAAACACGAACTGGCATCTTCTCTTTTCCATTAGAAATATCATCCATCAAAACATGCCCAAGCACGAACTGGCATCTTCTCTTTTCCATTAGATATATGATCCATCAAAACATGCCCTCAATTGCTTGCTAAATCCTCAAGGTAACTGCGGTTGATCCAAATTTCTCTTTAACTTGAATTTATAGACAAGTTTACCAAATTCTCCTCTTTCTTCCCAAAATTTTTCAACTGTGTAAAGACCATCATAGACATATATTGGGTTCAAATTTTTGCGCTTGCATGTACCTTCAAAGGAAGCTGCTTGAGGACTCTTGAGCTTTACTTTACAAATGACTCGAACAGGAGTTTTGCAATCCATACTGTGCTTCAATGCAAGATTTCCTCGTTCTAGTTTTTGATCTTTAAGTGGTAGCTGACCTCGAACTGCTGGATTTCCACCAGAACCAGAATAAATGAGGACATTGGAAGATTCCATGTTATTAGCATACCGCTCAGACACGACAATGCTAGTGGCCAATGAGATCCCATTCTTCTTCATGTAATCTATACCGTTATAAAAGTGACAATGAAGGCCAATTACATTCAGTTCAGCCTGAAATCGAAATTTGTCACCGATGTTAACTCCAGGAACAGGACCTACCCGTTTGCTTGTATTAATCCATTTTTTGTGATCTTTAAGAAATAATGCTGCATGTCTAGGGATGTTATAGTCTTTCTCCATTTTTGGCTTCCTCGCATTTTCTTTCCAGAGCTTGGCAAGTACTTGATGAAACAATCTCAAGACCTTCTTCACTTCATCGCATCGAGCACTTGATTTTTGATGACACTGACCAGTTTCCATGTTGCCCAAAGTAACATTAAACCTCCTCTTCGGCCTAAAACCCGCTACCCTAGTAGCATTCTTCCCATTTCGCAGAAAAATGTCATTGGAAACAGAACCAGTATTCTGATTTCCGCAACTATTTGTTATGATAGTTTCTTGGGAAACAGAGTTTTGTTTCCGGCGGTCATTGGTTGAAATGTCATTAGAAACAGAAGACATGTTCTGTTTTGCAGCAGGATGAATCTGCTTGGCCAAAAAGTCTGTCAATATACCTGGAGAATGGCATTTCCTTGAGGCAGCTTCTGCAGCGGCTTTCTCTTTGGGATTGCTAGCAGAAACAGTATTTAGTAAACCCTCTTTTGAAGCAGAATGAAAATCCTGTCGCCCAAAACCACTAGAAAAATCTCGTTGGACAGAAGATGCTTTTGACATCGTTGGATTTTGTGGAAACTGTCCATGATCACTAATATCATCACAATCACTTGAGTTCATCCCTAGAGAAGGGCATTTCCTTCCGGCAATTTCCACAGCAGCTTTCTCCATAGGCTTGGTAGCAGAAACAACTTTTTGTAAACCCTCTTTTGAAGCAGAAAGCAAATCCTGTTGCTGAAAAGCACTAGGAAAATCTCGCTGGACAAAAGATCCTTTCAATATCCTTGGAGGAGGGTATTTTCTTGGTACAACTTGTACAACACGATGTTTTAGAAACTGTGAATGATCACCAATGCCATCTTCAGAATCACTTGAGTCCATCACAACTGGAAATCTTCCACACCCTCTGGGAAATTCACAAGTCGCATCTACTATTCTGTGCTTAGACTTCAACAAACATCGAGTAGAAGTTCTGTTCCCATTCATCGTAGGTTAATTTAGCAAAAGAACGACACTTCTGCTTGTAATAATTGCACTGTCATGTTAGGTCAAAAACACAGCACAAAGGAACAACATATATACATACACCACATAAACATGATACATGCAGTATAAGTAAGGCAAGAAGCAATATTCTCACATTTCAAAATTAAAATCTACTGAGTAATTAAAAGAAAAAATAAAAATTCACTTCAAACAACTACAATAACCAAACCATTCAAGTAAAGAAAGGAATGTGAAGGAACCTGAAGTACCCCTTGAAGCTGAAAGGTTCTAAGTTGAAGTTGTAGACAAAATCTCAAGCGTTTTGGGAGATTTTATAGGCAGGAATTGAAGGTTGAAGGGTTTCTTTCTTTCTTTTTTGTTTAGCTTGACAATTTAAAATTTGAAAGGACAAAGAAAATCAAAAGCATTGTAGTGGGAGTGATGCAATGTATAGCAAAAACAAAGATTTCGCAAACCCTAAAATTATAGCTAAATTGTAGAGAAAATTTTGATTTAATGAACTCTAAATATCAATAATTCTTGAATAATCAAATAAGTTCTAATAAATAAGTTAGAGAACCCTATTTATACTAATCAGAGGCCTAAATCCTACTCCTTGTAGAAAAGATATCATTATTAAATATAGCCATTCTAGAATTCAACTAGCATCAAGATTCCAAAACTAAATAAAAAATAAAATAACTAAGAAAAATAAAACAAATTCTGAACAAAAACTTTTCAACCTAATTAAGGAATTGCCACAAATAACTTAAATACAATTTTAGAAAAGATGTATTCATGTAGAGTTTTCATACCCAGAAAAAAACTTCTCACCACACATGAATTATTGATGCTTAAAAAATCAAAGCAGTCCTCACCTGGTGCCTAAACTTCAAATTTGATATTGCTTTTGATAGATTCCTTATTGCAAAGATCATCAGTATTTACCTTTACCAATTCAATTTTATATAAAAAATCCTTATTCAATAGAGTCCAACTAGTATTGAAATTTTTAAACTAAAAAATAAAAATAAAATAACTAATAAAATTATTGAAAAATTTCAAAAACTCTTACACTTATAATTCAACCACCTCCTTCCCTTCAAACTAACCTCTATTGCTACGACTAAGTCTCATCCTTAACACAAGCCCTATACTATGGTGGTGATGACTAGGGTAGAAATTTGTTTCCTTTCCCTGCAAGAAGTTTCTTTCCTATACTTTCTAGGAATGGGAGATGACAATGGAATCCATGCGTCAGGTTTTGTACTATACAGTGTACGGATTTTTATACCCAAACCCAACCGAATCGGGTTTCAAGTATCCGTAACCCAAATCCAATCCGACCCGAAACACTAATGATTATCCCAAATGTTTCTGCAGTTTCAAGAATCACAATAAAACTAATTCCAGTGAATGACTTTATCTTACAGTCAGTAACTGCCAGAAAACAGTTTTAGAGCTAATATTGGAGCAAATATGAGAAGCTGAGCACAGAGCACAGCTCTCAATATTATGGTAGGAAGAACATAAAAATTAGAGTAGTGGACGGCTTCGAAACAGCCGAACATTAATATGCAAAAAAAGAATTAAAGAACTTCACTTGTAATCCTCGTAAATAATGTCCTCTAAAGTTCCATGGAAACACTAAATCTGAAAAGACACTTTGGAAGAGAGCATGACCTAGAATTGCAGCTCCATGTAGATCTGCACTCGGAAGACATTTGGGCAAACTGTTCCTCCTGCGAGTTAGTATGGTGGTCACAAGAGAGAGCAAAATGACAGTGACATGAGCGGCTAGAGAGAGGAGAGTACCAAGTGATGTTCAGTTTAGGTAAAACCCTAGATTTTCTATATATGTATCGATATAAATGTAATTGTTTTTAAAATTTTAAAGTAATATATTGATTATTTCGTAGTGGGCATACTTATCCAAAACCCGACTTTGACCTTAAAATTTCAAAGAAATTTACAGGTAATAGTTCAGGCAATAATTTTTTATTTTATTTTACGAACAGTTTTGATATCGATAACTAAAAATAATCCCTATATCTATTAAAATTTAAGTTTTTTTTTTATTTTTGTATTTTAAAAAATTTTAATTTTTGTATTTTTTTATTTCAAATTAATATTTTTTTATATTTTTTGATTATTTTATTGTACTAATATCAAAAATAATTTTTAAAAAATAAAAAAAATATTATTTTAATATATTTTTAAATAAAAAACAATTCAAAAAATAATTATAATTATACTTTCAATAGAAAACACATTATTAATTCAGCACGGATATTGAAAACACATTATTAATTCAGCACGGAAGGTTGTCAACATAATTTTAAAAAATAATTTTTAAAAAATAAAAAAATATTATTTTAATATATTTTCAAATAAAAAACAATTTAAAAAATAATTATAACTATACTTTCAAATATATACCAGAAAACACATTATTAATTCAGCACGGAAGGTTGTCAACATAATTTAATTTTAAATTCATTTTTATTTTGTTCATGAAACGAAGACTAAACTAACCAATATTTTGTTCACTGTTATTTATATACATTACAAAGACATGGAAATTATTTATTTTGTGCTCATAAATTACAAGAAAGGGTATGTTAACCTAGAGAGTGATCTTTCATTCCTTTTCAAATTGCCTAGGAGATGAAATGAATAATAACAACCTAGCTACAGTATTTTACCTACTTTTATGAATCACAGAACTGCAAATGAAGAAGGTACTTCAACCAAAGGGAGATGAAATGATTACTGGGCATTCATGACAGCATATATAGAATACAAACTTAAGAGAAGGATTCTGCCCAGGAGAACGAAGGAGCTAAATCACTGTGAGTAGTTTTTCATGGCCATGAATGAACTATTCAAGGGTTTTTGTTCGCAGACTCAAAGCTACAAGTTTTCTTCATTGCTCCCTTTTAAACACGAAGATATCCACTTCTTTTATCTTTCAGAATTACTTGTTAATCATGTTCTTTGTGAAAGAATATTAATCAACCATTGGAATCAATCGTTCAAGAACAAACAGAAGATATATTACAAGTGTAAGAACTGAAATGAAAGTGCATCGTACCTGTTTAGATGCAGGGCAAAATTTATTGAATCAAGAGCTAGCTCCTGTCCTGAAACACTTCTCTTGGTCAGGCAATTTGTTATCACTGGAAAACTTGGAAAACAAAATTCTCACATGATAGGTTTGTTGCTATTAATGTGCAGCAACTATTAATGGACGGCACCGTCATTGACAAATACAGCAGCTCATCCTAAATGTCAAAGTTTGACAGCCATCATTATTGAAGATGAGCTGGAGTTGTTGGCACCATTCTTGTCTATAAATAGACATCAAGAAAGCAGCACAAAGCGAGAGGATATAGAGTCAAAGATGTGAAAAATATAAGAGGGAGTGAGCTGTCAAAGGCATCAAGCAGTGGCTGCCATTGCAGCACTGCTAAGAGAAAAGATGAGTGACAGGAGTAGAGTAGAGTGAATGATTCCTTCTCCTTCATTGCTGTAAAATCTTGTTCTCTCTATGTAATAAGAATGATTTCTCTCGTGAATATAGATAATTTGTCGAACTACGTTGTATCAGTATGCTTAACATCATTGGTCGGAATTCCCAACACCACAGCCTTTTCATGTTCTTTTTCAACTTTCCTCTCTACTCTCGTGTGTCTCTTCTGTCAGCATTCTCTCCTCTTTTTATAGGTGAACATGATTCTTAATTAAGAGTCCTTTAGCATTAATAAAGGACGGGCAAGATATCAACCCTTGAATTCTCCATGAACCTGCGCTTGATATCATTCTGGGTGCTGTTGCTTCAAGAGCTGGTGACGGTTGCCACTTTGCTTGATTCGTGGGAATGGATTGTGGAATCAAAACCGGATTTATTGCCTCAAGATTGTAGCTGGCATGTAATAGTGTGTGCATCACTTTGTTTTTTCTTTTTTAAAGAGACGATCATTGCTGGAAAGTGAGGCTGAAGATCAGCCATCAGCTGAGTTCGCGGCAGGTTCAACGTTTTTTCCAGGAATATGAAGATTGCCAATGAATGACATTTCGTTTTTTAAAAGGAACGACACGTCGATTATAACTATGGGTGACACGTCGATTATATAACAGGGCGTTGTTTTACGTTCTAATTGGGGTTAACTTCCAAGCCAAACAACGCCGTTTTACCAAGAGCCAAAACTTAATTCAGTCCCTCAATGTCTGCGAGTTTCTATTTTTAGTCCTTTCTTCGACAAACTTTCAATTTAGCCTAATTGGACTTTTATCTTCAGATTTCTTTCAATTAAGCCCTCAACAAACTTAATGTGAACCCTGCATTTGTCCACAGTCACACTTTGGTCCTTATTTCCAAATATCTTCAATTTTAGGCCAATTTTGGTCTTTTTCCTTAATCTATTTCCATTTTTTCCCTAACTGAGTTGCAATAGACCCCTTAATTTCTCTACCTTTTATATTTCAGTCATTGACTTCCCAGATCTTCAATTTTAGACCAATTTAAACCACTTTCTTAATTGTATTTCAATTTTATACCAAAATTATTTATGAATTTCTTTAATTTAGTTTTTGGCCTTAAACTATCGTCTGATTTTCTAATATTTTTATTTTTATTTTTATTTTTTTGTTTTTTAATAAATTAACATGGTTGAAATTGTTTTTTAAACCAGCGTTCAAATTGATTGCACAAAGCATTGTTTTTTTTCTTTTTTTTAACCGGAAGATGATTTATTCTTGAATAAACTTATATATCGACAATCCATATTAAATTATTTTTTAAAATAATGTTAAAAAAAACATTTTCTACATTAATTTAGTGCATTAATTTTGTTTTAAAAAATATCAATTCAGAGTTCGGATTTTAAATTTAAAAAGCATCCTTTATTGATCACCGAATGAATCCCATTAAATTGAAATAACCGTACGTGAAAAACAAATTCATATAAATAATAAATTTGGTTAGACTCTTACATTATCTATTTAACAGCAAGACTGCACAAAACTCCTTGTGCAATTCACCTCTTATTTTCAAGTGTAGTTGAGGTTTTACTTGTGAATTCTTGAGAAAAAAAACAAAGAGATTTGCTTCTACTGATAATAGTTCTTAGATTACTTGTGCCATTGAAGAACTTGGGCAACAGGGGTTTGTACAGATAGGTTTTGACCAAGTTTTACAGGGGGGGTGGATCATGATACATGAGATCATGTCAGCCAGGCCGTAATGATAAAAAGCTCATCTGTACATATCATTGATTTGCAGATTCCGATCATGTCAATAACCAAAAGAGCAACAAGTCCAAAACTTCAACCAGAAAGAAAAGGAGAAAAGCTTGAAAATGTGTTCAATGCCACAAATCATGGGAAGCCAAATGAGAGTTTTGACTCCATTTCAAACCATAATGCTTAGGGAAAATATCATGTGCATGACCCTACATGACTGGCACTAAAAGTCTACTCCTTTTTTTTCCCCCCAGCTAATACACAAAATCATTAGGTCCAGCTTTCCTAACCATTCTATGAAATGACCTAAACAGCAAGCTGTTTTTGATGAGTGGATTCATCTTCGTTGAAACAGCAATGGGTTTTTTGTAGTCTAGCCATATTTAGAGGAAGGTCTACAATCGGTAGAGGAGATTGAATCAACATCTCTCTTTGAAGGTAGGAGCAGTAAGCGTGGAACATGGTGGGTGTCACATTCAATTGGAAGCCTAAACCAAATAAAAAATCCACTTCAAGAAGATTCATCTCTGCGGTGCTGATTCCTCCAACTTTAGCATAGAAGGCATTATTGTAATATCTGACAGAAAAATACAGGAACACATTTATTAGCTACATCAGTACAGTTCTGCATAGTTTCCAAGTGAAATGAATGACAGACAAACTATCAGTCTACCACCATGATTCTTGCAGGAAAGCAAAGTGGGTATTGCCAGTCGATGAAAACAGCCGAGGCCCAAGTAGGGTAGAGTAGTTTAAATGGCCTAAAAAAGGAACAATGGAAAGAAAAGAAATGCTACTGTGCGGCATATGCTGTGGCTTTAAACAAAATACAGAGCTTTGATTGAGCTGTCACTGACCCCTCTCTTCAATGATAGTGACACATGCTTACAATTTGCTACCATTTGATGGGATTTGCAGGCATGCTTAAGCAGACAGACATTAACACCGCAAACTTAGGTGGTGGTGTCGAATGAAAGCCGGAGTTTTACACATGGGTGTCTTTTTTTTTCCCTTGGCTGTGGCTGACTCAAATGAGATATGTTGCCCTTCCATATGCACCTAGTTTTTTGTAGTAATGAATTTGGTTGATTGAAGGGGGGGATTTCATCGAATTGACCCTCTAACTTCCTAAATCAAAATGTTGGCATGATTTGGCTGGGCCAATTTCAAGCAATGGAAATATCCTATTGCTAATAAAATTATCAAAAAGCAAAAGGAGTCAGTTTCAGATCATAACTATATTTGGAGAGTAAATTCACCATAATATATGGTAGGAAAAAACTAATTATCTGCATAATGCAAGATTCCCATCACATAGAATTTCATTTAAAACAAAGAAAATGAAGAATTCCTTTTCCTTCCCAAACTTGGATAAGACTTGAACTTGAGAGGCCTAACCTACCCCCTAATCTCTGGTACATTGCAGAGTTGAACTTGAATCCACTTATCAAGGTTAATCCCAAATCCAAGAACAACTATAAAATCCCAGAAATATTTTCACAAAGATAACTAGATAAATCATCATAATAAGCTTAAAAAGATGAGCCCAACAAGCGAATATTGAAGATAACTTACATATCATCCATGAACTTGACAGAGATCAAGACACTTGTGATAAGCAGTCTATGCACATTGAATGAATTGATAGGAAAACAGGATTGTCTCTGAGCAAACCGATCAAGATACACATAAGCAACAACAAAACAAGAGGGACTACAATTTGCATACTTGAAGATTCTTTCAAGATAGTTTTGAATGGATATAGGAGGTCTAGAAAGGCCATGAAAGATCGAGACTTTCTGGGGGTATAATTGTTGGCTAAGATCATTAGACTCTGCTACCCTTTGAAGAAGAGAAGAGAGGAAAGTAATGACCTTAGGCATCACTGTGGTCTCTGCTAATTCTGCCATTCTTGTTTGGTTTACTTTGGTTTGTTGTGTGCTAGCTGTGTTTATAAGAGACCTCCTGCCTTCCTTTTGCATAGCGTGTGTTGAACGATTTTGTTTACTATTTTTTCCGTTCCAAGTTTCCTATTGAAGACAGCAAGAGAGTGTGCCTAAGCTAAGCTGGCCAATGATACAATGACAGAGCTCAATTTACAGGAAACTCCCTGGCTTTGTAGTATTTTCGGATCACTTTTTTTTTTTCCTTCAAAAGATTAAATCTAAGAAACTATATAGTATTCTTAAATATATCTCTCTAATCTATTCAAAATTTAAAGACAACCATCTACAGTAAAATTAAAAGATTTTGGAGAACTTTGCTCTCTCATTTGAAGCATATTATTTCAAGAAATAAATGTGTTTAATATTACGGTATATGATTTTTTTATTATAATACTAGTATATTAAAATTAATATTAAAAAACATCTAAAAAATATAAAATTTGATATTTTTTTCAATTTAAAATGTATATTATAATACAAAAACAACATTCACTAAGTTATTAAGACAATATATAATTACAAGAGGGTTAATATATATATATATATATATTATTTATTTCAGTAAACCCATCATTTAAAGTAATTTTGACATCGAAATCATGATAGAGATGTTCCAGCAGATTGGGTTCAACGACATATCAAGGTTGGGATTTTAGTAATTAGGGGTAATTGAGGATTAATAAATGAATATGTCTGACTTGTAATGACATTTAAAACTACTTTAACTTTTTGGTGGATGTGGTTGGCAAGAAAGGAAATATCATGGCATTTAGTCCCCACCGATTAAATTTTGTTTCTCACGGTACAAGAATTGGGTTGGAATTCTAAGTTTGAGAAGAAAAGTTGGGTAATTAATTAACCAAAGATGATTGATTATGTCATTGTCGTGCTTAATTTAATTATTTATACCCAGGTTGTAGTTTCCATGGCCAATAAAAGCATGTATATATATAAGCTACGAGGAATGCGGTTTAATTGATTAGATTTTAAATTTGTTTTTTAAAAGATACTAGTTCGAGTCTCACAAACCTTAGAGTTACTAAAAGTTTACATGGTCATTAATTTCAGTACTTTTAGAATTAGTTGAGATGTACACAAGTTGATTCAGACACCCACATTAATAAAAAAATACAAAAAATAAGATTTGAATCAGAGTTATTTTTAGTGACTTCTTACCGTAAATTACTAGATTTTTAATTTTAATTTATGGAATTAGAAAGATATTTGAAGTGAGATTTAGACGGTAATGGCCAATTGGTCCTAATAAATAAATAAAAAAATCTTGAGTTTGTTAGGTCTAGTTAGACTTAATTTGTGTTTCACTATGATTATATTAGCTGAGTGAGCTAGAGTGTGGGATCGAGATTGGTGTGGGGCTGCTAATGGAGCCATGATGAGATTATTGTCTCTAAAGATTATTGGATTTAGCAACTCACAAGTGACAAGTCATAGCCCAAAAATTGGAGTGGGGGAGAGATGCTTACTTCACTTCTAATAGAAGAAAAGTTTGGTCTTTTTAAACTGAAATGCTAAAGAGAAAAAAATAATATGATCTCGAAAGTGATCTAGGGCCGTTTTTACTCCATGAAATCGAAAGGCTAGGACAATTTTCACGTAAATTCCTTTTCATTCATTCAACTATTAAAAATGATATCAACATGTTTTAAACCCTAAATAAAAAAAATAAAAAAAATATAATTAACTCATGAAAACATGGACCAATAGGGTAAAGAAAAATTAACGAGAATAATATTAATCATAACTTATAACATCATCTAATAATTTAAGGTTTTTAATTAAGATAGTTCTTTAACATTATATTAGAATCTTGATAACTAAACAGTAATGGATTCGAATCTGACTACCCTTATTTTTTTTAATTAAAATCTAATTAATAGCATAATATAGTATAGATCCGTGTAAATATCAAATCCAAATAGTTTTTATTTGAGGGGTGTATTAGAGAATAATATAAATTATACATTTAAATTTCATTCAAGAACTAACATTTTAAGTTGAAATTATTTTTTTAAAATAGAATATGCTTTGAACTTGTAATAAAATCTTATTTGTATTAGGGTTTAGGATCATATATAGTCGATTAATTTGTGCTCCCATATATGAGCAGTAGTCTATACACAAATGAAAAAACCCTTTATTCCTAATCCTCCCAGGTCTTTATTTTTTTTTAAAAAAAAAAAAAGATAGTCAGCTTTAGTCCCCTGACTGGCCTTTTGTCCTATCCTCGAGCAAGATCACATGAGAATTGAGGCTTGGATCTGGCCTGTGCTTTGAAGATTTGAGTTTTGATCTATTTAAAAAATAGGAATGGTCCCAACAAACAACCAGCCAGATCTGATCCAGGCAGCCATCTGCTCATTTTTTTCGTTTCTTTAAAGAAGTAAAGGTGAAGATACAGGTTCACATTCCTTGACTTTGTTGCGGTTGGCCTTGCTTGCACTGCATAAAGAGGACACTCATCAGATTTCCAGCTAACTTTCATAACTAGCAGAACATGTCCACTTTACTACACGACATTCTTGTACTTATGATTTCTTAATTATCTGCTGTCCGGTAATTTTATTAACACCTACTTCTACCCCTTTTTTAGGCTGATGTAATGTAAATTGTATGGTAAAAAAAAATATAAATTCTGCTGTCTGCTGTTAACCATGCTTATTAAGTTATTTGCAGCTGTTGCTGTCAAAATTGGAGTCATGGAAAAGAATGGATGATTGTGGGGGAAGCCTCAATTAACCCCTGGTGTATTGCATAAGCCACGGTCAAAAAATATATTAAAATAATATATTTTTAATTTTTTAAAAATTATTTTTAACATTAATATATTAAAATAATTTAAAAACACAAAAAAAAATATTAATTTAAAATTAAAAAAATAAAATAAAAATTAATTTTTTAAAAAATATTTTTGAAAAAAACAAACAACAGTTCCCATCTCTGCTCCAATTATTTAGATGGCTGGATCGGAGAAGAAAGGACCAGCTCATGTCTGTTCTTCACTACCCTAATGTGGCTCATAAGTCATCCAATTAATGGGACTTCATTTGAGTTGAAATAGAAAGATTAATCCAATAATTCCCTAATTTCTAACTCGGTAATAAAATATATTAAGCAAGGGTAAAAAAATAAAAATAAAAATGCTTGCCATCCACTAGGCTTAAAATATAATCACGCATTGTTTATAAAACTTATTTGGTTTAGGTTAGGATTAAATTGGTTAACCACTAAACTAATCATTTGTAGCAGCCATCTCCCTCGCCTAATCCTGTGTTCCATACTCGCTTGCTTCCTTTCCTTGCACGTAATCTCTCTCTCTCTCTCTCTCTCTCTCTCTCTCTCTCTCTCTCTCTCTCTATATATATATATATATATATATATATATATATGTATGTATGTATGTATTTTTTGTTTTGAAAATATAAAATTTATTATTTTCAGAACAAATTATTTTAAATTTTAAATTTTTATTTTTATTTTCTTAATTAAATAAATTTTTATTTCCACGGTCTCGAGATTATAATTAAACGTTTCTTTGCGGTTACTTAGCAATAACATATGGATAAATTTCTAGGGGCATATATGGAAGAACAAGAAAAAGCATGCTAATTTCAAATTAATTATTCACACGAGTAAACTAGGAAAAGTCAATCCACTTCACGCTGTCAGAACTCCCTAACATGCTGGCAATAACCCACAGTTTATGCTTTGCTTGTCCATGCTTGCCGGCTTGATTCCCATAAATAACATTGATTTAAATTTTTTATTTACTTTTAATTGTCAAAATCCGATTTGATCATTAACATGAAGCATGATCCTCCAAATGCCTCATAGTATCATGATACTTAAAATAGATGATGTTTTAAAAAATTCGAATAGCCTAAAAATAAAACTTTTAAATTAAATAATTAGTTAATCAGTTAGTTTTAATAATCTCGTTTATTCTTCATAGTTAGGTGGTTGATAGCTTATACTTAGTACCTAGTACACCAATGTGGCTTATGGCTAATACCTTTAAAAGATCTTATTTGGTGGACATCAAAACTCTTTAAAGACAAAGTTAATAACTTTTTAGAGAGAAAATGTGTAATGATATTTTAAAAAAATAAACTTTAAAATTATATATACTAAAAATATTGCGAATAAAGAGACTATGAGTCTTTGATATGAAAGTTTTGTGGTGTATTTATAGTTAATAAATCTTATTTTTATATAAAAAACGATAATATAAAGTGTAATTTTATAATAACAATATTTATAATGGATAAAAAAGCTTATTGAGCCCATGATCATTATAAGTTTAATATGAAAAAAAAAAGAAACTTGATCAGTAACCTATTTTATTGGTTAAATGATTATTTATTTATTTATTGATGGTGCATTATATATATATATATATACACACAAGCCTCAACGTGGAGAAAGATTTTTTTTTTTTTTATCATTTTCCATCTCTTTAGTCATGCTATACACGTTAGCGAGGTATGGGATCCATGTTCTACTCTGTTCATTGGATTTTGATAGCCATGGTGTTATTTTGTGAAACAAAAAAATAAATAATATTAATTGTAAATTATTTCCCTAGATTTAATATCCTGGACTAGCAGTGATTTAGTTTGCTAGTTTCTTCTTCCTTTCTTTATTTGTTTTTTAGTAATTTGAAGCTACAATATAGAAGAAGTTGTTCGATACAACATGCTTGCAGTGCAGAATTATTTTATAAGGCTTGCCATGAAATTTTAGGCACTAGAAAAATATATATTTTTTTATTTTTAAAATTTATTTTTTATATTAGTATATTAATAAAATCTGAAAATATTTAAAAAATTAATTCAAAGTAAAAAAATAAGAATTTTCAAAAAAATATATGTTTTTAAACTCTTTATTTCTATTTTTTTTTTATTAAAATAAACTTCATCAATCAGGGAAAACCTTACATTTATAAAGCCCACCAATATCAAAATTCAAGTACAACAAAATTGAAAGCCAGGCAATACCGGTTGAAATCAGAAAACAAGGCAATTTTCACTGTGCTTAAAAGCATTAACAAAGTGTTGGTATAATATTGCAATGTGTTTTTAGAAATATTTTTTATTAAAAATATATTAAAATAATATTTTTTTATTTTTGATATTAGTATATCAAAACCATTTAAAAATACATAAAAAAACACATTTTAATACCTTTTCAAATAAAAAATAATTTAAAAAACAAATACTAAATTTTATAAACATGTAGTCAAGCATGTATAACTTATTTCTAACAAGACTAGAGAGAAAAATTTAGTATCAAAAATTATTTCAGGATATGATTTCATGGAATAAAATAAACATAAAAAAAAATGTTAATCGTCCAAGTGAAAGGCAAGTTATACTCATGATTTTAATATATTTGTAGAATATTTTGATTTACATCTTTTATTTATATATATATATATATATATATAGATATATATATAATAAACTAAGATTTTATCAATATATCTTTAGCAAAAAACATTGAATAAAAAAAACATATAATGTAATTTTCTTGAATTCTCAGGGGCGTTGGGTTGGCATAGCACAAACACACCTCAATGGAGACTCATTAGATTTGGCCTCAACCACGGTTGGGCTTGGTAGTGCGTCAAACCTAGTAGCGTTGGGTCTGGCGCTGACTAGACCCAATAGATTATTAGGTCTAACGCCATTAATTCTATATATTTTTATAAAATCGTAGAGGAATTATTTCTCAACAAATAGATTTAATTAAATAAGTCTATACTTCATCAAGACCATTAGGTATATTAAAATCTTTCATGGTTAGCCATGTCACTATCTTTTAGCCAAATAAAATAAGTGAAATATACAACTCACAATACAATTCAAAATATTATAAAAATAAAATTACACTTCAGTCTTTTTTCTTCTTAAAAAGACAAGATTCATGAGCTATAAATATACAAAGAGAATTTTGTAACGAAAGTTCACAATCCTCTCTCTCTCTCTCTCTCTCTCTCTCTCTCTCTCTCTCTCTCTCTCTCTCTCTCTCTCTCTCTCTCTCTCTCTCTCTCTCTCTCTCTCTCTCTCTCTCTCTCTCTCTCTCTCTCTCTCTCTCTCTGTGTGTGTGTGTGTGTGTGTGTGTGTGTGTGTGTGTATATATATATATATATATATAACATCTTTCTCTAGAGTATTATTGTATTTTTTTTTCTAAAAAGATATTTATTTAAGCATGAGAGAGTCCTCATCTTTACTAAAAAAATCTTTTTGCAGATTTTAACTGCAAGGTACCTTAACTTACTAAATATCAAGTATAAGTTATTAACTAAAAAACTTAAATGAAATTGCTAGAATTAATTAATTAAGAGCTCTATTTACATGCTAGAATTATTAAGACTTCATCAATGCATAAGTTATTGGGTATTTGGATTATAACATCTTCGTCGATCTCATCATTTCAACCACCAAATTATTTTAAAATTTTAATTTTTTTTAATTAATCTCACAAACAACATTCAAAATCAGAACCATTTTAAAACTTAGATGGAATACAAAAATCTTATTTTTAATTTTTATATTAATTTTACAGAATCTGATAAAAAAGCAACAGAGAATATTATGTGACTAGTTGATATTTAAAATACACTTGGCTGAAAACAAAGTTAGAATCAAAATATTTTTTTATAAAGCTTTCTTTTTTATATAGGAACAGAGAACAATATGAATGTGAATGTTATCTTATATATTCAATTATTATAATTACTCAAGATTAATAAATTATTTATTATTTCTTGAATTGTAATGGTTATCTTATTATATTCAGTTATTATAATTATTCAAAATTAATAAGTTATTTTTATTGATGTTCAGTATTTCTTCAAATATATAATGGAATTTATTAATTAAACATGTAAGCAAAAAGCTAGATTGGGAAGGAATATAGTTCATGGGTTCTTTTTATTAAACTATATTTCTATTTCTATTTATTTCTAATTTATCAAGAGTGTGTTTATTAGGGGTGAGTAAAAAAAACTGAAAAACCGATTAAACCAATAAAACCAGAAAAAAAAATAACTGAAAAAATCGAATCATGAAAAAAACTGATTAAAATTATGAAAAAACTGGCCGGTTCGGTTTCGGTTTTATAAGCCTGAAACTGAAAAAATCAAACCGAACCCAAATAAAAAAACCGAGCCAAACCAAAAAAACTGAGTCAAACCAGTTTGAACCAGTTTTTGTCCTAAAAAACCCAAGCGAAACTGATCGGTTTGAACCGGTTTCGATTTTTTTTTAAAATTTCAGTTTAGTTATTTTTTTAATAAAAATCAAACCGAACAAAAAATGATCACCCTTACTATTTATAGCCTAGAAAATTACAAATGAATAATATAAACCATTGCTTTAGCTTCTTTACATACCAATAGCATATATTTATATAGGAAGGGTTAATATTAGTTTTCTCCAATATTCCAAAATGTTTTTTTTTCAAGTGTATAGCTTTTTTTTGAACACTTTCATGTGTATAGAAAATTCATGGTTCTTTAATATTTGAAACCAAAACGTAAAAATCGAAGAAAATAATTAACAAAAAAAATCTAAAATTGCATCACGTCTCTCCTACATGTCAATAAATATGAGAGCCTATTTTGAAACTTTGTACAGCATACGCGGATGAAATTATTACATTATAAAATAACTCTATTTATGAAATTAAAAGGTATTTTATAGATTGGTAGTGTTTGTTTTTGCGGTTACACTGTGGTTTTTAAAAAAATTAATTTGTTTTTACTTTAATTTTTTTTTAATGTGTTAAAGTTAAAAATAAATTTTAAAAAATAAAAAATACTTAAAAAACAACCACTTATTACTCTATTAAACATTAAAAAAAGCTCAACTAGTCAGACTCTAGATTTACTTTCTAGAGGTCACCAGTTCGAGTCTCACAAATCTCAAGGTCACTGGAGGCTTATATGATCATTAACTTCAGGGCTCGTGAGATTAGTTAAGATACATGCAAGCTGGCCCGGACACTACATTACTAATAATAATAATAATAATAATAAAAACATTGAAAAAAGCACTTAAAAGACTCTCTCCCTGTTATTTTTTTTTTCCTCTAAGAGATGGGCCAGATGAGATTATTTTGTTCTTCCATATGGGTTTTCTTTCATCAAAACAAATTTCTTTAATCAGGGAAAATCCTTACATTTATAAAGCCCATCAAGATCAAAATTCAAGCGCAGCAAGATTGAAAGCCCAGACAAGGCCAGTCGAAATCAGAAACAAGGCCTTTTTCAATGTGCTCGGAAGCATCAGCAAGGATATTTCATTAGGAAATTCTTGGTTAGAAGAAGAAAATATCGTTAGGCTTGATGGCAAATATACACAATCTTCTTGTTCTTATGAACAAGTGTCTTCCATGGCCATATAATACATGGCTCATTGGTAATCTACTTGTTCTTATGAAAGGCAAGTTATACTCGGGATTTTAATCTACTTGTAGAATTATTTTTTACATCACTACTGTTTAAACCCAGAATAGCCCTGTCGACATGTTTGGTTATGTCTTGGATAAAAAATAAAATAAAACCAGTTAAAACAGAGAAGACATGTTTTCGTGTTTTAAAAGTATAGATTCTCTATGTCTGCAAACTAAACATGTTTGTCTCTTTTATCTTGAAACATCTATCAAATGTTGTGTATCCTACAATAATTATAATTGATTACGCAATGAACTCTTGTAATTTGAGGCAGCCTGCAGGTTTTGACGTTTTGACAGAATCCAGTTTTAGCCCGTCACTGGTCGATAAACCTGTGCTGAAATTAAGAGACCAGAGAATTGCCTAAGCAGTTGGAAATCTCTCTCTCAATGTATATATCAAGCTAGCATACAGACTGCTTAAGAATTAAAAATGGCTAAACCAAAGACACTAATTGCCCGGAGACGACTAAGGCTGAGCTTGCTTTTCATGAAATTTTTAATTTTTTTATTCTATGTTATGTTGATATTAAAAATATAGTTTTTAAAAAAAATATTATTTTAATATATTTTCAAATAAAAAAATACATTAAAAAAACATTAACTATATTCTCAACAAGCCCTCAAAACAGATAGCAATTCCAAGCACTCATTTGGTTGAAAAGGATCTAATGTCAGTCCAAACCACCAACATCTGGTTGGAAGCATAGATTTTATGACTGGAGGTTTGATCAGTTCAACATCATTCAATTGGTTGGGCTAAAAGTATGATAATTCAATCAAATTCATTAGAAAATGTGCTGACAACTTCGGAGAATGTTGTCATATGAACTTATATGAATGAACTTCTAGTAGCAAAACCTTTCACTTGATGATGATCATGTAACCAATAGTGATAGGATCCTAATTTTTGGTATTAAAATCAGAAGAAAAAAAAGTATAGGGAATGTAAATCAAAACAGGCAATAGTTCAGAGAATCTTTATACCGACTGGCCAGATTATACCTTAGAGTTGGCAAATGTTTTCCATCAACACACCTTACAACCCAAGATCAATGTGCTTGATTCTCAGATCAAATGACAAGACCTTGCACATAGAAATGCTCACCCGAAAGGCTTTACTTGTAAGAGGAAAAGGAAGAAAGGGGAAGAGGTTTACTTGTAAGCAAAACATGCTAAGCGCATTTTTTTGTGATCAACCTAGTGGGTACACCTTTTCAACAAAAAGAGTAAAATCTGCGGTGTCCCAGATAATGTGAGGCATTGACACGGTAGAAAAACTTTATTTCTTATATATCAACCATTCTGCCCTACCTACCTTACACAAACAGTAGAGCAAACAGCCATCAAACATATTTAGGTAACTAGATATCTATGTCCTCGAAGCTAACACATGGCATTCACAACACAGCAACGCATTAGGTTTCTCAATATAAACAGGTATTGTGTCAGGTCAAGAATATTTAACCTATACCGATGTTAGCCTCTTAATGATGGTAAAGGAATTAGCCATAGCATCTGATTGGATCATTGCAGCCTTTCTCAGAAGATTGTTTAAATCCAAAACGGCCTCCTTTGGCAAGATACTGCTGGTGGTATTCTTCTGCTCGGTAGAATTTCTTGGCAGGTAAAATCTCCGTGACTATCTTCCTGTTTGAGAGCTTCTGCTGCTGTTCCATGGATTCCTTTGCTGCCTTCTCCTGCTCAGGGGTGTAATAGTATATTCCAGACCTGTACTGTGTTCCCACATCATTCCCCTGCCCAGCAAAGACCAACAAGATGCAAATGAACAGGCCATGAGAAGAGTACATTGAAATCATATTTATATCACAATAGAATCCCACGAGATAATGATGATCATGATTATGTCTATGAGCAATGAAACAAATAAAGTGACATCAGCTATGGATGGAGTAATTTAATAAGCTACCAATGAAATAGGAAGACATGCAACGACCACAGGCATACCAGGACTACTGCCTAGAATATTGATGTCCGAATGGTGCGCATGTTCCAATGAAAAAAGTGATAATACCCATTAATCCTCATATGACATAGAGTAGGCATGATGAAAATTGGACTCCTTTGCACAGCAACATTAAAGTGCAACCTGATAACGCAAATCCTTGTTAGGTTGCACTTAATGCGAACCAAGCACCATTATCAAAACAAGAGGTGATACTCAAATCTCAAAAGTACAACGCGTGGCTATTAACTCCTAGGGGGGTGAAGTGGCGAGGTAGTTTTAAACATGCTCAGAAAACTCAAGAAAATCATTTATAATTTTCATGGCTTTCCCTGCCAAAGTGATACAGTCAATAGGTATTACACTAGACTATCCGAAATCAAAGCAGATTTGACAACTAAGTTTCTTCATTGCAGACACCAGGGTAGCAGGCCTTTCCATTTCCTTTTCCAGTTACATCATTCTATGCGTGTTTCCCAATAACCGATGCCTGTGAAGCTATTCATTTCAGGCTAACGAATTGACAATAAGAAAGGGATGGAAGGTTATTGACTTCTTTAAAAGATAATAACAGGAAAAGAAAACATCTTAGCAGCATATTAACGATAAGAAAGGGAAACTAATCAAAAGAGGGAATAAGCCCAGCAATTAGACCCAAAATCACCTCAAATCATTCCCAAGAAAGACAAAAAAATTAGAAATTGAACCAAAAAGATAAAACACAACTATCAACACATCAAGGGAGTTTCAATTAAAATAAATAAATAAAACAAAACACATCAAGGGAGCACAAATACAAACCAGTCCATCAAACAAAAACAAAAAAAGAACTATACACTAAACAAACCCACCAAAACCCCAAAATAGCAACCAACTTTAAAGATTTAAATCTCACGGCACCACAAATCAAACAAAAATCCAAGAAAATCAACAAAAACCCAATTACAAACCGATCCACCACAATCCAATCAAAACCCAGCTCATATCCCTACCAAAAGCACCAAACTTTAACCAGAAACCTCAAAAATATCAAATTTTGACAACAGCCCATTAAAAAAACAAGTCAATTCAAGCAAACACACCTGGCGATTCAAGGTAGTAGGATCATGTCTAGCCCAAAAAGCATCAAGCAAAGTCTCAAAGCTACCCTCTTTAGGGTCATACTGAACCCTAACAACTTCGCTATGCTTGGTAGTACCAGTACAAACATCTTCATAACTTGGATTATGCGATAAGCCTTGAGTATAACCCACTTCAGTTTTGGTAACGCCCGGGACTCTTTGAAATGCCAATTCAACACCCCAAAAACAACCAGCTCCAAACTGAGCAAATTGCTGACCAGGAGCTGGTAAGTCATCGTCAGGACCTTGTGGGATTGTTGGGTCCATTGTGGATGGGTCAGGTGACCTAGTACCAAAGCCTAGTTTGTTAAGGATGTTCATTGGGGGCTTGTAATAAGAGATGCGTTTTAAGGTTGGAGGGAAGTTGAAGGGTTTAGAGTGAGAAAGCTGGGATTTTGCAGAGGGAGACAGGAAGGGTTTTGAGAGGAGGAGGAGAGGTGTGGTGGTGGAGGTGGAGGTGGAGGAGAGATGGGTGGATAGAGTTTGGAGCATTTTTTGTAATGGATTTGTGTTCGAGTGACGTGTTACGGTTAGTTATGTTGCTATTGGTTAAAACTGGAGAAATATATTTTATATTGTTTCTGTAATTATTTGTTTTTCTCTGAAATTTAATTTCGAGGAGATTTTTTTTTTCTTTTTCTTTTTTAGTAGGAGGATTTTGAAAAAGAATCCAAGGAGGAAATTCCTGTATTACTTGTACAGATCAAAAATCGAATTAAGCTTTCTACAGATAGATTTTTCCTGAATTAATTTTAATATATCAAAATTAAGTGTTTTTTTTTTAATTAAGTGTACATAAATGGATTGACAAATTAATTTTTATCATGATAGATTTACAATATGAGTTCCTTTCTTTAGACAGCTTCATGGAGACATCACTCGCACCTGACAGCATTATTCTTTGTTTTTATTTGCTAATAAATTAAAGGTTAATCCTCTACTTCTTGATTTCCCCCCTTGTTTTACTGGGTTATTTGTGATTTTTTCTTTCTATTTTAATCACCTGTTTTTGTTGAAGACATCATTGCAGAAGTTGGTGGACTGGAAGAATCTGCAGAGGGAGATAGAGAACCTCAGGAGTCAGTTGTCTAGCCCTCTCATCAAGCCGTCATCGTGTGGTTTAGATATTGGAATGTGGATGGAAGCCTTTCATGCAGCAACAATTTCTTGCTAATGGCGTTTTCATTCGACCCCACAAAGATCATTTGGGATTGGAAACTTATGTGGTCAAGTTATATACGCAAGTTCAAGGATAATTTTTTTTTAAAACCTAACAATGTTGAAAATAGACTTGATGACTCGAGACTCGATTCGGACTAGATTTGAAATTAAACTAACCAAATAGGGATTTAGCAGAAGGAAAGCTACATCTTAATCTGAGCATAATCTAATAATTGGATCTAAAATTATATATTTCTTTTTTGAGATTTCATGCGTTTGACGTGTTCATACTTCTTTGTGGGTATTATTTTATCTAAATTTAAAACCATGAAGTAACTCGTATGTTTAAAAACAATTTTGATTGCGCAGAAGTTGCAACATCCCCTAGAAAATTCTGCAGAACTTGAGAAGGATCAGTCCAGAAGAAGCAAGGATTGGTACCAGCAGCTCCCATTTTATCCAACACATCAGCACAAGATCTAGACAGCAGCTTCTTGATATCAGCCACTAAGGCACAGACATGGATGGAACCAAGAGATTGGCTCAATGATCAGGCGAATAGCTGCCTGGGAGCAGTCAATATCAAGAACAGCGCTCCGAAATTTCAAGTCCCAAGCATGCAGAAGACCTTGCCTCATGGCTTGTAACTCAGCCACCAATAAAACCAGTAAAACTAGATATCTATTTTCCTGTTGTGTTTCTGATCGAACGCCAATTCCAGTTTTACCAGGATTACCAAAGAGCTACCATCCAAGTTAATCTTCACCACATCCCCTGGACGACTTTCCCAAGCAATCCACCTCTCATAAAAACAGGCAAGGATAGAAAATTTGATCTATGTTTAAATTTTTTTGCAAGAATACTATTATTGTTAAATCCCTAAAAAAAAAAGAAAAAAGGAAAAACCCTACAGGATAAAATGTTGTGTCTGGAAATCCATTGATGACCATCACCTACTAAGAAGCCTTCTCCTATAGAAGTAGGAAGAGAATGACGATGGTAAAGATTCTTGTTGGTTACAAGATGACATCGTTCTGCCAATCTATTCTAGTCAGTTCGCAGATTCCACCCAGGATGGCAAGGAGTGTTAAATCAGGCTTGTCCGCTTAGGATCTGGTTGAATTAAATTAAACTTAATTAAAATTAACTTGGTTAAATCTGTTTAACTCAACTCAATAGATTAATTTGTAACATAATTAATCTAGTGCTTGATTTTATTTAAAAATTTCAAAATAACATAGTTAAAAGATTGATATAACTGATCTTATTCAACCTGATAGATCAACCCACAACTTATAACCCGAACAACCCGAACAACCTATTTAACTTTTTTTTTTTTTTAAATCTTGAGATGATATTATTTTTAAATTGATAAAGTCAAGTTGACCTGTGCAACCTGTAATAACTTGAGGCCAATTCATATAACATGCGAGGTTTAGTATCTTCGGCAGAAACTCCGATTCACATGTGCCTGTTATGTTTCTGGTTCCTATTCTTTTTCTTGTAATTACGTGCACATGACATGCTGCGGCTGTAATGGAGATTAGTGAACAAATTGCATTTTGATAACCACAAAATTCCAAAGACTACAAAATTATCACGCTTCGAATAACTCAAAGGGTTAAACTTTATTATTTCTGACAAGTCAATGATATTATTCAATAATATAAAGGGAACACTTGATTGATGATATCATCATACAGCCTAACATCTCAAACAGGGGAGAACTGGCGAAGGAAAGAAAAGGTGAGAATTTGTCTATGTTGTGTATTCAGCATTTATTTTGACATAATCATAACTTAAATCACAGCCCCAGGCTTGCCCACTTCCTGGTCCATCACCTGTGGAAAAAAACAGATACACAGCCTATCAAATATGTTAAACTCAGAGGGTGCAGCAAGTAAAACATTGCTTCTTAATTGACATAGATCTAAGGTTATTGAAAGTTCTTGGAATGAGCAGCTCATCAGCAGTAATGTGTAGGGAAAACTGCATGAGCCTTTACGTGTTGTGCAAGTGAGTTTGCAAAATTAAATAGCATGGTAGCTTTTGTGTGGTGGTTATTATTAAAGCAATGGCAAATTAGCAGATAGAGCAAGGCCAGAAACATTATATTTCTTGTTGTATGAGAAGAGTTTGCCTTTGAACATGAAGTGGAATCAATAAAAGAAGGAAAATACAGGCATGGTACGTAAATGATCCACAAATGTTTCAGAAGCTTACCCACGGATATGTAGATTCCAACCGTGCCATGGATCTCACCAGCCTTCCTAAGATAGTTACTGGCCGCAGACCTGAAAATCTCCAGTTATCAATAATTGGAATGAAATGGAAAAGGATAGCAATGATACACTCAAATAAGATGGAAAACAAGAAGTCGTCACCTTGAAGATAAAAAAGATGTTATCATTTACAGAAGCAGGTCCAATTCTCACCTGTCAAATGAAAGTGGTTGCCCATTATCCATCAGCAAAATATCTCCCAGCATAATACGAAGATTGTTTTGGTGGAAAGGAATTCCTGCATAGCCAGCAGCAGCAGCAATGCGTCCCCAGTTTGGATCTCTGCCATAAACAGCTGCCTGGTATAATCATTGACTGCAAGTTAGACATAATAAAGTTGACGCATCAACGGATGATGTTTTGAGTTCTGATATCATGCCTTGACAAGAGAAGACGATGCTACTGAGCGTGCAATTTTTGCTGCCTTCGCCTCACTTTCTGCCCCAGTTACTGTGACCTACATAGCCAAGTCACAACTAGCTGAAATTTTCTACAATTTTCAGATAAATTAGGTTTGTTCCAGGAGAAAGCTGTGAAGTGCTCAATATATATATTCCTACAACCATCTTATTCTAATTGTGGAAGATCATAATGTCCTGGGGATAGGAATCAGGGATAAGAGTTAGCTAATCTGTCAATAGTTGTGCGCAAACCAAGTTTTGCATTAGTTAAATGTTATGCTGGGCATAAATTAGCTTCAATTTCTTAGATGTCTGTTAGCGCCGGTACTGTAATTAAAAACTTTGGCTAATCAAGTATGTACAATCTTTAAGACGAGAAGCAAACCTCAATTAGACATGTAGCTCCTTCTCCATCCCAAGCTATTGATTTTGCAAGACCTTGCATTACCTGAGAATAGTTGTTTTTTTTTTTTTTTAAAATTAGACTTCATACAAGATATAATCTGAATAACTACAAGGTCCCTAAACAATCATGGGCTACCCCATAACCCTTTCAACACCAAATCCTAACAAGTTTGCATGATTGTTGCAGAAAATTAGGGAGAGTTTATGTAAGAGAAGATATAGCCACAGAACATAGTTAATATATTCATCTTTATTTATATAAAAAAAAGCCACAGAACAGAGAAATAGGTTATCAACTGATGAATATGAAAAGGGAAAGACAGAGATGTTATAGATAGTTTACAGTTAACATAAAATAAATGATTGTTGGTGAGAGGGAATGCTTGACAAACTTGAGAATGATTTTAGAGTTAGAAAGCTTAGTTCAGAAAATAACAAGGACAAAACTATTATGTTTGGTTGTTCAGCAATTAAGTAAATGCTGAACCATCGAGGGAGAATAAAAAGTTGCCTGGCAGCCAAACTTACAGCATCAAGGCATGCTTGAAGTTGCATTGCCTCATGGCAGTTTATGTTAGATATTGAGATTGATCCAGATAATCCGCTAGCCAAAGCAATGACTGTATCATTTGTACTTGTATCCCCATCTACCTGTAGCAAACAAGTGTGAATCAGCCCAATAAACTAAAACCACAATCTAATTGTTTAGTGAAGAAAACTTTGTATGCCTTTTCAATGAAAGGAAGCCTTGCTAAACAAGAAGCAATGCAATTCAAGTGCACACTAAGGTATCGCATGTATAAAAATTACCATTTGCAATCAAACTGAGCATGAATATGATTGTACTCGAAAAAAAGAAATGATGATCACACTCCATGAACGGATAGACATTCAGGTATATTAAAACAAAACAATAGGAAACTTTTGTCATAAGAGAGCATTATACAAAATCAGAATGAATATTAAAATTATGTGGTCTTATGGATACATTGAAATTCATATCTGAGTTAAGTTTACAATGCTATTGTCAGCCACCAATGTCTACAACTACAGTTTGGTAGAGTCAGGAAACCATCTTAACATTTCTCTAATTAATCCAGCAGGAAAACTCTGGGGAAAAAAATGACCTGCCATTATAGTCTCAGCATTAAATTTTTCAGGCAATAGGGAGTAGGGACCACATAAAATCTAGCTCAAGTTCAACAGTAGCCAACTTATTGAAACCAGTGCAGAACTTTAGAAACATGTACAAAAGCCATATGTAACATACAGTTATTTGGTTAAAACTCCGATTCACTGAAATCTGCACCATCTTTCTCCAAACATCACTGTTGACAAGGGCATCAGTCGTTATAACCTGCAAAAGATGGTATTGTCAAAGAACAGAATGATAAAGTGTGCTTTCCCAGAAAAATTGAGAGAAGCAGTAGAGGAGACATACACCGAGCATGGTGGCCATATTTGGGTGGATCATCCCAGAACCTTTGGCCATTCCCCCAACTTTTATATTTGTCCCTCCAACCTGAGGCATTTAACAAATTGTAATACCCTGCCTTTCTGCTATGAATCCATATTAAAAAAGCATGAATTATTAGGAAGCATCTCTCAAAAGGTCGAAGTTCTGTGTTCAGAAAATGCTGTCATCCAAGTGGAAAATGAGTAACATGTAAAGGCAGTGGACTAGCTTTTGAACACCAATAAAATATACACAATTAATGCTTACTGATCAAAATTGAATAATATAATTTTCGAACACTTGTCAAAGCTCCACCCTTCTTTTTAAAGTTGGCATAAGATGCATTGGTATTCAAGCAATGATTTTGGACACTCTTAATGTTTCTCCCTTTTTCTTTGGAACAGAATACTCTTTAAGTTGATGATCCGTTATTAAAGCATAGACCAATTTAACAAAGGAATAGAATGAGAAAGTCATGGTAGTGTTGTACATAGACAGAGTAAAGTTATGGTGGTTTATATCCAACAAGAAGCAAGCACACCAGCTCCTTAAGAACAACTTTTCACAAACCTGAGACTCAATGGCCACACTCTTGCTTACAAGGTCAGTTGTTGTGATTGCGACAGCTGCGGAACCTGCCCTGCATATCCACTAAATATCATTTTTTTTTAAATGGAAATAACACCTGTTGAGGAGATTATTGAGAACTAGAACCTATCTATATGATAAATGTGACACTGGACAAGGATAAGAGAGTAAATACAATTGGGTTGTTCAACAACCATGGGAGCTCATAACTTTTAAACTAAATAACAGATAGTAGAAATGTACCCTTCAATGGATGGAGATAAAGAATTAACCAGTTTTGGAAGCGAATTTAGAAGTGCTCCCTGCACAGTTCATCACAAAAAATAAGCTGCATGGTACAGAGCACATCAACAGAGCAGCATAGCAGGCTTACAGCTTATTGACTGTAGAATTAATCATGCATACCTTCTTTATTCTTTGACCTATGATACCAGTGGATTCAATCAAAACTTCCTCAGGCTTCAATTTAAGTAACTGAAGATAAAAGACACAAAATGAGAAGTGAATAAGGATTCAGTTAAAGCATGATTTTCATGAAATTGAGATGTCTACTCAAAGATTGTATACCATAGCAAGAGCACCAGCAGATTCTAGCACATCTTGGTAGCCTGCATCACCCTGGATGTGGATGGTAGGTATCTTAATCATGTAAGACTCAGCACACTCATTTTAGCAGTATAGTGACATAAATTAAAGGAATTCCTAAGTTTTCTATGCTTACAAGCTAAGATCAGTTCATTCTTGGACAAACATATGGAAAAATGAAAAACAATATTGCACGTGGACCATCCAGCTATATGGGTGAAACTTACTGTTGCTGCATTTGCTTGACCAGCATTTATTAACACTGCACGTGCCTGATGCAAAATCATGCCATCAACTTATGATTAGAGAATTGAACCAAGATAAGAAATCACGGTATAAATAATAATAGAATGTATTAAAAAAGCTACTTGTCCACATATAACAATGGTGTTGGATTAAAGAGCATTTTAAATCCAAAAAACCAAAATGCCATGAAAGCATGCGCCCGATGGCCTACAAGGTTGTATCAAAATAATGTCAAAATAGTTGAGCGACACCTAGCACATTCAAAGTTAAAAGTATCTACTACTGCCGGTGAAAAAGATAACATCAAAATCATGTCTACTAGACAGTGTAGGTCATTCTTTCAAAAGAAAAAAAAAAGCAATCAAATACAAGCAATGCAAAAATAAGACTCTGGCTTACTGTTTTTGAGATATCTAATGCATTTTTACAGTATAATACTGGTGCAGCTGCAACCATGTTGGTAGTGAATGCCCCTGGAGATAAAAAGAAAATAAAATACCAATTCTCAGGTCAAGTAATCTAATTTCTTTCATGATGCAAATAATTTGTCCATCACAAGCAAAGCAATTCAAGCGGTTTAACCTATCTACCTAGAGAAAAATAATCACCATAACCTCAAACCTAAAAGTCCATAACAACATGTAAAACACATAATATCCACTAAAATGTGAAACCTTTACCTGCAGCTGTAGCGTCAACATCACAAGTAACAAGCGCAAGATCAGGCTTCTCTCCTTTGGCACGCAATCCACCATATATTCCTGCCGCTTTGAACCCCTTTGCAGCAGTAACTCCCCCAGGAATCTATCCTCACAAAAGTTGCAAACTTGGTCACCATTTTATGAAAATCAAATAAAGACGCCCTGTTAACTAAAAGCTCTTCAAGAATAATAACCAAAAAATAAAATAAAATAAAATATTAGATAAAATTCCATCTTGATTCTAGCACTAATCGTTAAGGTAATTAACTTGTAATTAATCAAAAACTCATTATGATTTTCATGCACTAACATTTTTGGTCATCTCAAGAACAAAACCAGAAAAAACCCATCAATGCTAACACCATCTTGAGACTAGAAAAATGCAGAATAACAATCAAATACTAATAAAATCTTCATCTTGAAAATGTTAACCAAACAAAGAAATCAATAAAAAAAATAACGGGCAAAACTTACTTGCTGCCATGGTCCTTCAGGAAGAAAAATAGGAGCAGCAGGTATATAATTAGAGGCCTCACTCATGCTTGATGACGATGAAGCAGCCACTGCAAATACCTTAAAGTTTCTCTTACTTAAACCAAAAGACCTCAAAACCTGCAAATTATTAAGCTTTGAGGAGCCATGAAGTTCAGGGAACTTTAGAGAGGAAAAGTGATGAGGAGGCGCACAAGTATGCATCTTTTGGGAAGTGGCGGCGAATGCAGAAGCTGAAACAACCGGTTGCAGTGGTCTTTTTATACACAGTAGCAGCAGCAGAGCGACCACTGACTGGCGGCTTTTTATATATATATATATATATATGGAACTTTGAAGGGTTTTTTCTTAAAAAATTGTTTTGAATTTATTTATTTATTTTATGGTGATTAGTGAAACGTGGATTTAACGCTAATTAAATTAATTATGTTCCGATTCCTCCCTGTCTGGTAAAAAAGATTGATTTGCGGGTAAACTATATTTTTATCCTTGTAGATTTATCAATGCTTCAATTTTACACCTATAGTTTGAATCTTCTTAATATCACCCCTTTTGTTTTCAAAGGATTCAATTTGGTCTTCACTACTAAATAACTAACAAAAGATTTGAAACATTTTGCAATTTCTTCATCTCTAAATTCGAAAAAAATAATCATTCAACCATCTAGGTGGTGACCAATAATAAAAGCTTGGAATTAAGAGGTTTGCTCCCTTTGTGGTCTTAGATTCGAGTCATGTGGTTGCTCATATGATGACCACTGGAGGTTTACATGATCGTTAACTTCAGGGCCTGTGAGATTAGTTGAGATGCGCCCAAACTGACCTGGATACCCACGTTAAACTAAAAAAAAAATAAATCATTCATGTCATTATTTTTTCTTCATCTAGAAAGTGAAACAATCTTGTATGTGTGGTTTTATGGGTTTTTTTTTTAATTTTCTTTTTTGGTGTAGCCATCCCATGTTAATTAAATGTTACTAAATCTCTCGATCTTTTTGAATTTGTATATAATATTGACTAAGTAATGTGATTATATTCAACTATTTTATTAAACAAAAATCATTAGGGTTGGTTTACTTTTGTTTCAAATTAATTTACATAATAATATTAAATAGTTTTTCTTTCGGTAGGAGTACTGATTCACTAAGCTTTCACCTCAATAAGAAATTTTTGCATTCTTTAACTTTTTTTTTCTCTTAATTATTAACGTGTTGTTCGACCAGCTTGTGTGTACCTCGACTAATTTTATGAATTTTAAAGTTAACGACGATGTAGATTTTTAATAACCCTGAGGTTTGTGAGACTCGAACTAGTAACTTCTAAGAAACAAGTTTAGAGCCTGACTAGTTGAGTTACACCTCTTATGGTTTTTTTTTATTTCTTAATTTGGATTGAATTAATATTTAAAAATACTCATTTATTACATCTTAAGAATTGTAATAGTATTGTTTTTTTTTTTTCCATTCAAAGCATGTTAGTTTTTATTTCAATGGATTTATGTAGTGTTTGAAGAGCAAAACCTACTCTAACAAATAATATTTTTTCTTGACAAAAAAATAAATAAAACGACTGGATTTATAATTTATGGTTTTATTGATTATAGTACGCATTTTTGCAATTGAATAAATTTCAGGGTAATTTTATGCAAATTGTGTTTCTTTTAGTATATAAAAAAAAACAGATCGTCAAGAGTTGTCGATATTAAAGAAAGAGAGTCACTCTCTATCTTTTGAAGAAATTATGTTTTTGACGCGATTTGTATGGAACACGCTACACCCTATACTTTCTGGGCAGATTGGTTGGCCTCCTTCTTTGACCACCAGTGAGAAATGCGCATGCATTTGTAAGAAATATGTTGCAAGAAAAGCGCATACATGTACCAATGGTGTAATACTGCTAAGATTCTTTTTCTCAGCTATTGATTTATTACTTCATGCTATTGACTTCGGCTAAGCCATCACCTTTTTATCCGCCTTCTTTGGTTCTGCATTTTCCGCTAGTCATCTTGAATCAGTCACTTTTTTCATGAATTATCGTTATAACATTCTCATTTTGTCTCTTCAATAGGGTTTCATGTAGTTCATAATTTACTTCTTCTTTCTATCATGTCGTGTATATGCAGCTCGACATTTAGAACTGAGTATTCACACGTCTGCAAAAGCTACAGTGCATGGGTTTAGGGGTCTGGATATGTCAATCTCTAAACTTCTACTAAGCAAGCGGTGATCAGTGATGACAATTTGAGTTCCTCTTTTTGGTTCTGGTATTTTGGAACATTTACTCCCACATGTAGACCTACTGAAGCTGTAGTTTTCCAAGATATTTGCTTAATCTCTGTATTTTGTGGTGTATATAAAAAATTAACAGTCCAGTGTTCTTGTTCATGACACTGGTGAACCATGCCAGGATGCACATTTCACCCTTAAGATCGAAAGGTACAAATAAGAGAGTTCGCTTCTGTATATGGTGTGGCTGTGTGAGAAAATCTCCATGCATCTTGGCTGGGAAGTATTATATTTCTGGAACTTGGACTGCCATTTATAGAAACTGATGATCGATAATTTTACAAGTATCAGTATGGATTGGTGGGTTTATAATAAGTTCAATTATAATCTCAACGGGGGCAATCAAATTACAATGATCTTTTGCATGATTTACCATAGCATGCTGCATTAAGATTAGGTTCACACATCAACCGTGCAAAGTACGAGTCTTTAACCTAAGAATAGCAAACCTATTGCTGGTGCGGCCTTGCAAACCCATTTGTCATCATCGCAATTACCGCTGTCACTATTTGCGGTCCTAAAGATCTCACCGCCCCAGCCACCTCCGGCCCTATATCTTTCAGCGTCGCCAACACCTCCGGCCCTATGTCTTTCATAACAGCTGCCAACCCTGGCCCTACTGCCTTCAGCACTGCTGCCACCTCTGGCCTTGCAGCTATCCCCATGGCTGTAGGTGTCCCGACTGTTGCCACCACTGCTGCCCCCACAACCACCACTACCCCGACAACTATTGTAATAGCCCTTTTAGCTTGCCTAAGAGTTTGCTGAGGAAAACACCAAGTATGACATGTTTGAGTGCTAGTTAGATTCCACCAGAAGGAACTTCGATTGGCAAATAAAACATATTATGCACTTCTTAAAAACTGTGCTGGTGCATTCCATATAGATATTAGTTTCCGAACCAAGTTTAGAAAGCATAGGAACTTATTGGCATAAACTGAAAATGTTCTAACAGACAAGTTCATTAAAAAAATACAAAGCACTATACATGATAAGGTACCTGAGCAGATGTAGCCTGGTTCATTATATACTTTATGTCTGCTTTGAACTGCATCCATAATGACTTACACTCCACTGGTGTAAGAAGTGTAGCGTTTGGAGAAACCTGCCTCACATTTGATTCCTATCAGAAATCACTTTGATAGATACATGTGTGTGTTTTAATGGATAAATGTAAATATAATGATATTCGTACACACCAACTATTACCTCTTCCCATGCGTTAGAGGTAAGGAGGTCAGGAGGAGCTCCTGAAGCTGGAACAGCACCATTTCCATCCATGAGAGAGGCAAAGAGTACATGCTCAATCTGATCTGTTGTCTGATTCAAGCGAATGGCCGCCATGATTTCTAGGATTTTCAAAGACTGCAACAAAATAACGGGGACACATTCAGCTATCACTCAAAAGTTGATGGAGAATGAAAAGCATCAATGGATATTGGTTTTTATTTATTTTGAAGTTTTAATATTGAATGATTATTCTAGGTTTTATCATTTAAAAATATTAGTATTTATTATTTAGTAGTTAAGTTAGGATTTTAGCTTCCTTGTTAAATTATAACTTGTTAGGTTTTCCTATTTTATACTAGTTTTTTTTTTTAACTGGCTTCACGCATATGAATAAGCACATATATAGACAACAGTTATAGAGTGGTTGAATGATTAAATAAAATAAATTGAGTTTTGCTTTCAAGATCGAGTGTGTGTTTCTCTTAGTTTTGTCCCTTCAAGATCGAACAATGCCTTTCTTGTTGGTGATTTTTGTTTTCTATAATGTAACAATTCTCTTGTTTTGGTGTTTTGATCTGTGCAAACAATTAAACATGCTAGCAACCTATCATTACAAAATGTAGGCATATTACCGCTGAAAGCGCATTCCTTTCAATTTCTTCAATGTTTTGTTCCGTAGTCCAAGCCCCTGACTTTGAGTTTCCATCATGATTGAAAACCTTTGCGAACCTGGGATACGATCCAAAGCTTTAATGAACAGAAAAAAGAAATGGAAAAAGAAAAACAATTGAAAGAAGAAGAAAAGGAGCAACAATTAAGATGGCACTCTCCACCTATCCTTCATGCGCATCAAAACTCTTCTTGTAGCTGCAGATTCTCTTGCCTTTCTCTCCACCACACTTCTTGCATTCTCCTTCAAATATCCCAATCTTGTGTCAATTTCGGATCTGGGCAACTCGAAATCAACATGAGCATTTGAAAGTTCTGATTCAGCAACGGCAGTCTTGCTCGCAAGAAGATTTCTTACTGACACCCATGTATCTGCCTCACCAGCTTCAAATAAGGATTGTACTTCATCAGCAAGCACATCAGTGAATTGTTTCTGCATTGGAATAACATTATAAGATTGGGTTGTTTTATTGAGCAGAGTGATATGCTTAGATTAAAGAGCAGTAACGGATTGCATTATCAACCGAGGAAATTACCACATATTTTGCCATCATTTCTGACAGCATATGGCGACTAAGTTTTTCCCTGACTCCCGAAACATTCCACCCACTCAGTCTTATGAAAGCATCTGAGACAGGATGATGAAGTATTTCACCAAATTCAGGAAGCAAAATTAGTAGATCACACAGAACACCAAGCATATGTAAGCGATTTTAACACCATAGCGGGATGGATTCTAATAGCAGCAACAGCTTCAGTAAGTTGCAGTGATGCCCTTTACTTTGCCCATTAAATTGCTTTTTTCTGCCGTTTATCTTAGCCAAAGAATTTCTTAGATGAAGTATCATTTAGTTAGTTTCTGTGAGAACTAAAATAACTTGAAAAGATTGAGAGTTCGGATAGAGAGGACCAGTTGCAAGGACCCTAACCAAAATCATACAAACAGAAATGGCAGACAATTCAGATTAGTTCCACAGAAAAAAGTAAGGCTTTAAAACATAGCCTATGCACACATTCATGGAGCCAAAACCTGCATTTATGCTTAACTGTCATCAAATGTGGCCCACGCCATTCAGATCCAACCAATTATCATTTGGGGCGATGCTTTTCATTAGGGGTGATTATTTTCGGTTCGGTTCGGTTTTTATCAAAAAAAGTAACCAAATCGAAATTTTTTTTGAAAAAAAAACCGAAACCGAACCGAAACCAAGTCAAACCAACCGGTTTCGGTTCGGTTCGATTTTTTAGGGAAAAAACCGGTTCAAACCGGTTTGGCTCGGTTTTTTTTTCCGGTTTTTTGTCAGTTTTGGTTCGGTTTTTTTGGTTTTTTGTTTATAAAACCGAAACCGAACCGAACCGGCTGGTTTTTTCAAAAATTTAATCGGTTTAATCGGTTTTTTTCCGGTTCGGTTTTTCCAGTTATTTTTTTTCTGATTTTCTCAGTTTAATCAGTTTTCTGGTTTTTTTGCTCACCCTTACTTTTCATATCCAAGCCAAAGCAAAAATTTGTAAAAATGAATAATTATAAAAAAGTAAAAGAGTTTTAAAGCTTGGCATTCTAGGAAAAAGTTAAAATTTTATCCATTGCAGAGCAAATAAAAATAAAATCTTTTATGCCAAGGGATGTTAGTTGTGACTAAAGCACAAACTACAAATATCAACTCTTAAGAATCTAACTCAATTCAAAAGAGTTGAATAATGTCACAGAATCAAATCTTTTTGCTAGTTGGAGTCAAAATACCTTCACATCCTTCATCAAA
>Ga0325401_1000116_pt1 | contig 47169 bp, 38 predicted proteins | sample PopdelMetagenome_FD_205666 | JGI IMG/M metagenome (GOLD analysis project Ga0325401, IMG submission 205666) | Populus deltoides microbial communities from Bellville, Georgia, United States - Xylem-PdKOR-R2 | ecosystem: Host-associated > Plants > Phyllosphere > Stem > Wood/Secondary xylem | place...
GATGATCAAGTGACAGCTCTCGATCCATGGGAAAATGCAAGAAAAAGGAAAATCATAGCTGACATGAGTTTCCTATCTCAGTTTTTTTGCAGGATGGCAAATTTAATATGCATACTTGGCCAATTGACAACAAGATGGAGGAACAAGATTTTATCAGTTCAACTCCAATGACACATTCTTCTTCTTGCAGCACTTAGACATAGTAGCCAGTAAATGTAAACCCTCGACCAACAATCTCACCCGCACAAAACCATGCAAAGCACTCCAGCCCAAACAGAGCAGCAATGCCAGCGTCCTCAACCTTCAATTCCTTCCTGTTTTTCCACAGCTGCTTGGCAGAATCAAGCTCCTTCCAGAAGGCTTCATAACGCCCAGGAATACTGTTTCACATACCCAAATGAATGGATTAATATGAAAAATATTGAAATTAATGTCCAAGAAATAGTCTGAGAATTGGCAAGAAGCTAAGCAAACACAGATGTTTTTGAAGAGGAACACGTAGATTTTGCTTGTTAAAATACAGCAGCAATTTTGATTACTTTTTATGGAACATTTTCTGTTAAAAACTACCGAACATTTTTTTTTCAGGGTCATATATATTGTTTGCAAACACTATTTATGGAATCAACTGTCAGTCACTATTTGCTTGTCTAAAAACTCAAATTATGTCACAATTCTCATGGTATTTTGTTCAGTGTTTAGAACATAAATGAAAGACAGGGAAGAATGAAAGATACAGAATACTATTATCTTAGCAATTCCCGATCTCACTTTCTGCACTAGGAACATCAGTACAGATATTAAAAAACACATTTATATGAGATGAGTAAAACGAATAAGCATTGTTTTGCATTCCATATTGCACTAAAACTCGGAATTCAGTCATGTATCAATTAAATCTAGAAATAATAAAACCACAAATCAAACACAACAGTGCATGAGTACCAGCCAGACATCAGATATAACCTAATTGGCAATAGACGAGACACAATTACAAGACCATCCTGCAAGAAAATATGAAAATGTGTGCAACCCCTTGCCGAAAGAGTTGAAGTTTTGAAAAATGTCCGCTTCTCCATTCAATGGTTGATTTCATGATATCAAACTGTTCTATTTTGATCGTACAAATCACCAACAGGTTCAACCTTCCATCAACTCTTTCAAGATTCATCTCCAATGCAACACCATTTGCTAGTTTAACAGCAGTTCTTGACTGAATGGCACGACTAATAAATCTCCACATTTCAAGAATTAGCAGGAGATAGAGATATTACTAAGGCTTCTAACCTTAAACAATCTGCCACCAACTACTCGACAATGGACCACTCAACTTCATCGTTTGTGAATTGTCAAAGACAAAGTCTTTACAGATGTACACTGTAAAGTTCTTAGTTAGTTAACTAGTCCGTTCAAAATGAATCCATATAGAATCAGGGAAGCTAATAATGAGAAACCAGGTCAAATTCCAACTAGAAAGGATGAAATATCCCAATTACAGACTTACTAGACTGGTATAGAATGAAAAGGTAAACAAAAAAACAAGAACACTGGCAACAGACTTGACCCACTGAACAATGGAATTCTTTCTCGGTTGCAATTACAATTAGTTGGCCTTATGAGGCAGTTCAAGCATAAAAAAGGGCACACAAATGACCCGACGTGATATCCAAAACTTATATAGACTAAAATATTCTATGGCAATCAACTAATTTTATGACATTAATCCCTCCCAGGCAGCCTAAATTCAGGACTCGAACGCAACATAAACAACCCAAATAAAATCTTAAGCAGCCAATTGAGCCGGGTTATTTGAACCAAAATCTAACCATTACACTGCCTAATACGAAATAAAAATAAAAATAGTCCATGTTATTGTTGTTGTTGCCATTGCGAAATCTATAAAACACAGCCAAAGAATTAGCGGTCAAGCAATATTCAATTGAATTAAACAATTAAACAAAGAAAACCAACCTGGCGAGACGAGTGTAAAGCAATTGCTTTGACAAAAGATTACATTTCTCAGCAGTGGGTGGGTCCTGGATGTATTGCTTGTTTTGCTCTAGCAACTGCCTGTAATAAGAACCACCATGTTTTGCCAACAACTGCGAGGCTTGAGCAGCCTTGGATTGCAACTGCGCTAGCTTCGATGCCATTCCTTTCCTAAATGTCATCCAATCAGATCTTTGTGTCAAATCAAACGCAACATTTAATAGGACAATACATTAATTTCTTAAGATTAATTCCAATACCTCAAATTTTCTACTGTTCGTGATGGGAGAGAGAGAGAGCGAGCGAGATAGAGAAAGAGAGGATAGGGTTTTGTATTGGCCGGGACTATTATTTTGTTGATCTGCTGGAAATACTGTGCAGTGAAGGTGATACTGTGTCTTGCATTGACCACTATACTCTTGCCATATGTTATTTCCCTTACTTTCCTTTTTGATACAATTTTCATTTTGGGCCCTGGACAGATTTTCTATGCTGCATGGCTGCTTGCATCGAATCAAAGCCCAGCGAACTATTATTGTAAGCACTGAAGGACTTTTTCGGCCTCGACTTGCTTCCACGTGTATCGCTTGCTCGATGCTCCAACAAAAATTCACCCATCAAAGCCTTATTTCTCGTTTATTTATTGAAAAATAATTTTTTTTTAAAAAATAAATTTTAAAAAAATAAATTATTTTCTAATATTTGATAGTGTAATAGAAAATAAGTTGGTAAATATTTTTCAATGTTTGGTTATATCATGAAAAATGAGCTGTAAAATGACTTATTAATGTTTTATTTTTTTCAAGTTTATTAAAATAATGAGGAACAAATCTTACAAATTAAAAAGTTGAATGAGAATGATATTGAAAAAAATATAATTTCATAAATTATCTCAAATAAAATAAATAATAATCAAAATAATAGAGATCAAATCTAAAAAATAAAAAAATAAAAGATGAAGAAATTAAAATAATAATAATTAACATTTCATAAATTATTTCAAATAAAATAAGTAACAATCAAAAGAATGAGGATCAAATTTGATAGATAAAAAATTTCAATAAAAAAATGATAAGAAAAAAACAAATAATAATTATAAAAATGAGGACCAAAATTAATATAAAAATTAAATTTTAAGAGATGAAATTGAAAAATAAATATTCAAAACAAAATATATATAACAATCAAGAGTTTAAGAACTAAATTTGATATAATCAGCAAATAATATGTTATTTTTAAATTTTTCACAACTTTCAAAAAGTGTTTTTCGTTCAAATTTTTCAGGAAAACACTTTTCTGAAAATCAAGTTAAATTTTTCGTTGATCGAAAAATATATTTCATTGATTAATTTTTTTAATGACAAACAAATATAAAATAATTTAAAAAATAATTTTTTAAAATCTAGTTTTCAAAAAACGAACATATCCTTAATTACTCGAAAAAGATCCGGTGGCCTATCGAGGCTGTTCTCCAAGCCCACGGTATCGGATTATTATGTTGCCTCTTTCGGCAAAACTTCCTTGTCCGCTTCTTGTTCCATAATTAAAAATCTAAAAAAACAGTAACTAAAAGGCATTGGAGAAATACCGTGGAACGCAATTTTATATTCACCACAACAGTTCTTCTTGAGAAGCTTAAAAAAAAAAGGTAAGGATTATAAGATTGCATGCAAACACTTTGTCTACAAAATAAGACAATCTATTACTCATCAGAATACTTCCCGGCTGCTTCTCGGCTAGCTTCAGTTCAACTTCTGTTGATGAACTTGGGCGAGGGGCATGTTTAATTTTTTCTCTTGGGCTTTGCTTGATTGCTGTAATGGAATGATTGTCCATGAAGTGCGCTACCAAGTTGTGCAGGATGCCATTTTGTGTTGGAAGAGGTGCTGATTGAACATGTTGTCCGTGTGCCCCTGGTTTTTTGGGTTAGCCATTCCATCTTCTTCTCTGTAGAGGGATTGTCTAGGTATAGTCTGCATGTGCCGAGGTTAGGTAATGCCTTATTTTCAGTTTTGATCGGTTTGCTTCTGTTTATTTTTGTTCAGTACAATGCTGCCACTCCATGTCATTTCGTTTGGGAATGAGCTGTTATTTTTTCTATAGCTACCATGGCTATTGCCTCGTTTCTTGCTTTCCCATCGTGTCAAGTTGTCTATTTTTTTTTAAAAATCTTTTAAGAGAATACCAGGTTTTAATTTGTTGCTTTCTCTCCCAGAAAAGTCCAGTTTTCTCTTGGTTTCTTTCCTACGTTGGCTTTGAGGACTCATTTTGGTGAGTTCAAATCTGCCTCTGTTTTTTGTTTTTTTTTTTTTGTGCTCAAACTCTATTGATTATTGGTTTTGTTCGGCTGAGATTCAATCATCTTAGAGTAATTGCAGTTGCTACTTGAGTTAACCTGCGTGATAAATCTTTTGACAATGACTAATCAGGTGGTTGCCTTCGTTTTTCTGCACGGCTGCCATGGGGGTTTGCATTCTCTTCCTACAATGGCTGCTGTGTTATCTATTAATGTATATGAATGATGTCCACCCACATAAACATGTAAGCTTCATTTCTGAAGAAAAAACAGTAGTTCTGAAGGTATAGCTGATAATCCGTGACATTAAATCAGTTTAAGTATTGGAATTTCAAACATAGTCTAATTATATCAGGAGGGACTCATGTAGAATCTAGGCGATGAGAAGCATGCAGAGTAAATATGCAGATCTCTTGTTATCCAATACTTTAAAGCCTGACATTTGTAATAATGAAGATAATTCATAACCTTTTTCTTCAAATTAATGGGAATTAGTCTCCTAATAAGAAATTAAAATGAATGCGCCTTGCCTTATTTATTTATATTTATTTTTTTTGCAGTTTTTCGTGGAGAACACTTGTTGTTCCTGCAGTTCCAGCATCATATTCTTTTTCTACCCATGTGCAACTGTTCCACTTCTATTCCTCATGGGTTGCTTTGTTACTTCAGTTTTAAACACTTCTTAACTAGCATTGCAACCATAATTTGCATTTAAAATGTTCAAGGCTCGGCCCTTTTGAATTGAAATCGTAATGATAGCCTTCTCCGTATGGTTGCATATTTTAACCTCGTTTTTTTCGGTTCATTATATTCTTTGCCTATTCATCTTCTTGAATTAATTTGATGAATCTTTGACTTGCATTTCTTGTATTATTCATGTTACAGCCCGCAGCATCGCACGGGAATTCAGCTAGCGTGTTCTGTAACTCTCCATACCCACGACTTTAAGAGACTCTCCTCGCTGGCAAATCAGGACAAACTTCTTCTCCTACAGTCCTACTCGCCAAACTTATCGTCCTTCCCATGGTTATTCTTTAAACACGCATTGCTTTTGGATAGTTTACAATAATAAAAGCAGTATAAACATGTATGGAAGAGATGCTGGTGCTAATTCATATGTCCAATCCCATAAATAATAATCAAATACTACCTTTATCATCACAGAAATTGTCGGAAGAGAGCGTGGAAGATAATGGTCATGTTAGAGGAATCAGGTCGCTCACGAAAAACTACACTCCAGAGCAATCGCTTGGCACGCTTTTTTCTATCAATGCACGTGCTTGAGCAATTGGATGTACAGCTCCAAGTACGAATCCCAACTTTCTTGAGCTTTTGACGTCATGACCACGTAGAACGATATACAAAGCAACAAAAATGATAACCTGGAATCTCATAGCACCAGGAAAAACTTCATGGGAATAGGTCCTAAAAGGTTTCAGTCAGCTTTGCTCGCACGACCCGAGTCAGCAATCCATGAAACATTCGAAGTAAACAGCCAGAAAATAACAGTTGACAGTATTTGCAACACAACAATATAACCATCCGAAGAAACAAATTTAAAAAGTACAAAAAAGAAAAAGAAAAAGAAAAAACACAGAATAAGAGCATCTTAAAGCACTACAAAACCTGTCTACACCCAAAGTACTTGTACATAAAACCCCATTCACCAGAAACAAAATGGAATCGTCCAACAGAAATCAACTTTGTGGCGATGCCTTAGCTAATCCACTCTGCTGAGCAGCAGTCTGTGATGCTGGTGCTAATTCATATGTCCCACGAGCATTGTTAGCTGCATTGCCATCAGCCGAATATGCAGCAGGCTGTGGATAACCACTACCATAAGAAGCATTGTATGGTTGAGCCCCCTGTCCATAACCTGGTTGGCCAGCTGGTGGCGCACCATAAGTTGGAGCATACCCTGGCTGAGCACCTGCGGCACCGTAACTGGATGGTGCAGCACGCTGGGAACCTGAATCTGGTTGCTGTACATAGCCTGATGGCGGTGGCTGGGAGGGTGGATATCCTGGCTGTCCAGCAGGCTGGCCATAGCCTCCAGGGGTGCTGGGTGACTGTTGGCTCTGCCCATAAACAGGTGGATTGGCTGGAGGTTTCTGTGATTGAGGTGCTCCATAGCTTGCATACTGTGCAGGTGGTTGACCCCCATAGCCAGCTTGGGAAGACGGGGGCAATCCATAACCAGGCTGAGCAGCTCCCTGAGATGGATAACTTGCTGGGTTTGGGCTAGGCTGCTGGCCAGTAGAATAACCTTGCTGTCCCGTTGCAGATGGTTGAGATGAACCTTGAGCTGAATCTGCTTGAGCTCCATATGAAGGAGTATGTCCTTCCTGAGTTGGGTTAGCTACATTGCTATAGTTAGGAGCAGCAGTATAACCTTGCTGTTGATCATACGGTGGTGGCTGACCATACCCAGGCTGTTGATACCCACCATAGCCATCTTGACTGTAACCCTGCCCTTGTTGGTTATAACCAGAAGCTGGTGCCTGACTGTAATTATAACCAGTGCTGTCTGCTGGAGCTGCAGATGCACCAGGGGTTTGTTGCTGAGATGAAGGTGGCTGACTATAGTAATCATAAACTTGATTTTGCTGATTTGCTGAGACAGCTGACTGGTCCCAGTTAGAGGGGTATCCACCAGATGGCTGTTGTGGAGGATAGCCTTGATAAGCCGGCTGAGACATATTATACTGTGCTGATGCGCCAGGGTATGCTCCAGTCTGCATGTAGCCATAGCCAGCTTGCTGCATTGGTGGAGCAGAAGATGGACCCCAGTTTGTAGGTGGCCGAGCTTGATATCCTTGCTGGGGATAACCTCCACCCATGTTTGGATTCCTCATACGATTCTGCAGAAAATAGACGTTTCATATAACCGAAGGGAACTTGAAAAAAAACACATTTCAAACCACATATTGCAAGATACAGGATGGGTACAAATATAAACATCTTTTATATGAACATGAAAACAACTAAAATGAGAAAATTTGTTGTGCATGTACAGATAAAACATGAAACAACTAAAATGAGAGAAATATAAAAAACTGCATAAAACATAACAAACAAATAGGTCCAATTAAGGGATTAATGGATCTCATATTTTACCAGGAAGAGGTATGAATGCCTACATACCGTACTTGGATGGAGGAATTACTGAGTTACTCCAGCAGAAGCTCAACCTCACCCTACTTGAAGTGAATGGGTACAACAAAATCCACAAATACCATACAAGCTATACCACAAAAAGAAAGAGAGATGCATACTTATTGATATGCATCCTTGAAAGACCCTATCTATGGAAACTGGACACGGTCTCATTAATGATGCATCAATTGATTTAAATGAACCTTACAAGATTTCAGTAATATACCAGTACCATCTTTCAGGGAACCATTGAATAGAAAATGCAAGCATACCATGGTGATTCTATAGCTCATTAACTGCATATGGCTATCAACCTAAAGGAAAATGCTTATTAGAAAGCTGTCTAGTTAGCTTCACCACAAGGCCCTTGACAACAAGACAAACATATTGCAAACTGAATGCATGTGAATCACTCCAGAAGAATACAAGAAAGGAAAGCAGGAAGGAGACGGATGGAGACAACACTTCTGCATGAAATAGCAAAGAGCAATAGAATGCATAAATGTGATATCAACCTTTATAATTCTTCAACAACATAATACCCTTGAATAAGGGGGGCACCAACAGAGATTGGAATCCACATTGGAAAAGCAAGAATAAAAAAAATATAATGGTATGCAACTTGATAAAGAACTCGATTGTTAACTGTTAGGGACTTTTACCAATAACATTATTGATAACAGAAACAAATTCATAAGAACTGCCAAAGATGCCACTAAAACAGTTTTAAACTCAGATGAAAAGATTGACAAATTAAACATTTAATATCTTCAAGCTTCATTTTTTCAAAAGAGAAGTCCAAACTACCAAAGGTGACATAATAGTTATTTCCATAATAACCTTGAAGTCAAACACTCAACCGGATACCAGAAGAAAATCTTTAACAAATGAAATTACCCCAAAGGCTCATGATCCAACACCAAGTTATCCAAGCTAAAGGAACACCTCCATCACAAGTAAACTTTCAGCTCCTCTCCATAAATATCATTTACTAAATATTAGAAAACAGGATTCAGAACCATACCAGGGCAATGCCGAGGGAAACACCAACACAAGGGAATTTATGTTGGTGTCACCAAAATTCCAACAACACTAACCCTACAATAGTTCCCAATAATAATATCAGTCATATGACACATTCAATAAGCACATATGGCGGCAGAACAAGCTATATCCAAGAACCATTCACTCGGGAATACAACCAAGAATGACCAAATATTTTGCTCAAATAATCATTGGCTAAAGAAGCTTTTACAGTGCTTACCAACCTAAGCAGGAGAGGTATGAGAACTTGTATCATCGAAGATTCAATAGATCAACAAAGTCCTACCAACTTCATGACAGTTGTAATCACTCTCAATAACAACTTGGCACTTTTAAGCTTTCAAAATAAACCTCTGCCATAGCCTTAAACCATATATCCACCATCCACCTCAAGAGATTTAGTAAGGAGACACTAACTGCATTTATATAAGAAACTGATGCAGTTGCAACCAGAAAACAGTGACGGTTTATAGTTTTTCTATCAAGTTGATCTATGAGAAATCCAGATGTATATTGAGGGGTACAATGTAAATTCCATCCAATTCCTAAGCGAACTATAAACCAGCAAAATATTAATAAACAAGCCAATAGTATCCACCACAATAGTTAGCATTGCACAGTCAACACTCTTCTCCGCGAGCTCAGATTGCCAAAGGCAAAAGAAAGAAAACATCAGCTAAGCATATATATGCCAAGAGGTGCAAGCACAAGCTGCCTGCAAATCTGAATCTTGATAATCCAATAAGTGAATAATAACAATTTATATGATTATGTCCAATAACCAGGGCTCATAGGTATTCAGCATAACAATATGATAAGAGAAACAAACATATCTATGAAATTTGATTTGACTTTGAAGCATCAATAGAAAAGTTAAATCAGCTTCTTCCTATGAAATTTGTAAAGGAAAAGGAAAGACAAAATGATTTCCTTCTTTATAAAAGCAGCCAAAGTTCCTTGCACAACACAGGGACAAAGGTTCGAAATATGGTCCAAGCTCATAATGAAATATTAATTGAAGAGCTCAGAAAACAGCCTAGCTAAATACAACAAGACTAAAACAGATTCTCCGATGAAATGCATAAGAAATAAATAGAAAAACAATTAGAAAGTGTACAACAAAGCAAAAACTATTTGACCTGTGAAGAAACATAGAGAATTGCAAAACCCAGACTGTATTATGAACTTGAAGATATCCAAAAGATGTTTAGAAATATTTCTAGAACAATGTATAATATCATTAAAAAAGCCAAAAATGATTTATACGAGATATTTTACCAGACAAACAGTAAGAATCCCCTTGTAACCTGCACTGGAACATACAATATACACAGACCAATCTGAAAAATATACCCAAACCTAAAGCAGCACAATAAAAGAAAGCTACATTGACTTCCACAATTTCTCACCGTATGAACAGAAATGTACGTAATATTTCTTTTATATCATGATAAGAAACTATATTGTCAAAAAGAATGGCATAGCTATCAGAATTATGTATATATATTAACCACATGTTCACAACCAAATCACTAACCCTACAAAAAAATCCAAAAGAAGCAGCTATAAAACAAAAGTCATAGGCATGCATATGGAACTGTTTCCTGAAAGTTTAATGTTCCAAAACAACAAAACTTGGGAGTTCCTCGGGGCCAACTCTGCAAACTAACATCAACAACCAAACATACCTCACTGGTGACTTCATTAACCAACTGTTTTGCAGTCTCGACCTGCTCACTGGTGCCCTCTATGTGAACTGTTCTTTCAGCAGATGTATCACCTGGGGGCAGATGCAAAGGTATAACCTGCAGAAGTTCAAAAATAATGAGCTGAGTAAATGACAACTGAGAATTTTACTCAACAAGAATAATAGACAGCATGAAAAATAACCAATTTACCATTCATTAAAGTAGCATACTTCAAGAGAGACACCTCTCACGAAGAACAATGATGAAATCAAAAGATGTGAAGATGGTTTCTATATAAGAAAAAAGGGTGAAGATGTGATTCAGAAAACAAACCTGAATACGGGCTCCAGACCTAGCTTGCATATTCTTAATTGTCTCACCACCTTTGCCAATAACCAGACCAACCTGAATTCATTGGTAAATCACAAACTATCGTGAACCAAATCACCCAGAATAGAAACAAAAATGTTCATTGCAAAACATTCACACACCTTGTTGTTGGGAATCGTCATTGCAAAATGTTCAGAACCACCATGACCTGAAAACCTTTGGGAAACTGTACCAGAACCCCCTGCCTCAGCCTGGACAGCAAAACATTCACCACTATAAGTACCCTAAAAAAATTTTAAATCAAATTAAAAAAAAATATAGTTGTAGGAAGAAAAACCTCACTGGAAAAATAACGTAAAAAAGCATAAGTCAGCCACTAATGCGCACCATGATAAATCATCAATGAAAAAAACCTAAAATACACGCATCTAAAAATGCATGGTATCAACTGATTATCACTAAAATCACTGAACTATCCCATGTGGCTGAAAGGCATGAATGATTATACCAGCCACAGCAGCACGTACAAGTTTGAATACAAAGTCAGTTGCCTACCTCTGCAAGGACATCATTAATCAACTGCTCTGCCTTGGCAATTTGTTCAGGAGTGCCCATAAGCTCAACCATCCTGGTTGGGGAGTTGGGATCTGCATCCATATCTCGAGTGACCTGAATTTTTGCTCCAGACTGAAGCTGAAGGTATTTGATAGTCTCTCCACCTTTACCAATGATAACACCAACCCTGCCTTGAGGAATATCAATTTTTTTACTCGAACCAGAACCACCCAGGTATGAGCCATATGAAACTGGAATTGATGAAGGGGCTGAGTTTGACATGGTAGACTTCATATCTGTTGTCAATCAAAGAAGTTAGTTGAAGTTCCAAATCAAACCTAAATTTCATCTTGAGTTGCTTACTAAACAGCTAAAAAAAAGAATGAACCTGAGAAAAAAGAATGAAAATCAAGTTGGCGACCACAAATAAGAGATCTCTACTACAAACAGTAAATATCAACAAAAACACGATATTTCTAAGAAATAGAGTATCAGAAACCGTAAAAAAAAGAGACCCTGGCTAAAATATATTACATCATCTTAGCTGAATAGAAACACCCACTAGCTATGTTTTTTAGATTTTACATAATCAAAGAGAGTCAACGCCACACAATGGATGAAATCCAAAGGCATCGAGTATAAAAAACACCAAAACTCCAGAACAACAAAACCCTAACAACGATACTTGCATAAACAGCCAACAGAAACACTATTACAAAAAAAATTAAAGTCCTAAAAACATTGAAAACAGAGGTTCATATAAGAAATACAATAAAAACAATTAAAAACTCAAGAGTGTAAAATTCAAATAATTAAATAAGATGAAAGCGCACAGATCCACAAATACACATACACGTACACATACATAGAGAGCAGCTCGAGAGAGATTATTCAAAAAAGATAAATCAAGAGAGATGGAACCTAGAGGAGCAGAGCTGAAACCCTTGTTATTCTCACTGGAATCAAACCCACTCGCACCGTTTTCAGCCCTGGGTCGCTTAATATCAGCACCAGCACCACTCATTATACGGGCGGCGATCTCCTGAGCTTTCTGTTTAGCCATCTGGATCTCGTCAGCAGGCGGCGCCACGCTGTTGTAAGATGGAGGTGGAGCGGGGTCAGAAATCGGAGATGAGAATCCAGTTTGCCTACGTGTCGACGGAGGCGGTGCTGATTGGTCATCATATTTGCGTTTGTTGGATGATGGTGGTGTGGTGTCAGTGGCCGTCGAGTATTGAGATTCGTCTGCCATTATTGAAAGAAACCCTAGGGGATTGAGAGAGAGAGAGAGAGAGAGAGAGATGAGAGAGGAGAGATTGATTGGGTGATGTAGGAAGGAGGATTCGAGACTTTATACGGGGAGGTGGTGGTGCACATGATCTTTTGGATATTATTATAGTGTGTGGACAGATTGTTTTGTGGTTGGGTGTGCTCTGGGTCTTGTGGATGGTCCTCTCGGCTAGCGGATCTTGATTAGAATTTTGGGCAAGCTTTTAATTCTGTATTTTTGCTTTATTTTTTTTTTTTTAGTATTGTCAGACTGCCGAATAAGGCGGGCTTATGAGATTTGAGCCCACTTGCGAGTATTAGTATTTAATTAAGAGGGTGTTTGGTAGTGTAATTATAATTATTTTTTAAAATAGTTTTTATTTAAAAATGTATTAAAATAATATTTTTTTATTTTTTAAAAATTATTTTTAATATAAACATGTTAAAATAATATAAAAATATCAAAAAAAATATTAATTCAAAGAAAAAAATAAAAAAAACACATTTCAAAGAAAAAAATAAATAAACAGGCCTAAGAAAAAAAGGCTTAATAACCTAACAGCTTCGAAGCCAGTCCACTGAAGCAGCACTTTGTGCAATTAGCATAAGAAAAAGGGTGGACTTTATTTTTGCCCCAATATTTCACTTCTATCCCTTCAGTTTTGATGTTCTAATGTTACCCCTTCTAGTTTCTAAGAAAGCTCCAATTTTGCCCCTAGTCCTTAAATAGCCCACCTTTTGAATTGGATTTTTGAGTTCTTTTTTCTTTTTTAATTCTTGAGTGTTCGTATGATATATTATAATAGTTCTGGGATCCGAGAGGAAATATGAAAGAGATTAAGAAAAATTAAAATAAAATATGAGAAACCAACTTATATTTAAGTTATTTAGTTGTAAAGAAGAAATAAAAATTTTAAAAGAATCATACACGTAACGTTGGAAAATTCTAGCACGTGGGGGTAGAAGTGAAAAGACAAAAATATAGATTAGCCAAGAAAAAATGCCATGGAAAAAAAAGGAATTTTAAAACTTTTTTTAGATTAAAAAGGACGGCAAACCTAGAATAAGCTTTCATTCTCCACCGTGAACATCGAACAAATTAGCATATGCTATCATTAGTGGCATGTAATACAATTTAGTATATGCATTTTCCATGATCGCAAATGGTACAAGAATAATTTGTGGGCGTGGACTTGTGGGGTGTTTGGTATTGAAATTCGACTTGTTTTTTATTAAATTTAATTTATTTTTTATTTTTTAATTATTTTAATGTGTTAGTATTAAAAATAAATTTTAAAAAAATACATATATTTATAAATAAAAAATAATTTTAAAATTAACATATAATTCTCAAATATTCATCGGTGCCTCTCTTTAAAAGACCAAACCGAACGTACCAACATAACCATGATTGTGCCTGGGTGGAGGATTTGCCTCCTCCATCACCAAGTCTTGGCACGAGACACAAGGCAAGCTCATCAATATCGCTGAGGGATCTGAGGGCCATACATCATGTGACTATAAGATTTAATTTGATATTGTAATATTTTTTATTTTTTAAAATATTTTCTTGTTTAAAAATATATTAAAATAAATTTTTAATTTTTAAAATTTATTATTAACACAATAACATTAAAATGAGCAAAAAAATAAAAATTAATAATCTAAAATTAAAAGATTAATTTAAAAAAATATATTTTTTGAAAAAAATAAATAAGCTCTAAACATTGCTGTAGAAAAAACGGTTTTACTGTAACTTAACTGACCCAACCAACACAAACGTTATTAAGGTGACCTTGTTCACCTGATTGGCACCACTTACAAGGAAACTGATTGGTTCACCTGACCCATTACAACCCTTGTTTAGACTCGGGTTAATGTTAGGTAGGCAAGCCTGGATACAAAGCTATCACACTAGGGCACAAAACACTCAAACCCAATTTTATATACTTGCTCTATATAGCTGATAACATTAAATGTTAACATGACTCTCCTATTATAGTTGGGCTTAGAAAATGGTGCTGAAGTAAGGCCACCTGATATTATCATTTCTAAATAATTGCTCATAAACTAGGTCATTTCCCAGATATATCATATTCTCCATGCGAGCTGTGTATTTTATGGGTCCCTAAATCTCCACAAAGGACTTATTATACGTGTCTGTGAGCTTCCAGTGTTGCACTTCCTTAACTTTCAGCAAAGGCTTGGATCCAATGAGGTTTGTTTAAGCCTCTTCAATAATCCAGTAAACGCTAGAGCCTAGAAGCCTCTTCACACCTGTGCAGATCTATTGCCTTACCTGTCAGGCGAGATCATGTCCTCCCAAGACATTACATGGTTACTCCCCTACCTGTGTTTTGCTTTGTCATTTATCCTCCTCGAGAGCTGAACCAGTCTAAACAAAACCATTGAACTTTTCATGGTTATCCTGGCGAAATCTACACTGCAAAACCTTATTTTTTTAGCAGAGATGCTCAAAATAGGTATACCTTTCACTTCCCGGTACCAGATGTCATATAATGGGGAGCCTGTATTCTCACTCGGAGGTCTTTCATAATTGCCACGTAGAATTAGTTAGTTTACATGCAACTCTGCTCATCAGATGTTGAAGAAAGGCACCCTCATACATATCAAAGTGCGTATTAGCTCAGGACTTCACTTTGGGAAAGCGCCGTCAAGAGCTGACCACCAAATATCTACCAACTGGGCAACATCCTGAGTAAACAATTTTTCCAGCAACAGTTCATGGGTAAACTATACCCTTAGAAGCAACAAGACCAAAGAAGCCACTGCCGAGACTCAAAAGTCCAGGAGCACGCATAAAAAGAGTAGCTTTACACAAGCCCTTTATTTAGTCCACATGTTATCGAAACAATACAGCTTTCGAAGAAGTACACATACAAGCAAAACAACAAAAGGGCAGTTCAGCACATCAAAGTTACAAAAAAAGGTTTTAGAGAATCTGCAAAAACAATAAGAGCTCCAGAGATTATAGGAGATGGATCCATGACTAAGGAGTGTATTAATAACAGCGTCTCCCTTCACACAGCACTTAGAACAGGAAATAGATACCATTTCTTTTATTAGGTCATAAAAATGCAGCCAAGACTTCCACTTATCTGGTCCACCAATGGAGGAAGTCCTTGCGCCTGTGGATCTTTTTCTGCAGCTGGAGTAATCCATAAAGTAGGGCCTCAGCAGTGGGTGGGCATCCTGGAACATAAATGTCAACAGGGACAATCCTGTCACAACCACGAACAACAGAGTACGAATAATGGTAATATCCACCACCATTTGCACAGCTGCCCATGGAGATGACCCACCTAGGCTCAGGCATTTGATCATAAACCCTGCAAACAATTTTCAAAAGCAGTCAGAAACTCACTCCCCTTTCACCAGACAGATATGCATGTGCTGACAGAAAGGAATCTGATCTGAACACCTTGCCTGTGCTAAATGTATTTTGAAGCAAGTCCCAATTTTTCAAATACAAGGCATTTGGCATTAGAAGAGAAAATTGGTAAATTAAGTCCTACAAACTTGAAATAAAACCTAATGTTCCAGAAAGTTGGTGCTTTTATCATTGAGTTGCCATCTTGAGCAGCAGAGGCGGATTTACCATATTACAGATAATTGTGCTTGTTTTCACAATTCAAGGATCTAAACTATAAAGCTCAGGCTTAGACTTAAAAAACAGATAAGAGTTTTCCCATATACTGCGGTGGAGCAATTTGCTCATTCATCACATCTTTTTAAGAGACATACAACAATCAAATGAGTTTTACTCAACCCAGGTCTGGAAGCTATCTGAGAATGATTAGCCCCAAGCTCAGATTGATACAGCTTGTGAAGTGGTCAAGGATGATTCAGATACATCAGGTTCAAGAACCCAGAAAAACTTTAAGATTCACCCTAGATGGCTATAAAGGCCACAAAATCCTACGGATGTTGATTGATAGCTAGTAAAATCAACAACCATACAACTTCAAAGCAACTGAAGTATTTTAGCATTGAACTCATAAAATATGTTATTGTCTAATTTGGGTGATCTGAAGCTCAATTTAGATTGAGCACTAACAAATTAAGCCAGAAAATCCTTGCAGGAGATTAGATAAACTCAAGCTCTGGTTAAGCAAAGTTAGAAGACAACCAACTCCTCTCTTAAGCATGGTTTCATTAAACAGATCTAGATTCAAGAATTCTACCAAATAAACCACTTTTTGATGCATCATTCGAGCTAGACCAGTACTATACTGCACTAGCCAATAATCAGGAGTGAAAGCGAACTGTTTGTCTCATCCCCTTCCTGGAAATGTTATCCACTATTAAGAGCATGAACAAGGTTTATAATCAATTACCTCTCATAGTAGTGGAATTTCAGACTGGATAAAATAAATCAAATTAACACAGCTAAGCTCATCCAACACAAACCTTTCTAAAACAGCATCAGTAATGCTTTCACCATTTATGCATAGTAAGCTATAGCCATAAGATAAAAAATGTCAAAAATATCCACAGAACACTTCGGAGTATTAGGTCGACATATTGTATTATCGAGAAAGAACTGCTTCTGCACTCTACGTAATCCTTCTGAACCATTTCTCCAGTAGATATCTAAACAGTCTTCTAACCCATTTATTGGCCTCCTTGTCCTCCATAAATAACTATTCCACATATCCAAAATCCTACATGAATCAATCCTGTCTCGTTATCTTGGTATTTAAGCCCCAACCCCAACAGTACGAGACTAGCAACACAAAAAAAAAAAAAAACTCGAAGCCAAGTTTCCCAGTCATGTTCGAACATCACCAACGCAAGTTTTACTTTTAAATTTTTTATAAGCCGATCAATGCCTAGGAAAAATTCACTTTATCCAAAACCACGCTCCAATTATCCTTTTCACCTCTTTATTTATTTCAAACACAACAACAGCCACACGCTAATTTAACAACTGCAATCAATTAATCACTCTTAAAAGCATATAAACGATATAGAAATTAACGCAAACCAAAAAAAATCCATAAAAATTCCACCACAGATCCAAATCAAACAAAATCAATCACAAAAACCCAAACCCTAAAAAAACTGTCAAAAATCAAAGACTTACTTGCGAAGAGCAGGGGCCATTTTGTTAGTAAGAGTACCAGCAACAATCATACAGTCAGACTGCCTAGGACTCGGTCTAAAAATAATCCCGAACCGATCCAAATCATATCTGGCAGCACCGGTATGCATCATCTCAACAGCACAACAGGCAAGCCCAAAAGTCATAGGCCAAATAGATCCAGTGCGAGCCCAGTTCATCAAACTATCAACCTTGGAAATCACAAACTCCGCCGGCTTAGAAAGACCTGTTAGTGAGGATGAGGAAGGTGGCGGTGCGCGAGTGTAGGGAGCTGGTGTTGGTTCAGGGGAGAGAGATGGGAGGGTGGTGTGGAGAGATGCGGTGGCGGGGCGATGGATGGAGAGGAGGTGTGGGAGGCGTGTGGCGGTGTTTCTGGTGATCATTGCCATGGTTTGTGGAGGACACGGACACACAGAGTTCTGTTTGATAATACGACACCTAGCCTTCTCTCTCCGTTTATGCGTGTGGTTGGGTTTGTTAAATGAGGTTTGGATTTTACATTCACTGTATATATTATTCTTCAGTATTTTTTTACCGCGGTTAAAGGGGGAATGAGGATAGATGCCAGTCGTTTTCTCCTGGAGTGGAATTTAATGCTAGGACCTGGTTCTTGTTTATGTTTCCAGTACATTTTTAAAATATTTTTGGTTTTAAAAAATATTAAACTAATAATTTTTTAATTTAATTAAAAAATATTTTAATAAATTTTTAAATAAAAATTTCTTTTTAAAACCATCGTAATCTCAAACACTCTTCTACATCTTTTTATACTTCTTTTTTAAAACAATTAAAAACAATACAAAATCCTTAATAAATCAATTTAGCCCCTGAAATAAATATTTTAATAATTGAGTCCAAAATCAATATCGAGCAATTTCACCCCCTCATCCATTGATATTTATAATTTTTAAATTTCATCCAATTTGCACGTGATCAAGGAAACGTTTCCGTCTGAAGTGTAAACGTAAGTCCCAACTTGTAGAATAATTTTAACGCAAGGTTACACTAAATCTCTCTCTCTATTGTCCTTTATTATGAGCTATTAAAGTTGAACGAAATTGATTATGATTCGATACTAATATTATCTTTAAGCCATGTTAGGTTGTGTTTGGCACTTTGATTTTTAACACCTAACTAGCACGTATAAATCAGACAAAAGTTTTTAATTATCACCGGTAATAGATTAATTGATGCATGGCATTGTCTTCCATTAGTTATATTTGAGAAAAAAATTAATAAAATAAAAATATTTAAGATTTAAGGGGTGTTTAAAAATGGAATAGCTATTATTTTTCAAATTGATTTTTACTTATAAATACATTAAAATAATATTTTTTTTATTTTTTAAAAGTTATTTTAAATATCAGCACATCAAATCAATCAAAAAACATAAAAAAATAATATTTTTTTTAAATCAAATTTTAACCAATTCCCGTATAAAACACAATACCATAATATTTTTTGAAGATGATGCTTTATGCAGAGCTTCGCTACTAGGTCAATCATTATGCCCATCGTGTCAGCAAACCAACCAACAAAGTAATGAAACTTGCATGCATTTCAAGATCAATACAAAAAAAAATTAAAAAAAAATATGTTGTTTGGGTTGCAATTGTACCAATATTTGAGTATTATAAGTAAAAATATATGAAATTTTTTGAGTTATAATTAAGGTTCAAATTGAAAAAAAAAAGTTTAAATTGCTTTAATTTGACTAAAATTAAAGTTCAAGGATGAGTTTGGAATAAATAGCCAAGATAGAAAATCAATTAAAAGCTTAATTGAAGAAAAAAATTGAAATTATAAGTCAATTTAGCTTAAAAATAAAGAATTAAAGGACCATGAACTAAAACAAATAAAACATGGAATTTAGAAAACATATTATAATTATATAACGGATATGGTTAATGAAATTAAAAAAAAGGGATGAAAAATGACCAACAATAAGAAATTTAAAGACCATGGACCAAGGAGCAAAAAGCACCGAAATGGAATAACCATGATGAGGTTTGACACAATTAAATCAAAGAAAAAACCTAATTCTATCATAGAAACTAAAACGATGTCGTTTTCACTCTAAGTGAAAATGTGCGTTTTACTTAAAAAGGAAAAACATGTCAATGAAAAAAAATGTTGTTTCATTCTTATTCTTTGTAATATTTTTAGGACAAAAAAAAGGAAATGGCATAAATGAAAGTTTTTCATGCAACTTTAGGGCTTGAGATTGACCTTGATTGAGTCTTTTAATGGCACATACACATAGACTTCTGGATATTAGCTCTAAGATATTAATCAATTAAATCAAGAAATGAAACATACTTTCTAAATCATTATGTCAATCTTTCTTCCATGATCTTATGAGTTTTAATTTCGAGTAAACATTCTACAAAATTTATTAGATTTTTTTAAATACACCATGCTAATATAGAGGTTGCAATTTTAAGATCCCTTGATGAGAAAACTTAATGTCGAATAAATTGACTTAAAAATACCTTTTATCTTTTTAAAAAATAAAAAATAAAATAAGGTTTTTTCAGATTATGAACTATCATGCATGTTTATTTGTTATTGTCCTATAAAAATGTTACTTTATCGCTCTATAAGTTAGCTAGTTTCTATGTAATTATGCTATTTACAAATGATATATAAAAATGTTACTTTATCACTCTATAAGTTAGCTAGTTTCCATGTAATTATGCTATTTACAAATGATATAGTGGCATTGATAAATGTTAAGTATAAGTGCTTGATATGTTATAGAGGTGGTCATTTTTTGTTCGGTTTAATTTTTATTAAAAAAATAACCAAACTGAATTTTATTTTTTAAAAAAATCAAAACCGGTTGGTTAGGGTTTTTATATACAAAAATCAGTTCAAACCAGTTTGGGTCAGTTTTTTCCGATTTGGCTCGGTTTTTTTCCTGTTTGACTCGGGTTTTTTTTCTTTTTTTTTGTTTGGGTTCGATTTGGTTTTTTCAGTTTCAGACTTATAAAACCAAACCGGTCGATTTTTTCAAAATTTTAATTGTTTTTTTCACAGTTTGGTTTTACTAATTACTCTACAATTATAACTATAATTACTACCTAAAAAATACCTTGTCAGAAAGAACAATTCTATCTAACTAGCAAAAAAACTATTATAAAATGATTAGGAACTAAGAAATACTTGTATTTCATGCATGGTGAATCTTATCTTGTTATCTTCTTAAATTTAAAAGCATTAGAGTAACATACTCGTGACCAATACTTCGTTATTTAAAATTAATTTATTCTTATCAAACCAATATTCTTTGCATTTTATAGTATATATTTTTTATTATTATTACTAACAAAACAATAAAGGTATACCATTATAATAGTATTTTGTTTTTTTTTTTTTACCTTTTAACAAACCAATCTTATTTTTAATTTTTTTTTCAGTATCATATTTTAATATTAGGTTATTTTAAAATTGCACACTATAATGTTTTTTTTATCGAGTTATATGTTGATCTCATTAATTTAGTTTATTTTTTTTCGATTTTAACCTTCAACATTAAATATGCTAGAATTAGAGCTTTATATTGTTTTTTCATTTTGCTTTCTATAAATTTATCACAATCTCATAACCTAGATTGCAGGTTAACATGTTAATTTAAGTTGACTCGGTTTATTTTTTCGGGTCATCTTTTCTAAATGATTCATTTTCTATTTCATTCTTTAATATCATGTTGGTTAGAAATTAAGTTTCGTAATTTTTTTTATTTTGTTTTCTATGGAGTTATCCTGATCTCATGGTTTAGATCATGAGTTTGGTAAGTTTTGATTTGACTCTATTTATTTTTCTGAGGTCTTTTTTAATTGGGTTTTTGTATTTTATTTATTTATTTTCTACGAGGTTATCCTAATATCAAGACTCGGGTCATGGGCTGAAAGATTAGCCCGAGTTGACTTGGTTCATTTCTTTTTATAAACCTTTTCAGTTATTTTTTTTTTAATTTCACCCTCTAATAACTCAATTTTTTTTTTACAATATTAGGTTGTTTGAGAACTTAACTTCATAACATTTTTTAATTTATTTTTTTGAAGTTATCATGGTCTCATTAATTTAATTTTTTTTATCTTGATTCCAACCTTTAACATTGGATCTCTTGAAAACAAAGCTTTTTAATTTTTTTAATTTGATTTTATGAAATCATTTCAATTTTATGATTCAAGTTGTGAATTTAACAGGTTAGCTTGAGTTGTTTTAGATTGTTTTTTTTTTGATTTCATTTTTTAACATTGAATTGTTTTAAAATTAAGTTATGTAATTTTTCTAAATTTACTTTCTATAAGGTTTTTCTAATCGTATGAATTGGGTTGGGATTTGACATGTTAATTTATGCTGACTTATATGATTTTTTATTTAATATTTTTTTTATAATTTTATCTTTTAATATTGAGTTAATTAAGAATTGATATTCATAATTTTATTTGACCTATTTTCTATATGGTTATTAAGATCTCATGACTCGGGTCGTATATTTAATAACTTAACTAAATATGGGAGTTCATAATCTCAATATTTTTAAAAAATATTATTCAATATATTATTATATTAATATTTAAAATAAAATGTCATTCAATATGTTTTATGATTTGAGTAAAAAATAACATTTTAATAACATTTAAATATTTTTTTATGTTAAAAAATTAATTCTAACCGCGGCATATCATGTGTGATTCAGTTAATATTAATTTGTGATAAATGGTGTGTCATTTTGGTAATTTCATCACTCCAGAATCCCAACCATAAAAGTAAGGCATGGCCACCTTTCAGAAATCCCATCCCATTCCATTTGGATTAGTAACTGCAACACTGAAACAACACCTGTACATACTTGTAACACTCTTCTTGAGGAGCCAATAAATATAGAGAAAGGAACCCATCTGTCTTTTATTTCAATCTCTCTTCTTTTCACTCCTTTTCTACACTAAAATCTTGATTTGGTCAAGAAAGAAGATGGAGGAGCAAGTGTCGATGACAATAAAAGATTATGACGAAGAAGATGTTTTGGACGACGCTGCTAGTTCCAAAACCGAAGATTCTTCTGATCATCACGATATATTCACGCATTTCGCTCGAAATGGAATGATCAAGATTGGAAAAGAAACAGAGGAATACGTATCAATGAAGACTCAATTCCTTATGGGCATGAAACAGTATGCTAACGACACTGAGGTTATTGCCTTACACAAGAACATGGGATTTACTCCGCTCAAGCTAGCTAGGTTTTTTGCGTTTAAAAGTTTTGAAAAGGTGATTTTGCAGAAGAGAGGAGCCCTTGGAGATGCAAAGGTTGACCATGGTTGGTTTGGTGCTTCAAAGGAGGAAATTATTCAAATAATTTCTTATGGTTTTAGTCGGTGTAATGGTCAATCACATGGCCTTGGTGTTTATTTGTCTCCTTTCGAGTTTCTCCTTGATGCGTATGTTTCTTTGATTCCCTTTTTTTTATTGCTGATGTTACTTTAATTTATAGCTAAATGGTAATTAAGGACACGGCCCATTTTTGTTTAACTGTTCCTGATAATGGGTTGTGTTGATTTATTGCTAATTTGATTTTGTATTTAATTTTACATTTATTTGTTGCAATTTGTTTGTCCAAGAAGGAGGCGTGACTCATTTTCTAGGGTAAATTAATTCACTTCAATGCAGGGTGAAATTTACAATTGCTGATGAAAATGACATGAGGTATATGCTGTTATGTCATTTGACAATGGGGAATATGGAAGTGATTCCAGCCGGTTCGAAGCAAGTATATCCGAGTTCAGTGGAATTTGACACCGGTGTTGACAATCTTGAAGCACCAAGAAGATTGATTGTGTGGAGTGCTTTCATGAATTCTCACATCTGCCCTGCCTACATCATAACTTTTAAGGCCCCGTTTTTTGGTTTTGTTTTGTCAAGAGATCAAATCAGTGAACTCCCTGGAATTACTTTAAGTTTCCACGGAAGTGCCTTGACTTTCCCTGCTTTGTTTCCTATACTGGTGAAGGTTATTGGTCCAGCCAAGGCGGGTTTGATTTACAAAAGCCTTGTAGACCGTAAAAAATGTAAGATTACCCAAGAGCAAATGATCCAGACTACGAGGCGGATCATTGGGAACGACTGGCGGCTGATTGCAATGATTAAATCCAGCATAGACAAGGTGTGTGTACTTTCTTTCATTTCTTTGATCTTTAATGTTTCTAAAGAGTTTTGTTGTCCTGCTACATGCTGTTTGAACAGAATAACACCGTCGCATGGTGTCTTGGTTCATATGCTTGGCCGTGTTAATGATATTTTTATAACAAAAATCCATTCTTGTACTTTATATTAGACAGATCATAGTTTCATCAATATTGCTTGTGATCATAAGTGAGCTCTGTTTATAACAAAAATCTATTCGTTCCTTCACATATCATTTTTTTTTTCACACTTGCATGTCAACCATGAAAATGGGGAGCCTTTGGAATTGTTTTCAGATCATAAGTTGAAATAGAGTAAGAAATAGAGACAAAGGAGAAATAGGCCTCTATGACAGTCAATCCAATTATTCTTGAGATTTTGGCTTGCTTCTGTGCAAAACGTTTGACAAGACAAGCATGGGCTTGAATCGATCTAGGATTTCACGGGAAGTATGGTAATACACTTGAAGTTCAATTTTGTGTTTGCATTGTTGTATAGAGCTAACATGGCCTGAGAATATCGAAACAAATATTGACCACCCTATTCCGGAACAGGCTGCAGCGAGCGCATCCAGCAGCAAGGATGAGGGCAGAGTCAACAAATGATAGCAGAAGGGAATGACATAGCTTATTGATGGCCCTCTTCTAGAACATGTTACTAGAGTTGTTTGTGGTGTAATCAGGCTTTTTCATCATTTCATTCTGATGCCAGAATCATGAAGTAGGTCGCATCTTTTTCTTCAAAAAAGGAAGCGAACATCAAACCCTGTATCATCTTCCAAAAAATCCATTCAGTTCCAGAGTAATGGATGTCAATATCCAGACAGGCGGAAAAGAAGTACCAATGTTGCTATAAAATGGTGATTTGACTATAATAATCCCTGAAAGATAAAGTACCAAGGAAATTGGAATTGGCTTACTGAAAGATAGAATTTATTTCCTGGAACAGGTAAAAGGCAGTCGAGACAAAATTAATCGTCCAGAGCTAGAACTGCAGTATACAGTCCATTATGCGTTAAATGGCATGGAAATGAGAACAGTGTTTGTTCCATCCTTGTGGGCTGCCACATTTCCTGAGCTAACTTGCTCAATCCTCAGCTCAGGGTTCGGTTCAGGTCACAATTGCTCACCACTGCAGTTTTCTACCACTCCATGCAAAAGAGCGTGGACATGGACCCAGAGCCATATGCACTAATCAAACAGAAGTGCACGTTTTCGTAGCGCATTGACAACTTAGTAACTCGCAATATTATCATCTGGTCTAGCCTTCCATCTTATTTATCAACAGTAGGATTTAAACCCAAAATCCCTCCTCTCTGCCAGCGACTTGCCATTCTGCAACCACCACAGGCCAGGTGGTTAGTATTCACCTTGGATCCTTGTGCTGTATAGCACTTATTTTCAGCCAGATAACCAGGCTAGATATCTGTCCGCATTCGGAACTTGTAGTCCAGCTGCCAATACTACCTCCTCACTGCTGCCACCTTTCTTTTCAAGCTAGTCTTTTTTAATGAGAAAAAAAGAGTAACACGACTCAATGCTTTAAGAATCAATCTGCTTCTCTGATTTACAAAAACGGAGTCAGCAATATGAGAGAATCTCCATCAAGAACCAGTTCTTAGATTAATCAACCACCAGAGCTAGAAATCCATGAGGTTTTGCATCTCTTTAGCTTATTGTTGAACTGGTCATCAATAAGGAGTGATATTCTTGACACAGACGCTTGAACAAAAATCTCAGGAAACAAATACTCTCGCACTTTTCATGTTTTGCTTTCTGGATTCAGAATGAAGAGACGATAAAGCCTGTTGCACCTTGTAACAACTTCAATAACTAGAACAACGCCATATGTCAGCGAAGCGCTTCCCTTTGTTTCTTTTTTGTTATATATGAAGTTACTTTGTCACTCAAAATTCAACTTCAACTGGAACATCCTGCTATAAAGCATGGAAAAACTCCAAGCAACAAGACAAAAACAACCGAACACAATTACATCTATATATCTATATAATAAAAACATAAAAGCTAACAAGCAAACTTGTAGTTCCTGCATAAAACCGAAAATCTTGGATGCACCCATAAAATCCTGATAGAATGCAATCTGAATCAAACACTATGCTAGCTTGCTTATCTCCTTCTCAGCTCAGCCGCTGCCTGAACTGCACAGGTTCTCCTTGATGCTCGTCTCACACGCTTGTTTGTGCTTGATTTAAAGATCTCAATCAACAGCTGGTCATCCCCAGTGATCTGCCTCACAGCCTGGAACAGTTGCACTCCAGTGACCTTACGTTTGGCAAAGTCGTCATAGGTTCTGGAAATCAAGGCTCCCTTGGCAGGACCCAGAAACTTTACCATTGTGTGATGTAGAGCAGAGACACTCACAAAACCCAAGTTTCTTATTTCACTGATCCGATTTATTAGCAAAGTAGTGGAAGAAGGTGCCTTGAAACTTATGATGTAATCAGGAAGAATGTGAGAATTCATGAAAGTGGTCCAGACAACCAATCTTCTTGGTGCTTCAAGATTGTCAACACCGGAGTCAAATTCCCTTGAACTTGGATATCTTTGCTTGGAACCAGCAGGAATCACTTCCATCTTCCCCATGATCACTTTACATAACAAAATATGCCTCATGTCATTTTCATCAGCCCTTGAAGATTCCAACCTGCAGTGAAAAAAACTAATTCTGTAACTCGTAAGCCGAAAGGATTTATCCTAAACAGATTTGCTAAGGTAAAAGACTCACGGATCAGAAATGCATAAGGATATGTAAAGGAAGAAGCATGCTGCATACACTACAAAGGAATAATGATCCACATCCACTCCAATTTCACTTCCTCCAACAGCCTTTGAAGATTTAAATGAAATAAAGTCAAGAAATATCACTTTTCCACATTGATCACCTTATATTTTCACTATATTTCAATATTTTCTATCCAAAACAAGAGTGACATGCATATATCCAGAACATCAAATTGACCCAGAAATCCACAAATTTTCAATCTCCATTCTTGAACAAACAATTAGCACTAGTGATTAACAAGAACAGCAAAGCAAATATAGTCTCTGTATTGATTACCATTTAGTAAAGAATCATTAGTACTTAAAAAAAAAGGAAAAACATACCCATCAAGGAGAAAACTAGTAGGAGACAAATAAACACCAACGCCATGTGATTGACCATTACACCAACCAAAACCATGAGAAATGATCTGAGAAATTTCCTCCTTCGACCCACTATACCACGCATACTTAACATTTGCATTTCCTTGGCCTCCATTCTTTTGCGAAACGACCTGTTCAAAAGCTTGAAACGCAGCAAACCTAGCCTTCATCGGCGAAGTAGAAGCAGAGTTCTTGTAAATGGCAACAACCTGTGTGTCTTTAGCATGCCCTTTCATTCCCGTTAGAAAAGTCTTCTTCACTCCATCATACTCCCTTGTTTCTTCTCTAATCTTCAACAGTCCAGCGAAATGCGCGAGTTGATCGTCGGTTTCAGAACCAGCTGAGTCCTCCAAAATAGCTTCTCCTCCGTCGGAATCTTCTACTGTCATTGACACTTGATCATCTTGCTCTTCCATCGTAATTCTTTTATGGTTTTGGGAAGGGAGAGAAGGGTTTTTCTTTGTGAGTAGAGATGGAATGAGAGAGAGAGAGAGAGAGAGAGATATTTATAACGGCAGGTGGACCGTTATAAAAGTAAAGCTTTTGTGCCACGGTTTCTTTCTTTCTGTTGTGATCCCAAATAGGAGCAGGAACTGCAAGGGCCAAGAGGCAGCCATGCCTTTTCCTAGTGATTAAATTACCCAAATGACCTTGTTGTCTATTAAATAAGGTCAAAATAATAGTTGTCTGACCGATTCGGAATCTAATCGGAAAAAAACCTTGTGTCGATTGAATTTTTAGAATTTATTTGGCAATACAGTAGTTTTTATTTTTAGATATTATTTAAAAATATATTTTTTTAAAAAAATATTAGATTAAAGTTTTTTTTTGTATTTTTTTAATATTTTAATGTTAAAAATTTAAAAAAAATCATTTGATCATGATGTTAATCTAAATTTATTATTTAAACACTATTAGATGAATCTCTTAGCCATCATGTTAATATAAATTTATTATTTATTTTTAAAATGATATTTTTTTATATATTTTTTTAATTTTCCAAATTTTTTATCTGGCTAAATCAATATAAAATCATTTAAAATTAAAATTCCGAGTTAAATTTAGAATCATGATTTTATTATATTAATTTATTTAATTAAATCGAGCCAAGTTTAATATCTATAATAATTATTTTTTTTTACTAAGACGAGTTCTTCCATAAAAGAAGAAGAAGTTGATATACACATTACCTTAATTACCCCTGAGTTTATATACACAGTTACACACACTCACTTGGAAAGTATGGATAAAAAAAATCCTCCATTCGTAGGAAAACACACAATTTTTTAATCATTGATTTCTTCCATATCCAACGGTGGTAAAAAGCCATCCTTTTGATTCCCTACATGTTCTCTTCCTTAATTAATATATTTCATTGATTATCTTGCTTTAATTATAATACCATCAAAAACTCTTTTGAACTTTGAATTCATTTTTGTTTGTTTTTGTGGTTTAATATATTTTTTAAAATCTATTTTATTTAAAAAAAGTATTTTTTTATGATTTTAATGTGTTGTTGATATATAAAAAAATAAAAAAATATATTATTTTAATTGAAAAATATTTTTGTTCAAGCATCCCACACGTGTTCTATACAACTCGACGATCTTAATCCCTCGTACATGACTTTGGTTACCATTTTATTTATTTATTTATTTAAACAAAACAGCAGTCTCTTGTAGAACTATGATCACTTTAAAATCTTGAGACTTAAATTCAAAACAATTATTCAAGCAATTTCAATAACTCAAGCAATGTATACATTAATATCTTAACATACTTAGTCTTTCGATTTCGAATTGGAGCATAGATCTCACCGTGCAATAACATCAAATTAGGACTGGAGAAAAATATTGAGGGGAAAAGGGAAATAAAGAGAAAGAACAGCATAATCATTATCAAGAGAGAGTAAATCATTTTTCATCTCTTGTACTTTTAGATTTCTATATATATATCCTTTTTCTAATTAAGGAATTAATATATTATATATACATTGAGCTCTCACCACGTACGACAGGCTGTTTGAGGAACATGAGATGCCTGGTTAGGGTATTTCCTTGGAGATGATCGGCTCCATCTCAGACATGGAGGCTGACAAGGATGCGTAGGACATGCATTTAGGCATGATAGACTAGATGGCCTTAGTCTCAGGGTTCATGTTCTTACGTTTTGTATTTGCTTCTGAAATTTAGGTGATTATAAATCTGAGTTTAACTTGTCCAAGTGGAGGTGGATCGAGCCATGGACGCTCCTGCAGGTGAGCTTTGGATTATTGTTCTTTCATGGTCCTTGACATTATCCTGATTAACTATCACCTGATGATATGCTTTCTGGGATTTTGAAACTGAATTATCAAACTCAACTCGATAATAGATTTGAATTATTTGATGGAAATGTAGGACGGTCGGGGATGAACTGTGTGTAGTCATCATATACTTTCACATTTCACGTACACTTTCTTCCTGGCTTGAACAGCTTCGGAATCATCCCTAATGCGAGAAGAAGAGCTAGGTGTGTTCCTGTTGTCCTTGAACGTCCCCTTGCGACAAAGTATGAGCCTCCTGGATTCAGTACAAGATGATATTTAAAAAAAACATCAGCCTCGAGCAAAATTCTTAGGATCATCATGTTATCAGATCTCAGCTAGTAATATAATGGCACTCTGATATGTTAATTAGAAAGAGAGGGGAGGGTGCCATTAAATCTTATTCAAGTGATAATATAGATCTAATCCATCCAAATTCGAATGCATACGTACCATTAAATCTTATGCAAAAACAGATCCTCCAGAGCTGAAAACTTGTCAATCGTCCAAACATATTGTGGTTCTTTCGCCAAAAAAAGATGCTCCCCTTGATGAGAGCTTTTCCTCTTCAAACTTCATCTTATGAAAGCGCCATTCTTTTCCATCAGCATCTAAAATTCTGAATATACGCATTGGTTTCTTGAATATGAGCAAACTTTGGCAATGCTATTCTGTTCCCTGGTTTGCATTCCAACTAATGCGCCCAATTGATGAAATAGACTTTGACAATTACCTGCTGCCCAACAATGAAACAATCAAAATAATCACCACTGCTGCCTGTCTAGAGGTAATAAACAGAACAACACACATACGCCACCAAAAACCTGAAGATAAGCACCACTGAGAAGATGAGTAGCACATTAGAAATACTTTCTTGCAATTCATTCAAAAAAATTTTAAAAAGAAAAAAAAAACGAAAGAAAGAAAAGGAGTAACTGTGTAGTTGGAATTGAAGGGAAACCAAAATCCACTCTCTCCTGCACTCTCTGGCATTTCATCAAACAGTTCCAGTTTAAATAAACTAAAGCAGCACAAGTTAACCCAATCTGTGTCCAAAATTACAGAGCACTCCCTTTAAACCTCTCTGGTTCATAATTAACCCTTCACGGCATCGAATCCGACTCGAGACCTAATTCTTCTACATCAAAACCAATTCAATTCCACACTTAATTTCTAACACAAATTCTTACTTACTCCACACAACGTATGCCTAAGCAAACAACAATAGTATGAACTACAAGCAAGTAAAGGAGACAGCAAGACCCATTAAGTTCACAAGGTTCTTACCAATGACTACCAATTGATTGCAAGAACAACAAACCCTACCCTAGCAATCAATCACGGCACGGCAAGAGAGTCATTAAATCCTGATACCATCAAATCCAGGACAAAAGGCAATTCCACTTACTGGGACCCACAAAAAAGTTTTTTAATGGAGCCCACAAATGTGAAAGACCCGAAGTCCCCAGCCATCCATGATCATCATCCAATCCAACCCCCTTTATCAAGCTTCTATTCTAGTAACTTGGTATGTGTACTTTAGTACGTTACCGTACTACGTTTGCCTCCATAACACCTTTTCCACGTCAGCAACAACACATTAATAAAAAAAATTTCGAAATTTAGTTACCGTTGAACCGCCACCGCCTCCGCCTCAACAAACAAACCGTTTTTTCTTGTATAGATTTCAATTCATGGGCTTCGCTTTTCAATTACGCGTTTCCGTTTTTCTTTCTGCAAATTTTTAGGGTTTTATAATCTCTTCTCTCCCTCCCTATTGCGACCAATTATGCTTTCTTTCTTTCTTGATCATCAAGAAAGGAAGTAAGTAGCCTTGCCTCTGTCTTTCAAATCTTCAAGCACGCTGGTTTTCCCTGTTCATCCATCCTCTATTCATCGATAAAGTTTCTCTCTTTCGTTTGAATCCGATCCTCATCAATTCCTTTTCTTCATGTAATTCAAATACACGATCTTAGCTTTGGCAGAATGGCCATGTCGATATTACAAAACCCAGAAACGATAACCCCACAAATGCCTCATGGTTATCGATTCCACCCCGATGATCAAGAACTGGTTCGATTCTATCTTTATAAAAAAATCACTGACCCTGATCTCTTCACCGTCATCAATGTTCCGGTTAGAGATTGCCCCCTCTTTGGCGACCAAGCCAGAGAACCTTGGCAAATCTGGGACTCCTTCCCCAAACGCCATGGCGAGGATCTCTTCTTCTTCACACACCTCACTAAGAAAGGCAAGAACTTTGTCCGCAAAATCTGCCGTGGTCCTGGAACATGGCACCAGGAGTGCAAACACCCTCCTTTCAATGTCTCTATCGACCACACTTGCCAAGTCGCAGCCATCAAAAAGCTATTCACTTACCATAATCCTAAATCTGACCAAAACGGCTCCTGGTTCATGTTTGAGTATAGTCTGCCATCTCTTTCCGAACAAACTGTCTTGTGTCAATTGAAAAGGAAAGAAGTCCACGCCTCCGAGAAAGTACAAACAACAAGCACAACCACAAAAAAGAGGAAGAGGTATGCTGACGGTCTTGATGGTGCAACAAACACCATGTTTCAAAAGCCCTGGGTTGAAGAAGACGCCCAGAAGCAACAAATCATGGGTTTCAACGGGGCAGAAAAAATCGTATCTCAAGTGGAAAACCAGCAGCTGCACTTGGAGCTTGAACCAGTCTTTGATAATGGCGTGCAACCCGACAATTTCGAGTCTTTTTATTGTGAACCATCAGCTGTGCTTGAATATGATCTGATGGATGCTGATTCAGGTATTACATCCACTTGCAATGCTGCACCACCAACTGTATTCATATTAGATCCTGCAGAGAACTTGCAGCCAAGTGACGTTGATGATTTCCATCCAGAAATTTTTGGGCTGCTAGATTTGAGTGGTTACTGTGACGAGGAAGATGGCTTTCCAGCAACTCGGGAAACAGCAGAGGCTAGCGCTTATTGGGTTGAGGCTACACCAACTATTGATCCATCCTTCACTGCTGATGCTATTGATTACTATCTTGAACGTGGAGTTTCTGATTCCAGCCTTACCAATTGCTCAGGGTCATTTTTGCAAATGCAGCTAGAAGCAGACCCTACAAGCTCGATTCAAGAAAATGAGATTCAGATGATTTCAAATCCTTTCCACATGGAGCGTTACCGCTGATACCATTTTTTTCTCATTTCTTTCTCTCAAGAGGAGGGCTGGCTGGTGACATCCAAGGAAGCTGCGCTTGGAGATTTCCAGTCGTCTTTTTTCTATTTCTTTAGTTAACACTTCTCAATTTATTAATTCATGCTCGTAGCTGCTAATTTCTGATTCTCTTCATAGTAATGTAACTGCCAGTAGAAGTTTAATTGATAAGATAGCATTAAACAGAGAAGATGCTCATGTAAATTCTGAGAGTTATTAATGTAACACCTGTTTCCATATTCCTCTACAAACTTTTAGCAGAAGCTATTTGTAGATTGTCTTTCTGTCCATGTTTGAAGACTTGAAAGGGATCAAAAGCAAGAGAAGAGGATTATTGTCCTATTTTTATTGCTCATTGTTGTTTTTTCTGTCCTCGTAGTTATGATTTCTGTGTACTTTTGCTTTATCTTTTTTTCAATGATTATCGATTCGCCAGCCAGTCCGTGAATATGCCTCATTCGAATCATCCATTCCCTACCAAGTGATCTCTTGATGCTAGAGATTATAGACTGACTGGTTAGGACCACCGTTTTGACTGCAGAGTAGCAAGCTGTAGCAAATCTTATTAGATTTTTTTGCCTTCTTTAACAAGGTCATAGCACACCATAGCATTAAAACTCTCTTTTCAGGTTCAGTAATTAGCACAACGAGAATTAAATGCTTTCACAAATGAATGAGCTTGGTTGTTTATGTGAACCAGACGTCAAAAGCAACTCGATTTACTTGGATTTTTTACACATACACATCCACGTGATACTAAAGAAGCACTTGTTCATTCTAATTATAAATCTTCACTGAAATCTTATTTAAAAGAGAGAATTTACATCTTACAGCCAACAAATTGCATCATCTTTTTCAACATGGATGACTGTTTTGAACATAAATAACAAATGCTGTTACAATCACTGAACAAACAAACCACTCTCAACACTGTTTATAATTTAAATGAAAAAAAGTCTCCAAGTCTTGAACAGTACCTTCTCATTGTATCCTTCTGAATTCTGAATCACCTCCGGAGCTGTCCAGAATGGTGTTCCTACAAAATTCTGTATTTGTTAACCGAATTAGCACATTGCTGAACAAATTTTTCATTCATAATCGAATGCCAGCACAAAGCAAAAATAGTTAAATGATAAATATCAGAAGATGATGAGTTCCAGTCATCCAAAGAATCCTACGAACTCAAATTGCAAAAGAGAAAAAAGAAATGGTTAAATGAATATATCAGAAAAGGAAGATAAATTCCAGTCATCCAACAACTGCTACCAACTTGAATTAGAAAACTTCGGAAAATAAAAGGACAGTCAACAGGTCTGTGGCCCAAAATGGCCATTGCAGATGAGCCAACTAGGAATGATAACCACAAGGGAAACCACACCACTCGTTCCTAGAGGATTTAATGGTGATGTCTCCATCTTCTAAATAGTTTCTCTCTTGGTCCAAGATAAAAGGCCACTACAGAAAGCAATAAAAATGAAAGTTTATTTTTCAATCAGATAAGGGGTTCATTTGTTTATTTATTTTAATTTTCTATGAGTTGAACATAGATTTAAATTGTTTTAATTTAACAAATGAATTGTGATCTATTATCATTTTCTATGAACTCCAACAACAGTTTCTGCTGATCCACTATTCTGCAATAGCAATTATTTGCTCTTCCTTCACAATAGTTTAACAGACAAAAAACAAACATGTGCATATTACGTGTTTAGCGAGGAATAGATCCTGAAACAGGAAACCTAACAATAAATGATAAACAGAAAATCCACAAGGCACATTCCAATAAGCGACACTCTATACTAGTTGAAGAACAAAGCTTAGATTAATACGATGCAGTACATTTCTCCTAGATATTGTTCCTGTTAACTGTGCAGAAACCCCAAAATCTGCATGTCATATACCTCTATTGTTAACTCTGATATCTAACTGGAACTTGAACAGAAATGAATGGTGAACAATACTGGTCAGAATCAATGCAATTACCAAATCAGCTGAAAAAGAGAGTATTTAGTCATTTAATTCACAAAAGAACTTGATGAAGTTGTGCCAAAAGTACTCTCCGTTGGAAAATTGTTAGTACTTTGTTTTTAACTCAGAACACAGAAGTAACAAAAATAGCTAATGAATCTAAAATAACACAGATTATCTACAATCGTTACCTTATGGAAATGTCTGATCAAACAACTTGCCAATACACTTGAACCAAATTCAAGCCAGTAAACATACTTCTGCATACAAACAGCTATGGGCTAATCTAATTAAATTCTAATGAGCAATAATTATAGCTCTGTTTAAAATGCAAGCTAAGAGATGATTGCAACTATGTAAAAGAATCTTCTAAAGATAATTTGCTACATGATCTATTGCTGATCATTCTAGCACCAAAAATAATACAAAAGTCAGCACTATCTTGAATGAGAATGGCAAAACTCTCTTCATGGGTTTCCTCTCTTTTGACATTAAGATAAAATACAGGTATTCTATTTATAATATAGGCTACTTCAGAAATAAGATTTCGCAAAATCATTACGAAATAGCCTGTTCCAGGGTTAGTAAGGCTTACTACTGCATTATGCAGAAAGTTTGTGGGTGGTATATGGCAGGCATTGGTAAAATTGGAAAATTTGCTGCCCCATCATTATGTAACGAGCATTACGCATCGGAAGAAACATAACAAAAAATGATGCTGCTAACAGTCCAAATGAAATTTCTTTATGAAGGTATAAATAGGATGGCCTGTCAACAAGACAGCCAAGATAAATCATGATAGCACCAGGATGGTACACCAACGTGAAAACCCTAACCTTTACATTGCTAACAAGACAACTCCTTTCATTCCATGCTATAAATAGGGTAGCTACTTTTATGCTGGAAGTTCATGCATTTGCAGCTTTGCAATTTTCCCAGAATTGGGTCCAGCTACGCTGCACCTGGCAATAGTCAAATCAAACAGAGGCAGAGTGACGGATCAGCTAGCAGTGACTTGCGTAGCAAAATGGATGTTACAACAAAAAAGCAAAGAAGAAAGGTTCGTTCATCCTTATTACCTGCCACACAGAGATTAAGCTGGAAACTTCCAGCAAAGATCTAATGAAAGAAAACAAACTAACAACGAATACTTTTACTCTACCAATAATCTAGACATGAGCATTTCCCTTCCTTAAAATGATGAAATCTGCTCCCATCCCTTACAATTATCTCCCTTCCAAACACTCTTGATATCATCTTGGTCACCTCATGACAATCCCAACAAACCCTCAGGTTCTTCACAATCCGAATGCAACTTCCAGGCCCTGTAACCAGAAGACCAAATGCAATAGCTAACCTCTCACTGTGCACCTTAATTGCATTCTCCTTTTCTTCCTCTCCAATATCATGTAAGACAGATGAAACGTTGGGAACATAGCCAGCTGCTGCTAGCCGAGTTTCAATTATTTCAAGCATCTTTTGTATCTCTCGAGACTGCTCATGCTCTCTATACCCTGCAACAAATCGATGTACTTTTCCTCGGGCTTCTATCAAGCTCCAACCTGCAACTTTACTAGTGTTTCTCTCAGCCATCAATCTTCGAACTCTAACTACATCTTCCCATTTCCTGGAATTGGCATAAATACTAGCTAATTGAACATAATGTCCATCATAGGTTGGGTCCAGTTCTATTAGTCTATTCCCAATTTTTTCACCCAATTCTGCTAATCCATGAATCCTACAAGCACACAGAACCATTGCCCACAACACCGGGTCTGGTGAGATAGCCATGCTCTCAATCACTTTGATAGCCTCAAATACTAAACCAGCTCGTCCTAAGAGATCAACCATGCAGCCATAATGCTCCATCTCCGGCTCAATGCCATAGCTATCTGTCATCATCTGAAAATAATGTCTGCCCTCATTAACCAAACCTGCTCGACTACAAGCATTAAGAACCCCCACAAAGGTTACATTCATGGGATGAAGTCCTTCATTTAAGAACCTCTCAAAGAGTGTGAGAGCATCCTTTCCAAGTCCATGCGAGGCCAATCCACAAATCATAACATTCCATGTAGAAACATCTCTTCGAGGCATGTTTTCAAACAAAAGCCTAGACTGTTCAATGCATCCACATTTTGCATACATGTCCAGAAGCGCAGTACCGATGCTAATAGTCATTGGGAGACTCAAAGAATCTATAATCGAATGAATCGACTGACCATGTTCAAGCAAACTTAATTGTGCTGATGCTGAGAGCATTGTCACCAACGTGGCCTCATCTGGTACTAACCCACTCTCTCTCATCCTCTTAAAACACTCTAAGGCTTCTCCAAGCTTCCCGTTATGAACATAGGCCATAAGCATCGTATTCCACGAAATGACATCTCTTTCAGGCATTTCATCAAACAATTTCTGTACAACACTAACCTGCCCGTCTCTTGCAAAACCAGCCAACATTGCATTCCAAGTAACAACGTCACAATGATGCGGACTTTCATCAAACACTTGTTTTGAACTCTCAGTTCTACAACAAGAAGAATATAAATGGATCAATGCATTTCTCACATAAACATCCTCACCAAAACCAAGTTTAAGCACATGCCCATGAACTTGAACCCCTTCATCCAAACCCAAACCCTTACTACAAGCTTGCAAGAGAAAAGTAAAACTATAGTTATTGGGTCTTACACAGTTTCTTAAGACACTAGAGTAAAGAGCAAGTGATTGTAGAGGCGAGTCGCTCTTGGCAAAGCACCGAATCATGTTATTGGAGGCAAAAACGTTTGGATTTTTTATTGTACGGTAAATTGAGAGGGAGTACTCAAAAATGCTGGAAGGGAATATAGCAAGGAAAGAAAGGAGATGACCCATAAGGGATGCTTTGCCTGCGAGACCGGAGACAATGATGCGAGCATGGGCTTGCTTTGTTTGGGATAAGGATATAAGGTTTCGAGGCAAAATCATTGGTCGAGTTTTTGCAGAGGACTAACTTCTGGTAATGTTTAACTATATTTTTAAAAAGTAGGTAAGGATGGCGGGACTGGAACGTAATACATTTAGTTTTTCTTTTTTCTTTTTGTCAAAAAAATTCAACTTAACCCAAAACAAATTGAGAAAAAAAAAATAGTTTTACTTTTCACTTTGGCTCAATTTTTTTTCTCTCTGAATTAATACAATCTCTAAAGGGTGGAAAGTTTCCTCAATTGAAAAAAAGAGTTTAGTTTTTTTATACTTAGATTCCTAAAAATGAAATTCTTATCTACTTTAATTTTATAAAAATTATATTTTAACTTAGTTTTTTTTTAATTGATGTTTCAGGACAGAAAAAATAAAATGTTTTTAGTTGAAGAAATAAAAAATATATTTTTAAGATAGTTTTGAAATAAATTTATGTTATTTTAAAATAAAAAATACAAGAGACATGTCTTTATTATTTTCATTTTTTATGTTCCAAGAAAATAAAATAAAATAAAATAAAAAAGGAAGGGACAAATTTAAATTCCTATTCCAATTCTATTCATTTTAGAAATAAAAGTTTTTGATAGACTAAGCTTCTATTTTGTAATATGCTTATCAAACGGTTTTTCAAACAAAAATGATTTAAGGGTAAAATAATTAAAATTTTTCATTTAGTTCATTTCCATAATTATTCTAAATATATAGTATAATTGAATTTAATTTTGTAATATAATTTTTTATTTTAAATATAAAAATTATAATAAATTATTAATTGAATTCAAGTTTCACATGTAATTTAGTTCCAAGCAAGATGTAAAAAAAACCAAACAATAGTCATGTTTGAATCATTTGAATTGAAATTCATATCCCAATTCCATTTCATTTTAGAAATAAAAAGGAATGGAGGTCTGGCAGCGTGTTTCAACTTTATTTTTAAAGTATTTTTTATTTTAAAAAAATTAAATTAATATTTTTATGTGATTTTTGATGATTTTAATATATTGTGTTATTATAAAAAAATAAATAAATAATCTAAAAAATATTATTTTAATATATTTTTAATTACAAATATTTTTACAAAATCATTTTACAACGCACATTAGCAAAGGCGGTATTTGATTTGGAGATGACTTTGACTTTTTTTTATGTAGCCTGCACAAAAACACGCAATTAATCATTTAACATACGGCTAACAATCACATTTGTGTTCTCCCAATTTCCATCACTCTTTATCTCTCGATTGGTTTCTCAATTCTTAATACCTCAGAACACCAATCCTAACAATAGATTTCTCAAGCTCGCAAGAAGCCACACCGTTGCAACTTAGCTTCATGTTTTTTAACAACAGAACACATATATACTCGGATTCAAAATAACAGCATCAGCCATCAGCTACTTGAAATAATCTTCCATTAATTCGAACTAAATATTCATTGGACTTGAATCTCTCTAGCTTAATGTTGAACTGGTCATCAATAAATTGGGAGAATAATAAATTTGGCAGAGAGTAATTGAGGCTTAACATAAATCCAAGGAAACAAATACTCTTCACCCAAATACCTGCATGAATTTCCATTAGACTTGAATTACTTTAGATTAATGTTGAACATAAATACAAAGAAACAAATACTCCACAGTTCATGTTTCGCTTTCTGGTTTCAGAAAGAAGTGATAATAAAACCTAATGTCATATTCTAGAGAAGAACACCATCAGTCAGCTATGCCATTTTCCATCTTTCTTTCCTGATGAATTAATGATTTCATTTCATTAGTCAAAAATCAACTACAACAGGAATATCCTGCTACAAAGTATGGAAAAATACCCAACAGCACAAAAACAAATGAATACAAACCAGCTATACAAAACAAAACAATGCAGAAGAGATAACAAGCAAACTTCTAGTTTGTGCAAAAAACTGACAATACTATGCCACCAGTAAAATCATGGTATCATGAAATCTGAATGTACACCGAGCACCATCTTGCTTATCAGAACATTTTCCCTCTTATATAAGCTGCTGCCTGTGCCCCACTTGCACTGCTTGATGCTTTCTTACCGCAAGCTTGTCTCGGTATGACTCAATGATCGCAATCAACAGCTGGTCGTCCCCAACAACCCGCCTCAGACTCTTGACCAGCTGCAGTCGGGTAATCTTACATTTGCGTAAGTCATCAAAGATTTTTGCCATCAAAGCCTTCTTGGTAGGACCCAAGAACTTTACCAGTACAGGAAATAGAGCAGCAACACTAATAGGACCGTGTTTTTTCAGTTCACTGATCTGATTTCTTAGCAAAACATGGAAAGAAGGGACCTTAAAACTCACTATGTGAATAGGGAAAATGTGAGAATTCATGAAAGCACTCCACACAACCAATCTTCTTGGTGCTTCAAGATTGTCAACACCGGTGTCAAACTCCTCCGAACTTGGATACGTTTGCTTGGAACCCGCAGGAATCACTTCCATCTTCCCCATTAAAACGTTACATAACAACATATGCCTTATCCCATTTTCATCAGCACTTGAAGATGCCAGCCTGCAGTAATACATAATTGAGCAACTTTTAAAGATTAGCAAATAAAAACTATTCATATAAATGCGAGGAGAAGAAGGATGCGCGCTGCATTCACTAACACGGAACAATCCACATTCGCTCCAAACACTACCACCAAAATTTCATCAGCATCAAATTTTACTTTATACACTAACTGTTTAACACCGAATGCCAACTTCCAAGCTCGGAGTTCAATTCCTTTTCAACATTTTCTCCCTTTAGGACAAGATCATCAATTACTTTCTACATGAATTTAATAAATGATTTCCAACGTGAAACACGCGCGCGATATGCATTATCACTAAACTAACACTACCCAATATCAAAAACACTAAAACATGTATGGGTTCTGTCCTAAATTAGCATTAATTTTCCTATAGTGAAAAATAAGTGGTAGTATATTCAAACTAATTTAAAAAGAAAAGAAACATACCCATCAAGGAGAAAATTGGTAGGAGACAAATAAACACCAACACCATGTGATTGACCATTACACCGACTAAACCCATGAGAAATTATTTGAGTAATTTCCTCCTTTGAACCACCGTACCAACCATACATTATATTTGCAACCCCTTCCCCTTCCCCTTCCCCTTCTCCTTCCCCTTCTCCTTCTCCTTGCCATTTCCCTTCACTCTTCTTTAAAACGGCCCCTTCATAAACCCTAAACGCAGCGAACCGAGCCTGCACCGCCAGAGTAGAACCCGAAATCTTGTGTAAGGCAACAACATCTGTGTCCCTGGCATATTGTTTCATGCCCGCAAGAAACCTCCTCTTCACTGATTCATATTGGCTGGATTCTTCTCCAATCTTGATCATTCCATTTCGAGTAAAATTCTTGAATTGATCAGCGGCAGCATCAGGTCGTGGATCAGACGACTCGTCGGTTTCTGAACTAGCATCCTCCACGATATACTCTTGATGATCTACTGACATTGACAATTGATCTTGTTCCTCCTCCTCCTCTATCATTTTCTTCTCTTTGTCAACAAGAATTGACAGAACCGAACCGAGATTCTTATGTAAAGGAAGATAAGCTCTCTTTAAAGATTTGATGAGAAATGAGAAATGAGAGGGAGGGAGGGAGGGAGGGAGGGTATTTATTGCGGCAACAAGACCGTTACTAACTCGGATTGGCAATGGCAAGAGGCGGTCATCTTCTCCTCGTGGGATTTGGATTCTGAACTTGCTCAATTACTGAAATGGGGCTATTAAAGTCAATTGTTTTGGTCAAAGCAGCTTTAAAAGACATCGTTTTGTCAAAAAATTAAGGATATTACAGTCATTTTAGAAGAATAACAGTTATTGACGAGAGCACGTATGTCTGCGTCTGCGTGCTGGCCAAGGCTTACTTCCAGTTCAAGTAATGGGTGAAATCTATTCTAGTCCCTTAGTATTTAGAGGTGTTACATTTTGGTTATTAAAGTAGATTTTCTATTTTAATCCTTTATTTTCATAGCATTTTCTTATGGCTCAAACATTTAAATAGCTACATAAGCTAATGTCAATCCCACCTTTTGATTTCTTTCTCTTTTTGATTTTTTATGAATTTCTTAGGGTATTATTACATAAATAGAGCTTTGGAAGAAAAAAAACACGAAAAAATGATAGAAAAGACTTTAAAAATGGTCCTTTCATTTATCACTATTGGAAAAAACCTCCTTTTTCAATTTTAAACCATAAAAAACTAATATATCTTAACTAACGTCAGTAGACATTTTCTAAGTAATAGAACAGCATTTTCAAACAAGATTAAACAAAAAAAATGAGAATCGAGATTTTGATCTAAATTTTCTCGGGCCAGTGTTTGGTATTATAATTGAACAGCACTTTTTTTTAACTTCATATTAAGATTCTATTTATTTTTACATTTTAAAAAAATTTAAATTTATTTTATTTTTTTCTTTGCTTCAATTTTAGTGTTTTCAAATCATTTTAATAAATTAATATCAAAAATAATTTTTAAAAAATTTAAAAAATATTATTTTAAAATTAAAAACACTTTAAAAAACTCTTCTAAATATATTTTTTTTAGCTTTCATATAGCAAGCAGTGGGCAATACAAGAAATAATTTTCATGATTTTGTGCCAGGAATTTCGTTGTCCAATACATTGCGGGTCACTTGGCATAAATTCATAAATGAGTTAAAATGACGACAGCAGTATTATTTCATCCTGGCTTGAGGAGGCATTTCCTGAATTAATCTAAGAAGCATATCTAACCTCTATCGCATATAGGACCCGCTGCTTATAATTCATGCACGCAACCCCTATCGCATCTCTTACAGGCAAGCAAGGGAAGAGCAGTTCAGAGACCCAACAAAAGAAAACGGTGACTCTTCAATTCGTGGAACGCTGGGTGCCCTCAAAATCATTAATACTCAGTCTTACATAATTTGACAATCATAAATGAACTACCAAGTGAAGAACCATTCGCGTTAGACTTTTGGTTCTTCCCAAAAGGACCCTTATTTTGCAAAGATCAAAAAAACCAGCAAACTCTGTGGAAGGAAGGGGAGAAAGAATGGTTAGAATATGGAATAACAATAATCATGATAAAGTTTTCACAAGCCTCGAGTTCTAGGTTCTAATGGTACACATGGTTGACGCCCAAAGTATCAATGAGGATTGATTCGACCTAACAGCTCCTTTGCCCAGATTTGATTTAAGACCTTATAGGCCCAAAACGTTGCAGCACTGCAGCACTATGTAGAAACAATTGTTTAAGATTTGATTTCCTTTGACCTAAACCAACAAAAAAAATATGAGGATAGAACTGCACTTTCCTTGTGAAAGAATATAATTAGCGAGGCATGCCTCCCTGGGAGCAAAAGTCATAGTACTTCCTTGATATTTGAACAACAGCGACATCAATCTCCGTTAAATGGTGAAGCTTCCACATGTGTGCTGGGAGAGAAGGCAGCAAGGCCTTTGCAGAGAGGTAGCACCTAAAGCTTTTCCTAGCCAAAGTACATGTTCTTCCAGGACCAGTTTCATGCATAATACATGTAAAGGCTGTTTGAAGCAGCACAGGCGAGTGAGTTCTCGGTTGGATGCCATGCTAGATGCAACAACTTGGTTGTGAAATCAAACGCATTTCCATTTGTATCAGCTCCAGAGGTGTCAGCTCCTTTGGAAGTCATGAAGAAAAAGGGATGTTAAACTCGAGAAAAAAAATACATCTCTAGGGTTAGCTCAGATGATGGACAATTAAGTGAGACCACATGGAATTATCAAGGGAACTCAGCAAAAAGGAGCAGTAAACTTCCTCCAGCATATACAGACCTCGCCTAAAACCACGGGAAAGGGTGCCCAGAGATCTAGAAGGCCTTGATGGGGTTTGAACCTGTCTCCTGTTCAGTTCATAATATAAATTAACCACATGAAACAAGAATTTGGCCAGCAAGAGTCGTATGAAAACCAACATAGTCATGTTCAATTTCAGTTCACATAACAGAGGAAGTAATCATCAAGAGTGTTTTGACACAATTTTGTATATTTGGAGTGTGCAAAAGAATGCTTCTTATATTATCATTTACATGAAATCTCCTTAATTCACACTCAAATGTACCTCATTGGATTCTTGCTGGCTTCCAATGTTGTTGCTTCAGTGCTTCCATCAGTACAACCAAACACTCGAAATAGGTTGCTGAAATGACAAAGAAAGAGTATCATGTGATGTGTAACGCATCCTTTAACCAGGACAATGGTAAGGGCTAATGGATCATTCAAGTATATGAAGCACACCTGTAGGAACCAGTTGCCACTCGAAGTCCATCTCCACTCAGACAACACTCGAATTTGTCAAAGATGGAATCGTTTTCATACAGATCACAAAGCTGATCAATAGCAAAAAACGAAAACCACATCACATTGGATTAGAACACAGCATGATCTCTACTAAATGCCATCTAAAATTGCAAAGAGGATTCTCAAGAAGAATATATCACCTTAGGTCTAAGGTATTCATGAACCTGGAAGGTGGAAACTGGTCCAGAGTCCATATTTATGTCCCACAACTGACAACCAAGAAATCCAGACTTCGTGAAAACAGGCGCCACAGTGGAACAGAACAAAAGCAGAAGGAAAGTACAAGATTATCAATTTTTAATATTCTGTCAATACTTTTTCACTCTTAGATCTGGTTGGTTGGGAGGCTTATGGGTGGGTAGTAATCCCAAAATGAGGGTGCCCAAGCCCCCCTCATGCACACAGAACTCTTATATTTTTTCCCCTCTTCCTTTTCAAATAAGTTAATAAAACTCAAATAATTTTTTGATCATCATTCTTACAACTAACAGTATTTTAATTCCTTTTCTCTTTCTTTCTACTAACAACCAAACAACCAACCTTTACAATTTAAATGATTACTAATAAAAATTACACCTCTGAGAATTCACCTCCATCTTTTAACCTCATGACAAATGCACCATTAGCATTAAAAATAAAAACACACGATTAGGTTTTGTAGTGTGCAGCTTAGATTAAGTGATCAACTTCCACAAGCCACATAGTTTAGAAAATCATCCAGCACAAGGTAATATATACTATGAAACAACAGCGAAGTCCATATTGAAATAGTGTGCTTAAATTGAGAAATAAATACCAAACATGTATAAAAAAAAAAATCAACCTTGAGAGTCATGTAATCACGACTAAGAATATATCTTCCATCCTTGGCAAATTTAATATCTGAGATTGAGGCAATTATCTCCGTGAAGAAGGATCTTGAACCAGGCACCTCTTGTTCCTCAAACCTGGGCCAGTAGAGAGCATAATGTATATATTCATGAGAAAAGAAAAATAAAAGTAACTCCATACAAGATACAAAAAAAAAATCCCATGCTGCGTTCATAGCTTCAAGCTGTTATATAATACATGAAAACTCAACAAAAGGGAAAACCATGTTGACAAAAAAAAACCTGAAGTACTTACAATTTGCTATGAGAATCACATAGAGCTGACTGTCGCATATCAACTAAACGAATTGAGCCCCTTGAACTACTATATGCCAACATATTACAATGAGTAGGATGAAATTCTGCTGAAGTTATCACCTCTGCATACATGGATTCAAATGTGTGAATGTACAAAGACAATTCCATATAGCAAACAGAACACTCAAGTGATTTTCAATATTGAAATCTACTAGATAAATACATGCTTCAATCATCAAAAAAACTGTATGAATAAGAAGCACAGCAAGAGCAGAAAAGTTGGTCTCACGCCAAACAACCCATGCTTGCAGGAAAGGGGATAAGAGAACTAAACAACAGCACATACACTACAGGAAAGATCATATATCAAGCTCAATAAGACTCTAAACAGAATCTTTCTAGAATCTATCCAAACAAAGAGTACCCCTTAGACAACATTTAAAACCAAAAACATCATAAAATACTTGGATGTTTAATTTCATGCAAAATACAGGGGTTCGGGGTTCTCACCAGTCAGATCCTCCATGTTTGCAGGCTTTACATCAACAATATTGAAACTTTGATTGCTTATTTCCAAATTCCAAAGATTTATTCGCAGATCATCAGCAGATATAAAAGTTTCACCATCACTGCAAAAGAAAAAACAAAGGAATAGCCGATAATACATAATGTCATGACTATTATAAACAAGCATGCTTTCAGATTTGACAACGTTCTGGAAAATTTCAAAACATGCATTATGGACAACAATATAAAACTATCCAAAAAATTCAAAATATAGCAGACTTGTTTCTTCAAAGAAGTACCACAATATTACATTGCTCTTCGAAGTCAAATGTCATTACAAGATCAAATACTCAATTAAAAGGAAATGATAGCATAATCAAAATGGACATTAAGTGAAAAGGCACAAAAAACATAGATATCAAACTTAATAAGGGATGTTAAAGACAAGGTATGTAGAAAATGGAGTTACACATTCATGAAATAAGGGGGTGCACCTGTTGTTAGAAATGGAGTTAATGTGATAGTCATGGGCATGAGCATATATTCTCCGACACCTAGGCACGAGGCTCGTTTCAATACTGGTCAACTGGATAACAAAAATATAATAGGTGTTGGAACCAGAGATCACTAAAGTAGAAAATATTATAATAAGCATTTCCAGATGTCAAAATCATGATTTCCATGGACAGACAGTTTATTAGAGCGAATACAACTACCACAGGTAAATGTAGAGACGAGACACCCCCAGGTGGGAAAGAAAAGTCATTGCTCAAACCCAAGGGTTTATCCAAACATCCTCCGTTGGCAGTATATGGTTTGGAGCTTGTTGATATGCTTGGACCTACAAGAGGACCATTTCCAGCAGCTTTTGCAGGGTCAACATTCATGTCACATATTTTCTTGACCTTCTTTTCTTGAACCTGTCCACCACAAGAGCAAGCACATTAGATAAACACCAATGATAAAAAAAATCTATTTTTCTTCAGCTTTCTACAACTCGTCAAGTTGTTCTATTAGTTAATAAAGATGCAAAACATTAAAAAATACAACATAGACTGATCCTTATGGGATTATACTAAACACATTTCTATTGGTTAGAAACTTGGAATGAAACCACCGAGAAAGCTAGAGGAATACAAATCACCAACTACACTGTAGCTAGAAATTGATAATAAAAAAAAATCAAAAATATAAAAAATGTTCCACCCTACCTTCCAAAATTTGATGGTTTTGTCATTAGTCGACAGAAGAAACAATGCACCATTGGCTGACTGGCACCATTTAATCTTGTTGATCTTCTCCTCAATTTCCAAGCTCTTTAGATAATCAAACTAAGATAGATGGACAAAAATGAATACTTATCAAATCCTGAATCCGGAAAGATTAAAACAAACATACCAGTATACCTGAACAGATGTGAATCTCAGTGATTAACAGGGGAAAAAACACCTGAAATGGGAAAAATCTAATACCTCCGGTTCGTGGCTCTGAAACTCTGTTTTGTAACGGAACTCAGGGTGCCTGTTAATTGGAAAATCCATCCTCTCTAGATCTCTCCGATTTCCACCATGCTAAACAATGTAAGTTCATGTCATAGAGCTATATCACCAAGACAGGAAGGGGAAAAAATGCTTTAAAGATATGCCTATATTTGCTTACATCTCTTGTGTCAGTTCTTTCAAATAAAACCACTCGACCTCCACGATCACCAGTAGCGAGATGATCGCCAGTTCTATCAAATTCAATGGCAGATATGATATCGACTGCAAAAGCCCATAGCTAAAAGAAGTAAGAAGGTGAGGAAGAGAAGCAACAATTCCAAGGAAAATCTAGGTAAAAGAGATTTATGGATAAAAATGTCTTCCAAATTGACTTTTACTTGGTTTCTATGTTTCATCCCGCTGGGGAAGGATATTGGGTTGTGGG
>Ga0325401_1000117_pt1 | contig 47034 bp, 63 predicted proteins | sample PopdelMetagenome_FD_205666 | JGI IMG/M metagenome (GOLD analysis project Ga0325401, IMG submission 205666) | Populus deltoides microbial communities from Bellville, Georgia, United States - Xylem-PdKOR-R2 | ecosystem: Host-associated > Plants > Phyllosphere > Stem > Wood/Secondary xylem | place...
CCGCTATGCCAAGCGCCCCGTGCTGATCGGGCTGACCTTCGGCCTGGCGCACCTGTCCACCTTCCGCTTCGAGCAGCCCATGGTGGCCGTCGCGAAGCGAAAGACGGACGGATTACATATTCGTAGGCTAGGTCCTGCGCTTCAGGATCGCGGCTAATACTCGAGGGAATAGATGAGGCCGCTACCGTCAGCCGGGATGCCGCAGAACGGCTCGGATGCGCTACCGGGCGCCGCCTTTGCCTGCGCAAGCGTAGTTTTATTCACGACCCGCCTTCCGGCACCTAGCGTTTTGAATTCGGCCGGATCATTGGTGAAAAATAGGGCGAACTGGAGCGGAGCGAAATACCTCGCATCGTCAGTCAGCGTGTAGATGCGCAGTTGTTCTGGGCGAATGCGGCCGGAGAACAGGTCGAGATACCACACCATTTTCTCGCCTTGCCCGGCGCCATTCCCTGCCACCGTCTCAAAGCTATTGATCTTGTCGCCATCGACTGCCCTCCCGGCAAAATATTCCTGCCCCAAGATGCGGGCAAGACGCACGGGGCCCACCTCTAGCCGTTGCCCGCCAGCCAGGAACTCAAACTCAGTAGCCTTGCATGGCTGGCCCTTGACGGCGATCGGGCCGCTGAACGGCGTCTCGTAGACCTCTAAGCGCATGTAACGGTAGCCGTTCGCCATACTCAGCACAGGAAGCGTAAATTTCGGCACTGGGTTAGCTTGATAGTCCAGCAACGCTTGCAGGCGCGGCGCGGGCGGCGACGAATCCAAGAAGCGCGTCGAGCCCCAGAAGCCATGTTCGGTGGGCTGCTGCGCCAGCACGAAGTTGCACTGACGCACGACGCCGACCTTGGCGTAAGTCTCCTTAGCCTCCTTATAGATCGCCCCGCCTCGTGGCGTCTCCAAGGCCGCTGCCATTGCCTTGATGAATTGTTTTTTGTCTGGGCCGCTGAGCAACACGGGGGGCACGACATGGACGCCCTCCTCGTAGAAGATGGGGGTAAGGCCGTGTTCGTTGCACCAGTCCACCATCTGAGCGGTGAGGCTGACCGTGGCGACGAAATCGTTGTCTTGCGAGTCCTCCAAGAGGCCGCCTTGATAAAGCTGCGTCAGCAGGGAATTGTAGTCGTTGCTGTTGGCCCACTGAGCCATCTTGGCTAGGTCGTTCTGATTGTTCCGGTACTGCGTCATGCCTCCTGCAAAGTACCCAGTCCCCGCACCGTCATCGAAGACATCGGACAGCTTGGCGATGCCCGTCGCGGGCAAGCCGTTACCGCCCGCCCATGTCGCGCCGGTGATGCGCTGCGCCATGCGGCCGAGCGCGGTGGTCCACAGGCCCATGATATTCCGGAAGCGACTGCGGGCCAGCCCCGCGCTGGCATACACCTGCTTAATGAGCTTTGCGTGGAGAGCGGACTTGTATCCCGCCATCTCATGCTCGTGATAGTCGGTGCCGAGGCCCGAAAAGTACTTGTCGCCCTCTTGGCGAAGCCAAAGAGTCTGCTGGAATTGGTCGTTCCAAATCTCGTTAGCGTACTCGTATTGGGCGATCAGTTTGGGGTCCAGGTCAGTGATGATCTTACCGACCATCCGTGTCACAAAGTCGTCCGTGGCAAGGTGTGGGATACAGAACCAGGGGTGCTGCTTGGCCTTGTTCGCCAGGGCGATCATCACCTCAAGCGGCACGCCCTTAGTGCCAGCCCAGGATGCGTCCGAAGGCAGGGGTCGATCAGCCCAGGCGCTCAAGCCGGAGTTGTTCGTGCGCTGCCAGTCCATGAAACGGACACCGCCGAACTGCTCAAGGATGTTCAGGAAGTCGGGCGCGAAGATTTCCCCGGCCGCCAGCAAGGCTTCCTGGTCCTCGCGGACGATCTTGATGACCGGCTTGCTGGCGCTGATGTTCCTCATAATGAGGGTGAAGAAACCGACATCCGTATATTCGTCGGGGCGCAGGTCCGGCGTGATCTCAATGACCGTGCGGCCGGGCGTGGTGCTGACGAGCCGCACGCCCTGCCCGAAGTCGAACGTCTGACCGCCTTCGGAAAGGATCACCAGCTTGCGGTTCGGAATATTTTCGGCGTTCCAGAAGCACTGAATGATGGCGCTTGCCTGCTCAGCACCGGGCGGCAGGATCGCCGGCCACCCCTCGGGGGTATAGTGAGTGGCATTTGCCGCGACGGCATCGCCGGCACCGTTCGCGAATTTCCAGCTAAACCCGTTGAAGCCGCCGTCCACCACGCGCGCTGTCTTGGCGTAGTCGAGGAAGTATTGAGCCCCTTCCGAGTCATAGACCTGGGTCAGGTTGGTGAGAAGCGGCCCGAGCTGGTATGGCGCCGGCGGGGGCGTCACCACGGCCGCCACGTCGACGAACGCGCTGCGCTCGGTCACCCCGCCCGGCCCCTCGGCGCGGACGAGATATTCGTACCGTCCCGCCCCGGTCGCCGTGTAGGCATCCACCGTCGCCAGCACGGTCGACCCCAGCAGCCACCGCCGCGATACGATCGTCCCGCCCGTCACCACGCCGGGCGATCCTACCAGCTGCTCGCCTACCTGGGGAGTGCCGTCCGTGGTGATGGTGGGGAGGGTGGTGAAGATTGGCGGCGTAGGCAGGGTGATCCCGCCCGTCGCGACGAAATAATTCCGGACGCGTGCCTTGGCGGCAGAGCGCGCACGCGAGGTGGGACGACGGGCCATGTGTATCTCCTCCGGGGATCTGTTCGTGCTTTTGGGTAGGAAGGGGCGTCAGGTGCCGATGAGCGCGCCGAGTCGGGCCGCTAAGCCATCCGCCCGCCGAACTTCGGCTAGCTGCTCGGCCAGCGTCGTCGCCTGCCGGGCCGCCGCCAGTGCGGCACCGGTCGCATCCAGCGCGATTCGCGCGCGCGAGGCGTAGGGCTCGGGCAGGAACGGCAGCGCTCGCATCGCCGCCGGTCGCAATCGGTCGTAGGCGGCCTGCGCACGTGCCAGCGACGCGCTGACCGCAGGCAGCACAGGAACCGGGGGCGGCGCCACCGCGACGGGCGGGGCCATGATGCCGGGCATGACGATCGGGGCGGCCGGGCCGCAGGCGGACAGGCTGGCCGCGATGGCGAGCGAGGCGAGGGCGGCCCTCACGCGATCTTCCCCGTGCGGATCATGGCGGCCACGCGCATCGCGCGCGACGGCGTCTGCTTGGCCCACTTGCTGCCGATCATGGCGTCGGCCGCCGCGGCGAACATGCCCTGCGCGATCAGCCCCAGCGTGGTGTCGAAGCCCGATAGGCCCGCGTCGTCGCGGCCGGGGGCGCCGACGCCCATCTGGAAGCCCATTGAGATCAGCGCGACGGCGCGGGCGGGATCGGCCTTCACACGCGCCCAGGCCGCCGCAGTGTCGGGGTCGATGGCCAGCGCCGCGCGGACTGCGGCGATGTCGTTCGCCAGCAGCATGTCGATCTCGGCCTCGCTGAGCCCGCCCCCGCGGCGTTCGTCGATCAGGCGGCCCACGCCGATCGTCAGGTAGGTCAAGTGATCGCGATAGGCGGCGCGCCTGCGGCCTTCCTCGTTGCCGAGATGCTTCGTCGCCAGCCGCGTGATCTCGTCCCCCTCCTCGACGGGCGTGATCGCAGCTAGGATCGCGGCCGCGGTACGGGGGCCCCAGACGCCGTCGGCGGGCACGCCGAGCCGGCGCTGGACGTCTGCCAGCGTGGTCATGTCGGTATTCTCCGGAAACGGCGGCGCGGGCTTGCGCGGCCGGGATCAGTCGGGCTTGATGCCTGATGGCGGCATCAGCTGGGCCACGAAGCTGCGCGCCGCCGCCAGCACGACGCGCATGGCGCCGAAGCCTACCCAGCCCGCGCTGATGCTCAGCGTCAGGCTCGCCCAGATGGGCAGGCCGTAGTGTGTGCCCGCGGCGCCAATGAGCGCCCCAAAGGCCGGGAGCATCGACACGAGGACGTATAGGTCGCGCAGCCCTACGCGCTCCCCCGCCTCGATCTTTCGACCAAGCCGCAGCACCTGGCCCGCCGCCACACCGAAGATCGCGAGGGCGTATCCCTGCCAGTCCTTCACAGCGTCAGCACCCCCACGCCCAAGCCAGTGAAGGCCAGCACGCCGGACACCATGAAGCTGGCCGTGCGTCGATGTGCGGTCGCGGCGTGGACGAAGCTCATTCCCGTCACCGCCAGCACCGCAGCGATGCAGTCGCCCGTCACGTCGAGATCCCGCCAGCGCTCGGGCGAGCGCGCTACCAGGACCGCTACGTCCCCCGCCGACCCGAACGCGTAGCCCAGCCCGATCAACACGCACCCCGAGAACAGCAGCGTCGCCGACCAGGGGGTGATGATCGCCTGGTTTAGGGCGAGATGCAGGGCATCGATCGCCGCCACGAAGCGCGCGCGACATTCCCCGTGCTCACGCGAGCGACAGCGTGCCAGCTTGTAGCCGGCTACGGTGAGGGGACGCAGCCACCCGCCCGCCGCGTGGGCGAAGCGAAGTCCGGTGAGCATCATGGTCCAGATGGCGACCACGCTGGCGATGTGGGCGGCGGGGGTCACGCCGCCACCCACGCAGGCGCGGCGGTGGCATCGTTCGTCGGGGGTGCCGTCTGCCGCTGTCCGGTCGCGATGTTCAGGCGGTACGATGGAAGCGTCGGATTGAACGGCCGCTCCACCCCGTTCCGGAAGCTGGCATTCACCGCCAGGAACACGCCGACGCCGGGCGCGATGTAGAATGAGGCGTATTCGCCCAGTTCCAGCGCTTGCCGCCCCATGCGCGCGTGATTGGCGCCCTGCTCCCAGGCGAGGACTGGCGTCTCGGGCACTGTCCGGTCGATCAGCTCGGCCGTGGCCGAGCCGGCCTTGAGCCGCAGACTGATCCCGGCCGTAAAGTCGTCATCGGTTATGACGTGGACACCCGCCGTCCGAGCGATCCCCCCACGGCTGACGTAGCTCACCGCGTCGCCGCCCAACGGTGCCACCATGGCGTTGACGAAGCCGCCCAGCTGGTCGACCAGATCGTTGCGCGCCATGCCGCCCAGGATGCCTTGCGTCCGCAGCCTGATCTGGAGCAGTTCTGGGTGGCGCGACGCGAACGCCACGGTACCTGTCGGCGAACACAGGTTCTGGTTAAAGCCCTGCGCTGGATCGTTGGGCCCGTGGCCGGGTGCGTAATATTCCTGCGTCACGTCACCTTGCGTGACGAACTGGCCGACCGCGAGCGCAGCCTGCCACCCGTGGCCGAAGGCCAGCGCCTCCAGCACCCACTCGTTGCCGACGCTCCAATAGGCGTGCTGGTAGGTACCGCCCGCGTAGGGAAACGTGCTCTCGGGGTAGGTCTGCGACCAGCTTTGGTAGGGCGCACCGCCGCTGGTCGGCGTGACGCCCGTGACGGGCCAGCTGCCGGGTGTCTGCTTCCAGAAGCCGAGATAGGTCAGCGTCGCGTAGTTGGCGTAGAGGTAGTCGCTGACCGCGGCCTGGGAGACGGGCGGGATCAGGTTCCAGCGGCTCGCGAAGCTCGATCCCATCACGTCGATGGCGCGCGACTGACCGGTGGACGAGCAGTACATGCCCGTAGCCAGGTCGCGCAGCGGGCAGTCGGCCGCCTTCAGGTAGGCGGTGATCTTGTCCGCACGCCCAGCCAAGGCGTCGCCGGTCGTGGTGTCGCCTGCCTGGCGAAACAGGTTCGCCAGAGCGGCCAGCGCGCGCCAGTAGAAGACCGAGCCCAGCAGTACCGTGCCCGTGAACTTACTCATTTCCTGGAAGCCCCAGGGCACCCACTCGTCGCCAGCCACCACGCGGACCATGCCCGTCGCGGGATCGACGGGGATCGCGTCCAGCGCCGCCTTGAGCTTGGCGCCTACCCCGCCCGCGGTGATGCGCGCGGCGCTCCCCGTCTTGAGCCAGATCTGCTCTTCAACCAGCGGCGCCAGGAACGCACCGTCGCCGGTGGCGTGGCGGTGCGCCTTGTCCCAGGCCGAGTAGTAAGTCAGCACCGTGCCGTCGGGGTTGAGCGCCATCGGCAACTCGCCGGTGATGGACGTGTTGCCGTTCGCGCCCGACCCATCGCTGGCGCGCGCGTAGAATCGGTCCTGGATGCCAATAAGCTGGGCAGCGGTGAACGCCTTGGGCATCCCCGCCACCGTCAGGCCGTAGTCGCTCATGTAGCAGCCGGGGTAGCCTGGTGCCGCGCGGAAATAGTCGTCGGTAGAGCCAGACCATTTGGTGCGGTTGGCCTCAATGTTGGCCAGCGCGGCGCGCTCCAGCCGCGCGAGGCTGGACTGGTCCAGGATGCCGCTGTCGATGGCCGGACCCTGCCCGTCCACGGCGTAGCGTGCGCCGATGGTCAAGCCGGCCGATGCGGCCGCGCGGTTGGCGTTGACCAGCGCCGCGGCCGCCGCCGCCTGCGCGCTGGCCGCGATGTCGCCTAGCATATCGGCGCCGTCCACCATCAGGGACACCACCTCCTCGGCTTCGATCGTCAGCGAGGCGCCGCTGGACGGATAGGCTCTCGCCCCGCCCCCGCGACCGTCCGGGCGGGCCACCGGCGCCGCGTCGGACCCGTAGGCGTGCGCCAGCACGATCACGCGGCCTTCGATGCGCGTCCTGCCCCCGATCAGCAGCGCCCACACCAGCGCCGTGTCGTCGCCCATCTCGCCCGCGTAGGGCAACGCCTGGCGGGTGGACTTGTTGAGCCGCAGCCGCAGGTCGGTGACCGGCACGCCGCCGACCGTCGACACGCCCGCCACGCGCAGCCCCTCGGCGTTGCCGTTGGCGACCTTGAGCAGGTCGACCAGCGGGGGGCCGGGCGCGTCACGGCAGGCCCGGATCTGCGCGGCGAGGGCGACCGATGCCAGGTCCATACCCGTCACCCGGATCGGCAGCTCGTACACGTCGTCGTTCCGCCAGACCCGCAGGTCCAGCGCGGCTGTAGATGGCATGGTGGCTCCGGTGACTAGAGGGTGAGGCGGACGAGCTTGACGGGGACAGACAGGCGCCCGCCGATCGCGAGCGCAGGGGCGGTCAGGCCGATGCTGACCTCGGTCGCGGACAGGGCGACGGCGTCGTGCAGCACCACGCCCGGCACGCGCGCGGTCGGCAGGGCGATCAGCGGCTCGCCCTTCACCATGCCCGCAGCGGCCGGCACCGGCGCGGTCAGCATGCGCACGCCGGCCAGCAGCGCCGCGGCCGCCGTCTGCACCAGCGTGACGGACGCCAGCAGCGCTGCGCCCCGCAGCTTCTGCACTTCCGGGTCCTCGGCGACGTTGCTGGCGAGGTCGACCTCGACAGCAACCCCGTCGGGGATGACCCCGCGCACCAGCAGTCCGACGAGGATGTCCCCCATCCCTTCGGCCGGCGGGATCACCGAAAAGGCCAGTCGCGCCCGCCCGCCGGGCACGCGGCGCAGCGTGGCGTAGACGCGGCGCGTCTCGGGCATGGGCTCGGTCATTGCGACGATACCTCCCCGCGAATGCCGCCCCCGCCGTACCCGCCGCCCCCGTCGCCCCCGCCGGGCGTCGGCTGGGGTGGATAGGTGCCGTCCGCCTGTTGCGTCGTCACCAGCCGCACGATCACGCGGTCAGCGTCCTGGTAGCGCTCGGGCGCGGGGGCCGCGTCCGCCGCGTAGCTCCCCGCGCTCAGCGACCAGGTGACGACGTAGGTCGTGCCCGCCGTCAGCCCCTCCAGCGTCGCCTCAGGCAGCGCGATAGACGCGCCGTCGTCCAGCACCACGTCGGTCTGCGCGGGCAGCTTGATCGTCACAACAGTGGACTCGAACGCTCCGCCAACCTTGGCGGTCGCGATCTGATGCGCGCCGCGATCGGCGGCTATCGGCGCCGCGACGCCGTCCATCGCCTCCGTCGACCTGAGGGCAGGCGCCGGAGGCGGCACGCTGGTCCGCCCGAGAGCGAAGGCGTGCTTGCCCAGCGTCTCGCTGACCAGCGTCAGCTTCCACGCCATGCGGTCGGGCAGCGGCTGGCGCTTCAGGATCACGCACGGCGTCGAGGCCAGTCCGTGCTCAGGCAGGTCGACCGTCAGCAGGTCGCCCGGCCCGTAGCGCCGCAGCCGCGGCTTCACCGTCAGTTCGATCTCGCCGAGCTCGCGCCGGTCCAGCAGCTCGTACGCGCATAGCTGCGCCGCCTGATCCCCGTCCTGGACCAGATTATACTGCCGCTCCTCGCGCTTGACCTCGCCGTCCTGCTCGACCTGCGCGGCGATGCTGACGGGCGTGGTGGACGCCACGTATTCCCAGCGGTGGTCGCGCGACCGATACTTCGGCACCAGCGTGTTGAGCCGGCCTTCCCAGCCCAGTCCGCTCGCGACCGTCACCTCGTCGTCGGCCAGGTCCGCCTCGCGGATCGTATCGAGCGCGATACGCGGTGCGGACAGCTTCAGCCCCAGCCGCCCGGCTCGCCAGCAGGGCTCGGCACCGCCGGCCGCCAGGATGTCCTTGAGGTTCTGCCAGCGCGTCGACGGGCTGCCGATCGCGGGCTCCATCACCACGCCGCCGCAGGTCCAGCCGTTGGCGTCGCAGACGTTGGCGAGGTGGACGAAGTCCTCGACGATGATCCCGGACAGCGGCTGACCGATGCCCGCCACCTTGGCGTAGGTCGATCCCGCCACGCGCGGATCGCGGTGCCAGGCACCGAGCGCGTATTTCAGCGCCACCAGCGCGGGCGAGGCGGTGTAGCCCCAGGTGCCACGCGCCGCGTCGTGCGCGGCCGTGTCGGCCGGCGCCGCCCAGCGCTGGCCGCCGGCACCGCCCGGCCAGGTGGCGTCGGCCCGCGGGTCCCAGCACCGCTGCCCGCGCCACACCGCGCCCAGCTGTGGCACGCCGCTCGCGAACACCTTGCCCTTGCGGTCGAACAGCAGCGACCAAGCGATGGCCGCGTGGCCGGACAGGCGATAGTCCGCCCCCCAGCCCGGCGCGCCAGCCCAATGGGGTGCCAGAGCGCGCGGCTCAGGCATCTGCCCCAGATGCACGTCCGCCCAGAGGAAGCCCCCGGCGTAGCCGGTCGCCCCGCCGCCGGCTTCCGGCACGCCGAGCGACGTGAAGTCCGCCAGGCAGTCGACTAGCCCCTCGACGGGACCAGCGCCGGAATAGACGTCGACGATCAGCGCGTACGGATTGGGCACCTTGTCGCGGGTCGGGCCGTAACCGGTCGCCCAGCGCCGGGATCCGCCATAGTATGTCTCGCCCACCAGGAACGGCATCGGCTGGTCCGAGCCGATCGTGGTGGCGTTGACGCTGCCGCGCGCGGGGGGCTTCTTCGCCGTCACCTCGGCGCCGACGTTGGCGGCGACCGCCACGGCCGACGCGATGCCGGCGACGACGGGGTTGCCCGTCAGCATGGCGACGGTCGCGACGACGCCGGCCACCTTGCCCACCACGCGCAGCACGCCGCTCACAGCCGCCACGCCCCGACGAACGGCACCGGGCCCTGCGGCACGATCACCACCAGCCCGTCCGCGAGGTGATCCTCGTGATAGCCGAGCACCTTGCCGCCGGCCGCGATCACGAGGCCGCCCAGGCCGTCGCCGCCCGCCATCAGGGCCAGGTCACCCACCCACATCGCCGCAGGTGCGACGCGGGGGAAAAGGCTGTCGAGCAGTTGGTCCAGCGTCTCGTGGCCAGCGCGCTTCAGTGCCGTGCGCGCGCCGACGGGCGACCGGAAGTCCGGCACCGCCGGGGGGCGGTGTCCCAGCGCGCGCGCCTGCGAACGGGCGAGGTGGATGCAGGTGCGCCGCGCCGCCCAGTCGAATGGCCGCCCCCGGAAGCGGGCGACGACATGCTCGGTCGCTGCAACCCGGTCCGCGAGCGTCACGCTGACATGCTCGTGTTGGACGCGGACATGCCGCGCGGCGAGGCGTTCGCGCCCCAGGCGAAGGTGACCTCCAGACCAGTGGCGTTGTCGTGACCGCGCTCGCCCGGGAAGATGCTGGAGTGGAAGGCGCTCGACAAGGTGTTGCCCTCCACCCTGATGAGCAGCCGCTGCGCCAGCGCGACGCAGTCGATGTCGAGCGACCGCTCGCCCCGCTTGGCCTTGAGGACGGTGCGGTCGACGATCCAGTCAGCCTGGGGATCGGGCTGGCCGATCAGCTGGCCGGTCGCCTCGTCGAGCTCGGCGATCCACAGTCGCACGCGCGCGCCCTGGTAGGCGGGACTCGACAGGTCGATCGCCGCCGCGGCCGACGCCGGCAGCATGGTCAGCGTGCCGGCCGGCAGCACGTCGCCCACGCCCTCCTCGGGTGCCTCGAAGCTGCCGACGGTGCCGAAGGTCGGATCAGCCGAAAGGTAGGTGTCCGCCCCCCAGGGCACGAAGCCGCCGTCGCATAGCAGCACGGGGGGCCGGCCGGGAAGGTCGATGCGGACGAGGCCGGCGAGCAGGACGCGTTCCATCTACGCCGCCTCCTCCACCGTAAACTCGATCTCGACGTCGCCTTCGACGGACACAGCCCAGGCCTGTTCGCTGCCGTCGACCAGCCCTTGGATCATCGGGCGGACAAGGTGAACGCGCGCGCCGTCAGCGAACGGCCAGCGCAGCATCTCCGACAAGGCCAGCGTGGCGCGACCAGTCTGGTCGGCGATGGCTTGGCCCGCGACGTTGTGCAGGAAGTGCTGGCCATCTGCCCGCTCAACGCTGAGCCACCAGCCCTCCCGGACCACCGAGCCCCGGTACAGCCCACGCACCCGCAGCGCCGTGCCGGCCTGCCCCGCCCCGTCCACCACTGCGTCCGTGATGCGCTGCGGTGCTGAGAGCGGGTATTCGACGCGGAGCCCTTTTCGCTTCGCCCGGATCAGCCGCGACACGACGACGCGCGCCTGATCCGGGTCACCGAAAGGCGGGAAGCGATAGCCCACGCGGTAATGCGATCCCAGACGGTCGACGCGTAGCGCTACGCCGCCCGGCCCCCGCAGCACAGCGCCGCTGTCGACGAAGGCCGGGCCCGCACCGTTCGGCACTGCCCACGGCGGCAGCACGATCACCCGAGGGCCTGCCGCTGCGCGCGCGCCGCCGACCGACCGCTGCTCCGCGTCGTCTCGACCGCCACACCGCCGCTGATCGCGGCCACCCGCGGCTCGAACATCTGCCCCTCGCCCACCACCAACTGCACCACCATCGGCGCTCCGATCTGGTCATTGGCGATAACGTGCCCGCCCTGGCGGCCCATGCTCAGCACTTCTGGACCGTTCTCGCCGACGATGTAGCTCTTGTTGGGAAGGACCGGTCCGCCGCGGGCACGGTAGCCGCCGAACCCGCCGACCGGGAACGTGCGCGTCGCGGACTGCCCGCCCCCGCCAATAATGCCGCCGATCTGCGCCACGGAGTCGAGCACGCCGCTCAGCGCATCGAGCCAATCCCCCGACCGGATGTTGCGTACCAGTCCTCCCAGCGTCCCCGCGATGTCGCGCGCCGTCTCGGCCCAGTTCCTACGCGCGTTGTCGTTGGCCGACTGCACGCGCTTCCAAGCCGCCTCGGTATCCTTGGCGATTTGCTCTGGATCGTTGGCCGACACCGGCCCCACCAGCGTCGCCGGAGACGAAGTGGCGGTGGCCGTGGCCGCGGTGGCAGCGACCTGGGCCTTGTACAACTCGGCGATCAGTCGGTCGCGCGCCGCCGCCCACGTCTGCGGGTCGATGAGCTTCGCCGCCATCGCCTGGTCGATGTCCGAGAGACGAGCTTGCAGGTCGTTGACCCGCGCCTGATCCGGGAACAGCTGCTGGAAGATCCCGGCGACGCGCTGCCGCAACGAGGCGAACGCCTGCGCTGCGGCATCGGTCGCCACGCGAGCGGGGTTGACCATCTCGACGTCGAGCCGGCGCATGTTCTGACCGATCTCGTCCACCATGTCGGGGACGTAGGAGTGGCCGACGACGCGGTCATACAGCTGGAAGAACGCCCGCTCGACCGTGCGGACGGGCGCCAGCACGCCGTCTAGGATGCCCTTCAGCTTGCCGCCGAGCCACGACCCGACTTGCGTCACCATTGAACTTACATAGGAGACAACCCGGCCGGCAACCGCCTTGATCTCGTCCCAGTGCCGCACCGCAGCCACCACCAAGGCAATCGCGCCGGCTATCGCGGCCAGCGGAGCGAGGATGGGCAACATCGTGACGCCGAAGGTGATGATGGCCGGCACGGCTTGTGTCAGCATCACCGCGCGCAACGCGGCCAGCACCGGCAACGCCGCCCCAACAGCGGTGACGATGGCGCCGATGCCCGCGACGACCGGCCCGAGCGCCGCCGCCACGGCCGCGCCCATGATGATCGTCGTCTGCATGCCGGAGGGAAGCGAGCCGAACGCCTGCGCCAGATTGGCGACCGCCGTCGCCACCGGGGGGATCATCGGCAACAGCTGCTCGCCGACCACGTCGGCCGCCTGTCCCATTGCGACCTCGGCTCGGCGCCAGGGTGCCGCGTCCGCCGCGGCCGCGGCCGCGCCACGAAACTGCTTTTCGACCTCTGCCAGGATCAAGCCCTGCGCCTTGGCGGTCTGCCCCGTGGCGGCCAGCTGCTTGATCGTCTGAACCTGCTCGGCGGAGAAAGACACGCCCGCGCGCGTCAGCGCCGTGATCCCCTTGACCGGGTCGTTGAGAGCCTTGCCGAGCATGATGGCGGCTGCCTGAGGCTCCCCGCCCAGCCGGGCCGCCATGTCGATCGCCGCCTGCTGAGCGCGGTCGAACACCTCGCCCGTGACCTTGCCGAAGGTGAGCAGCGGCGCGGTCACCTGCTTCAGGATGACCTCGGCGTCGTACAGCGAACGCAACTCCATGGCGTCGGCCGCCTTGGACAGCTGATCCGCGGTGCGCCCGGCCACGGGGCCCATGCTGGTCAGTGCGGCCTGCACCTGCGCCATCGCCTGCTGCTGTTCCTGGAACCCGGCCACGGCCGCTGCCGCGCCGGCCGTGAGCGGCGCGGTGATACCCACCGTCATGGCCGCGCCGACGCCGGTCAGCGTCTGCCCAATTGAGGCGAACTGCTTCTGGGTCGCCTTGAGCCGCTTCCGCGCGTCGTTGAGGCCCGTAGTGAACGCCGAGCTGTCGAGGCCCAGCGAGGTGATGAGCGATGCGATGACGGTCACGCTATGCCCTCCCTCACTGCATCGGCGCTGCGCGCGCCGCCTTCTTCGCCTCGCGCGTGATGCCGAGACGCAGGGTGTCGATCTGCATGGTCACGATCTCGGGCGTCAGCGCGTCGACCTGGGGGCGCATCCAAGGGCGCGGGCTCATGGCCACGGTCCCCAGTTCTAGGAAGTTGCCCCAGAACGCGTCGCCGGTGCTGACGCGGTAGAGGATCAGGCCGCGCTTGCGCGCCTTCACCGACACGACCTTCAGATTATCCCGAAGGTGCCCCCAGTCCTGCCCGCCCTTCAGGCGACGGCCCGTCCGATAGGGCGCCGTCAGCGACAGCACCGTGCGCAGCAGGTTGGCGGGGTCGCGTACGGCCTTGCGGCCGATGCGCGTGGCCACCTTCCCATCCAACTGCCGCAGCTGCGTGTCCAGTTCCTTCAGGCCCTTGACGTCGAAGGTGATGGCGGACTTCGGCACAGCTACACTCCTTCCACCCTGCCGCCAGTGGCGGCCGCGATCGCCATGAGCTTGCCCAGCATCGCGCCCGGCTTGGCCGTCCGGGCGGGCTTGGGTGGCAGGTAGCGGTCCAACCCCTCCAGCTTCTTCGCCCGGATCATGCTGGCGGTGGTGTGCGCCAGCGCCAGATCGCGTTCCCCGTCCCGCCGCGCGCGGTCGGCTGCGCCCAGCATGGCGGCGTGGAAGCTGCGAGGAGACTGCGCCCAGAACGCATCCGGGCAGTAGCCGGCCGCGCACCAGTGGCGCAGCAGCGTCAGCGGGTCGCCTTGGTCCTCGCCCTGCCCGCCCGCTTCGTAGGGTCCGCGTCAGCCGCCGCCTCCGCCGAGCCGGCGAAATGCTGCGCCAGCTCGGTGATCGCGGCCGTGCACGCCGAGCCGTGACGGATAAGCAGCGCCAGCGCCTGATCCTCGGTCATGTCCGGGTGGGCGGGGGTGGCGAACGCCCGCACCAGCACGGCCAAGTCGAGCGGATCCATCGCCCCCAGGTCCGCGCCGCCGAGCAGGTTGACCCCGCCCGCCTTGGCCAGCGCCAGCGTGCGGAAGTTCAGCTGCAACGTGATCTGTTCGTCACCCGCCTGGATGATCGCCTTGGCGTCGATCGGCGCGACCATCACGCGTCCTTCGCCAAGGTCAGCGGCGTGACCCACTTGGCGGTGATGGTGAAGCGCCGCTTCTCCTCCATGGGGTTCGACCGCCGCAGACTGGAGAAAAGTGCCCGCCCCGTCCCGCGCCACGTTTCGGCGCCCTGCTTGAGCACGATCTGATAGGCCAGTGAGCCGCCTGCCTCCTCCATCGCGACCAGCGTCGTCTCCGCCGCGCTGCCGATGACGTAGTTGCCGCTGATCTCGCTCTCCACGCCGTCCCGGCGCTTGTTCTTCTTCCACTCCTTGAAGAGCCCGCTCTTCATGTGCGTGGACTCGTAGAGCGACTGCTCGCCCGACGGCAGGTCGGGGAAGTCGTCCAGCTCGGCCACGGCCGTCCAACTGCTCTCGTCCAGGCTGACGAACAGCTCGGTTTCGTCGCCATTGGTGGCCTTCGACAGCGCAGTCGCTGCCGGGATCGCCGGGGTCGCCATGTCAGGTCTCCAGGTAAGGAAGGGTCAGAAGGATCACGTCGCGATGCACGAAAGTCTGCTCGACCTGCTCGTTCGCACCGCTCACCACCACGTCCTGCGCGCGTCCGAAGCAGACGCCGAAAAATGTGCCGGAGGGCGCTAGGGCGGCGACAATCGCCTCGCGCAGTCGAACCTTGGCCGGCCCGTCCGGCGCCATCGCGTCGGCCTGGATGCGGGGCCGGCGCCAGCCGTCGAAGCCGGTCATGTGGCGACCTAGTGGGCTGGACGACAGCGTCAGGCGCACGGCGGGATAGGCACCACCCGGGGCGTTCTCGCCCCAATCGACCCGCGTTCCGGCCAGCGCCTGAACGCCCGCGTCGGCCAGCAGCCGCGCGCGGACCGCCGTCTCGAAATCAGCCACCGGTCACCGCAGCGCAGATGATCTCCAGCCCCTCGCGCCGGCCGATCTCGGTCAGCGGCGCCACGATTTCGTGCACCGGCCCGTCCGGCGCTGGATAGATGACGCGGTCGGTCGGCAGCACGCCGGCCATCATCGGTGACCAGCGGACCCGGAACGTCACGGGCAGGACCGATCGCTCGGCCGCCAACGTCCGCCGCTCGCTGCCGCGGCCAGGAAGATACTGCGCCCATGCCGTCACGATGGGCACCCAGTCGCCTAGCCGCGTCTGATGGCCGTCATCGACGGGAGTGTTGCGCTCGATTGTGATGCGCCTGTCCAGACGTCCCAGCTTCACAGCCCGCGCGCCCGGAGATCGCGGCACAGCGATTTCGCTGACGCCTCCGCGGCTTGGAACATGTCGCCGCCCTCCCGGTCCTGATCGTACGCGGCGATCAGCACCAGCATGGCACGCCGCACGTTGCCCGGCACGCGGTCATGAGGGCCGTAGCCGGCGCGGACGGTGACGGTGAACAGCTGCTCGGCGTGCCGAAACGGATAGAAGGGGCCGCCGGGCGGCAGCACGCGAGCGGGGCGGCTACTGACGTCCAAGCGGGCGCCGATGATCGCTACGGGGCTACCATCAGCAGTCACGTAGGCGACACCGGGCACCGCAGTCGGAGCCACAGGCCATGCCCGAAGCCTGACGGCTCCGAAGCCGCTGAACTGCTCGGTCACGTCCCGCGCTTCTAGAATGTGCCCGGTATATTGCTCCACCCAGGCGGCCGCGTCGGCGATCCATCCCGTGATATGGCCATCCATGCTGGCGTCGTCGTCCGTCAGCCGTAGCTGTCGGCGCGCGTCTAGGATGCTGACGGGTGTCGCCATTGTTCACCTCGCGCGCGGGGGTGCCGAGGCTGGCGCGTGCCAGCCCCGGCAAAGGTCAGGCTTCGGCCTGCGGCTTAAGGTTCGTCGCGACCGCATCCTCGTTGGTCGCGCGGGGATCGTTGAAGTCGATCTGGTTGGCGACCGCGGGCTGGTTCGCGCGGGGCGCGTTGTCCACCGCCGGGTGGTCGACGTCGATGCCGTCAACGATGGCGGGCTCGATGAAGGCGCCGCTCGCCTCCATCTTGGTTGCGCCAGCGATGGTGTCCTCGGTCATGCCGGCGGTGTCGGACACGCCGGGCGTTGGGGACGGCTTGACGGCGGTCGTGCTGACCGTGCTCTTCGTTCCGGCCATCTGGCCTTCTCCTTGACTGCTGGTGGATGGTCGTGCGGGCACGCCGGCCCGCACGAGGTCACGCGCCGATCTTGAGCGCGCGCATGGCCGTGGGGTTCTTCACGCCGCCGCCCACCCGCTTGGTGGTGTAGAACAGCACGAAGGGCTTGGCCGAGAACGGGTCGCGCAGAACGCGGACGCCGATACGGTCCACGACCTGGTAGGTCTCCGCCATGTCGCCGTAGAGAGCGGCGATGTTCCCGGCCGCCACGTTGGGCATGCCTGGCATGTCGATGACCGGCGTTCCCGCCAACGTCGCAGGCGACCCCTCGGCGAGGCTCGGCTGCCACAGGTAGCCGCCGGCCTGGTCCTTCAGCTTGCGGAAGGACGAGCGCGCGGTGCGGTTCATGAAGAACTTGGCGTTGCCGACAAACTCCGTGGGGAGATCGGCCTGGAGGTCGAACAACGCGTCGCCCTTCACATCCCCCGCCGCGCCCGACAGCAGCACCGGGATGGCGCCGTAGGGGTGCTTCGCCGCGTTCGACGCGCCCGTGACGTAGGTCAGCACGCCGTCGGGCTTGTTGATGCCGTCGCCCGACAGGAAGGCGATGCCTTCCTGCTTATCGAACTCCAGCGCCACCTCGTCCGCCAGCCACGCCTCTACGTCGATCTCGGCGTCGTCGATCAGCCCCTGTGATGCCGCCGGATTGGCGTAAAGCTCACCGATGGTGAAGCCGAGCGAGGTCAGGCCGGGCGTAGTCGTCTGCGGGCGGGCGGCCGTCTCACCGACCCAGCCGCTGCCGACGATACCGTCCGAGAACACCTTCTTGAACCCGGCACCGCTGATCGCGATCACGGAACTGTTCTGACGCATCGGCGAGATGATCTTCTGCTTCTTGCTGATCGTCCGGTCCCATTCGACCGGCGCCAAGTAGCCGCCTTCGCCGTCGGTCTTGGTCGCGGCCGCGCGAAGCTCGGTCATCTTGCCCGACGGGTCGCTGCCCTTGAAATAGGCGCTGAACTGCGCCGTATATTCCGGGTCGCGAGGCTTGTCGGACCCGCGATCGCCGCCGAGTTGCGCCGCGAGGTTGACGCTCTCGACCGCCGCCTGGAGCTTGTCCAGATCGGCCTCGATCTTGCCCAGCTTCTCGGCGGTGACCACGTCCGTCTTGCCGGCCTTGATCTCGTCCAGCTGGGCGGTGTGGGTGGTCTTGAACGCCTCGAACGCCGTGGCGAGCGCTTCGATGCTGTCGGGCTTCCTCGGCTGGGCTTCCGCGCGCACGGCGAGCAGGCCCGACGCCGACGCCGCCATGCTGGCGGCAATCAGAGCATTGGTCTTCATGTCTGTTCCTTCAGACCTTGAGGGCAGCGAAGAGGCGCGAGTAATCGGCCTCCGGTTCGTCGCCAGCGCGCGGCGTGGCGGGGTCGGCAGCGCGAGGCGTGCCAATCGCACGGAACAGGTCGCGCCGCGCAGAACGCGGAACGTCGTGCTTCGCGAGAAAGCGGTCGAGCGAAGCCTTGTCGCTCGGAAAGTCATCGGCGCCGGCGTAGACCGGCATCTGCGCCTCGCGCTCCATCAGCACGTCGGCGAGGCCAGCGTCGATCGCCTCCTGACCGCGCAGGAACACGTCCTGCCCGGCGATCATCGCCTCGAACTCGGCGATGGGTCGCCCCGAGCGCGCCGAATAGGTCTCGCACATGGCGGTGTCGATGTGCGCCAGCGTCTCCCAGGCGTCCCGCATCTCGGACTTGGTGCCGAAAAATAGGCCGCGGGCCTCGTGGATCATCACCTCAGCGTTCGCTGCGATGGCGATCTCGTCGCCGGCCATCGCGATCACCGACGCAGCCGAAGCCGCAATGCCGACGATTTCCACCCGCACATCGGAGTCGTGCCGGCGCAGCAGATTATACGCGGCCACGCCTTCAAAGTAATTGCCACCGGGCGAGTTGATCTCGACCGTGATCGGCTTGCCCGCCACCGAGCGCAGCGCACCTGCGATGCGGGCCGTGGTAATCCCGCCGCCGTCGCCGTCGTCGCCGATATAGCCGAATATGGAGATGGTGGGGCGCTCGGACGCGAGCGCGGTGACCTCGACCTTCTCGAAGTCGGGCGCCAGCGCGCGCGTCTCGAACTTCCAGTCGGACCCAGACCCGATGTTGGCGATCTCGGGCGGTCGCGCAGCGGCAACCACCGTCAGCAGTCGGCTACGCGTCATCTTCGTCCTCCACGATGGCGGCGGCGCTGGTGCCGGCGCGCGGCGCCAGCCCGGAGCCGTCCGGGTGCGGGTTCATGTCGAGCGTGTCCCGCGCCTCGTTAACTTCCATGACCTGGCGCCCGCCGCCGGAGCCCAGCATCCGCGACAGAACTTCGGCCTGGTCCTTCATCGAGCCGCGCAGCAGCGCCCGCTCGTTGAACTTGGCGTACATGACCGTGCCGTCGCGGGCCTGCTTCTCCTGTCGGCTGAGCAGGCGCCAGATCGCCTCTTCCCAAATGACGAACCAGGGCAGCAGGCAATAGACGACGAAGTAGAGGCCCAGCTGCTCAATGCCCGAACCCCAGGCCGTCTCATCGAACATCAGCAGCGGCCGGGGCACGCCCGTGAAGCGAGAGCCTTGCTCGGCTTCGAACTTGCGCAGTTCCACGAGCTGGCTGTCACGCGCCGAGCCGGAGAAGGGCTGCGCCGTCATGCCACCCTCCAGCAGCATGAACTCGCCGGTCGCGTCCGCGCCGGCATAGTCCTCGCGAAGGCTTTCCTTCAGCCGCCGGAACGCATCGTCGCTCAGTTCCTCTTTTACCGACAGCGCGCCGCCAGCCAACACGCCTTTGCGAAGCAGGTTCGCCATCGCCTTCTCAGCGACGTGCGCGAGCCCGATGGTGTCGGCCGCGACGTCGAGCAGCCCCAGCCCGTTGAGGCCGTCGAGCGACACGGGTGCCCGAAAGTGGAACACGTCCGCCGCACTCAGATACTCTGTTTTTCCGCTCTTGGGCTGGTGCTTGAAACGGAGGTTGCCGCCGTTCCACTCCTTGGTGACCGTCTTGCGCGCGAACGGCTTCAACGCCTGAATTTCGCCGTTGAGGCGGATCACGCGGGCATAGGCGTTGCCGTCGAACAGCGCGGCCAGCTGCATGAAGCTCTTGAACTCGCTCGGCGACAGGGCGCCGTTGCCCATCGGGTCGAGCTTGAAGACCTTGTAGAGCGGGTGATCCGTCGCCTTCTCGGTCGTGCCGTCCGGCTTCCGCCGCATGATCGATACCGGCAGCATCCCCATGCTGCCCGCGATCAGCGACGTGCCGCGATAAAAAACCGAGTTGCGCATCGCCATGCGGTCGTTGACCGTGATTCCTGCCAGTCCCTCGCGGCCGCCGCGCAGGAAAGCGCCCAGCACCGGGTCGTCGGTGTCGCCCAGGTCGTGGACCGAATAGGCGTAGACCTTGCGCGGGTCGGCCGCAGAGCGGCGACCGCCAGCTGCGCGCCGGTAAGCGTCGGGCGACAATGCTACCATTCGCCCTCCTTCAGACCCGACGAATGCCGCGGCTCTCGTAGACCGACTTTTTCTGTTCCTCGGTCACCGCTTCCGCCTGGATCGCCATCGCCAACGCCACCATGCCGTCGATGCGGCCGGTCGACTTCGCCTTGTCGAGCTTGCGGTTGCCGGCCTCGTCCGGCTTCACGACCGCGTTGGCGGCGCACATGCGAAGGACCGGGTGGCCGCCGTGACGGACGTTGCCTTTCAGGAACTCGATCTCGGTAGCAGTCAGCGCCGGGGTCATGCTGACGAAGCCCTGGCCGAAGGCTTCGAGCGGGAGCTTGGCGCCCATCCGGTCCAGCGGCGCTTGGAGCAGGTCGAAGCGCCAGCGGTCGAAGAAGATACGGCGCAGATCCATGCCAGCCGTCAGCCGCAGGATCTCCGTCGCCACGAACGGATAATTGATCGAGACACCGGGCGGCGCCAGCAGCTTTCCGTTCTTCTCCCACTCGACATACGCCGTCCGATCGCGCTTCGCGAGGTCGGGCAGGATGTCGCCGGGTAGCCAGAACGTGGGCAGGACGTGCAGAACACCCTTGTCGTCACGCGTCACCAGCACGAACGCGGTCAGATCGGTCGTTTGCGACAAATCGAGCCCGCCGAACACCGGGAAACGCTTGAATGCGGACAGGTCCGGCGCGCCGTTGCCCGTCTTCCAAACGCCCGGCGACAGAAACGGCGTGAACCGGTTTACCCGCTGGTTCAGGCCGAGCCACCGGAAGCTGTTTTCCTCCGTCGGCATCCGCGACGCGCGGTCCGCCTGCTCGGCAAGGTCCGTTTCCGACCGGAACAACCCCATCGCCGGGTTCGCGGCGCGCCAGGCGTCGCGATCGAGCAGGCTGGCCTCCTTCGGGGCCGTATAGACGTGGGCCACGATACGCGGGTCGCCGGTACGCTCGGCATCGTCCAGCCAGATCGAGAACAGGTCGGCGTCGGTCGCCGCCTGCGTGCTGATCCCGATCAGCAGCGCGTCGTCATAGGCGCCCTGCGAGGTGACGATTGCCTCGATGAAGTCGTCCTTCGGGCCTTTGACCTGCCCGACCTCGTCCAGGATCGCCAACACCGGGGAACCGCCGTGATTGCTGGCGCCCTCGGCGGACAGCGCCTCATATTCGGTGTTCATCAGCAGGCCGACGAGGCGCTTGGCGGATGGCACCGGTCGGACCGCCTTGCGGAGCGTCGGCGACAGCATCGCCGACTTGCTGGCGTAGTTGTAAACCTCCGCCGCCTGCTTCCGCGAGCGCGCTCCCGAACTGATCCGGCTGTTCTGCCGGGCCTCCGGCCCGACGAGGTGCAGCAGCACGATGAAGGCGATGGTGCCGGTTTTCGCGTTCTTGCGGGCCATGGACAGGAAGGCGCGCTTGGTGCGAACCGCGTTGTCATAGACGGCGTAGAAGAAGTCCTCCTGAAACCCGGCGAGCCGCACGATCTGGCCGACGTGATCGCCCTCCGGAATGCGGCAATGCTTCTCCACGAAGCGCATGTTGCGCTCGGCACGGGTCAGACTCGATGTCGGCAGCGCCCGCCATTCCCGCCGGACTGGAGTGGGACCGCACTTGACCGCGCTACTGCACGGTGGGGCGGGCAATCAGATCGTCCTCGTCCAGCGCGGCGCGGTCGCCTTCCAGGCCCATCGCGTGTGCGCGGCGCTGGTTCACGTCCCGCTGCTCGCCATTCTTCGCCCGGTTGTCCAAGCCCAGCGCGCGGCGCAGCGTCACGATGCGGCGCGCCAGCTTGTCCACGGCTCCGATGCTCTTGATGACGAACGCCGACTTGACCTTGCCCCTCACGGTGCCGCGCTGGCCGACGGACATGGTGGACAGCATCTCGACGTCGGCCAGCGCGCGGGCCAGGCTGGCGGCCACGATCAGGTCGCCCTCCGTCCATTCGGACTTCGGCTTCTCGGCGATAACGCTGTCCCAGAACGGCATGTCGCCTGGGCGAAGGAATACGTGGGCGGGCGGCGACAGGTCGCGGGCGGCAGCTGCCATCACCTCGACCGCGGCTGCCGCGCTGTCGATGCGCGGGCGACGGGCCATCCCAGCCTCCTGCCGCTCCTGGCCGCCTTGCGGCGCCGGTGAGCAAAAACTGTATTAGCGATTGCGTTGTGGGGACCGCCGGTGTCCGGCCCGGTCGACCCCCGGACTTTCGAGGGGGGGGGGTGGGTCAGCCGTCGTTCGGGTGATCCTCAGCCGCGTTGAAGATCCGGGCGATGTTCAGCAGCATCGCTGATGCTGCAACCGTCGCGGTGACCCCGTAGCACATCAGGAAGAACGCCGCCCCGGCGATAACGTCGCTGCTTGGATAGGCGAGGACGAGAAAGGCGGCACATAGCGCCAAAGCTTGCACGAAGAGGAAGTGAAAGAAGTTCACAACCACTTTCATAAATAACGAGTCCTTGCGGCCCTGCTGTCGTATTGCCGCAAGGAAGCGGTCGCCGGAGAACGCGAGAAGGATAGCCATACCTCCAAGGGAGAAGGCCATCAGACCAGGAAGAGTGTCAATCGCAAGCTGAGCCGATCTGCGAGCAGCCCCATACTCGTGTTGTCTCCAATACGACTCACATGCAATGGTTAGTATAACGGCCATAATAAAGTACGGGGAAAGCAATAATGCAGCCCACCCCCCGTATACTTTCCAGTATTCACGAAACGGCTCAAGCGCGAGGCCTACCCGCTCTAGTTTCTCGCGCAGCATCCGCCAGAGTCGAGAGGAACGTCGCTCCTGCGGCGACGACTCGTTCGAGTACCTTGGGGTATTGGCGAGTGGAGCGAACTTCTGGTTCTCCGTCGTCTCCTCGTCCCTTAGCTGAGACATGGCCATTTCCCTCAGATGCTACGCGAGCGTATGTTTCATTCTTCTCGTTCAGCCTAAGCCCCTCCGTTTGGGGAGCTCGAATTAGGATGATCTCCTGCTTTTTGGCGTTCTGTGCTTCCAGCTCTGCAAGAACGTCATACGTCTCTTTGGTTACATCATCAGCGTTTGGCCGCTTGATGATTATGTCGATGCGGTCGAGACGAGGTATCTGGAGGACGTAACTAAGCGCATCGTCCTCTGGAATGACCGTTACGTCGACCAGTTCTGCGTCTGGTCCAAGCGTTTCAGGAGAAAGCAGTTTCTCGAAAATGCTATGCGCTCGTGACGGCGCAAGGCGCTTACCCGTGTCGTTCAGTGCCTCATATACCACGGTGTGTGTCTGCGCATCGAGAATGAACTTGAAGACTTTCCCATTGAAGCCGACGGCGCTCGTCAACCTCTTTACATCCTCGCTTAAGGCAACCTCTTCGAGCATACTCTTATTGATCGCAGGCGAGGACGGATCGATGTCGACCCACGTCAGAATTTGCCCAGTGAACATGGCGTTCTCACCGGGCCTTGCTCGAATGTTGGTGATAGCCGCAGTGTTATCACCGAAATACCGCACCTGCCGTCCTGCTGCGAAACGGAAAAGCCGTTCGTAAACGCCGGGCGGATGTGGGGTCGCCACGACGTTCAAAAACCCGATTTCAATTCGACGTTCGCGCTCGGCCATGCATCTTCCCCCTCGTCAAAGGGTAGATGCTATACCGTCCACAAGTCGAGTCTCTTAGGTCAAAGCGCGGCTGGCCGGTTCCAGGGGTGGTCCGGGTCGAGCGGCTGGCCTTCGACGTCACAGCCGATCTGCCGGCCCACCGACCTGCCGAACTGCTCCGCCGTCACCGCCTCATGGCATCGGTCGCACAGGTTGCGCGTGTTGGCGTCCACGTCCTGGCCGCCTCTCGACAGCGGCACGATATGGTCGACAACCGTCGCCAGCGTGCCGTCGTCGCATCGCTCGCAGAGGCCGTGCGTGCGAGCCATGCGGCGCGCTCGCATCCGTTGCCCGGCACCACCCCTGACGCGCGTGTCGGGGCCGCTACGCTGCCACGCCTTGCGCTTCATGCTGCCCCGCCGTGGTCGGGTGTCAGGTCACCGGGGTGAATACTGCATTGCGCCGCACATCGCCGAAAGCGGCCTCGCGCTTTCTTCGATCGCGGCGTCGGCGCTAAGGCTACAAGGCCCGCTGCTCTACGCGCTGCTCCGCTTACGCGGCGATACTCGTTCCCGAGCTGTTCCCCTGCTCTAGCATATCCGTGTCCAGGCGCAAGGTGTGAACGTTGAGCCTCATGCTGCCGAATAGCAGGATGGTCCGACGCTCGTTGCTGGCATCGACCTCCAGCTTGAGCGAGGCGAACGCCATGCCTGGTACGCCCACCCTGGCCCCCTTGGTGATCGGACAGCCTACCGGACGCGGGCGGGGCCGATGCCGCTCTACGTCGCGCATCCGTTCCAAAGATGCGTCGCTGACCGCCACGATGGTGCGGTCCGTGTCGAGCAGGATGCTGAAGGGCGGGAAGGGGCTGACCGGAAGCAGGGTGATCGCGTGCAGTTCCGAGCGGCGATCCGCGCGGGCGAACACGATGGTGGGCACCATTGGTCGATCCACCACCACCTTGCCCGTGCGACCGGCCGCCCGCCGCTTGGCCACCCGCTCAATCGGCGTCCACACCTCGAACCCGGCCGCCGCAAGCGCGCGCGCGACGGGCAGCGTGCGCTGCCCCGCCATTCGCAGGATGATCCAGCCGTCGGCCATGTTGTCGCGCCTGCCCATACCCCTGTCCCTATCCCCTCCCTGTCGTGCTGGATCAGGCCGCTTGGGCCTGGTGATCGGTGTCGGCCGCCTGATAGGTTGACCCGTCCGCAGCGAACCGCGTGCCGATGCCCCGCGTGGCGAGGAAGGCGTTGACCTTGTCGACTGCGTCGCCGGTCAGGTCCGCGCGGTCCCCGTCGCCGTCAGGTGCGCGCCGTCCGGCCCGCGTGATCGCCCGTGCCCGGCTGATCGCCGCGGCGTCGGGGTTCACCCACAGCGCCATGCGTTCTTTCAGCTGATGGACAGTCGGGAACCAATCGAGGTCCTCCAAGCACCGGCGACACGCATAGGCCAGCGCTCGCTCGTCGCACCCCGCCAGCATCGTCCGGTAGGTCGCCAGCTTCAGTCGCCCGGCCGCCTCGCCGCCATCCTTGGACGGCAGCGCCGCGTCCAGAGCGCCCAAGTGCCGATCGATACACTGATCGCCCGCGATGACGATGGACGCCACGGCGTTCGCGACCGGCGCGATCAAAGCGAGGTCTGCGGCTGTAAAGCTGGCCTCGGCGTCAAACGCTCGCTCCAGCACCGCGGTCACGCTCGGCGTCAAGGACTGCGCCGAGAAGGCCGCGGGCGCCGTGCCCGTTGCGCTGGTGATGGTGAGGTCGTTTGCCACTGCGATTGTCTCCGTCGGGAGGGAATACGGTCACCCAGCCGCGCTCCACGGCGCGGTCGATGGCCTCGCCTGGCGGCCAGCCGTTCTCGGCGAACTCGCCCAGCTTGGCGGACAGCAGCTGGTAGGCGCGAGGCGTCAGCCGCTCCCGCTTGGCGATGCGATGCTGGACGAAGCCCGCCCACTGGTCGTCGCTCACGTTGACTGGCGGGGGCATGTCCTTCGGCCAGCGGGCTTTCGGCGCAACGGCCTTCGGCTTCGGCGAACCGGAACCCGACAGGATCACCGCTAGCCCGGCCAGCGCCACGCGCAGGCGATCCCGCGGGATAAACCCATCACGGGTGGGGGTGTGGGTGTGGGGTTGGTTGGGGGTGTCGGGGGAAGGAAGGGGAGAGGGCGAGGGGGCGGGTGCCGTAACGCCGTCACGCGCCGTAACGGCCTGTAACGCGTTATGCTCGTTACTCACGCTATCCACAGGATCAGCATCCACAGGACGCCTCCGGTCCCGGAAGCGTTGCTGCCGCTCGGCGTTGCCAGCCCGCTTCTTTGCCCGCCTCTCTTCCTCGACTGCCGCAGCGGCCTCCACCACCGCGAGCAGCTGCTTGGGCGTGGCGCCGTTCGCGACCAGCGCGCGGAAGATGGCGGGATCCAGGCTCACCGCCGCCCGCCCTCCCGCGCGCGCATAGGCCCCTTGCCGTAACGGCAGGGGGCCTCACCGATGATCCGCGCCAGGATCACGCTGGCAGCGGCGCCAGGGGCTTGATCCGCCCCGCTGCGCGGTCGGCCGCCGCCCTGCCCTGCTGGACGGCGTAGGGCGTCGGTCGATCACCGTCGCGAGCCATCATATCAAGGGCTTCCGCCGCAGCGGGCAGATCACCCGCCCGGACGGCGCGCGCGAGGTCAAAGGTGTGATTGTGGAAGTGCGACACGGTGCGTCCCCTCAGATGCGAGTTGGCATGATGACGAGGGACAGCGGCCCCTCGGGTATGGCGGTGATGCGGATGGGTGCCGTCGGAGTCTGAAGGCCGATGCGAGCCGTGTCGGCGTCCAGCGCCGCAAGGCTGTCTCGGAAATACCGGCAGTTGAAACCTGCCGAGATCGGCCCGCCGCGAGCGTCGCAAGCGATCTCGTCCTGCGCTGCCCCATGCTCCACTGATGTTGCCGACACCGCCACGCGATCCCGATCAAAGTCGAAGCGCGCGCAACGCGTCTTCTCGTTCATCGCCTTCTCGACCCGGCCAATGGCGGCTGCCATCTCACCGGGGTCCAGGTCGACTTCGACGCTGGGAGCACCAGGCCACACCCGCTTATAGTCTGGAAAGGTGCCGGCGATCGCCTTGCCAACAATGGTCAGCGACCCACTGACGAAGCTTAGCTTGTCGTCTCCCACCCGGATCAGCACATCGGCGTCAGGTTCGAGGCTGCCGCGGACGAGGTCGATCAGCCGCGTCGGTATGATCGTGTCCGGCATGTCCTGTGCGCCGAGCGGCGTATCGATGCCGAACTGTGCTGCACGATGCCCGTCCGTCGTGACGAACACCATCCTGCCGTTCTCGACGTGTACGAAGACGCCGCAGAGATAGTAGCGCGCCACCTCCGTGCTGGCTGCGTGTCGCACCGCGTTCACTGGACGCAGTAGATCGACCACCGGCATAGTCCATTCGGCGGCGACCGCCTTCTGCGGCAAGTCTGGGAAATCGTCCGCCTTGAGCGTCGAGAACCGGAAGCGGGCCCGCCCGCTCCGCACGGCGATCGACCCGTCGCTCGCCTCCTCAATTACGGTCTGACCGCCGGGCGCGAATGCCCCGACGATGTCGGCTAGTCGATGACCATCGACCGCGATGCGCGCCGGACCATCCGCCTCCACCGAGAGGCGGCGGGCGGCCATCACGTCCGTGTCGTTGCCGGTGATCGTCACGCTCGCGCCCGCAGCCTCAATAAGAATGGCCGACAGAATGGGAATGCTCGATGTGCGGGCTACGGCCGCGCGAACGGTGGCCAAGGCCTCACGAAGCGCAGCCGTCTCGAAGGTGAGCCGCGCCATCAGCTCAGCCCCAGCGCCGAGCGATACACCTCCATGAGGGCGTCCGCTTCGTCCCGGTGATGCTTCTCCATGCGGCGCAGGGACACGATCTTGCGCATGGTCTTCGGGTCGAAGCCGGTCGACTTGGCCTCGTTGTACGTGTCTTTGATATCGTCGGCGACGCTGCGCTTTTCCTCTTCAAGCCGCTCCACGCGCTCGATGAACTGGCGCAGCTGTTCTGCGGATACGTTGTCCGTCATGCTGATGCTCCGATGTAGATGCTGGGAGGGGTGACGAGGGTGCCGACCCGATCATGAATGCGGCGCTCCACGGCCGCGCGGGTCGCGTCGACCGCATCGCGAACGTCTCGGCGCTGCTCGCGCCTGAAACCGATGACTTGGTGAGCGTAGACGGCGGTGCTGTGATCCCGGCCGCCGAAGGCCGCCCCTATTTCAGTGAACGACCGGCCCGTCATTTCGCGCGCGAGATACATGGCGATCTGCCGCGGCCCCGCGATCTGATCGTAACGACGCGGGGATTTGAGATCGTTCACGGTGACGCCGAGCTGCTCCACAGCGGCCTGCATGACCTCCGCCAGCAACGCGGGTGGCGCTACGATACGCGGGGGCAGCGCCAAGTAATCCCGCACCCGCGGCGCCGTCCGCGTCGCAGGGCGGCGCTTCCCGCGCGCCAGGGCGCGAGCATGGAGCGCGCCGGAGATCACGCTGCCCGCTCCACCGCTACGTCGGTAAACAGCGCTCCTTGCCGCTGAGCAGCTTCAATCCGCTCGCACGCGATCTCGAAATATGCCGGGTTCAACTCGCAACCGACGAAGCGTCGGCCGGATTGAACAGCCGCTACCCCGGTCGTCCCTGACCCCATGAACGGATCGAGCACCACCTCACCGCAAATGGCGAGTAGGTCGCTCAGCAGACGGACCGGCTTGCCCGCTATGTGATGCTTTTCCTCGCTGTTGACGGCGTAGCGAAAAACGCCTGCAGCGCACTTTCCCTCATCAGGGAGGGGGCCGTTGCTCCCCCAAACGAGATATTCGCACTGATTACGATACCGGCCCTTCTGCGGCCGAGCGGCCTCGGTTTTGTCCCAGACCGTCAAGCCTCGCCAGACCCACCCGCCGGCCTGCACGGCATCAGTCGTCGTCGGCAGTTGCCGCCAATCGGTGAAGGCGCCGAGAATAGCGCCCTCTCTCGCCTTCTCGCGGCACGCGCCAAGCCACAGCGCCGACCAATACCCGAAGCCCCGCTGATCGCGATTGTCGCCGCTGAAATCCGGATAGAGGTGCCGAAACTCGGTGCCCTGGTACTTGGTGGCGGTACTACCGGTGCGATCGCCACGGAATTGACCCCCGCTGCTGTAGGGCGGGTCCGTAAGCACCGCATCGACCACACCGAGGTGCGGGATGATGTTGAGGCAATCGCCTCCGTACAGCGTCGCCGAGCCGATGGTCTCGATCCGCACGGTCACGCCCGCGCCCGCCCGGCGTCGACCTGGTCGACCGTCCGATGACTGTGCGCGCGCAGGGCCGCGATAGTCGACCGGTCTGTGATCGCCGGACGTGAAAATGTGGTCGCCGGAACGGCCATCGCCGTCCCGGCCGTGGTGGCCGTCTGCATTGTCCTGTCCTCCGGTGCGGGTCGCGGCCCGCGCGTAGATCCTATCCGTTCGCCGGCCGGCGCCGTCCGCGCTCGATCCGGTGCAGCAGTGCGCCCAGCGCGTCGTAGGCGGCTCGCACCTCCCCTTCCGCGCCGAGCAGTTCGCAATCAGTGATGCCGGCCCCGCCAGGCGATGCAGGCGACGCGGCCGTAACCAATCGGTGAACCGCGCCCGTCAGCGACGGCAGGGCGTCACCCTCGCACTTCGCCTCGATCGCTACCGACCGACGGCCGAAGTGGTTCAGCAGCCCGTCCAACGCATAGGGGTCGAGCGCCAGCATATTGGCCGCGGTGTCGACGCCCAACAGCGACTTCTCGTCGCGCGCGTTGCGGATCGTCTTCTCGTCGACGCCACCCAGCGCTTTGCCGACCCGAGTGGGGCCATGCTCTTGGCACAGCGACAGCAGCGGACGCGCCAGCAGTTCGCGGGCGTCTTCGTCCGTGAGCAGCGCGACGGGCGGGCGGACGTTACCGGGCATCATACGTTACCACCCTTGTCATGAGCCACCCCGCCCTCTTCGATAATGCTCCCCCGGTCAGCGGGGGCTGGACCGGGGGAGAGGTGTCCGCGCTCGGGGGGTGTGAGCGCGGCCTGGGAAAGACGTGCGCACCGGTTCGACCAGACGCGATGCGCCTCGAGGCCGATCGCCACGACGAACAGGGCGATGGCGAGGCCGATCAGGAAGCTGTCAGCGGTCATGCCGTCACCGCCCTTCCGGGGCGGGGCTGGCGCCCCACCCCTTCCGGCCTATGGTGGAAGTGCGAGAACCACCAAGGGATTGATGCGAATGGTCGGTATCACCGAAGTCAGCGCCGCAATGGCAAGCCTTCAAGCGGGAAAGGATATGCTGGCTGCGATGGTCGGCATACGCGACGGGGCCAAGCTGAACGAAACGCGAATTGCCCTCCAAGGCGTCATCTTGGAAGCGCAACAGGGCCTCTTCGCGGCTCAACAGGCGCATACGGCGTCCGACGGCCGCATAGCGCAACTCGAACAAGAGATTATGCGCCTGAAAGACTGGTCCGAGGAGGCAGCGCGTTATGAGCTGGTCGACCTGTCGGGCGGAAGTTTCGTGTACATGCAGAAGCCAGGTATGCGCACCAGCGAGCCAGCCCATTGGCTGTGCGCTAATTGCTTCGGCCGCCGCCAAAAGTCGATCCTGCAACGCCGCCCAGATGAGAGAAGGCCGACGGAGCGCCAGTGGCTCTGCCCGACGTGCAAGACGATCTTCGGCGCCTCGTATTCGCTGTCGCCGAAGTACGCCGAACTGGTCGATGAAAGCTGAGGCTGACATTTACGCCGCCTCCTGCTCGGGGGCGATATACCCGGCCATAAAGGAGCGGACCCGCGCTTCCGTCGCACGGCGAAGCTCGCGGCCCGCTTCCAGGTTGGCGATGAGATTGGCATCGCCGATCGCTCGTCGCCCAAAGGCGGTCGCCGCGATGCCATGCGCGGCCCGAAAGGTCTCGATCTCGGTCAAAATGGTCGCGTCGCTCGCCAGCGCAGCCATAGCCATGCCGTCTACATAGTCGGATGTTTCCGACGTATCAAGTCGGAAACTTCGCGCTTCCGGCCCGACACCCTTCGTGGGACATCTCCGACATGGCAGAAGCCGACCATCTCAAAGGCCGCCGGCTTTACGAAGCTCTCATGCGTTTCAAACCAGAAGGGCTTTCTGAAGGCGAGTGGGCCAAGCAGGCTGGGCTAAACCGGGGGTTTTTCACCAATCTTAAGGCTGCGCTCGGCGGGGCGCCCCGCATAGACACCCTCCGAAATCTGCTGCGCGTGGTTGGCCGCACGGAGGCTGATCTATACGGCGAAGATAGCCCTTCAGCGGCATCTGACCGTCCAGTGGTGATCTCGGCCGACGCCGGTGAGATGGTGGAGATCACCCGCCTCGACCTATCGCTGCCGATGGGCCCCGGTGCGATCGTCGACGATTTCATCGAGTCCGAACCGCTGCTGTTCGACCTCGCCTATGTGCGGTCCTTTACGCGGACGGAGCCGCATCGCCTCAGGCTGGCCGCCGGATCGGGGGACAGCATGTATCCGACGCTGGCGCCCTCTGATCTGGTATGGATCGACACAACCCAACGCCAGCTGCTCCACACCGATCGCATTTACGCTGCAAGCATCAACGGCGGAGCGGCGATTAAGCGTTTGCGGCCGATGGCGGGCGGGACGCGCATCCTGGTCATCTCGGACAACAAGGTAGTTGAGCCCTACGAGGTCGATGCGAGCGATGTGATGATCTGGGGTCGAGTGATCCGGTTCGCGAGGGACGTCTAGTGGCTAAGGGGGTAGGATATCCTAAGTGGAATGAGCCTGCGACCAAAGGCGATGTACTGACGGCGATGATTTGGTCGCAAGCGCTGATAAATCGAGCTTTTGCTATGGGAGTTGCCGCTGCCGCCCAAGACACTGCTTCTCTTAAGATTGCAGCGGATCGTTTTGATGCTGAGTGGGAAGAATTTAACAGAAAGGTCGAAGAGCTGGGAGGGGTGGTAGCCCCATGACTGGAAACGTGGCTGAACTTGATGCTTACCGCAAATCAAGAGAGCGGCCCATCCGACCTCAGGCGTTTGAACGTAGCCCCTTGTTCGGGGGCGGTGGTGGTGACACATACGATCCGATGGACGCTGTTGACGCAAAGGTTGCGGCTGCTGAGGCCCGGGTCGACACCAAATTTGCCGAACTGAGGCGCGATCTTGACGGCTTCTCAACAAAGAGCACAGTCTGGCGCGGGGTGGCGTCGACGATAGCAGCGATCGTCACGGCTGTTGGCGTGATCCTAACTGTGCTGGCCTTTGGCGGCGATCGCTTTGACGCCGGGGTAGGCGCAGGCAGCGCTCTATCGCCATACGTCGAGCAACAACGTCAGCGCGATAAGAGGCAGGACGAGAAACTTGATCAGATATTAGAGCGGCTTCCGCCCAAGAAAGGGTGAGGGCCTTTACTATCTGGATCGCAGGTGCCGATTTCTTCAACAAGCGCGGTCCAACCCGTCGCTACAGAATAGCCCTTTTCCGTCCCTGGCGATCTAGTCGATCTGCGGCCCGAGCCGAGAAGCCCTGCCAATCCTGCCGCATTGTCATCTATTGGCCTGCCGGGCCGGAGCGACGCGGAGTCACCTGACGATTCGGGATCTCAGTCTGATCCCGCTTAAGACGGCTCGCCCCTGCAAGAAATATCCGACAGAGTTGGTTGACCTGTCGGAAACGTCCGACTACATCCGTCCCACCGCCCCGCCCGCTCCCGCATAAAGCGCAGCGGTCGCCGGGGTGGTGGAGACGCTGCCCGTGGCCGTTCGCTTCGTACAATTGCCGCCGGTCAATCACGATCGCTGCATCGTCAGCGCGAAGGCGGCTCGCGTCGCGATACTGCGGGCGGCACCGGGGGGCGGCTGGTTCGCTTTCGACCGCGCGGATGACGCGGTGGGCCAGCCGACGCCGCAGCTGAAGCAGGTGGCCTGATGGGGGCGCTCGCCGTCGTGCTGCTTGCCGCAGCACTGATCGTCTCTGCGTCGGCGATCGGCTTCACGATCGCGCCGCGCTGGACGCGGGTGTGGCGGGGGATGCTCGGCCATGTCGAACCGAACTTCTCGGCCATAGCGCCGACCCGCCCCGCCGACGCCGCGCGCTGGCGCCAGCATCACCTTCGGGCCGACCGCGACGCCGCACTTCTGCGCGGGGGCTCGCTGTGATCGCCTGCTCCATCTGGGGTCTAGCCGCCGCTGGCTTGGGCGGTGCCACGGTGCCGATCATTCTCGGCTTGGGCGTCTGGGTCGTGCGCGAGTGGTCGAGGGGTGGCCGGTGACCCAGCCTTCCGACGTCACCATGCTCCACCGGGTATTCGCCATGCTCGACACCCCCGGTGTCAGCGGGGGCGGCAGCACGCCCGATCCGTCCAGCCCGACCGGCTTCCGCTATCGCGTGACGGCTTATGCCTTCGGGACGATGGACGTCTTGGCGCACGGAGAAGGCATCACGCCCGAGGCCGCGCGCGATTCGCTGATTGCCGCCTGATGCTCGCCCAGGCCAAGCTCCAGACGAAGCGCCGCCACTCCAATGCTGGCCGGCCGCCCGAGAAGCACGCCCCCGGCTTCCTGGCCTATGTGCGCCAGCGCCCGTGCATCCTGGCCCATACCGGCGATTGCCAGGGGAAGGTCCGGGCTTGCCATTGGGACGAGGCCGGCGACAAGGGCGTGGGGACCAAAGTTGCCGACCGCTGGTGCCTGCCCATGTGCGACGGGCATCACGCCGAGCAGACGGACCGACTGGGCTGGCCCGACTTCCAGGCGAAGTATCGCTTCGTCGCGCGGGCCTTCTGCGAGCAGCTATGGCGGGCGTGGCCTGGCCGGGTCGCATGGGAGCGGGCTTGTGGCTGACGCCACCCACCTCTGCCGTGGGGACGATCCCGATTTAGATGCCGTCATCGGCCCCGGCCGTGCTGCTGCCGATCGCTATCGCCGCGCCATCGCCCGCCAGGCGGGGCTCGACGAGACGGTCGACTGGTACAAGCATCAGGCTGAGGCCGCTCATGCCCGCGAGGCATTCGGCGAGGTCGCCGCCATGGCGCGCCGCATCGCCTGGGAGCCGCTGACGCTGCTGGCCGTGCTGGACGCCGCCAACCGGCTCACGGCGCTGTGGCGGGACCAGCCCAGCCGGAAGCCTACCTATGCCGAGATCGCGCGCGAACTCACGCTGACGGCCGAGCGCCACGCCGAGCAGCTGACGAACGCCCGCGCGCGTCGCGCCTTCGCTCAGGCCCGCGCCCGCGAGGCCGAGCGCACCGCGACCGCCAGCAGCGCGGCCGCCACCTACTTCAACGACAGGAAGCTCGCTCATGCAGAATGAGGGCGCCACGACGGCCGATCGCTGGCTGGTACAGGCGATGGAATCCAACGGTTGGGGCCGCGACGACGCGATCCGTGCCGTGGAGGGCGTGACGGCCGGCATCCTCGGCCAGCTGCGCGAGGGGCGCGGCGTCACGCTCGCGGAGATCGGCCGCCTCAAGCCCGGCAAGTGGCGTGAGACGCAGCCCGCCCTGGCGCCCGACGGCAGCGGCTTCCGCGAGACGGCGTTCCGGCACCCGGTCATGGAGCGGACCAGCGCCATCGGCCGGCGTGATTGCGGCCCGCTGGTGAGGAAGGGCCGATGACCACCCCCATTCACCCCGACACCGCGGTCGGAAGCGGGGCGCTGGACGGCCTGACATTCGAGCAATTCGCCGCTATGCGTGGACATAGCCGCCAAACCATGGGAGACCCTGGACTCCATCGGTCTAGTGAGCGCCAATCCGAAAAGCAGTGGCAGCGACTATTGGCGCCCCAGCGCGCGGCTGACGTGGCTCTAGTAGAAGCGCGCGCGACGCTTCGCGAAGAGTACGCCGCCAAGGTGGCTTCCGGAGAAATCAAAGCCCCGTCGCTCTTCGACCGACTATTTGCGAATGCAAACGGCCACCCAGACATTCAATCTACCCAAGCTGCGCGTCGATTGCTCGCAAGCCGATTCGGCATTGACCACACCGGCGCCGCCCTCGCCCGCCCCTCGTCCACCCCCTCTGACGGGGATGGGGCTGCTGGGGGTGCGGCGTCGTGAGCCGGTCAGGGTACAGCGAAGACCTCGACCACTGGTCAATGATCCGGTGGCGCGGACAAGTTGCAAGCGCGATGCGTGGCCGACGCGGGCAATCCTTTCTGCGCGAGTTGGTGGCCGCTCTAGATGCTATGCCGGAAAAGCGGCTCATCACGCATGAGCTTGAGCATGAGGGCAACGTTTGCGCGATCGGTAGTGTCGGCATCGCTCGTGGGACGAATATGTCTCGCCTTGATCCCGAAGATCCCGAGACGATCAGCGGAGCCTTTGGAATAGCGCATCAGCTCGTTCGCGAGATCGAATTTGAAAATGATGAGGGCGCTTGGGACGAGACGCCTGAGCAGCGCTGGGACCGGATGCGGAGATGGGCAATCAGTCACCTGCGCCCCGAAAGCGCGGCTGCATGACTGGCGCCACCGTGGACAGGTCGGGGGTGGGGCGGCTGGATCACGGCGTCCTCAATGTCCCGTTGGCAAAGCGCGGCGACATTAATGCGCAGCTTGATCGCTATAAAGCTGACGAGGCGAAGAATGCTGACGCTGCTCATCGCGCGCGCTTCCATGACGTGCGGACCAAAAAGGCGCGCATCGCGGCACTTCTCGCCAGCTTAACCGATGATCGCGCTTTGGCGCTTGCGAAGCCACTTGGCGCGACCTTGCCTAGGACGGCACGGGCCGCTCTCGCGCGTGAGGCGTCGAGGCACGTCGATCTGTGGCTAGACGTGCTTTGGCGTGATGCCGGGCAGGATATGGCCGCGCGCTGCGCGACGTGCCGATTGCGCGGATGCGATTGCCCGGCCGAGGATTGGCTCGGTGCAGCGCCGGACGAAGACGCCGCCCACCCCACCAAACAGGAGAACGAACGTGGATCGTGAAGATGCGGGGACCGTGGCGTTCATCGCCAATGGGTTCTCGGTGACGGTGGCGCAGCGCGACGCGTGCCTAGCCGTCATGCAGGGTTCGACATTCACCAGCCACGACACCGAGCGCGCCATGATCGCCGCGGGCGTGCCGGCGAAAGACTGGACGGCCATGCGCGCCGCTGATCGCCTGCGCCAGACGGAGCGGCGCCGCGGCAACATTCGCCCAATTAAGGGCAAGCTCGGCGCCTGGGAGCGCGTGAGCATGACTGCCCCGGAAGCGGCCGCGGGGGTGACGCAGGGGGAGGTGATGGTTGTGGAGCGCGTTCGTCGCGCCAATCCGATCGCCAAGAACGACTGCCGCTCTTGCTGCGGGACGGGCACGGTCCTGATCACCACCGGATTCGTTATCTGTCGGGCGCCGCAATGTCCCGCAGTTGCGAGGGGGTACGCCCTATGAGCGGCCCAATCATGCTGGAGATGGCAGCCGCCTCAGATGAGGCGTTGGCACGGGAGGCCGACTGGGCGCGGCTATGCGTCGGTACGGCCACGCCAGAGCAGCGCCTTGCCGCCATCAACTACGCCGCTGCCTGCGCTGGATGGGAAGCCCGCCTTACCGTGTCCGCTCTTGATGGGAGCGGGGATCAGGCCGAAGCCGCGCGCGTCACCACGGGGGAGGGGGTGCGGGAGCAAGCCGCCCGTGCTGGCGGGGATGGCGGGCAGGACCGGAAGTTTGCCTTCCGCGATGGTTTGTTCGTCAACCGCGTGTCGGGCGAGCCGATCCCCGCCGACGAGCCCGTCATCATCTTCCGCGCCCATGACTGGCACGCGCTCGACGTGCTGGCCTTCTATCAGAGGCTGGCGGACGATCCGCACCACGTCCGCGCCATTCAGGACAGAATGAACGAGTTTCAGGCGTATAAAGATGAACATCCGGAGCGCATGAAGGAGCCCGGCATCACCCGGCATATCCGCCTGAATGATGAAGGCCCAGCAGAGTTCTCCGATGCTGCATCTGCGGAGATTAAGCGGGCCTGCGAAGCAATCATCGGCGACCTCGGGTCGGCCGATATGGACGGGTATTATACCGGCACCGTCCACCAAACTGATGTGAAACATCTTGAGCAGTTGCTAGCCGCCCTCCCCGCCACCACGCAGGGAGCGGACGTGCTGGGGGCGCTGCTGGACGACGTGCCCGACACCTGGGCCGCGCAAGGCTACAAGTCGCGGGAGGCAGAGATAGCCGACATGGCGAACGTCGGGCGCGCGCTCATGGAGGCGCTGCCCAAGGGCTACAGCTACAACGACTGCCCGAGCGAAATCGTCGCCGACCTCATCAATGAGCGAGACGAAGCCCTCGCCGCCGCCCCTCACGAAGCGGGCGAAGCATCGGACCTCCCCCCGATCCCCGCCCACATGACCCGCTGGCATGGCGAGAATAGCGCGCCGGACGATTGGGACGGTGGGCCGGTGCTGCTGCGCGACGGCACGACTTGGAACATGGCCGTCCCCGGCTCATGGCGACATATCGCCGCTTCCGCTGATCGCGACACCATCGCCTACACCCGCAAGTCCCCCACCGCCCCGGCTGGCGATGGGCTGGGGGTGCGGGAGGCCGAGCTACAGGCGGCCGGTTGGGCCGCTGGTATGCAGGACGCCGCCAACATCTGTGGTTCGCTGGCCGGGACGACCTTCGACGATGCCGATGGTTTCGCAGCGGCAACCGGCTGTGAAGCCGCGATTGTTGCACGGATCGCGCGCGCGAATGCCGCCCTCTCCGATCCCCGACGCGGGGTGGAGGGGGAGTCGTGAGGGGCTGTCTGCATCCCAGCAAGACGCCGTGGCGACTGCCGTATCCTGCTATGATGCGGAACGGCTGGCGGATGGAAACGCGGCTTTGCACGGTCTGCGGCAAACGCTTCACCCGCCGTTATGACGCCCAAGCCGCTTACGAAGCCCGAGCCGCAGCCGCCGAGGGGGACGGGGCGTGAGCTTCAATCGCGAATGGACGGTCAAGGCCGTGCGTCGTCATGCGCGCTGTGATGGGTGCGGCCAGCAAATCGAGGTTGGGCAGCCCGCTCACCGCTGGGCCGGCATGACCGATGGCGACTTCGCCAGTATTGCATGGCATCCCGAGTGCCGCGCCGCCGAGATCATGCTGAATGATCTGTCCGGCATCCGGCATGGCGACGACTGGATGCGGCTGGATGACCGCGACCCCGAGGACGATGCCTGGCTGCGGGCCGAGCATCCGATCGTCGCGGACCGGCTGGGGATACCGACATGACCCAGGCCCTAACCGCCGCGTCCACCGCCATCGCGATCGCCGCCCTGATCCTCGCGGACAGGATAGACGCTGACGGAGGGCCTGGTGCCTGTCGGCGCGCTTGGCAGGTGCTGGGGGTCGCCACGGCGCTTATCGCCGCCTGCTGGGGCGGGCTGTTCTGGTGGGGGAGGTAGGGCGATGCGCTTCAAGCCGATGACGCATGTCAGTTTCATTCGTGGCCAAGCTAAAGGCGACCCTGAGAAAGCCATCCTGCCTACCGCCATGTACGTCTCGACGGCGAACGAAACCGCAGTTGCGCGCAGCGTGACGCTCGGCTGGTGGGATTTCTACATCGGCATCCTGTGGGCGAAAAAGCGTCCTACAATCTCCACCCCGGAGACACCCCATGACCGCTGACACCCGCGCCGAGGTCGAGCGGATCGCGGAGGCGCTGACGAAGGCGCAGCGGGAGGCGGTCGTGCACCGCAACGCTAATTCATGTGCCTATGGATGGGCAGCACTCAATACCCTTCGCGCCCTTAACGTTCGCAAGCTCGTGGATTGCCTAACAGGATCTGGCGCTTTCTCTTTCCCACGCACGGCAATCCAATGGCCTTTGACCCCCCCTCGGCCTCGCCGTCCGGGCCTATTTACAGGAGCAGGGGCGGTGAGCCGGATGACCCGAGACGCGATAGCTTGCCTCCGCGAGCGTCATCGCCGCGATGCCGAGCTACTGGACTTTTACCGACGTCGCGAGACGGAGTGGGCCCGCGCCCAGCGTGAAGCCGACGAGGCACTATGCAGCCTATTTCCCGGCAGAGGAGCACCCCCGATGACGGACCCGATGGAGCGGGCGCTAGCCGACCTATCCACGCTCGGCGAATGGCTGGGCTTTTCGGCCAGCTGCATCAAGTCCGGCGAGCCGTGGACGGCGACGTGCGAGACGATGCGCGGCGAGGCCCGTGCAGCACTGGGCCGGCTGGCGCGGGTTGCGGCGAGCGCAGCCAAGCAGCGCGCGGCCGGGCGGGAGGAGGCGCTGACGGACAGCGAGCGCCTGCGGATGGGCTGGTGGAACGACATGCGTCAGCGCGGTGTCGCGCAAGACGTCGCCATCAGCAGGATTGAGGCGGCGCTACGCGGTCCCGCCGCCATCCGCGGGCTGGGTCAGGACGGGAGGGGGTGATGGGGAGCATGTCGACCGTGGCGCGGAAATACCGCCGCGCCCTCCGCAATGAGACCGGAGTCCACTTCACCCTGGCCGAGCTGCGGGCCTTCGCCGAGTGCGGAGCGCTGGAGATCGCCACCCAAGCCGAGAATGAAGAGCTATGCCCCGCGAGACCAGCCCGTGCATCGACGGCGACTTCTGGCTCGACAAGAGGCGCGACGGCCGGTCGCCCGATGTCTGGCAAATCGCCCGGTACTCCGAGCAGTCTCGGTCGGTCGTGTATCGCAGCACTAAGCGCCGATGCGTAGACGAGGCCAAGGCCGCCCTTCACGCCTTCGCGCAAGCCGAACGCTCCCGCCGGCCGCAGTCCGCTGACGACGCCTTGGTGATCCCGCAGCTGATGCTCTACTGGAAGGAGCATGGCTGCGACACGGCTAAGCCCGGCGTGATCGCCGGCTCCCTGCGCGCCTTCATCGGCTTCCTGATGCAGGACGAGGTGGGCGATGCCGCCTCGATCGCCATGCTGGGCCCGCCGGTATTCCAGCGCTTCCGCAAGTGGCGGATGAAGGCGCACGCCTTCGACGTGCCCTGGGCAGGGAAGGACTTCCCCGTGCAATCCGAGGGCGTGACGGGCGAAAGCGTGCAGCGCAATCTCGACGACGTGCGCGCGGCCCTCAATCACGCCGCCGCGGCCGGCCGCATCCCCTACGCCCCCAAGGTACCATCGGTCCCCACCGCCATGCGCTCGCCAGCGCGCGACGTGCGCGTGTCGCTGGAGACGCTTGGCGCCATGATCGGCTTCGCATCGCAGACGGATCGACCGGTCCAGGATGGCGAGGACCCCGATCCCCACCGCCACTTCCGGCGCTGGCTGCTGCTGCAGGTCGCGACCGCGTGTCGCCCCGAAGTCGCCATGCTCTTCGACCCGCGTGAGCAATGGCGCGGCGACCTGATCGACCTGCACCCTGCTGCGCGACCGCGCACCAAGAAGCGCAATCCCGTCGTGCCCGCGATCGAGCCCTTCAAGCCGATCCTGACGGCGTGGCGAGGCGAGAACGCCGAGGCGGTCCAGTCCCGTCGCACCGCCTGGCGCACGATGCGCCGCGCGCTCGACTTGCCCAAGCCCGTCATTCCCAAGACGATCCGCCACACGATCGCGACCGAGCTGCGATCAATGGGCGTCCCCGGCGAGCAGGTCAGCGGCTTGCTGGGTCACCGGGCCATGCACCGCACCACCGAGGTCTACGCCAAGTACGATCCCGCCCACCTGCGCGAGGCGCGCGCGGCGCTGACCATCATTTTCGAGGCGGTCCAGCGCCACGCTGCCGCTTGGTCTGCGGACCATATGCGGACCAAGACGGGGAATGGCCGGGTGGAGGTGGCGCCGCGCCCGGTGCGAAAATGACGCGGTGAACGCGGTATAGGGTGGTGGGCGCTGACGGGTTCGAACCGCCGACCTACTCGGTGTAAACGAGCCGCTCTACCGGCTGAGCTAAGCGCCCGGTCCCACGCCGATGCCAGAGCCGACGCCTCCGGGCAAGGGACCTGGGGTCAAGCGATGCCGAGTCCGGCGCGTCGGACCGCGGCGAGATAGCCGTACATCCCAGCGCTCGCTGCCGGGGTCAGCACCATATAGGCGCGGCGGCGGTCGAACGGATCGGCACGCCGCGCCATGAGACCGGCCTGCGTCATTTTGGCGATCCAGCGAAGCGCGGTGGTCGAGGCGACGGCGGAGGCGATGCACAGGCTGGACACCGAAACGGAAACGTTCTCCAGTTCGGCGGCGAACAGGTCCAGCAGCATGTCCCAGCCGGGATCCTCCATCAGCTGACGGTCGAAGAACTGCTCGCGGATGCGACGCGCGCGGATGGCGCGGCGGATGTCGGACGGGTCAATGGTTTCGCTGGATGTGCCGGGATCGAACGCTTGGCGCCGATCGGCCACGGACGGAGACTGGCCGGCGGCGGGCTCCTGCGCCGTCAGCCGCGCCAACACCTCGGCGATGCGCGCCACCTCGCTGTTCAGCCTGTGCAACCGGGCGTCCTCGCCCTCGCGCATCGCCCCGACGGGACGCGCACCCCCCTGCCCTGCGACGACCAGCGCGGCGGCGATTTCCGATGCGGCCGGGTCGCACAGCAGCGTCGCCTGCGCCGTAGCGAACGACGCCGCCATCACGTCGATCTGGTCGTTGCCCAGGGCGGCCACCACCGGCACGCCGCGCGCCGAGGCAGCGTGATCGACGCGCGACGCCAGGTCAGCGACGCCGCCCTCATCCAGGCCCCGCACGTCCAAGGCGATCACCCGGTCGTCCGCGCCGATCGCCGCGAGATCCCCCGACCCAGCGCAATCCACGCGTCGCGTACCCAGCCCCAAGGCATCCGCGGCCGTCGAAAAGTCACTCAGTCCCGGATCGCCCGCGATCACCAACACCCAACGCTCACGCTCCAACGTCCAGCCCATGCATATCCCCCGCCGACCCAAGGCGGACATTCTATGCGCCAGTCCCGAGCGGCGCAAAGCAAACCCGCAACGGCCCGAATCTATGTCAAAGGTCGAATGCGGAGTATGACGGCCAACCATAAGAGCTGGCGCACCCGACAGGATTCGAACCTGTGACCTCTGCCTTCGGAGGGCAGCGCTCTATCCAGCTGAGCTACGGGTGCCTGTAGGTCTGCCTAGCAGCGGTGCGGGAACTAGGCTAGCCGGTTTTAAGCGGCGGCCGGCGCCGGGGTCTTGGGCTGAAACGCGCACAGGTCGGCGACGCAGCAGCGCCAGCATTCGGGCCGCCGGGCCTTGCACACGTAGCGGCCGTGCAGGATCAGCCAATGGTGCGCGTGGGCGCGAAAAAGATCGGGCGTGACGCGGTCCAGCCCTTCCTCGACCTTGGCCGGCGTGCTGCCCGGCGCCACGCCGGTACGGTTGCCGACGCGGAACACGTGGGTGTCGACGGCGATGGTGCCGTGGCCGAACGCGACGTTCATCACCACGTTGGCGGTCTTTCGCCCCACCCCCGGCAGCGTTTCCAGCGCGTCGCGGTCGGCCGGCACCTCACCGCCATATTCGTCGATCAAACGCCGCGACAGCGCGATCACGTTCTTGGCCTTGGCGTTGTAGAGGCCGATCGTCTTGATGTATCCGCGCAGCCGCTCTTCGCCCAGCTCCACCATCGCGCCCGGCGTGTTCGCGACCTGGAACAGTGGGCCGGTCGCCTTGTTGACGCTGACGTCCGTCGCCTGCGCCGACAGCGTCACCGCCACCAGCAACGTGTAGGGCGTGCCCCAGTCGAGTTCCGTCTCCGGCTCCGGATCATTGTCGGCCAGGCGACGATAGAAGTCGAACACGCGCTCGGGCGTGTCCGGACCGCCGGGCCCGGAGACGCCGGCCGGGGCGCGAGCCTTCGACGTCGCCTTGGGTCTGGCAGGGGCGGCGAGCTTCGACGTCGAAGGCCCGCGCCCCGCCCGGACGGTGTCTCCGCCCCCCGCCATCGGCACCTGACGGCCCGGCCGTTTCACAACCCCAGCACGTCGCCCATGCGGTAGCGACCGGGCGCGCGGCCCGCCAGCCACTGCGCCGCGCGCACCGCGCCGTTGGCGAACACCACCCGGTCGTCGGCGCGGTGGTTCAGCTCGATCCGCTCGCCGTCGGCCGCGAACACCACGCTGTGGTCGCCGATCACCGATCCGCCGCGCAACGAGGCGAAGCCGATCGTACCCTCCGCCCGTTCACCCACCAGCCCCGCGCGCCCGTCGACCCGCACCTCGGCCAGCGTCGCACCGCGCCCGGCCGCCGCCGCCTCGCCCAGCAGCGCGGCGGTGCCCGACGGCGCGTCCTTCTTGTGGCGGTGGTGCATCTCCACGATCTCTATGTCCCATTCGGGGCCCAGCCGGGCCGCGGCCTCGCGGACCAGCAATCCCAGCAACGTGACGCCGAGCGAGGTGTTCCCCGTCTGCAGCACCGCGATGTCCGCAGCGGCCGCGTCGACGGCGGCGTGGTGCGCGGGCGACAGCCCGGTGGTGCCGATCAGGATGGGCGTGCCCGCCGCCCGCGCGGCGTCCAGGTGCGCGTCGAGCGCCGACGGGGCGGAGAAATCGACCAGCACGTCCGACATCCTCGCCAGCGGCCCGGGATCGCCGCCAGCGTCGGTGCCGCCCGCCACGCGCGCGCCCGCCGCTTCCGCCGCCAGCGCCACCGCGCGGCCCATGCGGCCCCGCGCGCCGAAGATGCCGATCGCGACGCCGGTGGTGATATTCGTCATGCCGCCCCCAATGCCCCGCCCGGCGGACCGGGAACAGGCCCCGCGTGCCGCCATTCGTCCCGCACCTGCGCGTCCGCCTCCGCGTCCTCGCGCCGTTGCCGCTCGGCGGCGAAGCGCGCCGGATCGACCCGCGCCAGGGCCCAGACCGCTGCCCCGCGCACCGCGGGGGCCGGATCGTCCAGCAGCGCCGCCACGCGCGGGGCCAGCGCGGCGTCGCGCGAATTGCCCGCCGCCACCAGCGCGTTGCGCACCATCCGGTTTCGCCCCGCCCGCTTGATCGGCGACCCGGAGAACACCTGCCGGAACCCGGCATCGTCCAGGTCGAGCAGGTCGCCCAGGCGCGGCGCGACCAGCTCCGCGCGCGGCAGGAACGCCCGGTCGGCGGCCGCGGCGACGGCGAACTTGTTCCACGGGCAAACCGCCAGGCAATCGTCGCAACCATAGACGCGGTTGCCGATCCCGGCGCGCAGATCGAGCGGGATTGGCCCGTCATGCTCGATCGTCAGGTACGACACGCAGCGCCGCGCATCGAGCCGATAGGGTGCCGGAAACGCGTCGGTCGGGCACGCGCGCTGGCACGCGTCGCAACTGCCGCACCCGCCCCGCGCGGGCGGCGTCGGTTCCAGGTCCAGCGTCGTGTAGATCGCCCCCAGGAACAGCCAGCTGCCGTGGTCGCGGCTCAACAGGTTGGTGTGCTTGCCCTGCCAGCCCAGCCCCGCGGCCTGCGCCAGCGGTTTCTCCATCACCGGCGCGGTGTCCACGAACACCTTCACGTCCGCGCCCGGCGCGGCGGCTACCAGCCAGCGCGCCAGCGCCTTCAGCCGCCGCTTGACCACGTCGTGGTAGTCGGCCCCTTGCGCATAGACGGACACCCGCCCCCGGTCGGCCACGTCGGCCAGCGCCAGCGGATCGTGGCCGGGCGCGTAGCTCATTCCCAGCGCCACCACCGATCGCACGTCCGGCCAAAGGCCGGCGGGCGTCGCGCGCTGGTCCTCGCGCGCTTCCATCCAGATCATGCCGCCGTGGCACCCGTCCGCCAGCCAGGCGCGTAAGCGTTCGGCGGTACGCGGCGCCGCGTCCGCGCGCGCCACTCCGCAGGCGGCGAAGCCCAGGGCCGTCGCCTCGGCCGCCAGTCGTTCTTCCAGCTTGTGCACCGGCACCGCCCACCGCTAGCACGATCGCCGCCGATAGGGGAACGACGTGAACGGATTGGCGGTCGAAGCGCGAGGGTTGGTAAAGCGGTTCGGCGACCGCCGGGTGGTGGACGGGGTGGACCTGGCCGTGCCGCGCGGCGCGATCTACGGCGTGCTCGGCCCCAACGGCGCCGGCAAGACCACCACGCTCCGGATGTTGTTGGGCATCATAGAGCCGGACGGCGGCGCGCGCCGCCTGTTCGACGCCGCCCATCCCTCCGACGCCAGCGACCGCGTGGGCTACCTGCCCGAGGAACGCGGCCTCTACCCCGCGATGAAGGCGCGCGAGGCGATCGCTTTCATGGGCGCATTGCGCGGCCTGCCTTGGCGCGAAGGGCGCGCGCGCGCCGTCGCCATGCTGGAGGGGGCGGGCCTGGGCCACGCTGCCGACACCAAGATCCGCAAGCTGTCCAAGGGCATGGCCCAGCTGGTGCAGCTGCTGGGATCGGTGGTCCACCGCCCCGACCTGCTGGTGCTGGACGAGCCGTTCTCGGGCCTGGACCCCGTCAACCAGGAAAAGCTGGAAGCGCTGATCGTCGCCGAGCGCGACCGGGGGGCGACGATCCTGTTCTCGACCCACGTCATGGCCCATGCCGAGCGTCTGTGCGACCGGCTGGCGATCATCGCGGGCGGGCGGCGGCGGTTCGAGGGGACGGTGGACGACGCGCGCGGCACGCTGCCCGCCCGCGTCCGCTACGTGCCCCGCGGCGACGGCGACATGGCGCCCCTGCTGCCCCCCGACGCGGTGCGCGACGGGCCCGGAGACGGGGACGCGTGGCGCTTCGCCCTGCCCTCGGACGGCGTGGAGCCGGTGCTGGCGCGCGTCATGGCCGCGGGGGCAGGCATCGCCGGCCTGTCGATCGAGCGGCCCGGCCTGCACGAGGCATTCGTGCGGATCGTCGGAGACGCCGAAACGGCGGGCGCTGATGGGCCGCCCCCGCCCGGCCCGTCGGCGACCGACGACGCGGGATCGATGCCGTCGGACGCCGCATCGTCGGTCGCTCGCGCGCCGGCCGCAGGGGCGCCGGCCGCGTGAGCGCCCGCCTGTCCCGCACCCTGCGCCAGGTGCTGACGATCGCGCGCCGCGATTTCACCGCCACCGTGTTCACGCCGGTGTTCCTGTTGTTCCTGTTCGCCCCCGTCATCATGGGCGGCTTCGGCGCGATCGGGGGGGCCGGCGCCAGCAGCGTGGCGGGCAGCGGGCGCGACCGCGCGCGCGTGGTGGCGATCGTCCCCGACGCGCTCGCGCGATCCTACGCGGAGGCCGACGCCCGCCTGCGCGCCGTGTTCCGCGACGACGCCGCGCGGCCCGCGCTCACGACGCTGCACCCGACCGCGGACCCCGCCGCCCAGGCGCGCGCCGCCTTTTCCGCCCGCGACTACGACGCCGCCGCCGTCCTCTACGGGCCGGCCGAGGCGCCCGTGATCCTGCGCGCGCCCCAGGACGCGCCCAGCGCCCGCTACCTAGCCCTGCTCTCGCGCGAGGCGCTGGCCGACCGGCGGCTGGGCGCGCAGGCTCCCCGCGTCATCGCGCGCGAGGTCGACTTCGTACGGGCCGGCAACACGGCGGGCGACCGCGACCAGTCCGCCTTCTTCGCGGTGTTCGGCGTGTTCTTCCTGACGCTGTTCCTGGCTGGCCAAGTGGTCGGCACCATGGCGGAGGAACGCAACAACAAGGTGGTCGAGGTGCTGGCCGCCGCCGTCCCGCTGGAGGCGGTGTTCCTGGGCAAGCTGCTGGGCCTGTTCGGCGTCGCGGTGATGTTCGTCGCCTTCTGGGGCACCGTGCTGGCGCAGCTGTCGCAACTGGTGCCCCCGTCCGTGTCGGCGGGGCTGGCGTCGCTGACGCCGGCGGTCGGGGGCGACGCCTTCGCGATCCTGTTCTTCGCCTATTTCACCACCGCCTATCTGCTGCTCGGTTCCGTGTTCCTGGGGGTAGGCGCACAGGCGTCGACGATGCGCGAGATCCAGATGCTGTCGCTTCCGATCACGGTGATCCAGGTCGGCATGTTCGCGCTCTCCACCGCCGCCGCCCGCGCGCCGGGCAGCCCGCTCGCCCGCTTCGCCGAGCTGTTTCCGCTCAGCTCCCCCTTCGCGATGGCAGGTCGCGCCGCCAACCGCCCGGAGATATGGCCGCACCTGGCGGCGCTGGCGTGGCAGCTGGGCTGGGTGGCGCTGTTCATCGGTGTCGGCGCGCGGCTGTTCCGGCGCGGTGTGCTGCAATCGGGCAGTCCCGGCGGGCGCTGGTTCCGGTGGCGTACCAAGGCGGCGGCGGGGACTTAACCGCCCCGCCCCGCGCCCCCATATCTCCGTCATGGAGACGCCCCCCCACCGTCGCGGCATCCTCGCCACCGCCGCCGCCGGCATCGCGGCGCTGTTGTTCGGCTATCGCGGATCGCAGGCGCGAGCGGCGGAAACCTTTCCCGTCCGCCACACCGACGCCGAATGGCGCCGCCTGCTCTCCCCCGCCGCCTACGGCGTGCTGCGCCACGAGAATACCGAGCGCCCTTACTCCAGCCCGCTCAACGCCGAACACCGCGCCGGCATTTTCACCTGCGCCGGCTGCGCGCAAGGGCTGTTCGCCAGCCGCACCAAGTTCGACAGCGGCACCGGCTGGCCCAGCTTCTGGGCACCCTTGCCGAACGCCGTCGCCACCAGGACCGACCGCTCGATGCTGATGGCCCGCACCGAAGTCCATTGCGACCGCTGCGGCGGCCACCTGGGCCACGTCTTCGACGACGGCCCAAGGCCGACGGGCAAGCGTTACTGCATGAACGGGGTGGCGATGACGTTCAGGGCGGGGCGGGCGGCGTAGTCCTCCCTCAGCGCCTGCTGCTGGATCCATACGCCTTATTCTTAAGGCTCAAACTCAATCAGCGGGTTGAGGTGGAGCGGCTTTCCTGGTTCAGTGTGAGTGTAGTCACGGGAGGCTGGGCATGGCGCTGTTCTGGTTGTCGGACGAAGCATGGGCAGCAA
>Ga0325401_1000118_pt1 | contig 46978 bp, 43 predicted proteins | sample PopdelMetagenome_FD_205666 | JGI IMG/M metagenome (GOLD analysis project Ga0325401, IMG submission 205666) | Populus deltoides microbial communities from Bellville, Georgia, United States - Xylem-PdKOR-R2 | ecosystem: Host-associated > Plants > Phyllosphere > Stem > Wood/Secondary xylem | place...
GCAAAGTTGGTTGTTGTGCGCGTACTGTCGGATGGTATATAGTTCTCATTAAAATAAATACTTGTTAACGTGTATATAAAGTCATTTTCAATGGTATTCTGCATAGTATCCGTCTATTTATTTTTGCACCTATTTGACTCTTTTACAATGACCGCTTTCGGGTAATTGCTCGCAGTTATTTTGTCCTGCAAATTTTAAGATAAAAGATTAATTTATTAACCTTTTAATTAAAATTAGATAAATTGTCTTTTTATTCTTTTTATAAAAGATAATTTATCTATTTCTGAGTATAAAAACGAAAGAAACAGATAATTTATCTTTAGACCGTATTGGGGAATTAAGAAAGGCTGGTAGTCGAGTCAACCTTGTATCGACCAAGAAACAACTGCATGACCTCTTAGTGGCAGCTACTGACGGCCCTAGCTTTTGAGGGTGTGGTAGTGTACTAAGAGAAACACAAAGCGGGCTTCCCTATGACATACCGGTTAGGCTAACGACCAACGGGTGGATTCAGGACCCGCTCTGTTTCTACTAACCAAGGTTGGGCTAGAAATGGCCTTGGTTAAAAGGTTAGTACAAAGGGTAAATGAGTGGAGCCGCTGGAGACTCCCCGTCGAAGCGGAGGGAATCTTTTGGGGCGTCGTCCGAGAAATCGAACTCGCCGTGCAGGTTGACGTGCTGCGCGCTCACGGGCGAGCTGGCGGCGATGGTATCAGCTACGGCCTAGCGCTCGGCCGCCGGGGCCTGGAATAGATACTGGTTCGGGTACAAGCAATTCCAGCACACAAGCACATTCTGTACGAGCCGTTTGCAAGCAGAGGGAATCTGCTCGTTTTGGCCATGAAACACAGCCCGTGCGAACGAGTGGGTGCTTTCGAGCTTGTCGAGTTGGTCGTCGATGCGCTTGCGCAGGTCCTGGTCGTCTATGTCTCGCAGCAGGAATTCGGTACGTACCGCCCGACCCAGCTCGCGCAGGGCCAGGTACACGGAGTGATATTGGGAGTAAGAACGGAGGCACCGCAGCACGGTGGAGGCTCGTGAGGATCGGGGTCTTGTCCTCACCACCGCTGCGCTGGCTGTTACTCGGAACGCTGTCACCGTCTAATCCAGGTAATGCGGACGCTTGACTTTCCGCAGGGGTAACCCTTCACGAATAGCCGCTTCATCGCGTTGCACGATGCCGATACAAAATTTGTTACCGTGAATCCAATCCTAAATAAGGACTTAAATTCTTTACAAAATCGCTATACAAGATGTTACTCCTTTACAAATACATTTATTCCAGATAAAAAACTTATTCTCACGGAAACAGTAGATAATTCATCTTTCAGCGAGCCGCATTGGATGGCGACAAGAATACTAGGCTATGGAACGATTAGATGAGGTTGATAGAGAGTTGCTTCGGCTGCTGGGCGATAATGCCAAACTAACTATCAAGGAGTTGGCCGAACGTGTCAACCTGACCCATACACCCGTCTTTGAGCGGGTTAAACGGCTGGAGTCGAGTGGGTACGTCAAGAAATACATTGCCCTACTTGATGCCGAAAAGCTCAATTATGGACTCCTTGTGTTTTGCAACATCAAGCTTAAGCAGCATGATAAAAGCATCGGCTACGAATTTGTGGCCGATATTCAGAAGCTGAGCGAGGTGGTTGAGTGTTATAATATCTCCGGGGATTATGACTTCTTGCTAAAAGTGTACGTCAGGGATATGAAACACTATCAGGACTTTGTATTCAACAAGCTGGGTTCAGTCACCAGCATTGGCAGTACGCACAGCACGTTCGTCATGAGCGAAACCAAAAACACATACAATATCCATATTTAGAAGGTATTTGGAAATTATGTTTGGCATTCGGGTTTGATGCGCTGTAGCTTGTCCGGGGATAAGTTGACAGTTTTCACCCTAAACACTGTCAACCTATTGCAGGACAAGACAGCCGGTTGTGCTGGAGTGTGGGCCTACAAATACGGCTCACTGCCCCCGAAACCGCGCTAAAGTCTTCCTTGCCTTATATGAGGTTACAAAACGGCCTTTCACTCGTGCCGCAGCCAGTAGTAAAAGGCCGGAAAAGCTTGTTGCCACGCCTGGGCGCCGTGCCGGCCGTCGGGATTAATAACTACCTGCACCGTCGCGCCGGATTGCGCCCGCAGCAGCGTGGCCACGGCCTGGGCATCGGCGGCCATGCGGACGGGCTGCCCGTTGGGCGCTTGCCGTGCTTCCTGGCCGCCAGCGTACACATAATATCGCTGCCGCCGGTGACGAGCCGGGCGTGCCGTTTGCCGCACGTCGTCCTGCACTCCCGGTACCGCCCAGAAGGAGGGCGAAAACACACCCAGTCCTCCGAACACCTGCGGGTAGTACAGCCCCGCGTAAAAGGTGATGAGTCCGCCCAACGAGCTACCGGCTAGGTAGGTGTATGGCTGACCGGGGCGGGTGCGGTAGTGTTGGTCGATGTAGGGCTTGAGCGTTTCAACCAGAAAAGTGAGGTAAGCCCGGCCTTCCTCCCGCGGGTTGTATTCCTGCATGCGGTGGGCCGGGTCGCTGGCCACGGCCACCACGATGCACGGCTGGCGGGTTGCATCTAACGTTTCATCTACCTGCCACTCCACGGGGCCCTGGCGGCCGGTGGCAGTAGCCTGGTCGAATACACTTTCGCCGTCGTGCATGTACAGTACAGGGTAGCGACGGTGAGTAACGGCGTAGTCGGGCGGCAGGTAGATCCAGACGCGCCGTTGCCGGGGTAGGGGCGTCAGGGCAAAGGCCGAGTCCAACCGTTGCACCCGTGCCGAGGCCGTAGAAGCCGGGCGGCTCCCGGACTGGGCGTGGGCGCCCATACTCAGGCCACACCACAGGCAAAGCTGCAGTAACAAACCTAAGTTACGGCCGACTGCGGCCGGCTGGCGTGGAGCGCTGAATGGGGTCCGACGCTGGCGACGTAGGCACTCATTCGGCGCTGGGCCAACTGGTGCGGTTCCGCCCCAGCGCCGGGGCCCGCTCAGCGCAACTATTAGGCGCTCCGCAACTGGAGCTAACAAGCATTTCATAAACAAGAGAAGAGGGCAAGAGCTAAGTAGCGGCTGAGCAAGTGGTAGCTTCGAGCCAGAAAAAGAATCCCAGGGGTAGCAAAACAAACAGCCCGGCCAGGCGGCCAGGCTGTGTCTGATCAGGCAGACGGACGGGTGGCGACCAGCACGGGCTCCGGGCGGATGGCTTCCCCGGTGCGGGCCCGGCGGCGGGCAGTGGCTGGGTTACGCTTGTTTTTCTTGCGCAGCTTGTTGAGCCAGATAATTACCCCGGTGATGGGCAGTGAGGTGGCAATGAGGCAGGCTACGAAGTAGAGAATCTTGCTGAAGGTGCCGTACACGTCGCCTAGGTGCAGGGGCCGGATGAGGGCTACCAGCTGCTCGTTCAGGGGCTTGTCGGCAAAGATGTCGCGCTTAAGTACGGCCCCGCTGTACTGGTCGAGCATGAGCCGGTCGCTGGCGCTGAGGACGAAAAAGCCCGTGGCGGTCTTGAAAACGTTGGCCGAGCCTTCCGGGCCTTTAGGCAAACTTAGGCGCACGGTACCGGGGGCCGGCAGCTCGCGCCCGGCCAGGGCCAGCAGCTCGTCGGCCGATAGTGGGCGGGCGCCGCCGGCGGGCACCGCAGAGGGCAGCGGCTTCTCATCCCGCGCCCCGAACACCTTGGCGCCCATCAGGCGGCTTGCGCCGTCACGGTACCACTCAAACGACCAGCACAGGCCGGTCAGGGCCATGATGGTCAGCAGTAGGAAGCTGTAGAAACCCAGCGTGTTGTGCAGGTCATGGTTGACGCGCTTCCAGCCCGCCGACCACTTAATCTTGAAGCCTGGCTTCCACATCTTCCAGTTGCGCCACTGCTTGAGCTTGGCCGGCGCCCACAAAATCAGGCCGGTAACTTCCAGCACTAGGAAAATCAGCGTGCTCACGCCCACCAGCCAGCGGCCCACGCCGCCCTCGATGAGCAGCCAGCGGTGCAGCCCCATCATGGTAAAGAAGAACTTCGACCAGGCCGAGTCGGTGTTGCCCTGCACGGCGCCGGTGTAGGGATTTACCAGCAAGGTTTGCGAATCGTGGTTGCCGTGGCCGCCTTTCTTGCCCTTACCCTCCTTGCCGCCGCGGCCTTCACGGCGTCCCTCGCCGCGTCCTGCTTTGCCGCCGTGCTGGCCGGCTTCGGCGCGCTCGGTCTGCTCCTCGGCCAGTTGCCGCTTGATGGCTTCGCGGGAAGTCAGCGTCAGCTGCCAGGCGCGCGCCGGGTCCTGGGGCACCGTCAGGGCCGTGACCTGGCTGGCGGGGTGGACCTGCTCCAAGCGAGCCACCAGCGCCGAGGCGGCCAGCGGCCGGGCACCGGGCGTGGGTGGGGCCACGTGGTAGGCGTCGGCTTCCACGGTTTCCAGCACCTCGTTGCGGAAAGTGAAGATGGTGCCGCTCAGGCACACGACGAACAGGATCAGGCCGCTGCCTATCCCCAGCCACAGGTGCAGGTCGCCCATGAATTTGCGAAACGTGTAGTTCATGCTTTTAAGAGGTGAAGGGCCGCGGCCGCCCGGCAAAGGACCTCACTCACCAGGTCGCTCCGCCGGGCGGCGTTGGTCGTGTCGGTTGGGTTAGAAGCGTAGGGCCAGGCTGCCCAGAATCTGCCGCGGGTTCTGCGGGGTGAGCGAGGTGGTGCCAATCCAGTAGTGCTCGTCGGTGAGGTTGTTGGCCTTCACCGAGAGGCGGAAACGGCGCGCGTCGTAGAACACGCTGGCGCTAAGCAGCTTGTAGCCGTCGATGATGAGCGTGTTGTCGGCGTTGGCGTACACGTCGGACGAGTAGTTGCCGCCGAAGCCAAAGCCCAGGCCGTCCAGGGCCTCCACGCCCAGGTTGCTCAGGCGGTAGCTCACCCAGAGGTTGGCCACGTGCCGCGGCGCCTGCTCAGGGGTGTTGCCCTCGTTGGTGAGCAGGTAGCGGCTTTTGTTGTAAGAGTAGCCGGCAATGAAGTTCAGGCCTACCACAGGGTTGGCAATCAGCTCCAGGTCCACCCCGCGGCTGGTGCGCGCGTCGTCCTGCAGGCTGGGCAGGGGCGTGGCCGTGGTGGAGGCCGGGTCGGCGCGCAGGATGTCGTTCTGGCGAATGGCGTAGTAGCTAGCGTTGCCGGTCAGGCGGCCTTCCAGCAGTTCCAGCTTGGCGCCGCCCTCCCACTGAATCGTCTGCGTGGGCGAGTAGTACACCGCTTCTCCGGTCTGAGTGTTGTCCTGCGGCTGGTTGTTGGTGAAGCCGTTCTGGTAGTTGCCGTACACCGACAGGCGGTCCTTCAGCACCTGGTAGACCAGCCCGGCCTTGGGCGACACCGCCGTTTGCTCGTACTCCCGGAAGGTGCCCTTGCTGCCCACCTTGATTCTGTCGATGCGCACCCCGCCCGAGAGCAGCAGGTTGTCGGTCAGGTTCAGCACGTCGGCCACGTAGGCGGAGGTGGTGTAGAAGCGGCGGTTGATGCGCGAGCGGGCCCGGGTGGCAAGCAGGTTATCGACGGCCTGCAGGTTGAAGGTGCTGGCGTCGTAGCCGATGTCGGTGGAGCCGGCCGGTACCACGTTGGGCTGGTTTAGCGGGAACGTGGTGGTGCCGTCGATGGTGTTGGTGCCGCTCACGCGGTTGTCGAGCGTAAACCAGCGGCTGTGGTCGAAGCCGAGCACCGTGCGGTTGCGCAGCGGCCCGATCTTGTAGTCGCCGATAAAGTTCTGCTGCACCTGCACGTTGCTGAAGTTCGACGGGATGTAGCCTACCGTGCGCTGCAGGCGCGTGGCTGCCGGGTCGAAGCCCGCGTCGCCGGGCAGGCGGGTGGTGCTCGGCAGCAAGGTCAGCGTCAGGGAGCGGTTCAGGTAATCGGCGTTGCCCAGCGAGTACAGCGTCTGCGACTGCAGCCAACTGGTGACTTGGTAGTTGGCCCGCGCAAACACGTTGTACACGTTCTGCGTAGTCTGGAAGTCGTTGTTGGTGTAGGACCGCTCGTAGTTGATGTAGCGGGCCAGCTCGCTGAATTTGCGCTTATAGAGGAAGCCGCCGGCCGGATTGTTGCTCGTCGGCGCCGCGAACAGCGCGTTGTTGAGCGAGTAAGTAGTGTTGTTGAAGCGGGTGTTGTACAGTTCCATGTCCAAGTCGAACGACAGCCGCGCGGTGGCTTGGTAGGTCACGCTGGGCGCCAGCAGGAAGGAGCGCGTGGCGCCCGCATCCTGGAAGCTCCGCTCCCGGGCCGCCACGGCATTGAGGCGCACCAGCAGGGTGGAGTCCTGCAGCAGCGGCGTGTTGAGGTCGAGGGTGGCGCGCTGCTGGTCCCAACTGCCGCCGGTATAGCTGATTTCGCCGCCGAACTGCCGGTAGGGCCGCTTCGTGACACGGTTAACCAGGCCGCCGGGGCCGCTGGTGGTGCCGTAGAGCGTGCCGTTCGGCCCTTTTACTATTTCGATGCGCTCCGTGAGTTGCGGGTCCGAGAGGTTGAGTTGGGCCGTTTGCAGGCCGTTGCGCAGGTTGGTGGTGGAGGTGAACCCGCGCAGCCGTATCGTTTGGCCAGTGCCGCCCGAGCCACCTGAGCGCGTTATGCCGCTCACGCCGGGTGCGGTCAGCAGCGCGTCGGCCGTGTTGGTCACCACCTGGTCTTGCAGCAGCTCCTTGGTCACCACGGAGTAGGTTTGGGCGTTTTCCAGATTGCTGATGGGTAGGCGCGAGACGAACTCCCCGCTTTGCTTGCGCGAAAACTTATTCTGCTTTTCGCCCACGATCTGCACGTTTTCCAGCGTCATCGAGGTTTCCTTCAGCACCACGGTGGGCACGGTGGTGGTGCGGTTCGGCAGTACGCTCACCGCCTGCTCCTTCTTTTCCAGCCCGATGGCTGTCAGCACCAGCGTGTAGGTGCCCTCTGGCAGCTTGAGGTAATAGCTGCCCTCCGCGTCAGTGATGGTGCCCTGGGTGGTGCCCAGCACGCCGACCGATACGCCCACGGCGGCCTGGCGGTCGGCGGCCAGCACTTTTCCTTTGATAGTGCCAGAAGTCTGGGCTAGCGCGGCGGAGCCAAACAGCGTCAGCGAGGCAGCTAACGCGCTGGTGGTGAGCGGCAAAAGCCGGCTCGGAGTAGAAGTCTGCAACATCCTTATTAAGGTTGTTTTAATTTAGACTAAATCTAAATTATGTAGGTTTGAGCTGCAAAAGTATCGGTGGTCTTCCTGCAACCACTATCCAAAACCGGAGCTTTTGTATCCAAATCCGGATTGTTTGCCGCATGCTCACTTATGCTCGTCACCTCCCGCCTAGACTTCTCCTCCGACTATATCTGCCACGCGCACCTCGCCGACGTCTACGACCCCAATAGCATCCTGCGCGAGCGCACCGTTGACCTTCAAGCGCCTGGCATCGAGCACGCCAGCAGCTACCAGCTCTACACCGACGGGCTATACATCCTCTACACCCACCTGCATTTTAGCCGGCCTGCTCAGGACTTTTTTCGCATCGACGGGGCCAGCATCATGCTGAACTTCTTCGTGCGCGGCGTGGCAGTCGGTGACCTCAACCCGCTGAACCGGGAGCATAGCTTCGTCGGCGGGGCGCACAACCTGCGCTACGCCCCGCAGCTGGACGCGGTCATCGGCATGGCCCCGCACGAGCCGCTGCACTACGTGGTCATTCTGCTCTCGCCCGCGTTCTACTTCCGCCTGCTCGACCGGCACGCGCAGCTGCACCAGCACTTCGTGGCCGAGGTACTGCGCGGGCAGTACACCGCCCTGGCCGCCCAGGATCTGCCCATCACCGCCGACATGCACCAAGTGTTGCACGACATCCGGCACTGCCCGCGACAGGGAGCGCCGCGCCGTCTGCGCCTGGAAAGCAAGCTGCTGGAGCTGCTGGGGCTGCAGCTGGAGCAGCAGGCTGCTGCTGCCCGCAGTCCGGCCAGTTCCCTGCGCCTTGAAGACTACCCAAAGCTCGAAGCCGGCCGCGCCCTGCTGGAAACCCGCTACGTCGCGCCACCTAGCCTGCGCGAGCTGGCCCGCCTGGTGGGCCTGAACGAGTTTAAGCTCAAGCAGGGCTTCCGGGAGCGGTTCGGCACCAGCGTGCGGGCCTACCTGATTCGGGTGCGCCTGGAGCAGGCCCGCCGCCTACTGCAAGACACCGACCAGCCCATCGGCGAGGTGGCCGCGCAGGTGGGCTACAAAAGCCCGGCGCACTTTACGGCCGCCTTCAAAACGCAGTTCGGCATCTTGCCCAGCAACTTGCGGCGGTAGTCATCGGCGCTGGCCGGCACCCCAAAAGCGCTCCCGCTCAGTGCAGCGCGAAGTCAGTGGCCCCGCCGATTTCGGTCGATACCTCGCCCAGTTGCCGGATGCGTGGGTCCGGCAGGCTGCCGAAAGGATTGCCGGCGCAGTTCTGGGCCGTGTACAGCTTCATGAAGTCGATGTGCGTGAGCGACACCGCGCGGGCGTTGGCATCGACGGTCCAGGCAATGTCAAAGGTGTTGTAGCCGCGCCGCTCCCGCTGCTGGGTGTCCAGGAAATCGGCGGTACCGCTGTCGGAGTAGCCCCAGGCAAAGGGCAGGTTGGTGATGATACCGCCCACCAGCAGGGTATTGCGCAGTAGCGTGCCCTCAAACACGAGCGAGTCCTGGTTGGCCGCGAAGCTCGGGTAGTAGAGCTAGTGGTGGAAGTTGTTACGCAGCACCGCCCCGCGCCGGCCCTGGTTGTCGCGCCTGGCAATGTCGCTCGTCGCGTTCCAGGGATTGTAGTATGCAATGCGGTACTTCACCACGGTGGTCAGGTGTCGGTAGTCGCTGCCGACCAGCTCGAACCAGGTGTCGTTGGACAGACCGTTGCCGTTCACATCCTGCATCACCTGCACCGCCCCCGACTCCGACCACTCCGCGCCGGTGTTGTGGAGCGGGTTGCCGTAGAGAGCATCAAAAAGTGTGGGGTAGTGGGGATGGACGGCCTCTGCCGCTAACTTAGCAAGCCGTACTTATCGGCAAAAGCCATGACCCGATCACCTGCTGCTGAGGTGGTCTAACTAAGTCGGACACAATTGGGAAACATTTTTAAGTTGAGTTTCGAATTGGTTGGGCGAGTGGTAGCCAATGGCGGAATGGCGCCTCTCGGCGTTGTAATAAGCAATATGGTGGCTGATTTCGAGCTTGGCTTCGGTCAGGCTGGGAAAGTGGCCGCTGTCGAGCAGTTCAGCGGTGGCCCAGCGACAACGGCTAGAGCAGCTGTTTCAACAAGCACCGGCCGCTATTTGTATTTTGGGCGGCCCCAAGCTGGTGTACGAGTTGGTAAATCCCGCCTATCAGCAGCTGTTTCCCGGCCGCTCGTTGCAGGGCCGACCCATTCTGGAAGCGCTGTCCGAATTTACTGGTCACCCCATCTGGCACACACTGCAACAGGTGCTGCGTACCAGTCAGACGCATCATGAGTTTGGCATGCACATCCCAATGGCCCGCACCGAGGGTGGCTCGCTGGAAGATTTCTATTTCAACTACATCTAGCAGGCCCGGCGTGATGCGCAAGGGCACCTTGACGGCGTGGTAGTCTTCGCCTTCGATATTACCGAGCAAGTGCGCGCCCAGCAGCGGGTAGAATAACTGACACACGAGCTGGCGGCCGCCAATGCCGAGCTGCGCGCCAGCAACACCTATCTGCAACACATCAACACTGACCTAGTCACGTTCGTGTACGCCGCCTCGCACGACCTGCAAGCGCCCATTACCAACATCGAAGGGCTGCTGCAAGTGGTACGCGATGAGGCCGCCGGGGCCTGGAACGACACGGCCGATTACGCGCTGCGTCTGATGCAGGACGCGGTGGAGCGCTTCCGCGCCACTCTCACCCACCTGCCGGAAGTGACCAGCGTGCAGCCCGACGCCACCCGGGCCGCGCCGGTCAACGTGGCCGAGGTATATTGCTGGGGTGCAGTTGGACGTGGCTCCGCTGCTGGCCGCCCCCGCCCGCGTGGTGGTAGCGGTGCCCCTGGAATTGGCTCTGCCCGTGCGCCGGCCAAAACCCTGCGCTCGGTGGTGTACAACCTGCTCAGCAACGCTCTCAAATACCACCACCCCGACCGGCCAGCCGAGGTGCACCTGCGCGGTTAGCTCACGGGCGCACAGGCCGTGCTGGAAGTGCAAGACAACGGTCTGGGCCTCGGCCTAAGCCGGCAGCCGGAGCTGTTCGGGCTGTTTCGCCGCCTGCACACCCACGTCGAAGGCTCGGGCGTGGGGCTGTACACGGTCAAGCGCATGGTGGAGCACGTTGGCGGCCACATTGGGGTGCAAAGCCAGCTGGGCGTGGGCAGCACGTTTACGGTCACGTTTCCGCTGCCCGCGTAGGCCAGCGGCGTTGCGGGTTGGGAGTGAGTATGGACGGAGCTGCCCCCGCCGCAATACTTCTCGTGCCAAGTGCGTACCTTGCGAGACTTCTTGGCAATTTTTTCATTGCCGTAGCCAGGTTTCCGAGTAGTACCGGGATTAATAAGGAACCGTGTGTGAATCACGGGCTGTCGCGCAACTGTAAGTGCCGCCACAGGTCAGCGTCCGTTTTGTGTGCCATTGCCTCTAGGGGTGAGAAGGCCGACGCTGATGGCACAAGCCAGGAGACTTGCCTTGCTACGACAAGAGACGGCGGCCCTCGCGACCTGGGGCAAGCGTCTGGCAACGTGAATTGCAGCTTGGTTAGTCTGCCGACCCGCTGGCCCCGCGCCACCGGGCCAGGAGGAGGCGCGTGCGCCTAACTGAAGCGGCAACTACACGCAGCCGACGGTTGAGTTTGGAACGCGGGAGCCGACGCCCGTTGCGAGGAATGATTTTTTCATCATTTTTCCCCCAAGCACGATGCTTACGCACAACCTCGGCTACCCGCGCATCGGTGGCCAGCGCGAACTCAAAAAGGCCACCGATCAGTACTGGGCCGGCAAGCTCCCCCTGGCCGAGCTACAGCAGGCCGGCAGCCGCATCCGCCGCCACAACTGGCTGTTGCAACAACAGGCGGGCCTCGACCTGGTGCCCTGCCACGACTTCAGCTACTACGACCAGGTGCTCGACACAAGCCTGCTGGTGGGCGCCATTCCGGCCCGCTTTACGCCAGTGCTCAGTCAGAACCCGCAGAACACCGAGTTGGACTTGTACTTCGCCCTGGCCCGCGGCTACCAGCGTGATGGCCTCGACCTGACGGCGCTGGAAATGACCAAGTGGTTTGATACCAACTACCACTACCTAGTGCCCGAGTTCACAAAAGACCAGCAGTTTCAGCTGTTTTCGGAGCGCCTATTCGGCGAGTTTCAGGAAGCCAAACAGGTGTTGGGCACGGTGCCCAAGCCGGTGCTGCTCGGGCCGGTGTCGTATTTGCTGCTGGGCAAGGAAAAAGAGGCCGGCTTCCACCGCCTCGACCTACTTCCGCGCCTGCTGCCGGTGTACGAGCAGGTGCTCACCCGCCTGCACCAGCACGGGGCCGAGTGGGTGCAGTTCGACGAGCCTTACTTGGCCCTCGACCTCACACCTGCCGAACGCGACGCCTTCCAGCTGGCCTACGCCCATCTGGCGCGGCGCTGCCCCGGCAGCAAGCCCCTAGTGGCCACCTACTTCGATGGGCTGCGCGACAACGTGGCTACGGCCCTAAAGCTGCCCATCTACGCCCTGCACCTCGACTTGGTGCGCGCCCCCGAGCAACTGGAAGCCGTACTGCCGCAGGTGCCCACGTGGCTGGCGCTGTCGCTGGGCGTGGTAGACGGCCGCAACGTGTGGAAAACCGACTACGCCGCCGCCCTGCGCCTGGTGGAAGCGGCCGTAGCGACGCTCGGCCCCGAACGGGTGCTGCTGGCCCCCAGCTGCTCGCTGCTGCACTCACCCTGTGACCTGGACCAAGAAGCCGACGAAGCCGCCCTGCCCGCCGAGGTGAAGCAATGGCTGGCCTTTGCCAAGCAGAAGCTGCACGAAGTAAGCGCCCTGCGCCAGCTGGCCACCCAGGCCCCCGGCAGCGAGGCGCTGCTGGCCGCTAACGAGGCTGCCATCCTGAGCCGCCGCCACGCCGAGCACATTCACCGGCCCCCCATCCAGGAGCGCACCGCCGCCGTGACCGAGGCCGACGCCCAGCGCCACAGCCCCTTTGCCGCACGCGAAGCCCGGCAGCAGGCGCGGCTGCAACTGCCCCTGTTCCCAACGACGACCATCGGCTCGTTCCCCCAAACGCCGGCCATCCGCCAGCTGCGCGCCCGTTGGAAAAAGCACGAGTTGAGCGACGCCGCCTACGAACAAGCCTTGCAGCAAGCCACCGCCGACGTAATTAAGTGGCAGGAGGAAGCAGGCCTCGACGTGCTGGTGCACGGCGAATACGAGCGCAACGACATGGTGGAATACTTCGGCGAACAGCTCGATGGCTTCGCCTTCAGCCAGCATGGCTGGGTGCAGAGCTACGGCTCGCGCTGCGTGAAGCCCCCCTTGCTCTACGGCGACGTGCACCGCCCCCAGGACATGACCGTGGCCTGGAGCCGCTATGCCCAGTCGCTGACCCAGAAGCCCGTCAAGGGCATGCTCACTGGCCCGGTGACGATTTTACAATGGTCGTTTGTGCGCGATGACCAGCCCCGCTCACTCACGGCCCTGCAATTGGCGCTAGCCATTCGGGAGGAAGTGGGGGCACTGGAAGCAGCCGGCATTGGCATCATCCAGATTGACGAGCCCGCCATCCGCGAGGGGCTGCCGCTGCGCCGGGCCGACTGGCCGGCCTACCTGGCCTGGGCCGTGCGGGCGTTCCGGGTAGCCGCCGCGGGCGTGCGCGACGAGACGCAGATTCACACCCACATGTGCTACGCGGAGTTCAACGACATGCTGCCCTCGATTGCCGCGCTGGATGCCGATGTGATTACTATGGAGACGTCCCGCTCGCAGATGGAGCTGCTCGAAGCCTTTGCTGAGTTTGAGTACCCCAACCAGATTGGGCCGGGCATCTACGACATCCACTCGCCCCGCGTGCCCAGCACGGAGGAAATGGTGGCCCTGCTGGAGCGCGCCTGTGGCCTCATTCCGGCCCGCCGCCTGTGGGTGAACCCCGACTGCGGCCTCAAAACCCGTCAGTGGCCCGAAACCGACGCCGCCTTACGCAACATGGTGCAAGCCGCCCGGCAGGTGCGCCAGCAGGTCGCGGCAAAAGCCTAAGCGCCGGGGGCTGGTAGCAGACGCGCCCGCTTGCTGTCAGCCCCCGCCCAGGTGCCGCGCCGGCCGCCCAACCGGGGGCCGTACTCCCAACCTAATCAGTTTCTTATTCAGGATGACCCGCGAAAAACTAACCCTGCCCAACGATGGGCAGAAGCTACTACTGCACTCGTGCTGCGCCCCCTGCTCGGGCGAGGTGATGGAGGCCATCATTGCCTCGGGCATCGAGTTTACCATCTTCTTCTACAACCCCAACATCCACCCGCGCAAGGAGTATGACCTGCGCAAAGACGAGAACATCCGCTTTGCCGACAAGCACGGCATCCCCTTTATCGACGCCGACTACGATACCGACCATTGGTTTGCCCGCGCCAAGGGTCTGGAGTGGGAACCCGAAAAAGGTAGCCGCTGCACCATGTGCTTCGACATGCGCTTCGAGCGCACCGCCCTCTACGCCCACGAGCACGGCTTCGACGTCATTTGCAGCTCGCTGGGCATCTCGCGCTGGAAAAACATGGACCAGATAAACGACTCCGGTGCGCGCGCCACCGCCCACTACCCCGGCCTGACGTATTGGACCTACAACTGGCGCAAGAAAGGCGGCGCGACCCGGATGCTGGAAATCAGCAAAGACGAGCAGTTTTATATGCAGGAGTATTGTGGCTGTGCCTACTCGCTGCGCGATACCAACGCCTGGCGCGTGAGCCAGGGCCGCGACAAAATCCGCCTAGGCGAAAAGTACTACGGCCGCGACGAGGCCGCACCGGCAAGTTAGCCAAGGCTCCCGCTTCAAGTAGCACCTCCAATATTTTTTTCCTTCTCATGACCGAGCAAGAACGCATCGACCGCGCCGAGACGCGCATCTTCAAAGCTGTTTTTCCCAGCACCACCAACCACTATGACACCTTATTCGGCGGCACTACGCTCATGCTCATGGACGAGGTGGCGTTTATCACGGCCACGCGCTACAGCCGGTGCAAGGTCGTGACCGTGTCCAGCGACCGGGTGGACTTCACCCACCCCATTCCGGGTGGCACGCTGGTAGAGCTGATTGGTAACGTGGTACGTATAGGCACGACCAGCCTGCAGGTGCGCGTCGAGCTGTATGTCGAGCAGATGTACTCCGAGGAGCGCCTGTTGGCTGTCACGGGCACCTTCACCTTCGTCGCGCTTGACGAGCACCGCCGGCCGATGCCCTTGCGCCCTGGGGCTGCGACCAGCCTGTCAGCAAGCGAACCAGCCGCCTGACCGGCGCGGAAAGCAGCAGGGCGATGCCTGCCTGGCAACGCGGGACCAGCCGGCGCTGAGTGAAACTGGCCGAAAAATCGGCGTTGGCGAGGTATTGAAATTTAGGGAGGTATTGCTGTCTTTATGAGCTGCCCGCTGTACTGAAAGCGCGGCAGTAACGCCCGAATATACTCTTACAGGGGAAATGTTTTTGAAGGTAAAAACGGTCCACTTATTTCAGGACAAGACACCCTCACCTTTCCGGCCTGAGCCTTTACTGCTGGGTGATTTTATATAAAAAGTACACCGACCAAGCGAAGCATTCTGTTCTTTAGTAGGTCGCCAGCGTGAATCGGTGAAAATCTTAAACGCCTTGCTCGATCCCCGTGCTCAGCAGATCACCACGTTAGTCGTCTTATATTAGGCCCAGAATAGAGTAGCGTTACCTCCCACTTCGTACCGTCCTTGTCCGCGTGTCAGACCAGAAGAGCGGGGGAGGCGCAACTCAATACTGTTGACCAGCAAGAATGATAAAGCGAACGCTCGCCGTAATCCTGCTCGTGCTTCTAAGCACGTACACCACCAGCCCGGCACAAGTGACCCGGCAAAGGTCCACACCGCACATAGCGTCTAAATCGCCGATCCGCTTGCAGGAGCTTCTACAACCCGGGGCGGCGTTGGACGCTATTAACCTGACCATGGTGCATGACGTGATCAGCCCCCCCGCGGCAGCGCGCTACTACGCCTATTCCATGCTGGGTGCCTACTGCTTGGTCGCCGCTCACAACCCCCACCTGCCGCCCCTCTCCCGCCTGATCAAACCCTTTCCCGCTGCTATTGGCCTGGACACGGTGGCAGCGGGCTACGACTATCAGCTTGCCGCCTACTACTGCCTACTGGAAACGGCCCGGCGCCTGCTGCCTTCGGGCGAGAACCTGGCCGAAGAAGAAACTGCGTTCGTGCAGCGCCTGACCCAGCACGGCGTGAACGCCCGCGTCATTGCCCGCTCGGTGCAGGCCGCGCAACGGGTCGCCGCCGTCATCGTGCGCTTCTCGCAAGACGACCACTACCGGCAGCTCAGCGCCCTGAAACGCTACACGCCCCTGGCGACGGAAGGTAGCTGGCAACCCACGCCCCCAGCTTACCTAGAGCCGGTGGAACCCAACTGGCGAACCATCCGGCCCTTAATGATCGACTCGGCCAGTGCGTTCCGCCCCGTGCCGCCAGCCCCCTTTAGCCGGGACACCGCCTCGGCCTTTTACCACCAGGTGCGGGCCGTGTACCACATCGCGCAACACCTCACCGCCGAGCAACAGCAGATTGCCCAATTCTGGGACTGCAACCCCTTTGCCGTGAGTACGGCCGGCCACATGGCCATTGGCTACAAGAAGATCAGCCCTGGCGGGCACTGGATGAACATTGCCGCGCTGGTGGCACGGCAAAGACAAGTGGATTTCGATTACACGGTCCTGGTACTCAGCCTGGAGGGCGTGACCCTGATGGATGCCTTCATCAGCTGCTGGGACGAGAAGTACCGTAGCAACCGCATTCGCCCCGAGACGTACATCAACCGCTACCTGGACGTGCGCTGGCAGCCACTGCTACAAACCCCACCCTTTCCCGAATATACTAGTGGGCACGCCGTGATCTCCTCGGCCTCGGCCGAGGTGCTGACCTACATGTTGGGCGACCACCTCGCCTACGTGGATAACACGGAGATCCCGTTTGGCAGCGGCGAACGGCCGTTCACCTCGTTCCGGCAGGCAGCGGCGGAGGCTTCCGTGTCGCGCTTCTACGGGGGCATCCACTACCGGGAAAGCTGCACCAGCGGCAACGCGCAAGGGGAGCGCATCGGGCGCTACCTAGTGGGCCAGCTACGCGCGCAAGGCATCCAGCCCGTAGGCAAGCGCCATAAGTAAGTTGTTGGGCGGGAAGGCCAGAGCCTATCGGGCGAAACAAATAGTACCCCAAAAAGCGGCTTGCGGCAGCCGCCACATTTTCGCGTTCAGAAGAAAACAGCGACAGTTGGAACAAAGAAAGTGTGAAAGACAGCGCAGTATTCGTATAAGAGTGGCCTTTTCGTAAAAACTTCTAAGTGCCTTATGGCTGTTGCAGAAGCTTAGCCCTTATTTGGCTGAACAAATCTTTTTCCGTGAGAAGACTAAAAATCTGCTAAGGAAGTGGTTTTACGCCCACTGCGGGCGATCTGCTTCAGAACGGAGTTGGTGTGGCAGCAAGGGCAACGGCAGAACAAATCCTAGCTAATTTCGCTGAGAGAGGGAAGGTTGTGGGCAACTTCGAGGCGAAGTCAATAGACTAATTTTTCCGGAATGTGTGAGCAATAGTCGTGGTCAGTTAAACCGCGCATGCTGTCAACTACGTTAAAAACTCCGGCTTCGTTTTACCAGAAGGCCTGGTTAAGTCGTCTTCACCAGGCGTATTTGTTCACTAAAAGGAGAACAAGACATCCCACCTTCCCCTGTTTATACCTATACACTATTTTTTCTGCTGGTGGATAATCCCGCTGCTGCGACACGTGACCGCGACTAATGGAGAAAACGCTGACCCTCTCCAAGAATTGAGTTCAGCGCGCCGTCGAAACGCTATTTATAAAAATTCTAAATAAGCTTGGTATTGCGCTTTGTCCCACTTTATCTTTGTCGGGCAGTAACGCCCGCGAGGAGGCCGTTTGGCTGGTAACGTTCGCCTGCTCGCTGGTGCGAGCGCGCAGCTGGTCTGCTTCTTGTTCCCTTTTACGCCTTGGTTGTTAGGATCAATGAAGAAGGGGGATACAAAGCCCGGCCGCGCCGGTGGTCTGCATAGCCACCGGCGCGTGCCGGCACTACGCCCCCTGACGCCTGCTATTCTGCCTCTTTCACCTGTCTGGATTAGCTCCGCGTAGCGGGGCGATTCAATCTACTCCACATTCTATGGCGATGTCGTACTGTTTGCACTACAATACCCTAGGTTCCATCGGTCAGTGCGCCGCGGGCTGCTGCCTGCACCTGTACTTCGGCCACGTGGGACTCTGCTTGTCGCCGACGGGGCTGCAGGAGTGGCTCCGCTCCGTGCGGGAACAATGTGCCTACCATGCCCCCCGGGTAGCCGATGTGCAGTGCCGCGGCCTGCACCTGCCCGGCCCTACGGCGGGGGGCGTCTTCTTGTTTTCGCTGCAGGAGCTCTACTGGCTGCTCGACTTGCTAACGACGGCCACGCTGCTGCGTGAAACCGAGGCCGTGTTACGGCAACTGCCCGGCCCGCACCCGAATTGACGTGTTACTTGCTCATACTATGCCGTCTCGTTTATCAACCTTTATTTACAGTTTTATTTTTCTGTCTCTGGGATGGTGCCTGCCCGCCTCTGCCCAAGCGCATCCCGGGCAGCTACAAAGACGTATTGTCTCGGCCAGCGGCAGGCCAGTGGAGTTTGCCGTTCTCCTGCTCAAGAATACGGAGTACCACACGGCAACGAACACTAGCGGCCAGTTCACGCTGGCCGCACCAGCGGGTAACTATACGCTGCTCGTCACCCTGGTCGGTTTCAAACTCCTAACTCGTGAGCTGACCATTCGTGCGGGGACAACGACCCAAGTAGGCGACTTGCCTCTTGAGGCCGCTGCCGCCGCGTTGCGGGAAGTGAACGTACTAGGAAAAAGTGAAGTGCAGCAGCTCAAGGAGCAGCCTTTCGCCGTTACGGCCATCGACCTACAGGCGTTCCAGGGCTTGAATCGTGACCTCAACCAAGTACTTAACACCACCACCGGTGTGCGCATCCGGGAAGAAGGGGGGCTGGGCTCTAACTTCAACTTCTCGCTCAACGGCTTTTCGGGTAACCAAATTAAGTTCTTCTTGGACGGCATCCCTATTGATAACTTTGGTTCCTCGCTGACGCTCAATAATTTCCCCGCTAATGCCGCCGAGCGTATCGAGGTCTACAAGGGCGTGCTGCCTATTCACTTGGGTGCCGACGCTCTGGGAGGCGCTGTCAATATTGTGACGCGCCAGAATGCGAACTATGTGGACGCGTCCTACTCCCTGGGCTCCTTCAACACGCATCGGGCCGCGTTAAACGGCGCCTACACTAATACCCGCACAGGGTTTACGGTACGGGCTAATAGCGTTCCTGAACTACTCCGACAACAACTACCGGGTGTTAGTACCCATCAAAGACCTCACGACTAGTAGCTTCGGACCCGAACAATGGGTGCGCCGCTTCCATGATACCTATCAGTCAGCTACAGTGCAACTGGAGACGGGTATTACGAACAAGTCTTTCGCCGACCAGCTACTGCTGGGTATCATTGCGGCAGGCACTGACAAAGAGGTGCAGACGGGCGTCGTGATGGAGCGGGTGTTTGGGGCCTTGGCGAGTCGCAGCCGCACACTGTGTCTTGTCCTGCAATAAGTTGACAGTTTTCTTACAAAAACTGTCCGTATGCAAGACCACATTCGCGACCTGCTGCAGCGCTTTCAGTATAGCGAGCAGCTCAAGGAAACAGCAGCGTTCCGCATCCTTCTTGGCGGGGAAGAGCTGAGCCACGTCATGGCTGACTTAGGCATTCATAATAGCTACACACTACTCTGGCTGGGTAAGCTTGTACCAGCGCAAGATCCAGACGGGCTTGTTCGTTGCGCCTGCCATGACACGCACCCAAAAACAAGATGTCCACGCGCTGCAGCAGTGCAATCAAGAGCTGGCGCAACTGCTGCAGGAAGCTAACCTGCTTATCCTGGCCCTGAACACGATGATCGAGGTGGCCGAACAAGAGTTGAAGATCTCGATCCGAAAAAAGTCTGGCACCAAACGGTCTCGCGGCTGAGAAGCTGTGAGCTGGCACACGTGCGCGTCGGGCGCTTGTGCCGCCTGTTTGGTGTGAGCCGACAAGCCTTTTATCGCAAAGAACAATACGTACAGCGGGCCCGAGGGCAGGCGCTTCTGGTGCTGGATCTAGTGCTCGCGCTTCGGCGCGAAATACCGGGCCTAGGCACGCGCAAACTACATATGCTGCTGCAAGAGCCCTTGACCAGAAGCGGCATCAAGATGGGGCGAGACAAACTGCATCAACTCTTGCACGAGCATGGCCTGCTCTTGCGTCAGCCGCATCACGTCCCCAAAACGACAAATTCACTGCATAGTCTGCGGAAATATCCCAACCTGTTGCGGAACCAGCTCCTCACCGCTCCCCGCCAAGTATGGGTCAGTGACATCACTTACTTATGTATTGGTCTGGGCTTTGGCTATCTATCCTTGATCACCGATGCATACTCCAAGATGATTATGGGCTACTGTCTGCACCCGCTGCTGACAGCAGAAGGGGCCATCAAGGCCTTGGACATGGCCCTGAGCCACGGCGAAAGTAGCCAGGAACTCATCCATCACTCGGACCGGGGAAGCCAGTACGGCAGTTTCCAGTACGTGCAAAAGCTGCGGCGAGCCGGCATTGCCATCAGTATGACGGAAAACGGAGATCCCTACGAGAATGCCATTGCCGAACGGGTGAACGGCATCTTGAAGATTGACTTTCACCTGAACCGGGTCTTCAACACATTTGAGGAAGCCCAGCGAGCGGTTGAAATCAGCATTCGGAACTATAACCACCTGCGCCCCCACATGAGTTGCGGGTACTTAACGCCGGCTGCCGCACACGCCAGCACCCAACCACTACAGCAACGCTGGAAGCCGAAAGTGTACCCCTCCCGTAAAGCGGCTAGAGGTGAAAAGGAGGACCACAACGAGACTCAAGTAACGATACTGACAACCGCCCCTCAGGACTATTAACACACAATCATCTCTCACCCAAAACTGACAACCTTTTTTCAGGATCAGACAGCTGGCCAATCCAGCGGCGGACTACCCTTCAACCGGTCAACTTATCCTATGTTCGTCTAGCCGCCGTAGGGAGACTATTGAGAAGGAAGGAGAAGGCGTAAGATCCCTCAACTTATGGGGCCGCAACGCTAGCCCGTCTGAAATGACGATCCCCTTCTTCTTCTAGGGCTACTTTGGACAGTTCCATAAGGCCCAAGAGCCTGTATTCAGGATAGCAAAAGAATCCCCTAGAACTCCTTTCTCTTTCTATTCACCTTTTCAGACTACCTGGTATGAAGTTGCCATCGCCTTTGCCCGTCGTCGGTATTGATGTAAGTAAAACCTCGCTCGCGGTCTGCTATCAGGCCGGCCAGCAACTGAAGCATGTAGAAGTTCCTAACACTAAAGCGGGCTTTCAGCAACTCGTCAAGGCCTGTGGCGCGCAGTGCTTATTCATCATGGAAGCCACGGGCAGCTACTATCTGGCACTCGCCTATCATCTCCACAAGCAGGAAGGCCAAGTGGCGGTACTTAATCCGCTCGTCATCAAACGCTTCATTCAAATGCATCTAGGGAAAGGCAAGAGCGACCGCAAAGATGCCCAGTGGCTCTTGCGCTATGGCCAGCAGCAAGCCGTCAAGCGCTGGCAACCCGACGAAACCGTTTTGGTCGAATGTCGGCAGTTAGAGCAAGTCAGCGAGCAGTTGCTCAAGCAAAAAACGATGGTCAGCAACTCGCTGGAAGCCTTACAGCAGCAACCGGTAGTGAGTAAGCTAGCCCTGAAGCGGCTCCGGCAGACCTGGAAACAACTTGAGCAGCAGCTGCACGATATCGAGACAGAACTGCTCTGTTTGTTGGAACAACGCTACGCCCACGAGATGACGCTCTTGTGCTCCATTCCCGGGATTGGCCGCAAGACGGCCGGCTAGTTGCTTTTATTTGCCGGCGGCTTCCGGCAGCTGGATAACTACCGCCAGCTCATTGCCAAAGCGGGCCTCTCGCCGCGCGAGCACAGTTCGGGCACCAGTGTACGCGGGAAGGTGCGCATTACCAAGATGGGTGGGGCCTTGATCCGTGGCAAGCTCTTCATGTGCAGCTTCGCGGCCAAGAAACGGAATACAGCCTGCCAAGCCCTGTATGATCGACTGGTGGCGAAAGGCAAGAATGGCAAAGTGGCCCTGATTGCCGTCTGCAACAAGCTGCTCAAGCAAGCGTTTGCCATCATCAAATCCGGCGTACCGTATCAAGCTGATTTTACCTCAAAACTTGTCCCGAACCCTTGACTTTTAACACAGTTCATTTCAGGACAAGACACTTCCATCGGAACGGTCGTGCCGGCCTTATCCGGTAGCGTTCGCAGGGAGGATAAAAAGCCGTTGCGTAGCAGGATCGGAAAGCGCTTGTTAACGTAATTGATGTCGACAGTGAAGCGTAAATTATTCTCCACGCGTAACCGGTAGAGCAGAGCGTTTAGTAAGGCACAAAGATTGGCGTCAAGCCACTAGAGCGCCCGAAAGTCCAGTAACAGAGAACAATCCCGGTATTGACGGCGGTGCGCCTCTAGCCAAGCTAACGTCTGATAACCTGCCGCGCAGGTGCGAATGCTTCCTCTTAGGGCAATCTTGATACTGTCTACTTCCATTCGCGAATCTTGACCGGCACACTACTTTCAAAGATACATGGTCAAGCGGCAAGGGGCAAAGGAGACGGTCAAGCGAAGTTAGACACAAAGGGGGTATGGTTTGGTTGTGTTGGAGGATTCTCAGAGGAGAACATCACAAAGAGTGAGCAGCCTTCTACTTCGCCTAACCGATCCAGCGATAGAAAAGGCCAGCAACAGGCTTCAGATTTGGACTGCCTACTCTTTGTGATGCACTACCTGTGCTAAGATCAGTGGGTTATCTGAATGTGTTTGCGAATAGCTTGCTTCCCCTCACCGGCGCGTAAGTTGTAGAGCCCAGGCGGGAGATCACGGACATCTAGCTTGACTTGTCCTCCTGTACTTTGTCCTGCTTTGACTTGCTTGCCGTAATTATCAAATAACTGTACTTCGAACTCCTTTTCCCCATGCGTTTTCTGTTCGTTGCTCGTGTGAATAGTTACGGTTAGTTCCTCACTGGCTGGATTAGGCGAATACGTGAAGTAATAGCCGCTGTAGTTGAAGATAAAATTGGCAGAGCGAGAGCCACACGAATTGGTCTTCGTGACTGTTACGGTCACGTAGGAGTAGTTAGAATAAGGATTGAACCGGAGTGTAGCCGTATTCTGATACCCTGAGATGGAGGCATTAGGATCGTCCACAGCAAAACTGTAAGTCGTTCCGTTCTCGTAGGGAAAGTTCAGCGATACTTGGTTGTTGTTTGTATAATTGGTGCCATCGTAATCGCCAACTAACGTTTGGGTCTGGCCATATTCATTTGGGGAGAAGGTCCCACCTGTTATCGGATTGGGGCCCGCTTCAATCGTGGTGATTAACGGAATAGTGACTTGGCCGCAAGGAGTATTGAAGATGACGGATGCCGTAATTGTAACGGTGCCGGCATAGTTGCCGACCCGTGTTACTTGCCCCGATGCGCTAACCGTTGCCAAATAGGGATCGGAGCTATCCCAGGTGACAGAAGCGCCCGCTGGAAGATTCTGAATGCTGAGCTGCACGGAAGAGGTGGAGCAGAAGTTGGCGCTAGGATTGACTAAACGTCCGGCTACCGCCCGTACGGCTTTCGCGGCATTGACACGGCCGTACCCGACGTGGTCATTCCAGGGGCCATTAGGCTGGCCAGCTACATTGGGTAAGTAACCGTAGCCCATGCCATCGGTTGTGGTTTCTAGAATACGGCGGGCTTCCGTCTGTGAGAGCGTCGGATTCATCGAAAGCACTAAGGCGGCAACTGCGGCCACGTGAGGAGCCGCCGCAGACGTTCCATTAAAGTCCATGATATACCCTCCTCCCAAGTTCAAGGTCGGAATATCGATACCCGGTGCCATGATATCCAAGCCGGTACCATAGTTACTCCCCCAAGGCACATAATTGTTGCCGCAGTACTGAGGTGTCATTCGGGAATCACACATGTTAGAGGCACCGACGGCGATAACGCCTGGTACACTGGATGGGAACTCGATGGTGGAAGCGTTGAAGTTGCCGGTGGATGCCACTACGACACAGCCTCTGGTATTTCGACCCAATGCCAACGCGTCATTGATGGCTTGCTCGATGGGACCTTGTCCGACTCTGGTATACCAAGACATGCTTAACACATCCGCCCGATTATTTCGCCACGCCCAACCAATACCCGTTGCCATCGCCGTGGCCACCTGTAGATCGTAGATGCTTCCTCCATTTTGGTACAGCCGCACAGGTACGATATGGGCCTTATGTGCCACGCCCGCGATCCCTTCATTGTTATTGGCGACGGCAGCCACAATGCCAGCACAAGCCGTGCCGTGGGAATCAGTTCCAGTGGCCCCACCAGCCGAGCCATTGCCCGTTGCATCAAAACCCGGCTCGAGATTGCCGCGTAAATCAATGTGATTCAAGTCTACGCCTTCATCGAGGATCGCGACTCGCATATTGCTGCCATTGCAAGCGTTCGGAATATTCCAAGCTTCCTCGGCATCGATATCCGCGTCGTTAGTACCATACGGGGTACTGTTGTAGCCACTATTTTCTAATGACCATTGCTGGCTGAGTAACGGATCATTGAACCAGTTCTTCTTCACGAAGACGACAAAGTTTGGCTCCGCATAAGTAAATAAGCCTGTTTCGTATAAGCTATTGGCCACTAGTAATACATTGCTCTGTTTCTTAACTACAAGAGTATAGCAACGAGAAACTAACTCAACAGGCCGTAAGTCAGTTGCCTGAAACTGACGAATCAGTTTTTCTACGTTCGCGAGCGAAGTGCCCTCCTTCAAGCCGATAACAATTTGGTTAGTCAGTGCCCCAACAGGCTCCCCAGTTGCGTCAAGTAAGACAGGAGAGGCACCTACGACATCAGCTTCCGCTTTTAACTGCACGATGGCTTGCTCGATGTCTTGCCTCGTGCTGCCAGCTTTCATTTCCAAAAAGGCTGCGCCAGGATGCGAGGTGAGTGACTGCGGTTTTATGGCGGTAGCAGAGGGAATGCCTGGCGCCTTACCACGACGGGACAGCGCCCCGTCACCTCGGTACTCAACAAAAATACGGTCCGTGGCCAGCGTGTAGCTTTTCTTCTTGCCTTGTACATAGCTGGTGTACTCTTGCGCAGCAACGCTGCTACCGGCTAAGAACAGGCAGCAACTTACTACTACCTGTTTTAAGAATAAATGACATGTCATAAAAATTAAATTTAAGGGAGGGAATTAATTAAGTATAGATGCCTCACATTACCTGCTCAGTTTACTTCTTGCAGATTGAACTTAACATCGGTTTTACTGGGGAGCTTGTCCACGAGTAAGCCAAAGAAGCAACTCGTAGGGGCGGTGACTACGCCTGGCGAAATCCTGGTAGAGTACACGTAACGGTCATTACAATCCCGCTGAAAACGTTGATCGTGTACGCTAACTCCTCCGGGGGCCGTCGTAACCCCGCATAACAGCGTGTACTGGGTAAAATCTACTTTCTGTATATGCGTAGCGTAGTTTCCTAGCTTTTCAAGTTCGGCTTGGGAGTTGACCACAAACGTTTGCGTACCCGTTGATTTTGATGTGTTCCGCTCGTATACATTCGTAAGTGCTTGCGAAGTGAGATTGACCATTTCGTCGGGACCGCACGTATTCTCTTTTTCACATCCAGTATTCAGGAGTGATGGTAGAAGCAGGGCTAGTAAGAAAGGGAAGCGTTTCATAGTCGTTAGTACATAAAAGTTGGAAGGTTTACAGATGAGAGACTCAGACTAACAGGATGGTTGCAAGCGGGAAACAAACGCCAGTCTACTGTATACTACTGAGGGAGTATACGCTTTGCTAGCTAGAAGTGGAGTGGCTTGCGAAGTTGATTAGACTAGCGTTGACACTGCCGACCTTCACCAAGCGAAATGGGTACCCTATCCTTGCGGGTACATGCACCGACTACGGCGTTGGCTAAATGTATGTCCTAAGGCCATCTGGAGAAAGCAGCACGGCAAAGAAGCATTCCTAAGCAGGAGTTCTGCGAGTTTGTCTTCCCCAAATAAGTGTGCGTAAAGCACCTTTTGCGCACATGATTCATATGTCACATATGGCAAACCAGCTCTCTACATGCTTTGGGTGGTTGCTGTGCCAGTGGAAGGAGATCTTCTCATTGGCTACATGCTTCAGTGGTTTTTAGCGCTTTTGAGCCTTAGATGTTTTGCTCTAGGCTAATTGCTTGGGGGGCTCTCTTCGGCTGCTTTCTCGCAACTACTGGAGGCTAGTGCCACTCCATACATGATCGTAACACCAGTAGTCATCGTGCTGGTGAAAGAATGAAAATTGTACATAATGAGTATAGGTTAAGTAAAAAATGAAGCACGTATAATCCCTCTTTCAGTCTAGTAAAGCCAATTAACAGGGCTACAAGAGCGCTGGCCCACTGCAATTAGACACTAGACTAAAAGGCACTAGCAAATAGATAAGGTGGTAACTAGAACAGGACAGGAGCTAGAGAACTAGCAGATAGAACTAACTGACTAATGAATATAAATGTAATGGAACAAAGCAGAAATTATATTAAAATTTCATTAATTTTTAGTGTAATAAATTGAATTGTGAAGTGATTCGATTAGGCGAGAATGGGGTTTCCGTTACGACGGGGTGAAAAATTATTCTAAGCTCCAACCCATCAAGAAAAAATCATTGTCTATACGCCTTTCGGACAGGATCTTAAAGCAGCAGCGCTAGGTCGTAATCTGATACGCGCAAGGTGGCCAAGTAGAGTTACAGATCTATTTTATCTTCCAAATACCCTCTGCTTTTATAGAATCTATTAATCGGTAAGTAGATAGAATCTAAAGTCAACAGGCATTTTGTTAGGATATGCTCTTATACGTGTGGCTCGATCAAGTTGAAGACATCTGGTCGCCGCACAAAGTCAAAGCAGCCGCCCGGAAAGCGTAGGTCAAGTTGTACTTCCCCGCTCAGGAGGAAGGGCATCAACGGCTCCGCTAAGCGTTGATAGCCTGTCTGAAAGACCAGCTCGATGGGTTCGCTCCCTTCTTCCGCTGGATGAAAAATAGCGGAGAAATTGGCCTTACGAACCTGGCCATTTACGCGGAAATATCTTGTTCCAAATACGGCTAAATCTTCCTTTTGAAAGGAGCATTTGAGCTGTTTCTCCATGGCCTGCCACCTAGTCGTGTTATAGCGAAACAAGATTCGCTTTTGGTAAGGCTTTACCCGGCGCATCGGGAGGACATAATACGATTCCGTTTCAACGCCACTGTTCGGGTATTGATAGTACAGCTGCTCCGTTAAAAACTCGACAACCCGCTCGTCAAGCTTTTTCAAGTCACCTAGTTGGGATTCGAACCACGTAAAACGGCGACCGAAGGCACGCAGGTGTAGACGAGGAAGGAGAGCGGAGTAGTGGCCATGCAGTACGCGAAGAAGAACAGTGTAAGGAAGGCGAGAGGTCAAGAATAAATTATTCATGTAATCACATGTGCACCCTGAGATACGCTCAGATTGTCCCCGTGAAAAACGAGGCAGTCTTACAAGCATTTGGTCACCATCTGCGTGCGTTACGGGAACAGCGTGGCTGGAGTCAGCAAATGCTAGCGGACATCGCCGATCTATCGAAGCCTACTATTTACCGCATTGAAACGGCACGTTACTCAGCCACATTGGATGTGCTAGCTTCTTTGGCTCAGGCATTCGAAGTCCCTTTGGCAGAGCTGATGAAATTCTGAGTAGCAGGTTTTTTGTGACTAGATAGAGCAGGCTTATCAGGCTTTATTCTTGCCCCTAGTTGACATAATCGTACTTATACGACAGGTGAATCAGGCAAATTTGGAAGCTTTACTCTGAATTCGATAAATGAACATCAAGCAGATTCTTTCGTCCTTGTTCCGCAATAAAGCACCAAGGCTCCCTCCCAGTGCAACAGCATTCACTGATCCCTTATCTGATTCAACTGCGTATAGGGCTCCCTTTGCAGCAGATCTGGCCGAGCATTTTGCCCAATCAGAACGTGATAGCAAGAAGTTTTTAGAGCAGTACGGCGACTTTACAACCTTCCTTCATCGGCCAAACTTCGACCAGTTTTTAAGAAAAGAGGTGCTGTTCTTCCGGAACCCCTCTACACAACATCTCGCCTTCTTGGACAACGACCATTGGCAAGAAAAACACCCGTTTAATTTTCCTGGACCTTTTTACTCAGGAGCGTCCGACAGCTGCGGAACGGGCCAGTGTCAGGCTCCTGGCAACGTCATGCATGATGCCTATTGTCAGGAGTACGTTTTCCGGCAACCTACCACCTATTTTGAATTTCTCGGTGTGGTGGATGCGGCAGCTGTCGAAGTATTAGACAGCTATTCTTCCAACGGCAATGACCGCTGGACGTATCCAGAGTGCAAAACGTGGTGGCGCAATAGGGCGCTTCTCCTAAGCAGCCTGACAAAGGAGGAGCTTGTAGAGATGAATAGCGGCCAAGCGCAGCTGTACATTGACTATCTCAATGGGGAAGCCGAAATGGACCTGCGGCGGTATTGCTACTTCTTGGAAAACGGGGTATATCCGACTACTGCAACTGTTGTACTCCCGGAGCTATAAGCCTCCTAAAACAGGATTCTAGGCACAGTAGGAAAGTGCAAATGCCCCTTTCGCTTTCTAAGGATCTTTTCTTTACCTAATTAAAGACTTATAAGACTGGCAATGAAGATTACGGGTTACGCCAAATGGCATAGCCTCCTCCACTAAAAGCAATGATTGAGTACCCTCCCTCTGCTAGTGCAACTCGGCTGCCTAGCGTCCACGGCTCAGCAAAATTATCGGTTGGACTACCACTAAAGCGGAGCTGAATCTGGTTATCAAATTCGATGACTAGGTTTGCCTGATCATCACACTGCACTTGCGTTATGGTGTGCAGATTCACTTTATGGAATAGAAGCAGCGCTTCCTCTTCTTCGCTCAACGTCAATCCTTCTCCAACAGAGACATTGGATGTCACTTGCGTTTCAATCGACAAGACATGATCTTCTGCTGAGCTATCTCTAAATTCAAGGGTGAGGATTTGGTGGGATAGCCCATAGCTCTCGACAGCCGCATTTAGGAGGACCTCTCTGAGGAGCGTATTGGCTGCGATGGTGATGGGTTGCATAGAAGGGGTGAAGCTATTAGTATTGAATAATACTTAGGCCAGTAGCTAATTATATTTTCTCTTGTTCCTCGGAAAAGTTGATTGACATAACTTTTGTTCTTGGACAACTCTGGGAAAATTAATGGGTTTAGGCAGAATTTTGTCACAACAGATTTAGCACTTTTCTTCCCTGTCGCTTGTCACCCTGACTGTTGATCCGATTATGCAGGAGTTAATTGGTTTTGGTTATTGGCGTAGTTTGTATGAGCCGATACTACCCGATCCTGAGTGGTTTGTCGATACACACTGAGCGGTGGCTACTCGACAAGCAGTAGTAACTTACTTACAGCAAGGCTATCCCTTGCGACACTTCATGGGCTCTAGCTGGTGTCGCTTCCGGTGCGGGACAGCTAGTGGAGCGATGGGGGCCACTGACCTAACCGATGGCACTTATTGTTGGCCAGAAGGCTTGCCGCATTATTTGCTGAAGCATGCGGTACGGCTACCCGAGCCATTGGTGCAGTATATTCTGGCGCAAACAGCCTTTCCCCACAGCGAAGCGGCGCAAACTTTCCCAGCAAGCCCTACGACGCTCACGTGGTGGGCTACCCAAGTAGGTTGGCACCCCAATAGGAGTAGTTTTTTAAGCGAGAGCGACGAAGAAGTACGCACCTACGTGCGTCGATTTGACCAAGGAAGGCTTGATCTTAGTTCTTACTCAGCCGATGACATCCAAGCTATAAAACGCATGATGCCACAACTGCGTGCTGTAAATGGCTCTTGAGCAATGTATGAAGCCCTTTTACATCTTGCAAACGACCCTTTCCAGCACGTAAAACGCTTACGCCTCATCTAAACTACCGTTAATATTCTACATTGAGTACCGGCAGTGAGTAAATCCTCATCAGCCCAGATCATGACTATAATCGGCGAATCGAGTTTACTACCAAACAACTGCTGTATTTCCAGCGTCCAAAACCTACTAGTTTCTTTATCTCCTCCGAAGTAGGACGCCGCCATCACTCCTTCATAGCTGCCAAGTACTTGCGCTTATACTCCAGCGGCGTCAGCCTCGTGATTTTCTTGAAGTGGCGATAAAAATTGGAGATATTGTTAAACCCAGACTCGAAGCAGATGACCCCTGTCGGCAGTTTTTCTTCAATAAGCATACGACAAGATTGACTAATGCGTATCTCAATCAAGAAATCGTAGTACGATTTCTTGGTTATGAGTTTGAAGTAGCGGCAAAACGACGTCACACTTAGATTACTCACCGAGGCTATTTCTTGCAGTGTAATCTCCTTCCGGTAGTTTGCCATGGTGTAGTTATACACCTTGTTGATGCGTTGTACATCCGATTCGTTAGACTGCTTGAAGGCATGGTACTCCGAACTAATCAGGTGGATGTCATCGCTTTCGCTGATAATCTTCAGAATGGAAAGCAGCAGGATGACGCGGTCGAGGTCCGTTGCGGACACAACCTTCTGCAGTAGAAATTCCAAGCGTGTTTTCGCTTTTCCATCAATGAGCAATCCACTTTTGGCCTTCTCAAACAGAATGGGAAGCAGGGACGCCTCGGGCAAGTTCAACAGGTTGCGCCCTAGACAATCGGGCATAAACTGTAGCACAATAGCCTCGACTTGTAGGTTAGGGTTATTTTGGAAATATTCTTCGTTGCAACGCCACACGTGAGGTAGGTTCGCCCCAACAAGCACGATTTCGCCCGGCGAAAAATTACTGATGTTGTCGCCTATCAGACGCACTCCTTCCCCTTTGATAATATAAACCAGTTCTAATTCAGGATGGTAGTGCCAAGTTGGATCGAAATAGGATTTTTGGTCATGCCGACTGCTGAAAGAAGTCTGCAGGCCGACAGGAACCTTGTGGAACTGAGCTTTCATAAGAAGAAGTAAAGAGGTGGAGCTAGCAGTTACCGTGAGAATAGTTCACTATCCTAGCTCATGTTGGTAGCCTGAGCTAGCTAGCTCAGGGTAAAGCTGTTGGGCTTCCTAAAGCCTGCATTTCACGTAGGCACTACCAGCAGCGAGAAAGTGTACCGACGTGGGACTACAGAGTGTTATGGGGCGCCTTTTAGAAAGTGCGCCCTCTCGCGGAATAAGGCCTGCCGCAACGTATTGCTCCCTACAAGCTAGCCTATCAAGGGCGCCGGGACGCGCTACCAAAGAAGGAGAAAACAGGTCTGCGACGCGCGTTCGTGGCCTTCGAGGCAGAAGCCCTCTATAAGGGCAAAAGAAACTCAGCCAAAGCCGTTAGGTAGGTGCCAACCAGCGACACCTTAAACGAGTTACTCAACTGCTGTATTAGGCCCGTGACAATCAACGTTTAAAACCAGTCATTCGACTCACCCTGCTCCAGCACATACTTAGCAAGCAATAGGGTGGCTGATTTTCAACTGAGCTCGGTCAGACCAGGGAAATTAATGCCGAGCAGTTCGGCTTTGAAGCGACTCTAAGAAGATTCGGCGGGGCGTCGTCAACTGTATCACTAGCAGATAACCATAACAGATTGCGCAAAGTGGCAAATTTGCGATGTTCCTCATCGCCCTGGGTGACGTTCTGTTTCTCACGACTTGCTTTTACTGGCAGCCGGTCGCACGTTCTGCAAGGGCACCACGCTGTTCAAATATTCCTCAATATTAGCGTAGCCGTCTTTATCGCGGTCCAACGTGGCATCGGCAGCGCTCTTAGGATTCAAGCCATGAGCGGTTTCCCACTTGTCGGGCATACCGTCGTTATCGGCGTCCGCGTAAGGTTTGCCCTGGTAATCGGGGTAGCCACCTACCTGCGCGGGGTTCGTAATGATTCCCTGCTTGTAGGAATCGGCGGGCATACGATTCTTACTATAAATGCCTTTGGGCGTGAGCTGCGCGTCTTTGGCGTAGGTAATTTTGCCGGTTCTTACTTCCTCCACAATGCGGGCATCCACGGCGTCGCGCTTGGGCAGGCTACAGCCGGCGTTAGCCAGCACGTACTGGTAAGCCTCCTGCGCCGATAGCATGGTACCCATATGGGGGAATTTTAACGGCGTATCGGTGCGGATAGCCGCGAGGACGGCTTCGGCATTAGGCATCTTTTCCACCTGCACGCCGCCAGCCCAGTTATCCTGGGTTACTTTCTCGTTGCCAACCACCACGTTACCGGCCACATAGGCTTTACCGAACTGGTCTTTCTTGTCCTTGTCGCGGCTCGATTCGGCCTTCAGAATCCGGTAATTGATGGGCTGGCCAACCGGCGTAGCGGGGCCGGGCTTATAGTAGTTGTTCACGAAGTTGTACTCTGAACGGTCGTCGCCGCCGTCAGCCGAACGATTCTGCCAGTTAAACACTACGTTGTTAGCAAAATTGAAGTCGCCGTACATGCCTATCGAAGGGCTGCGAGCCACGTTGTTCGCCCACAGGTTACGAACAAAGAGGCTATTGAGCCCCCCGATGGTGCTGCCAAAGGCGTGGTTATACGTGTCCAGGCACTCTGAGGAAATCGAGTTCTGAATGGTCACGTTTACCGTGGGCAATTTGTCGGGCTTGCCGGTTTCGGGGTTATGGTACACGTGGCGGTAGATGGACATGTTTTCATCTAGCCCCCAACTGGCCGACACGTGGTCAATGATGATATTGCCCACCGCATTGCCGCCCAAGCCGTCGTCGCGCCGGGCCACATCCATGGCGCCGCGGCGAAAGCGCAGGTAGCGCACCACCACGTCGTGGGTATCAATCCACACCGATTCGCCGGCCACGCAAATACCGTCGCCGGGCGACGTTTGGCCCGCAATGGTGACGTAAGGAGCCCGAATGCTGATGGGAGTTTGTAGCTTGATGATACCGGCCACGTTGAACACGATGATGCGGGCCCCGCCCTGCTCCAGGGCTTCACGTAAGGTGCCAGGACCATTGTCGGCTAGGCTTTTTACCACAATGACCTTGCCGCCCTGCCCACCAAAAGCGTAGGCCCCACCGCCTTCCGCACCGGGAAATGCCAGGCGCTTCGACTGCGGCAAGTCGGAGGGTTTGGCGGCCCAGGGTACGTAGGGCTTGCCTTTTTTCGCCTCAGCTTCGATAATGGGCAGCGCCTTCTCCCAGGCCTCGTTCGAATGCTTTTCGGCTTCAGCCAGTATCGCGTCAGCTTTAGCTTGCACTTCGGGCGGAATGACGGGGTACTGCGCCCGCGCAGACTGCGTGGCACAGGCTGAAGCGAACAGGAAGGAAAGTAGGGCGCGGTGTTTGGTTCGTTTGATCACTTGATGGAAGTTTTTATTGCTAGGCTCTTCCGGCGTCCGCGCAGTCGAAGCATCTCCACCGATTTCGTCGCACGGTTCCCGCCAGACGATTGAAAGTACTCAGCGGGAGAGATGCCTCGATTACGCTCAATAGGATGAGCTAAGCAGTATTAATAGCCTGGGTTTTGTTGGAAATCGGCTTTATTGGTCACGGCATCGAGGTCGCTCTGCGGGATGGGACGCAGTGTGTGGAACTGCTGAATATTGAGGGCAGCGTCGGGGTTGTAGGCCCGCACCCGGTCGTATAGCTTGCCCGTGCGCTTCAGGTCGAACCAGCGTACTTGCTCGCCGGCCATTTCGCGGGCGCGCTCGTCCAGGATGAAATCAATATTCATCTGGCTGGGCGTGACTTGCATGGCGGCGGTACGGCCGGGAAGGGCGGCCCGGGTTCGCAACAGGTTCACATAGTAAGCCGCGGAGTCAGTCCGGTTGAGGCGTACCTGGGCTTCGGCTCCAATCAGCGCAATGTCGCCCACGCGCAGTATAAAGGCGTCGCGGGAGCTTTGAGTTTCGGTGGCACTGGCGCGGGTAGGGTCGTCGAATTTCCGCAGCGAGGGGTAGTGCGACCGGTCTTTGGGCGAGCCGTCGGCGTTGTAGATGTCGTCAACGTCGAAGGTGCGGAAGCGGTAGCGCGTGGTGTACTGCTGCTGGAAGTTCGGGATGCTGCGCTTGGTCGTCAACACGGCCGTGTCGCCCAACGCAAACTTGGGCTGATTCAGTAAGGGAGCTAGGGCGGCGTTTTGGGCCACTTCGGCGGCGCTCCAGCGCGGGATGGAGCTGGCATTGTTGGCAATCCAGGCTGTTTTAAAGCTGGCGGCGTAGCGGCTGTCGTTCTGCTCGTTGTAGAGGTTTAGCAGAAAGCGCGTGGGCATATAGCGCACATTGGCAAAGCCATTAGCCACGTCGCGCTGCATGCCGGGCAGGGTGTTGTACTCCATCAAAAAGAAGGTGTGCCCTAGGTTGCTACCCGCGTTGAAGGTCAGGTTGGTGGAGTAGTTCACTGCCCACAGCACCTCCGAGTTGCGCTGGTTGTTGATGTTCCAGAGGTCGGCGTAGTTCGTGAGCAGCCGGACGCCCTGCGCAGTGTAGCCAGTCACCACCTTGCGGGCCGCGTTGGCCGCCTTCTGGTATTGGCCGCGCGTGAGGTACACCTTCGCCGCAAAGGCCATGGCTGCTGGCTGGGTAATGCGGCCATAGTCAGCAGCAGTGGCTGGTGCAGGGAAACCGGCCAGCGTTACGGGCAGGTTGGGCAAGGCAAATTCCATATCAGCCACCATTTGCGCGTACACGTCCTCGACGGAGGCACGAGTGGCCGTGGTAGTCAAGCCCTGGGTGGGTTCCAAAAGCAGCGGTATCGCACCGTAGCTCTCCACCAGATGGTAGTAGTACCAAGCTCGCATGAAGCGCAGCTCGGCTTCGGCCGAAGGGCGCCGGGTTGAAGCTAGGCCAGCGGTGGGAAGGTACTTCAGAGCTTGGTTGCAGAGGTTGATGCCGGCGTAGCACTGCTGCCAGAGGTTGCTCTTCACCCACAGATTGTCCGAAATCAGTCCTTGATAGCTGACCAGGGAAGGCTGTGGGGTCACGCCCGCCACGGATGTGCCGGCCACGTTGGCCGCGCCGGCCCAGAGGTCGGTGCCCATTTCCATCAAGGCGTAACCTGATTCCTTGCCGTAGAGGGACCGGTTGTAAGTATAGGTGCCGTTGATGGCAGTTTCCAGACCTTCGGGCGTGGTAAACACGGCTTCGGCGGTAGCGCCGCTGGGGTTAAATTCTTCCAGTTGTTCTTTGCAGGCGGTAGCGGTCAGAGCCAGTAGCGCGAGCATCAGGGGACGGATGTTCTTCTTCATGACTAGCTGGAAGGATTAAAAGCCGACGTTCAAACCAATGACATACACCCGGGTTAGGGGCTGGTCGATAACGCCTTCATTTTCGGGATCGAAGTCCTTCAGGTTGCTGAAGGCAAGTAGGTTGCGGCCTGAGATATAGAGGCGGACATTATCAATTTTGGCCTTGCCGAGCAGGGCTTTTGGCAAGGTGTAGCCGATGATGGCGCTACGCAGCTTGGCGTACGAGGCCTGCCGCTCGGTTAGGGTCGTGATGTAGCTCAGGGTGCGAGTGGCGTTCGGGCGCGGGTACTCGTTGGTCGGGTTTTCGGGCGTCCAATAGTCAACCTTGGCCCCGTTGTTGGTGCCGCTGCGCGAGTACTTGGCGTAGTAGTCGGAGCTAATCCATTGGCCCACCCGGGCAATGAACTGCACGTTTAAATCAAAGCCCTTGTAGCGCAGGTCGTTGCTGAAGCCACCGGTCCAGGCCGGCACTTGCGAGCCGATAACCCGGCGGTCGGCAGCCGTGATTCTACCGTCGGGCACGCCGTCGGGGCCAGAAATATCGGCCACTTTCAGGTCGCCGGGAATATTTCCGAACTTCGCGGCTTCGGCCTCTTCGCCCAGTTGCCAGATGCCGGTTTTCACGTAGTCGTAATACACCTGCGCCGGCTGTCCCTGAATCAAGGACCGGCGGTAGTCATTGTCAATGACGTTGCCGTTGGGCAGCTCCTCAATGGTTTCCTTGTTGCGGGCGAAGGTGAACGTGCTCGACCAGGTCAGGTCCTTGCCACGCAGATTCTGCGTGGTCAGGGCCACTTCTACTCCTTTGTTGCGGGTGCGGCCGATGTTGCGGTTGATGGTCGTTACACCCGTCAGCAGCGCTAAGTTGAAGGGGAAAATCAGGTCCTTGGTTTCAGCATCGTAGTAGTCCACACTACCCGTAATGCGGTTGTCGAAGAAGCCGAAGTCTAGCCCAAAATCTTTGGTGTAGGTTTTCTCCCAGCCCAAATCAGGATTGCCGATGGTAGGCGAAATAGTATAAGCTGCATTAGCAGCAGCATCACCATACGAAAACAGCGTATTAGTCAGCGAGTTCTGCGTGCCATACGGATTGATTACATCATTGCCTGATACCCCGTAGGAGCCCCGCAACTTCAGTTCGGTGATGGACTTGGCGTTGCGCATAAAGCTCTCATCGATGAGGCGCCAGCCCAGGCCCACGGAGGGGAAGTTGGCCCACTTGTGGCCCGACGCTAGCTTACTGGAGCCATCGGCGCGGCTGGTGATGGTGAGCAGGTAGCGCTTCCAAGCGTAATTGAGGCGCCCTGTAAACGAAATCAGCTTGTTTTCGCCGAAACCACTGCCGGGTGAGACGTTTTGGGTAGCTGAGCCGACGTTATAAAAGGATTGCGAAGGCAGTAGTTGGTTTTCGCCCCTAGCAAGGCTACTCGTATTGGTGAACGAGAGGTAGCTGCCCACGCCGGTGACCGTAATCGAATGCTCTCCAATGTCCTTTTTATAAGTCAGTACATTTTCCCAGCTCAGGTTCCGGCTCTGGTTGCTGGCTACCGATGACTGCGACTTCGAGCCCGCACCATCGATGGTGTTGCGGCCGAAATAGCTGCCAAGCTCTGACGTACTGAAGTTGGCGGCAAAGGTGGAGCGCAGGCTCAGGCCCGCTAGCGGCGTCAGCTCTAGGTAAGTTGCCGCTGTGATGCGGTTGGTTTTGTTGTTGCGCTGGTACGCGTTAGGCTGCTCATCCGACAGCGGGTTGATGACGGTGCCGCCCAACGGAAACGGGATAAACTGCCCGTTATCATCGAACGGGCGCCCCAGCGGCACAATCTGCGAGGCGCGGTTGAACGGGTCGCGGCGGATATCGTTGTTGATGTAGGCCAGTTGGGTTTGCACGCCCGCCTTCAGCCACTTATTCACCGTCTGGTCGATGTTGGCCCGCATGGTATAGCGTTTGAACCGGTCCATCTTCAGGATGCCTTTTTCGTCGTAGTAACCCAGCGAGAAGTACACCTTGGTACTCTCCGAGCCACCGGAAAGGCCCAGTTGATAATTTTGCTGCGATCCGGTATGCAACAGCTGGTCGGGCCAGCTCACGTACTCCCCGTTATTGATAGCCGCCAGCTGATTGGTGTTGAACGCCACCGCGTCGTCGGCCGGGCTGTTCCAGGTGCCAATGGCCCGGAAGGCTTCGCGGCGGAAATTTACCCATTCTGGCCCGGTCATGAACTGGCCATAGCCGGCTACTTCGGAGACGCCGCCGTAGGTATTGAGCGTAATTTTGGGCTTGCCCGTGCTGCCGCGCTTGGTGGTGATGATGATAACGCCATTGGCCCCACGCGAGCCATATATGGCCGTCGAGGAGGCATCTTTCAGTACCTCCACGCTCTGCACGTCATTGGGGTCAATATCGGTAGCGCTGACGCCCTGCACCCCGTCCACAATGTAGAGCACGTTGTTCGACGATGCCGGGTTGGCAATGGAGCGGTTGCCCCGGATGCGGATGGAGGCACTCGCGCCAGCTAGGCCACTGTTGCGGGTAATGTCGGCCCCCGGAATTTTGCCTTGCAAGGCCTCGGTGATGGTGGTTACTGGCAGCTTGGTTACTTCCTCCCCTTTCACCGATGTCACCGCCCCGGTTAGGTCACGCTTTTTCACCGTGCCATAACCAATAACCACTACGTCTTCGAGCGCCGCTGCCTCAGCCAACAGATTGATAGTAAACACCCTCTGCTCATTCACTACCACCTCTTTGCTCGCGTAGCCAATGAAGGAGAAAGTCAGGGTGGAACCCTCGGGAACTTCCAGGGAAAAGTCGCCATTCACGTCAGTCGCGGTGCCGATAGAGGTGCTTTTTACCACAACCGTTACACCAGGTAACGCCACGTCATTCGCCATCACGCGCCCCGTTATGGGAATATTTCTGATTGCCAGCGCAGCCCTAGGTTTTGGTTCTACGATAACGTAGTAGTCGGAACGCAGTTTTTGATAGCTCAAGCCTACCTGGTGCAATACGTTGGCCAGCAGCTCTTCCAGGGTGCCTGTTTCATTCTGGAGTACCGCGCTTTTGTTGCGTATCAGGTCGGTTTTGTAGACGATAGTGGTGTGGTATTGCTGCTCCCATTGCCCTAGCAGCTCTTTTAACTGCACACTATTCTTAGCAGTTGGAATTTGCTGAGAGGCAATCCGGGCCGAAGCCAGCAGTTGCGCAGAAGCTTCGGAAACGGGCGTATATAGGAGCAGACTTGCGGCTAAGGTTGCTCGGCAAACAAATGGGGTATAAAAGTGAGTAGGCACTGGGTTCATAAGGTAGGGATGGGAAAAGGGTTTGAACCTTAGAGAGTTGTGCAGGTTGAAAACAGAGACCTTTAGCGTGGAGAAAGCAGAATGCGCTGATTTTGGCGTTCTACTTTGATATTAAATGAGGCCTGTAGTGCTTGGCAGAGCAGGTTTAAGTCGCCCAGCGGCACCATGCCGGTAATGGTTTGCCGACGCAGGGCCGAGTCTTTTACCACCACTTCTACCCCGTAAGTGTCGTGCAGCTGAGTGGCCAGGTCAGCAATTGGTAGGTCGTCGAGCACCAAGCGGCTGTCTTTCCACGCCGCGTAAGCAGGTGCTCGCACCGTTTTGTGTATTACCTGCTTGGGCATAGCGTCAGCCGTTTGCAGCAATTCGCCGGGTTTCAGGATAACGTTGGCTTGGCTTTGATCATTGAAGTCAACCTGCACCTTGCCTGAGAGCAGCACGACGCGCTCTTGCGCGTGGCGCCGGTACACGGTAAACTTGGTCCCAAGCACTTCCACATTGAAGTTACCGCTGGTATGCACGCGAAAACGCTGGTGGTTAGGTAGGTGCTTCACCGAGAAGTAGGCCTCCCCATCGAGCCACACTTCGCGCGGCGTGTTGGAGTTCCATCCGGTGGCGTACCGTAGCGTCGAGTTGGCATTCAGCGTGACGGTGGAGCCATCCGGCAGCTGCACTTGGCGCGTCTGTCCGTAGACAGTCGTCACTTCGGCAAACGTTTGTGGCGAGGGCGATGCAGAATGTTTGGCTTGCCAAAACCAAGCTCCTCCCAAGAGTAGCCCAAAGAGCAACGCAGCGGCTGCAGCCCATTGGGGCCACCAGATTCGCCGTGTTTCTGTTATTGCTGGCTCATCTAGCCCGATTTGCGTAAGCAAGCGTACCTGTATGGCCTCAAAGTCCGGCATTTCATCTGCTTCTCCTTCTTCCGCTTCTAAAAGCTGACTATACCGCTCAGTCCACTCTTGCGCCAAAACAGTGTTCGCGGGGTCTGCCAGCCAAGCACGCACGGCCTGCGCTTCTTGCCGCGAGGCCTGCTGGCGGGCGTAGCGGAGGTAAGTTTCAAACGTAACGGTGATTTTCATAGTAGCAGGGACGTAGTACACCCTTCAAATACAGACGACGCCTGGGCTAGCCGCTACCCTATGTTTGCCCTATATTTTTTTATGCTTACCCGTTACAATCTTCCTTACTTAACTTGTATTATGCTGTATATCAGCTTGTCGTATTGTTGCAAATAAGTTAGTCGGTTTCGTAAGGTGCTTATGAAATAAGCACCTTGCTAGATAAATTAATGCTTTGCGACAGATAAAAGCAATCTGCTACTATTCGTATCAGCCTTGTCGTAAGCATGCCTCTTAAACAGCTAACTTGTTGCCATCACAAAGCGACCAAGGTGCATGAGAGTGCAGGAGTGTGAAGGCCAGTTGAGACCAGTACTTTAGCGTTTAGCGACTATTAATCTGTTGACAGCCTGTCTTTTGCTTCTGCCAGTTCTCTGTCTTACTTCTCACTGCTGTGGAGCTTACTAAGTTTACTTCGGCAGACGCTTCTGCCTCAGACGAACGTCACTTATTTAAGCTGCTTTTCCAGCAGCATGCGTCGGGGATATACCGGTTAGCAAACCGTCTGCTTCACTCCCAAGTGGAAGCCCAGGAAGTGGTACAGGAATGTTTTTTGAAGTACTGGGAAAAACGGCAGGAGGTTAGTGACGACCCCACCCTCATCAAAGGCTACCTCTATACGACTGCTTATCACAGAATCGTCAGCCAGGTTCGTCGTCAGCGTACGTGGGTTTACCACGACATAACGGAAGAGCTACTTTTTGAGCAGGAGCCGCAAACGATTGCGTTAGAATATCAAGAACTGAGTCTGTTGTACAAGCATGCGCTGGAAAAGCTGCCCACCAAACGGCGACTGGTTTTCGCCATGAGTAGGCAGCAGGGGTTGTCCAATGCAGTAATTGCGAAAGAATTGAATATATCGGTGAAAATGGTAGAGGCGCAGATCACTCAGTCCCTCAAATTTTTGCGTGTATACTTTCGAGCACATGGTATCACACTCACTCTAGTATTACTCTTGCTGGATGCGTAATGTCCAATCTCAGCTCAGCTAAACACTCGTGACTGTTGCAGAACTCCAAATAGTGAATCGGATGAATAGCACCAACTAGTGAAACATGCTAAAAGCCTGCTTATAGCAGCTGTCTCCCGTTAACGAAGGGTTAAATATAGCTTCTCCGCAATGCTGTCTTGTCCAGAAATGAATTGACAAGTTTTACCTGTTTTGTTGGCTAAGTCACCCTCGTGGCTGTTGCAGAACTCAGGCCCCATTAATCGTTGCGTTCTTCTTCGGATTTTTACTGGCCATCACTCGTTGTGTTCGTAGCTTGAAAAGCGAAAACAGAGGCGCAGGCGGAGGTAAGGCGAGCGCTACCGTGCGGCACTTGCATGGTTGATACGTGAGTAGCTTCTTCAGATTGTAGGCAATCGCCGCTAAGAGCATCGTTTTCTGGGCGCCTGCTTGGCCACGGGTGCCGACGCGCCGCAAACCGTAGTGGTGAATCAGGTTACCGAAGACCGGCTCGACGGTGCTTTGGCGCTTGCGGCGCATCACGTGGCCCTGACGACTCTGCTGGCGAGCCCAAGCGCGGTGGTAAGCGGGATCATACGCCGTCCGGGTGAGCTGCTTGCGCCGTGCCGTGGGCACGCAGCTTGACTTCAACGGGCAGTGGTGGCAATCCTGGTAAGAGGCCCAATAGATCTTCAGCCAGCTGCCATCGGCACTGGTGTCGTATTTTTGGAATGGGAGTGCCTTCCCCGCAGCACAGGTGTAGGCGTCCGCCGCCAGATCATACGTAAAGCCCTCGATCTGGGCTTTGTACTGGCCGAATACCGGAATCCAGGGCGTAATGCCGCGTTCTTCCAGAAAGGCATAGTTGGAGCCATTCGCATACCCGGTGTCCGCGAGTAGCTCACGCCAGAGCAGGCCTTGTGCCTGCAAGCGCGGCTGCAGACCGCGTACCAAGCTGGATAGGTGCACACTATCGCGGCTATCGGCGAAGTCCGCTTGCACGTGGCTGATTACGCCCTGCGCGGTATCTACGGCTAAACTGCACAAGTAATTCAAGGCACGTACTTTACCTGGTTTGACCGACACACGCGCGTCTGGATCAGTGGGACTATAGTGCGTTTTATTACTCCACAGCTTGGCTTTCCGGTGCGTCGAGCCTAAGGACCCCGCTACGGTTTTGAGCTTGGCTTGGCGAGGGGCCTCGTTGCGTAACGGATGCGCGGGGGCCGTGAGTACAGCGGCGAAAGGCGGTGTATCGGCTTGAGCGAGCTGCGTAGGCTGCAGGCTCTCTAACGAGGCATTAGCCTTGATCAGAGCCGAGTCAACGGCCCAAAGTATCGCCTGCTACGAGGCCCTGGGCCACGCATAAGGCAAAGACCTAGTCGAACAGCTGCTCGAAGATCGACGTAGGCAACAGCTGGCGTGTGCGGCTCACCGTGGAATGCCAGGGTAGCTCTTCGTAGAGCATGCGTGTTTCCTCGTAGAGAAATGTCCAGTCCACCAACTCGGCGAGTCGGCGGTAGAGGTTATGGGGCGGAACCCGCTCGGAGAGCCGAAAGTGGGTCACCTCTTTGTCGAGGTACTGCTTCTTACCTTGCATCCTGCTGCTACGAAATGCGCCGCAATCCGGACAGGGGTTCTGCAACAGCCACGAGAAAACGGGCCACCTATTTTCGAACAAGACAGCGAGTAGTAGGGGCAGTTCGAACGGCTATCTGCCGGTCCTCCGGTGAGCGCGTCGACTACTACCTGTTGGGGCTTAGTACCTGCACGTACGCGGGCCCACGTCGCGCGGGTGGCGAGGAACGAGAGTTTTATATAGGACCATCTAGTTGGTGCTATTCTTGCGTATGGGCCGGCTGGACCTGGCCTCGTTGGTGAGCGCCGGTTCCTGCTCGCTGCTGGCCATGACCTTACGCTGCCTCTATTCGGACGCGCACCTGACGATTTGCTTCGATTCGTGCAATGACTGGCTCTACGTGGATTGGGCCGGGGAGCTCACCTTGCCGGTCGTGCAAGCCGCCTGCGTGCGCGTCGCCCAGTGCTTTCTGGCTCATCCCTACCCGCGCGTACTCAATGACAACACGTTCGTGACCAGCATCAGTTGGAACGTGGCGCCCTGGCTCATCCGCGCCTTTCTGCCCCACCTGCGCCTGGCGGGCGTGCAGCAGTTGGCCTGGGTGTGTTCCCCGTCCTTGCCGGGCCTGAACATGGTGCAAACGGTCGTCACCTGGCTGCCGCACCTGGACATTGCCGTCTTCGACGAACTGGAAGCCGGCGCCGCCTGGCTGCAACGTGGTGGGGCCGCCGGCAGCCGTTATCCGTACCCCGCGCGCGCCGCCGCCCAGCAGGCGCAGCTCGCCGAGGAAGTGCACACGCTCGCCCGTGCGGTGGGCCTGCCGCTTGCTCCTTTCCCGCTTTCTAGCGCCGTTCCAAGCTAGAGGACGAGAGCATAGCCGCTTTCGCCCGCGGCTACGCTAGCTTACCAGCCAGTAGCAACCGCTGAAACGGCCATAAGCGTGCCCGCGAACAAACGCCCCAGACCGAGTTGCACTGTGGCGCAGACCAAGGCGGCCAAGTTAGGCTTAGGGGCCTCTACAACGCCCGCTTAGACTGGTCACTGTCGGCACTTTTAGTTGACGAGCACGGTGAATGCAGGCGTAAGCCCTCTGGATACGGCTGAACCAGGAGGCCGTGCTAGGGGGGTGCCACCGCTAGGAGCGGATCAGTCCGGGCAGCGGGCGTCCCCCTGGTGTGAGCCAAAAAATAGCAAGACTCCAGCGAGTAGGGCTTTGTTTGTTACTGGGTAGCGAAGGCCTGCTAACTGGTAAGCGCCTGGCGGCAAGTGGGGTAGAAATCCATACTTTCGCTTTGCCTCACGGCCGACCGAGCCGTGCTTGCCGCCGACGGGCCAGACCTGTCTTATGTTCTCGTAGAGCTGGTAGACAAAAACGGGAACGTGGTGGTTGATTCGAACCAGAAGATTGCCTTAGCCTTGGCCGGGAAAGGCGGGAAAATCATCGCGTCCGGTTCGGCCTCGCTCAACGACATGGAAAGCTTCGGCTCGCTGACTCCCAACCTGTTTAATGGCCAGGCCATGGCCATTATCCGAGCCGATTACCAGGGTGGAAAATGGAAGTAAGCGTCTCCGCCGCCGGCTTAAAGGGAAGTACGGTTGAACTTCAGAGTAAATAAGCCCAAGCTTATTGAACGGGATGCCATGAGCGATGCAACCGACAGCATCCGTTGCGCTTATCGAGCGTAAGCCAAACGCTTAGCGCGTTACGGCCTCAGTAGCGCACAAAACACCTCCACTGCTTCCTTCCGGTACGTGGTAGCGAGGCGGAATACCCCCGCGTGACGGGTCATGTCGGCCCCGTCCAGCGGGATGGCGCGTAGACCTGACTCCCCCTGCGCTGTCGCCAGCGAGAGCACCGTGTGCCAGTACCCGGTCCGCACCAGGTCAAAGAGGGTCGGGATGTCGTTGAGTTCGAGCTGCACGGTGGCCGTGAGCTGCTGCGCCGCCAGCGCCGCTTCGAAAAACCGGCGGGTGCTGTACCCGGCGGCGGGCAAAACCAAGGGCAGGGCCGGCACCTCCGCCAAGGCGATGTTGGCCCGCGCGGCCAGCGGAGAAGTCGTGGCCACGACCAGGGCCAGCGGCGACGAGAGCAGGGGTTGGTAAGCGAAGGAAGCCGGGGTGGGAGCGTCCCAGAACGTGAGCACGACATCCAGGTGCAGGGCGGCCAACTGCTCCAGCAACTCGGCCGATGTACCGAGCTGGACACTTACGCGCACGCCGGGGTAGCGCCGGGCAAAGCTAACTAGTGCCGCCAGCAGCACCGACCGCAGGGCAGGGGTAACGCCGATGTGCAAGCTCCCCGCTTTCAACTCTCCCAAGTCAAGCAGCCGCTGCCGGCCCGCCGCGGCACTGGCCAGCGCCTGCCGGGCAAACGGCACCAACTCCTCGCCGGCCTCCGTAAGGTGGACCCGTTTGCCCACCCGATGGAATAGCAGAGTCCCGACTTCCTCTTCCAGCTGCTTGAGTTGCTGAGAAAGGGTGCTCTGGCTGATGCAGGAGGCCTCCGCGGCGGCCGTAAAGTTCAGCCGTTCGGCCGCGGCTAGAAAATAGCGTAGTTGGCGCAGCTCCATTTTCTTCAATCGGTTTTATGAATGTATGTGATAGAAAATAGCCGTTTTACAAATTTAGAGTTAACCTAGAACTTTGTGGGGCAGTGCTCTCCCGCCACGTGGCCGCTGCTTTCCTGCATGCCTGATAGTCGCCCTACCACCTCCCTCCCCGCACCTCCTTTCCTGGCCAATGCGCTACTGGGCGTGGGGCAGTTGCTGCTGTGGGGTGGCTCGTATTTTCTGCTCGCGGTACTAGCCCAGCCCATTGCGCAGAACACGGGGTGGCCCTTGGCGTGGCTTTATGGTGCCCTGTCGCTGGGCTTGCTGGTGGCGGGCGTACTCTCGCCCGGGGTCGGGCGGCGCTTGGCGCGGCCGGGCGGCAGTGCCTGGGTGCGCTACAGTGGGGTTGTGATGGGACTCGGGCTGATGGTAGTGGCGGCCGCGCCTGCGTTTTCCTGGTTTGTGCTGGGGTGGGCCATTATTGGGGCAAGTATGGCGCTGGGGCTCTACGATGCCTTATTTGCCGTGCTGGGCAAGCACTATGGTCAGGGAGCCAAAGGGGCTATTGTGCAGATTACCTTAATTTCGGGTTTCTGTACCACCGTTGTCTGGCCCGCCCTGGCCTGGACGGTGGCGCACTGGGGCTGGCGGGGCACCTGCGCCGGCTATGGCGCGGTGCTGGCACTACTCATCTGGCCGCTGCATCGTGTGGGCCTGCCGCGGAGTCCTCGGCCAGCAGTGAAGGCCCCTAGTACTGCGTCGTCTCTCGTCCGGGCCAGCCCCCCGGCGCCCGGTGCAACAATATTCTGGCTGCTGGCGGGGCATTTTACGCTGGGAGCCGTCATCACCACGGCCCTCTCGGTGCAGTTGGTTGCTATCCTACAGGCGCAGGGGTGGTCGACGGCGGCGGCCGTAGGGCTGGGGGCACTGATTGGCCCCAGCACGGTGGGGGTGCGGGTACTGGATTTGCTCGGCCCGGCCAAATCGACGATGCTCACGGCTCTGTTGTCCGGGTTGCTGGTAGCGGCCGGCCTGGCCCTGCTGGGGTGGTTGCCGGCCGCGGGCATCGTGTGCTACGGGCTGGGCAACGGCATGCGCTCTATCTTACGTGGCACCTTGCCCCTGGAGCTATTTGGCCCCGCTACCTACCCCGTTGTAATGGGCCAGCTGGCGCTTCCGACGCTCGTGGCCCAGGCCCTGACGCCCCTGCTCGGCGGCCTGCTGGCCGAGCATTACGGGGCTCTCACCGTGCTCGGGGTGCTGGGCGTCCTGGGAGTAGCCAACGTGGGCCTTACGCTGGTGCTGCGCCAGTGCCTAGCCACCCGCGCCGCTCGGCTACCACCCCAAGCAGCAGCAGCTTAATTCTTTAGGAAAAATACGATGCAGATTTTGACCTTGTCTGAAGGAACATTTGCGGTCAACCAAGCCAAAGTATTCGAGCGCCTGGGGCCTCGCTTCGATGCGTCGGTCGAGCGCGCCGCCGGGCGGACGGTCCTGGGCATTCAGTCCTTTGTGGTGGGCATCGGGCAAGACTATACCCTCTTCGATACGGGGCTGGGGTTGCCGCTGGCCGGTCAGCCCCCGCTGCTGGAAGCCCTGCGCCGACACGGGTTGGCGGCGGAGCACATCACCCGCGTGGTGTTTTCGCACCTGCACAAAGACCACACCGGCGGTCTAGGGCAGCCGCAGGGCGCGCGCGACTACGTCTACCTGTTTCCGCAGGCCGCGCACTACGTCCAGGAACGCGAGTTGGCGTTTGCCCTCACCCAAACCGCCAACCCGTCTTATGACGCGTTGGCCCTGGCGGCCCTGGCCCGGCACCCGCACCTGCACTACCTCACGCAGGATGCCGGCTGGCTCACGCCTCACCTGCGTTACCAGGTCAGTGGGGGCCATACGCCGTACCACCAGGTTTGGTGGGCGCAAGGGGACGGCCGAACGGCCTTTTTCGGAGGCGACGAACTACCGCAGCCCGCCTACCTGACGAGCCCCGCCGCTTTCAAAACCGATTATGACGGCCGCCGTGCCCGTGCCTGGCGTCAGCAGTGGGCGCAGCAAGCGGCGGCCGAGCAGTGGGAACTGCTGTACTACCACGCGCTACCCGCTACCCTACCTGCCACGGGCCCACGCTGAGCCTACGCCCCATCGTATTTCGCCCCACCGCTTACTCACTGGCATTTTCTACTGCTCCTACGCTTCCCGCAGTGGCTTGCCCGTATCTCGCCTCACTTCAGTCGCTTTCTATGATACCCTCTCCTCTATTAGCCGCCTTAAATGCCCACCCAGACCTGCCCCGCCTGGGCACCGTGCCACTGACCGACTTATCGTTCAGCGCGGCCGAACAAGCTTTCCTAACTGCGCATCGTCCCGAGCACATCCTGCTGGTGTACGGCACCTTGGCGCCGGGCCGGCCCAACTACGCAGTTATCGAGCCGGTGGGCGGCGAATGGCGGCCCGTCACTATCCGGGGCGAACTGGTAGCGCAGGGCTGGGGCGCCGACCTGGGGTATCCCGGCTTTAGACTCCCCACTACCGAGGCGGCAGGGGAGACCATTGCAGCCGTCGGGCTGTTTGCCGAGCAGCTAGTGGCGCACTGGCCGCGGCTCGATGCCTTTGAGGGCGAAGGCTACCATCGCATCTTGCTTCCGTTTGAACTGACCGATGGCACGACCGGAATAGGCTTTATTTATGCCCTGCAAGAAGGCTGATCCGCACGGAGAAGTGACCGACAGAGCCTCTAGGTTACTGTCTTGCCCTAAAATAGGTTGACAGTTTTTCTTACAAAAACTGTCCGTATGCAAGACCACATTCGCGACCTGCTGCAGCGCTTTCAGTATAGCGAGCAGCTCAAGGAAACAGCAGCGTTCCGCATCCTTCTTGGCGGGGAAGAGCTGAGCCAC